>Ga0182027_10000041_pt1 | contig 194822 bp, 152 predicted proteins | sample 712E1DmetaG_FD_121300 | JGI IMG/M metagenome (GOLD analysis project Ga0182027, IMG submission 121300) | Permafrost microbial communities from Stordalen Mire, Sweden - 712E1D metaG (Illumina Assembly) | ecosystem: Environmental > Terrestrial > Soil > Wetlands > Permafrost | place: Sweden...
AGTAACTCTTAGACACTCGATCGAAATACCATTCAATTACCACTCCGGAAGATGCTTTGCAGGGAGAAACTAAGAAAATTACTCAGTGCCTCTGTGCCTCAGTGGTTAAAAGACACCACTCCGCGGGAATGACACTTTCGAAAAATACTCTGAGTCCTGTTGCTGATTATCGACCGTACTGATGCCTTCCCTGTTAGTCGGTGAGCCATTGTTCTTGTCCCCGCTACCAGGTGTCTAAAAAAGAATCCCTACTGTGATTACCGATAGGGATTCTTCGTTTATGGGGACAGCATACCATTCATCGAATGCTGGCAAGAAACATCACTCCGGAAACCATTTACCGAAAAAAGCACTCTTCCAAGCCGGAAATCTATCCTGCGGGAGTGGACTTTGGACATCTCATCCATCAAAGCCCTGCTTCGCGGCAGAGCGACAGAAGGCGAAATCCTTTTTTAAAAGCAAAAACCAGACGGCTGGGAAACTGTCTGGTTTTTGGAGGAAGAGTACGATATCACCGTGACAAGAGGTACGTCACGCCGTACACGATACCGATAGAGAGCGTGGCCACGACAACGATGATCTCCAGAACTGCAAAAATAACATAGTTCTTTTTGGTCCGGCTCATTTCATCAACACCATGCGTTGAATCGTTGTCTCTGAACCGGATTGTAATCTGGCATAATATACGCCCGCTGGAAGTGCGTCTGCATTGAATTGAACTGCAATCATTCTTCCTTCTTCCGCAATGCCTTCAAATAAAACCACAACCATGTTTCCAAGGATATCATACACCTTCAGCGTCGCATGATGGGTCTGTGCAACACTAAAGCGCAAGACTGTTGACGGATTAAAGGGATTCGGGTAGTTGTGTGATAATGAAAATATCTTTGGTGTTTGCCCTTCCCCCTGTTGCACACCAACAACCAGTCCCGGGGCAGCATTTACTTCATTGGAATATCCGCTCTCGTTCCCCGCACTATCCACTGCCGCTACACGCAAGTAATATCGTGTTCCATTCGTCAGCCCCGTGAACGTTTTTGATGTATCGGCAATGCCGTTCGTTGTCGAATCAACCTTTGTTGTCGGTTGTGCGGATGTTCCGCAATATACCCGATACCGCAGAAAATCTGATTCACTATTCTTTCTCCAATGGATCACGATCTTTCCGCTGCTGGAATCGGTAATCGCCAAACCGGCAGGAGCGGCAGGCGCCACTCTGTCATTCGGTGACGCGTTCACTTCATTGGAATATCCGCTCTCGTTCCCCGCACTATCCACTGCCGTTACACGCAAGTAATATCGTGTTCCATTCGTCAGCCCCGTGAACGTTTTTGATGTATCGGCAATGCCGTTCGTTGTCGAATCGATTTTGATTGTCGGTGTGGGGGATGTTCCGCAATATACCCGATACCGCAGAAAATCTGATTCACTATTCTTTCTCCAACGGATCTCGATTCTTCCGATGCTGGAATCTGAGACCGCCAAACCGACCGGAACGGTCGGTGCAATTCTGTCGGCTGGTACAGTGCTTACTTCATTGGAATATGCACTTTCATTTCGCGAACTATCCAGGGCGGTAACCCGGAAGTAGTACCGTGTTCCGTTGACAAGTCCGGTGAATATTTTTGTTGTGTCGCTCAACCCGCCCGATGTCGAATCCACTGCCGTTGTCGGATTGGCGGATGTGCTCCGATAGATCATATATTTCAAGAAATCAGTTTCGACATTCTTGTTCCATCGGATGGTGACAGTTGCATTGGATGAATCGGTGACAACAAGGCCAATCGGTGCAGATGGAGAAGTTAAGCCTTTCGGAACAATAGTAACATTCCCTGAGGACAAACTTGCGTTGGAAAAAGATGTATAGATTGCCGCATTACTGAAAGACAATTTCGATTGATCATCGATGGAGACAGTCACAGAACCCGCTGCCGAATTATCAAGGTCGGCCGTTACATAGAAGTACTCTCCGGTTGTCGGAATAGAATGTCCGCCGCTGATCGTGAATGTAGCGGTCGCTCCGTCGGTTGTTGTTGCAAGAAAAGTTGAACTGCCAACGCTAAAGGATGCGGATGTCGAAGAATAGAGTTTCAATGCGGTTATGCCGTTGCGTGTTCCGGCTATTTTCACCGTCACGGCATTCAGTTTACCGCCATTGATATTGCCCGCAAGTTGAAATCGTCCAATTGGATTGTCGTTCGTATTGGGCGTTCCTGATGGAGCCGTATACGACGACCCATTAGTGACCATGATAGTCGCGTAGGGAGCAAATGCTACTCCGCGAAACACGGTATTCGTTCCGGCCGTAGCAAGAGTAGTAGCCGTGCTTGACGATCCCGCATCTGTCACTTTTATCAGTTTATTTGTATTCGTCTCAGTTGTTGTAGCATATATTATTGGATACGCACCGCTCCAATCAACAGTTAATCCTCTGACGGCGGTAGTTGTTGAGCCGTCATTTAGAAGAATATACGCTTGGCTCCAGGTTCCGGCACTATATGTCAATTTTCGAATTCCCCCACCCGCGCCCACTGCGCCATCATCTGCAACATATATTATGTTCCCATCAGAATTCACAGAAAATCCATAGGGGCTTGTTGCGGTGACGAGTAGCGTGTTGGTCTGACCTGAAACGATGGGTATCCCACTCCCTACAGAATAAACACCAGTTGTACCTGATCCGGTGGAAAGATACAACTGACCTCCAAAAATTCCGGCGCCACGACAATTAGTCGCCACAAGCGATACGCTTGATGTGCCGCCAAGTGCTGTATATCGGATACCCGGATTTCCGGATGTCCAAAAAGCAGTACCATCAACCGAACACGCACCCCGAATATTGTTCGCACTGTATGCATCTGAAAGCTTTGTTGTCACATCCGCACTGCCGGTTGCATCTACTCGTGCAACCACGCGATTGTAAGCCGCAGACGTAGTTGATGCAATGCTGGCAACCCCGGGGACAGCGCCATAGGCACCAAGGATCAAATATCGGCCGTTTGCAGATCGAGTCATATTTCCCTCACTCGTAGCCGAACCTGAATTTGCAATTGGCGCATTGCTGCCGGTCGCAGCAGTCGGCATTGCTGTCGAACCAACCGTTCCGCCCGCCGGAGTGTATTCATCAAGGAATATCGCCGTTGAAGCACTGGTCAACGCTGCAGAACCATCGCCCACCCGCAACACCACAAGATTCCCGGATGTGAATTGTCCCCACGCCGTCGCAGCAAAGAGAGCCGTGAAAAGAAGGAGTTTTTCTATTTGAGATATTTTTTTCATAATTACTCCATTGGAAAAATGCTACGATGGATCCGCAAATACAGCTTCTAGGAATGAATTGAGAGCAAGTCAATATGCCGGAGCTTTAATTAAAGAACACGGATGACACTGATGTACCGGATTCGAACTGATATCAATGGAACCCGCCTCATCTGCATTATCCGTATTCTACTAAGAGACCGACTTGTGCTCAATCGTTACCTAAAAATAGACATTGCTCCTTGCAAACGCAACCATCTCCTTTTCATGGCATCGGCTCATCATTTCATCAACATCATTCGCCTGATTGCGGTCTGTGTGCCTGATTGCAGGCGCGCATAATATATACCGGATGGCAAATTGCGTGCATCGAACGAAACGGAATAGGATCCTGCATCCATTGTCGTGTTGACGAGTGTCGCAACTTCACCACCCAGAATATTATAGACCCTCAATGTCACGATTCCGGTTTTTTCAGTACTGAATGTAATATTTGTTGCCGGATTGAATGGATTGGGATAATTGGGATTGAGCGAGAATGTTGCCGCTTCGACAATGGTCGCTTCGACCGTGTTGCTATATTCAAATTTACCATCACGGTCGATTTGTTTCAAACGAAACTCATACGTCCCGGAAACCGACACCAGCGTTGAAAATGTATATGCATGCGCACTGTTCGAGGCTCCGGCCCCCTTGACAAAACCGACACTCTCCCAGTTGCTACTCTGAATTATTCGGACATGAAAAGGGTGCATTTACCGGTGCGATCAAAAAGCATGTCGGCTATTTTGAACGCGCCAACAAAGGCACCCTTCTGATCGATGATATTGATGACTTTCCCTTTGGGATGCAGATTAAGCTGCTGCGCGTTATTCAGGAACGCGAACTGACACCGGTGGGATCCTCTCAGCCCGTGAGCATCGACGTCCGCATCATCTGTGCGACAAAAATAAATTTGAAAACTCAGGTGGATGTGAAGTTGTTTCGAGAGGACCTCTTCTACCGGCTGAATATTATTCCCGTGAAAATTCCTCCCCTTCGGGAGAGAAAGGAAGATATTCCGCTCCTCGTTGATTTCTTTTTCAGGAAACACCGGTCAGAAGATAAGCTTATGTTATTGACTCAAGAGATTTATCTGGTGCTACAAAAATATTCGTGGCCCGGCAATGTGCGTGAATTGGAAAATATTGTGGAACGAATGATTGCGCTCTCCTTTAGCGGACACATCGATCTCTCTGTGCTTGATCTTGCACCGAACGCGAAAGAACGACAGGTGAATGGAGAGGTATTTGAGATGTGCGGGTCGTTTGAAGAATACATTTGCCAGAAGGAGAAGGCGATTCTTGAATGGGCGCTCAGGCAGTGCAACAACAATGTGACAGATGCTGCACGACTCCTGAAACTGCCCCGGACAACATTGAACAGCAAAATCAGCAGACTCCTTCCGGAAAGCAATCTCGACCGGGGTTTATAGAAATCGATATGGCTGAGTTCTAGCGGATATCCCTCCATCTGCGTGCTGCCGTTTTAAGTATGCGAGAGAGGGTTAGCTCCCGAGACACTGTCAAAAGAAACAGGCTGAGTGAAGACTCAGCCTGTTTCTTTTTGCCTACCATTTTGATTTTATTATTGGTTCACAACTCCAACTTCGATGTTGGACGCTGCAGTTTTCTGTCTATAAATTTTGTGAATGGCCTTCCGGAAATCGCTTTCTGTAGCTTCGTACGTATTGACGAACGTCTGCGGATTACGATCCACCAACGGGAACCAGCTGCTCTGCACTTGTACCATCAACCTATGTCCCGCACAAAAAGTGTGATTGATGTCCTGCAATTGGAAACTCACTTTCTCCACCATATTCGGTTGCATAGGTTCCGGTTTCTCAAAGCTGTTTCTGAATCGTGCGCGCATGACTTCTCCACGCACGAGCATCTGATAGCCGCCCATTTTTGTCCGCGGCGGATTTTCCGGATCATCTCTGCTTGAATCCGGAAATACGTCGATGACCTTCACAACAAAGTCCGCATCGGTTCCGGTTGTTGACACGAAGAGATTCGCCGTGATCGGACCGGCTACAGTCATATTTTCTTTGAGCACATCGGTTTCATACGATACCACATCCGGGCGCTGCCAGGTGAAGCGCTGATCGGCCGTCATGTATTCCCGTCCCCGTCCGTTGGTGATGTCTTCTGTATATGGGACCGGATGCTGCGGATCGCTGACATATTCGTCACAACCATTTTTTCCGACCGGTGGCTTGAACACTAATTTTCCGCCCGAAGCAAAGTAGATTTTTTTTGCTTCCCGCTTCTGCGGCGGCCAGGTATCATACGTACGCCATTGGTTGGTTCCGGTTTCGAACGCATAAACCTCTTTTTCCTGCGGTGATCCTTTTCCTTTCAGATAGTAATTGAAAAACCGCAGTTCCAATTCGGATTGAAAGTAATTCGACGTTTCAGACCCAAAACTTATATCGCCAAGTCGGTCTCCCTTTCCGCGCGCCCATCCGCCGTGAAACCACGGCCCAAAGACAAGCGTCGCGTGCGCCTGGGAATTGTCTTCTTTGATCGCCTGATAAATATGGAGCGGGCCATAGAGATCTTCCGCGTCGAAGAGACCTGCAACGACCAGCACTGCCGGCCGGATATTTTTCATGTATCGGGGTACGTTGCGCGCTTTCCAGAATGCGTCATAGTTGGGATGTGCAAACACATCATTCCAGAAACGTATTGTGTCGGCGTAAATATTCCTTTTCAGCGACGCAAGCGATCCTTCCTCCAGCAGAAAACGATATCCATCAGGCGTCGGATACTGAAAGCCCTGAGGCCACGCTGTAATGTGGACCGGACGGGGCCGGCCAAAGGAACGATAGAAATTGAAAGCGTCTATAAGAAACATCGCCCCGTTATGATGAAAATCATCTCCCATAAACCAATCGCCAATCGGTGCCTGCGGCGAAACTGCCTTCAGAGCAGGATGCGACCCGATCAAACCCTGAGCAGCATAGAAGCCCGGATACGAAATTCCCCACATCCCCACCTTGCCATTATTGTGCGCAATATTCCTGATGAGCCATTCAATGGTATCGTACGTATCGGTGCTTTCATCTATATCTGTGTTGGATTTCTTGTCCGGAATATTCGGTCGAACATCCTCATAGTCGCCATCGGACATAAACTTGCCGCGGACATCCTGATACACAAAGATATATTGCTCTTTCATGACGAGCGCCGAAGGACCCAGATTGTCTCTGTATTTTTCTCCATACGGAGCGACAGTGTACGGTGTTCTTAAAAACAGAATAGGATAGGTGTGCATCGTATCTTTGGGGACGTATACGGACGTGAAAAGTGTCGCACCATCACGCATCGGCACGCGATATTCCGCTTTTAAGTAATGCTCTTCAATGTTGAAATTCTCCTGTGCAAGAAGGAGGCAGGGCAGCAGCATCAGGTAAAGTGTTTTCATACATCCCTTTTGTTGATGATTCCTTCACGGCGATATCGTGTGATAACGTAACGAATTCGGAAATCATCTTCAAGGCGGGCATCGGACAAAGCAGCACTGGCGCAGCATCCTCGATATTTATCACTGTAAAAACCCCGCCGGAAGTGACGGGTTTGTTTTGCACTACGGTCGTTGCATAGTACGATAAATTGCTCTTCTCAGAGCAATTTTTCCTGCATACATCCCGCAATCATCCGATATGAGGTTTCGCGATCCTGCAGGTTCATGTTCTTGCAACTCGTGAACCATTCCGGTGTCTCGCATACCCGGGCGGCTAGAAGTGCTTTGTAGCGAATGGACGGTGTGGAACCGGAGACGGCGAGGCTGTCGATTACCTTGGAAAGACTACCCAGAACAAGTTGCGGCTGTTGTATTTTTGTGCGCATCACCAGCAACAGCACAGACTCAATGAGTCCGTCATTGTCCGAGTGCAATCCGGCCAGGCAATTCCCCCGCAGACGGGCATCCCGGATCTCTTGTTTCGTTGCATGCGGCTGATTCTGGGCTATCGCTGTTCCGGAGAGAGCGAGCGCGATGAAAGCTATCGTTAACAGACTTCGAGCAGTTTTCATAATGCCTCCTGGTTAGTTGTCATGGAATATTTCGTCTAAAATTTTTTCCAGCGTGCCACGTGAATCCCCGGGGGACGAATAGGAATTCCGGTACATATGGCGAAATGTACTGCGGGTAACGATCCCGACCGGGCCTTCGCAGATTCCACCGTAGCGATAGTAGTCGTACACGCGCACCGCAAGAACATTCATCTCTCCATACTTCAATACTGATTTCTGTAGTGCATAAGCACGACGTTCTTTATATTCTTCTCCGATTTTGCCAACGCTTCCGTCTTTCCAGAAAATTCCAGTATGTCCGACTTCAACTCCATTGATAAAGGCCTGGTCGACGTCATCAATTTTCCCCAGCAGGAGCACCATGCTTTCATCCGAAAGTTCTTTCGGAACATAAAACTTCACACGATACCATCCGAATCCATCGTAGTCTCCATATCCCTGATTGTCCCAATGCGCAGGAACATTCAACTCCTGCCATTGCGAATCATCGAACTTCGGAGCCTTCCACGCAGCATTGTCACCTACTTTGAATTTCCACATATCTGCAAAGGGAATGTCACAATTGTTTTTTTGTGTCTGCTCATAAAGCCCTATTCTCCCGCTCACAATACCGCCGTCGAGTCCATCATCATACACCCTTACTGCGATGAGGTTCTGCCCCTTGTGGTTCCAAAACTTGTCGGGAATTCCAAATATTTCTTCCTGATTATATGCCGTCTGAAAGTGCGGCGGCAAAGATCCATACCCGCCGAGGAAGTGGCCATTGACATAGACTTCGCTGACATCATCCACACATCCGAGATGGAGATAGACCGTTTTCTTCTCATCGTGCTGCGGAAGAGTGAACCACTGCCGGTACCAGGCAAATCCATCATATCCCGGAAATCCTTCATTCTCCCATGGTGACGGAACAAAAATCGATTGCCATTTTCTGTCGTCGAATTTGGGATCAGCCCAGCGCTTGTCATCACCCAGTTCGATCTTCCACGTACCGCGCAATTCAAGAATCATTTTCCAGTCTTCCGCTTGTGAACCTGCTGTCAGAAGAACCGAGAACACCAGATATGTCGAGAGCAATTTCATTGTCATCCCTTATTGTGTCCTGAGTAAGTTACGGCAAGGAGATACCAAAGATGTCGCCGTTGAGTCACAAAATTGTAAAAAATTGTCACTTCACAACTCAATGAGAAAAGACTGCCACAGAGAGCTTAGAGAAAGAGATGAGAACACAGAGATGATTTTTATTTCGATCCTGAAAGGGATGTGCGGTTTGCAGGCACGGTCTCATGACCATGGCGCTTTTTGTCGCGGAGAGCATACAACAACAGATGAGATGCTTTCTCGGGCGCTGAGCGCAGCCGAAGCGCCCGAGAGAACAGAGCCGCTTCAGGTGCGGCTCGCAAATCAAACAATCAACCGGTACCCCACTCCATGAATGGATACGATGTGTCTCGGTGCGGAGGGATCTTTTTCGACTTTTTTGCGGAGCTTGAGAATAAAATTATCCACCGTGCGGGATGTTATCGATTCGTCATATCCCCACACTTGTTTCAAGAGTTCATCACGGCTGACAGCCTGCCCCTGATGCTGCCAGAGATAGCAGAGAATATTAATTTCTTTCGGAGTCATCTCAATCTCTTTCCCCTTTTTCATCGCTTTGTACGAGGAAAAATCCACTTCCACCTGACCGATGAGAATCGGCGCGAGTGTGGGCGTACCGACAGGTGCCCGGCGCAATACCGCCTTGACGCGTGCAAGAAGCTCCCGCACGCTGAATGGTTTGGTGATATAATCATCGGCGCCGAATTCCAAACCCAGCACTTTGTCGATCTCCTCCCCCTTTGCCGTCAGCATAATAATCGGCGTCTTCACGCCCGCTTCGCGCGCCTTCCTGCAGACATCGAAGCCTGACATTTTTGGCATCATGACATCCAGAAGAACGAGATCGTAGTTCTTGTCCTTGATCAACTGCAATCCGGCCACGCCATTATCCGCAACATCCACTGTATACTCTTCAAATTCCAGATTGTCGCGCAGGCCGCGCTGCATTTCTTTTTCGTCTTCAACAACGAGTATGTGGTACATAGTTACACTACATCCTTCGTATATGCGGGAAATGAGAGAATAAAAACACTGCCTCGTCCAGGCCGGCTCTGTACGCGAACCGAACCTTTGTGATCATGAACGATATGCGACACTAGCGCAAGACCTACACCGCTCCCTTTCGCGGTATGCACCAGCCCTTGTGACACACGATAGAATTTTTCGAATATCTTTTTGTGATGCTCTTCTGCGATACCGATGCCGTGATCCTCTATCGTCAGCGTCACCATTCCGTCCTGCGAAGAGGTGCCAATTCGAAGGAATTTCTCTTCTGCGCTGTATTTGATTGCATTATCAATCACGTTGTGAATCGCCTCGGCGATTGCCTCTTCGTCCGCAGAAACCATCGGAAGCTTTGGAGGCAATTCCATGGTCACGGCAAATTTTTGTTCGGAAAGCGTGAAAGCATACACGGAAAGTACCGACTGCACAACATCGTTCAACGAGAGAGGCCGGAAATGATACTTTCGAGCATTTTTCTCCAAGCGTGAAAAGCTGAGAATATTGTTGACCAGCCGTGTCAGACGTTCCGTCTCCCCTAGAATGGTGCGATAATACTCCATCTTCTTCTCTTGGGTCTTCACACGGTCCATCTCCAGCGTCTCTGCAAACATCCGTATCAGTGCAAGCGGCGTCCGCAATTCGTGGGTGATGTTGGAAATAAAATCGGATTTCACGTCGATGAGTTCCATTTCTTTTCTAATCGTACGAAAGATCAGCCACGCCCCCGCAATCAGGATGACATCGAGCAACAGGATGAGAACCATATTGCGAAAGAATCGGCCTCGCGCCAAGTCCTCGATGGTCTCGCCCTGTAAGCGGATTCCAAGCGAATATTCGGGAAAAAGCCACAACCGACGCTCTCTGGCAAATGATACTTTGGCCGCGGGCTGCGTTGAAAATTCGACTACATGTGTTGGAGTATGGATAATACCAAGCACAAATTCATCGCCGGCAGCATCGGCCAACCACTTTCCAACAACATTCGTGAGACATTGACGATTGTCCAGTATCAACGCCACATACACCGATCGCTTCTCGGGAACGAATACGAGTGCGACCGTTGATGAATCTTGCGAAGATGAAATTACTACCGGCTCCAGTTTCCGATACGAAAGACGACGATACCGGAAAAGTCGTTCCATCTGCTCCCGTTGTACAGCCAGAATGGCACCCACTTTGATGGCGCCGGGAAATGGATGTTGTCGCGGCGAGTATATGCGTTCCATTCTGAAACCAGTGTCCACCACCGCAATGCCGCGCACCGAAGGATTGTTGGAGAAGAACTCCTCGAAGGATCCCGATGGAAGCAGCATTTCTGTTTTCGTCGCCCAGCTTGATGCAACATCCAGCAGATACTGATTGATTGAGAAGAGCACGACATCCAGCTGCCTCGCGTAGACGGACCCAATCATTTCTTCGGTCCGGTTCAGCGTGCTGATTTCATACCCCGAATAGAAAAGGATGGGAAGAAGAATAATCAGAAGAAGCAGAATTCCGATTTTTCTGCCGCGATGGAGGTATTGCTTACTACGCATTGAATAATTCATAGATCATCTTTGCAATCTTGCAATGCACGGAATCAACATCATCACGTTTGGTGTTCTAAGGGCTTTATAACGTAGCAAATTCAAGCGCAATCTTCAACATAAAGAACGAAACTGAAGAACGGCTTTAGCTGCTTCGCGTTTTACCTTCGGTAAGAAGCGGTTGTCACGATAAGAGCGCGGTTCATCCATTTTTACTTCCATGTTCACTTCCATGTTCACTCCCATTCACCGATGCAATTCGCTGTTCTGTTTATGAGGAACGTGAAAAATGGTCATGTTCACAACGGCCATTCTCTTTCAGCGATATTCTTTTGGTCTTACGGCACTTTCCGGCTATTTTTACGCAACATAGTCGGCGATGCCGCCGGATGCCCATATCATTGAAAGGAGAATCAATGAAGTACTTCATTTTTACTGGAATGGCAATCGCTATGCTGGCAACTCTTCAGGGATGCAAACAAAGGATCCAGAGCCGCCGTCATATGGCATCAATTCTAAATTGGTGAAAAAAGATGGTATTCTCGCGGAAAAAATTTGGAAAATCAACGGAGTGTATGGCCCGGCTGTCAAACAGAACGTCTACTGGCTGGAAAAGGCGGCATCAGTCGCTGACAACGAACAACAGAAAAAGACCATCACCGCTCTCATTTCCTATTACACCACCGGCAACATTAAGACGTTTGATGAATACAACATTCTCTGGTTGAAAGACACCGCAAGCGCTGTTGATTTCACGAATGCCTTCATTGAGACTTATAGCGATCCTCTGGGATTGCACGCCACGTGGGAGTCTGTTGTAAATTTCAAAGACGTGGCGGCAACACGGCGGAATGAGATCGTCACAGCAAACGCACAATGGTTCGAAGATAATTCACCGGTAAATTTGCGCTTCAAGAAAAAAGAAGTGAAGGGCGTCCGTGGAAAATCATTACAGTCGCGCAGCTTGGCGGTGATTGTTATCCGTACACGTCCATCGGCATCAATCTCCCGAATGCTGATTGGATCCGGAAAGTGCATGGCTCGAAAATATCACGTATGCCGAACACAAAGCGGCACAGGGAAACGGTTTCCTGGAGGAATTCTACAGCTCACAGAAAGATGTGGACTTGCAGAAGAAGTATTCCTATGCTTCAGACAATTTTAACACGGACCTCCATGAATGCATCGGACATGCATCCGGTCAACTCCTGCCCGGCGTAAGCGTTGAGGCATTGAAAAACTATCACCCCACGCTGGAAGCGGCTCCTGCAGATTTATTCGCACTCTATTATATGATGGATCCCAAGATAGTCGAACTCGGACTTCTTCCCAACGCCGACGCGGCAAAAGCGGGCTATTTGACACAGATCGTCAATGGGCTCTTCACCCAGATGGTTCGTATCGAACCGGGAAAGGACATTGAAGAAGCACACATGCGCAACCGGCAATTGATCGCCCGCTGGGCATTTGAAAAAGGGAAACCGGAGAATGTCATTGAACAGATCACAAAAGACGGAAAGACGTATTTCCGAATCAATGACCATGTAAAATTGCGTGATCTTTTCGGTGCCCTGCTGAATGAAGTGCAAAGGACTATGTCAGAAGGAGATTACGAGGCAGGAAAGAAATTAGTGGAAACGTACGGCGTCAAAGTCGATCCGGCGCTGCACAAAGAGGTGCGTGAACGGTATGCCAAGTTGAACCTCGCACCCTACAGCGGCTTTTTTAATCCTGTCTACATACTGGTGGAAGAAAACGCGAGATCAAGGATGTCACAATTTCGTACCCAGATGATTTCACGGAACAGATGCTGGAATATTTGGAATAATATTCTTTCCTGCCGACCTGGATTTAAAGATATCGGCACAATTGCTTAGCTTCATTCGTGTTATCCCAGAGGCATGCCTCTGGGATTCGCGGGAAAATATTTTGCCGCAGAGAAAAGCGTAATGCCCGAGCAGGAGCTCGGGCAGCTTTTTGGGGAAAAGACTGCCACAGCGAAAAAGAAGTGAACACAGAGAGTCGCTACGGACCACCAATACATGTACAAAGGCGATCCCGGAGTCGTCTTTTATATTTTTCTTTCCCCATTCGTTATCCCCAAAAGGAACCGTGTTATCCCCTTTTGTTGTTGAAGATCATAGCGGAAAATTTTAGTGTGTAAATTCAATTATTTTTCTTAGATTATAACAGCCTTTTGATCTCCTTTCTCTTTACCCCGGTTTCCGGACGAGCCAGTACATCACACCACGGCTCACTAATCCCGGTTTTCACTAGGCATTTTTTAAGCACGAAGAACAATAAGGATCGATAGATGGAACAGTCGCCTGTTCACACATTTCATATTCCCGTTCTGGGATTGGCCTTTTCCATCGACACGCCGATTCGCGTGGCCCGATTTGGCATTTCTTCAGTCATTTCGATTGTTGATGACATTCTCATCGAACATATGCGAAAGCACTACTGCCACGTGCAGGGAGAACCCTATCAACCCATTACGATGCGCGATGAAGACTATCGCGCTCGCCGCATTACCGAATATCTGAACCTTCTTCATCGCACCGTCGAGAGGCAGATCGCGGCACTTCGTTCGTCGGCATTTGAAACGGGGAGCGAGATCGTCAAATATTTTGAAATGCTGCCGGAACAATCCTCGCTCAAGATGCTCTACCGTCGGATGATGGAAAGCTGCGACATAGAAGCACGGTCCCATCTGCAAAACGAACTCCGTTCCAAAATTGTACCTGGAAGCATCGACGTTAACATCATGACAAAGCTGGACAAAAGCAACAGGGACAGAAACAGGCTACCGCTGCCGCCGCAATTCTCCGACGCGCTCGCCGCTCTGCGCGGCTTTGCAGAGAGCGAGGTCAATTCTTCTGTCGTGCTTTCCGCCGGACTCAATCCGCGATTGTTCAGTTATATGGGGCAGCGTCCGGAATTTCTACCTGCTGCGGACGGTTCATTCAGGAAACAAGTCATTCTGAAGGTAAGCGATTACCGTTCAGCGATTATTCAGGGAAAAATTCTTGCAAAAAAGGGAGTTTGGATTTCGGAATATCGCATAGAATCAGGACTGAATTGCGGCGGACATGCATTCGCATCCGATGGATATCTTCTCGGACCGATTCTCGAAGAGTTCAAACGGAATCGTAATCAGTTGAAAAACGAACTGTCGGAATTGTACGGTGCGGCCTTGCGGGAAAAAGGACGCGCACTTCCGGCCGATCTTCCCTTCCGGATCACCGTGCAGGGCGGCATCGGCACCGCGCGCGAGGATGAATTCCTGCGGACGCACTACCAGGTGGACGGTACCGGATGGGGATCGCCGTTTCTGCTTGTTCCCGAGGCAACAAATTTAGATGACAAAACACGGCAATTCCTCGCCCATGCAAAAAAGGAAGACTACTATATCAGCGACGCCTCACCGCTCGGAATTGTATTTAATAATGTCCACGGAACTTCCAGCGACCGGCATCTTCAGCAATTGGCAAGCGATGGGGTTCCCGGCAGTTTCTGCACAAAGAAATTTCTTGTTTCCAATATGGAATTTACGGCCGAACCGATCTGCACGGCCTCCAGGCAATATCAGTCACTAAAAATTGAGCAGCTCAAAGGCCAAGATCTTCCTCTGTCCGTGCTCGTGCAAAAAATCAACAAGGTAATGGAAAAAGCATGCCTCTGCGAAGACCTCGCCGCAGCCGGTATTATGAATAGCGATGAGTCGGGCAAACACATTGACCGCGCTGTTGCCGTTTGTCCCGGCCCGAATTTGGCCTACTTCTCCAGAATTGCAACACTGGAAGAAATGGTCGATCACATCTATGGCCGCCTGCAGTTGCTGCGCGATACCTATCGGCCCAACATGTTCATTAACGAGCTGCATTTGTATATCGATTACCTGAAAAGCGAAATGCAGAAGCGGCTCGAGACGTGGAATGCAAGGGAACAAAAATATTTCGACTCGTTCCGGAAAAATCTCGCCGACGGCATTGCGCACTACAAAGATCTTATCCCCAATCTCATCAACGAGTCGGAACGGTACCGGGAAGCCATGCGCCAGGAACTGCTGGCACTGGAACAAGAACTCGTCGAACTTGTCCTTCCTTCGATGGTACCGCAGTAATAACTGTATTCAACACGCTTCAATGTTTTTCATCGCAGCGGTCGTCTCAGATGATCACGGGGCGCGCTTGCCACGAGCCGGTGTCATCAACTGAATGATCTATTCTTTCCAGTAAGGCCTCAATCAGAACCTGCCTTTTTTGTGATCGTTTTTCGGCAATCGGCTTTACCCCCGCTTGATTATTGAAAAACCCTTTGCTACTTTAATTCCATTCTGATGACCAGCCGTCCTCAGATGTACTCGGCCATCTCACCTATCCAGAGGTTCCTATGATATCATTTCGACGTCTTGCTCCCATGTTCGCCATGATCGCATTTCTCTCCTCAACCGACACGGCCCAGCTTCTTGACAGTGTTGGGACGGGATTCATAAAAGTTCTCGACATCCGGGAGAACCCTGATCCGAATAATCGCGATCGAGTCACGCAACAGATTGTTGGGGGCCTTGATTTGAATGAAAACGGGAAGAAAGAGTTTCTCTACGTCACCGATAATACTTTTTCCGGCGGACGTGACGGCGGGGCACGTGGGTATTCCCTTTTCCTGTATGAATATGATCCCGCTTCCAGCAGTTATAAAAACATTTGGTACTATTCGATTGAAGACACCGTCGGAGGAAGTTTCCCCAATTTTTGTGTCTGCGATCTTAACGGCGACGGGCATATGGAGGTGGCACTGGGAGTGAACTACGATGCCGGTATGTCCCATGCGGGAGCCACCCCGAACCGTCTTCTTATTTTTGAATTCGGCCCTGGAGCGCTTCCGACCGAACCCATTGCGACCTGGAACTTCGACAATCCGAACCCGTTCGGCAATACCAGGCCGAATGCGTTGATTGCCGGCGATGTGGATGACGACGGGCAACAGGAATTGGGAATTGCTTTCCGCGCATGGAACGGGAGCGCAAAGGGTGTCCTGATTGCTTCGCTCCAAAATTCCGAGTACGGCCTTTTCACCACGTTTGACAAAGAGGTATTCGATACGACCACCGCAACGGCAAGCATCTATGGAACGGCGCGCATCACCGACATGGACAATGATGGACACAAAGAATTCTGTTTCGGCTATGCCGGCACACCAAAGATCGTTTTCTATGAGGCAGATGCCCCAAACTCCTACAGCCGCTACGAATGGAATCTTGCGACCGGCACCACATTCACAAGCGGAACCAGCTTTTCGATGCAACAGGTAGACATCGACAATGACGGCAAGAACGAACTGCTCATAGGCTCCAACTCCTCTGCGGCGGCCGATCTTTATATTGTTAAGGGTGTCACAGCCCTGGAAAATTTTGGCCCATCGAACGTGTTTCGCATCGCCCACCTTCCTCCGGCTCCTAATTTTTCCTATACCGATGAATTCCGCGGACTTGCAGCCGGCGACATCGATGGCAACGGTAAGACTGATATCTTTATGTGCAACGGTGGACGGGTCTGGCGCTTTGAATACAAAGGTACCGGCGCCATTACTGATTCCGCAAGTTATAATGCGACAATTGCCTATCAGGATCTCACGGACGGGACGCGATTCCGCTGGGTTGAATTTACGGGTGATGTCTACTCACGCGCAGCTGGTATTCCGGCGGGTGACATGAACGGCAACGGCAAAGCGGAGTTGATGATCTGCAACCAGCGCGGTGGATATGCAGACAGCACATCAAGCAAAATTATTATCCTCGAATCAACAGTTGCGGTGGTGCATGTCTCCTCCGCCCTCGGCGCCACGCCGAACGGCTTCGAGCTTCGTCCGTGCTATCCGAATCCGTTCAATCCATCAACAACCATTTCCTTTTCCATCGGAAGCCGCTCGGACGTGCTGATGACGATCTACAATCTTCTGGGTCAGGAAATAACAACACTTGTCAGCCAATCCTTGACGCCCGGCAGCTACTCTGTAGCGTGGAACGCGGGCAACATTCCGAGCGGCGTCTATTTCTGCCGTATACAGGCAGGCACATTCGAACAAACGCAGAAATTGATCCTATCGAAATAGCCATCCGCACGCTATCATAATGAAAAGGGCTGTCTCAGTCGAGACAGCCCTTTTCATTTCCGGATTCAGACATCGTGAAGCCACAAGTTTTGTGAGACTACTTGAGCAGTACCATTTTTTGCGTAGAAACCAAATTTCCTTGCTGGAGCCGACAGAATTACATTCCGGCCGGCATCTGCGATACATCCCACGTCACACTATGTGAACCTGCGTCTTTCACTCCTTCGATCAGTCTCGCGACTTCAACACCCAGTGTGCTGAAGATTGCAAGCGAAAAAGAAAAGCGTTGGATCGCTCAACCATTGCTTGCCGTTTGATTTTCCCCTGCAGTTCGTTTATATTGCCCGCACCACTATGTGACACTTCTGAGAGGCCGAAATGGCAGCTACCATCATAATCACCGGACGCGAAGGCTACACCATCCTGCAGCTTCATCGTCCGGAGGCGCGCAATGCGATTAACCTCCAATTAATCAGTGAACTGACGGAAGCTATTGAATCTGCGGACAACAATCCCGGCGTCCGTTGCATGATCATCACCGGCGACGAAAAGGCGTTTGCCGCCGGAGCCGACATCAAAGAAATGGCGTCCGCGTCCGCCGTGGAAATGCTGCTGCGTGATCAATTTGTGCTGTTCGATCGCATCAAGCGCGTCAAAAAGCCCATTATCGCGGCAGTGGCCGGATACGCCCTGGGCGGCGGCTCGGAACTGGCGCTGATGTGCGACATCATTCTGGCGGCTGATACTGCAAAATTCGGGCAGCCGGAAATTAATATCGGTATCATTCCCGGTTGGGGTGCCACTCAGCGACTGACGCATGCGGTGGGAAAATCGAAAGCGATGGAACTCATCCTCACCGGCGACGTGATCGGCGCGGAGGATGCTTTGCGCTGCGGTATCGTCTCGCGCATCGTTCCGGCTCAGGACTTGCTTGCAGAAGCTGAAGCACTCGCACAAAAGATAGCATCAAAACCTCCGCTCGCGGTGCAACTCGCCAAAGAATCGATCCAGCAGTCATTCGAGCTTCCGTTGGATGCCGGCCTCGCTCTCGAACGAAAGAATTTCTACATCCTCTTTGCGAGTGATGATCAAAAGGAAGGCATGGCGGCATTCATTGAAAAACGAAAGGCGATATGGAGAGGAAAATAGAACAGCGGAGCATTCTGCATCGTCTTGCACATATTGATTCGCATCACCGGTCGCTGATATCCGTCCTGATCGCCGCCGTGGCGTACTTTTCTCTGCAGCGCCATGCTCTTAACATGCAGCTCATCGGCACTTGGAATGTTTTTGCCTGTACGATGCTTGTACTTTCCTGGAACACCATCCTCAACGCCGACCCAAAACACTTCCGGCGAACGGTGACGCTGCAGGATACCGGACGTTCCATCCTTTTTATCCTTCTTATCTGTGCAACCGGAATCAATTTTCTCTCCGTTGGTTTTTTACTCGGGCCGGCGAGAGGACTTCCTCACGGCCGACTGGAAGAGCATGTGTTTCTTTCGATTCTCTCCGTCCTCTCTTCCTGGTCGCTGATGCACACACTCTTTACCTTGCGGTATGCACATCACTACTACACAGGGATTGAAGCAGATCTCAAAACGGGACACTCCGGCGGATTGGATTTCCCCAATTCGACGCATCCCGATTATCTCGACTTCGCTTACTTCTCATTTGTCATTGGAATGACTTGCCAGGTCTCGGACGTGCAGGTCACATCACGGCACCTGCGCCGACTAACGCTTTTTCACGGAGTGATTTCATTCGCCTTCAACACGGTGGTGCTTGCGTTGGGCGTGAATGTGGTGGCGGGGATGTTGTAAGAATTCTCTCGACTTCAAGGATATCGGACGCTGAGCGTGGCTCCGCTCGCCAACCAAAGCCGAAGCGCCCGATGAATAGAGCATTCGGCTCTATAGATTTGAAAACCCATGCACAACAAATCAACCGACAGGGTGCTTCATCAATCCCCTTGTCATAAATGGTAGAGGATTGCTTCTCTTGCAATAGGAGCATAGCTTCCTTGGAAAAAAGGCGCCAAAATACTATCTTGAACCGTTTCCAGGTGTAACAATCTTACAAGAACTTACTGCTATGATATCTAAATCCGCCGCCATTTCTCTTCCTGCTTCCTACAACGAATTCTACAAGCGTGTCTCCGCTTCGATTCCGACAGAACGACTTATCACCGATGATCTCCGTACGCTTGCGTATGGTACGGATGCCGGTTTCTACCGATTGATCCCGAAAATTGTCGTGCAGGCGGAAACAGAAAAAGACGTCGTGCTTGTTCTGAAACTGGCGCACGAATATCATTTGCCGGTAACATTTCGCGCTGCAGGAACGAGTCTCTCCGGTCAGGCGATCTCCGATAGTATCTTGATCGCGCTGGGCGGTGGCTGGAAGAAATGTTCCATCGCAGCCGATGCATCGACAATTACGCTGCAGCCCGGCGTTGTCGGATCGTATGCCAATGCACGGCTCGCAAAATTCGGAAAGAAAATCGGTCCGGATCCCGCGTCCATCAATTCAGCCATGATCGGCGGCATCGCTGCCAATAATGCGAGCGGCATGTGCTGCGGCACATCGCAAAACAGCTATCGCACCTTGGTGGGAATGAAAGTGATTCTTCACGACGGCATGATGCTGGACACGCTCGATCAGCAAAGCCGCGAACAGTTTGCGCTCTCGCATCCGCTCATGATCGAGCAATTGACGGCGCTGGCACAATCTGTGCAATCACGCATTCCCCTTGCCGAACGCATCCGGCAGAAGTATTCAATGAAGAATACTACCGGCTACAGTCTGAATGCACTAATCGACTTTACCGATCCCATCGATATTCTTCAGCATCTCATGATCGGATCGGAAGGGACACTCGGTTTTATTGCGGAGATCACTTACAAGACCGTCCCCGAGCTTCCGCACAAAGCGAGCTCATTGATGATTTTTCCCGATATCGCGTCGGCGTGCAGCGCAGTTCCCATATTGAAACGCTGTCTGGTGGATGCAACGGAAATCATGGACCGTGCCTCGCTCCGTTCTGTGGAAAACAAACCCGGTATGCCCGATTTCTTGCGCACTCTGGATGCCAATGCTGCAGCGCTGTTGGTGGAAACCCGCGCGGAAGATCCGGTGATTCTCGATGCCGGCATCAGGAACATCCTAGATGCCATGAAAAACTTTCCGCAGATCATCCCGTTTGCCTTCACCACCGTCGTCGAAGAATACACGCAGCTCTGGAATATCCGCAAGGGACTCTTCCCTTCTGTCGGCGCCATGCGTGCCACCGGCACCACCTGCATAATCGAAGACGTTGCATTCCCGCTGCCGCGTCTTGCCGAAGCCACGCTGGATCTGCAGCGCCTCTTTTTAAAACATGGCTACAACGATGCAATAATTTTCGGTCATGCACTGGAGGGAAATCTTCATTTCGTCTTCAATCAGAATTTCAATGCGAAAGAAGAAATTCAGCGGTATGCAGATTTCATCGACGATGTCACTGCATTGGTGGTACACAAGTATGACGGTTCTCTCAAGGCGGAACATGGCACCGGACGCAATATGGCGCCGTTTGTAGAAATGGAGTGGGGCAAAGATGCATATGAATTAATGAAAAAGATCAAGCATTTGTTTGATCCCGACGCACTTCTGAATCCCGGCGTTATTCTGAATGAAGATCCGAAAGCACATCTGGCATCGCTCAAACCGCTTCCTGCCGCCGATGAGATCGTCGACAAATGCATCGAATGCGGATTCTGCGAGGTGCATTGTCCCTCCCGTGGACTCACACTTACACCGCGGCAGCGTATCGTTGTCTTCCGCGAGTTGAGCCGTCTGCGCGCCACTCGGGAAAATCCGGCCAGACTGAAATCGCTCGAATCGGCATTCGCCTACCAGGCGGATGAAACATGCGCCACCGACGGCCTCTGTGCCACCGCCTGCCCGGTGGAAATTGACACTGGAAAAATGATTAAGGCGCTCCGCTTCCGATCTCATTCGGGCATCGCGCACACCATCGCGGGTGCAATCGCACACAACATGAATTTAGTTACCGGTGTGATGCGTGTGGGTATGACCTTTGTCGGCGCGCTTCATCGCTTGCTCGGGACGGAAACATTCCGCAAAAATGCCGAAGCACTCCGTTCATTCAGCGGAAATATTATTCCACTCTGGAATCAGTACATGCCGAAAGGCGCCGACTTAATTAAAGCATCGACAGCAGCTCTGCCGGGCGACGCACCGGAGGTGGTGTATTTCCCCTCCTGCATCAATCGTACGATGGGCGTTGCAGACGGCGATGCATACCAAGATTCGCTCGTGACGCGCACACAGGCATTGCTGAACAAAGCGGGATTTCGCGTCCTATATCCCGATCATCTCTCTTCTCTCTGCTGCGGCATGGCATTCGACAGTAAGGGATTCAAGTCAGAGGGAGTAAAAAAATCGAAGGAATTGGAATCGGCACTTCTTGCAGCGACAGACAACGGTCGCATTCCCGTCTATTGCGATATGAGCCCTTGCCTTTATCGTATGAAAGACGTGCTGGATCGGCGCCTGCAGCTCTTCGAGCCGGTGGAGTTCATTCTCCGCTTTGCCGCTGATCGATTGGTATTTTCCAAACTACCTAAGACTGTAGGCATACATTCCACGTGTAGTTCCATCAAGATGGGATTGACCGATGATTTAAAGCGATTGGCGGAAATGTGTGCGGAGAAAGTGATTATGCCGGAAGAAATTGAATGCTGCGGCTGGGCCGGCGACCGGGGCTTCACCTATCCAGAACTCAACACGAATGCATTGAAGACATTGAAACAGCAAATCCCCACCGATTGTTCACAGGGCTATTCCACAAGTAGAACCTGCGAGATTGGCCTCTCTCTCCATAGCGGCATCCACTACCAGTCGATTGTGTACCTGGTTGATGAATGCACGAAGTCAAAGTAGAAGGATAGATGTTCATTGGACACGATATGAATGGGGCACCACAAAAATAGTATCTCTCTTTCCCCCCTTTGACAGCAAGTTTTCCGCCCTTACTGCGTCTTACTCTATGAATGCCATGGAATTCTAATGACGGCGCCTTGCTCTGAAGATAACGAGCTTCTTCAACGCTACCGCAGCGGAGAATCTGCCGCCTTCGGAGAGTTGTTCCAAAAATATCGTACATGTCTGTTTGGATATTGCTTCACGCTGCTGCATGATCGGTCGGCGGCGGATGATACCGTGCAAACGGTGTTCCTAAAGGCAATGGAATCAATTCGTTCTCTGGACAAAGGAGATCTCTTCTACTATTGGTTATTCTCTATCGCGCGCAACGAAATATTCTCTTCCCTGCGCCGAAAGCGCACCAGGCAGACGGTAGAACTCGATGACGATGTGCGGGAAACCGAGACGCCGGTGAAGATTCTGGAGCAGAAAGAGACTACGGCAATCGTTCAGAATGCATTGCATTGTCTCAAAGCAGAATATCGTGAAGTCTTAGTTCTGCGTCAGTTTGAACATCTCTCGTACAGCGAGATTGCAAGTATCACCGGCGATTCCATCAGTTCGGTTGAATCGCGATTATTTAAAGCACGAAAGGCGCTCACCAAACTACTTGCGCCTGCGTTTCAGAAAGGAACACTGTCATGACCTGCGATGACTATCAAATAAAAATCAGTTCGCTGCTCGACGGCGAAGTTCCCGCGGCGGATTCTGGAGAAATATTCAGCCACATGGGAAGTTGCGCCGACTGCCGTCTCTTCTGGCATAATACACTCGCGCTTAATGGACAATTGGAAATAGTGAGCAGACAAGTGGCACGGCAGATTACAGTTTCTTCGATGCCAAAAAGGACATCAACGATTTCCGCCTGGTGGAATCGGCCGATTCCAATCCGCGCCTACCTGGTATCGCTCTTCCTTTGCGCACTGATCGGCCTTTCCTTCCTCACCATAAAACCGCATCTCTTCGGCAGTCCAGAAACCATCTATGTCACAAAACTGCCGGCGGTTGTTGTCACATCGGAAATTCAAGTTGTTCATACCCGAACGGAAGGAGAACTACAATGAATATGCGCGTATTTGTATATGCAGTCCTGCTGGCAGCATCAGCACTCGCCATCGCCTCTCCTCAGGAGGAACCGCAGACGAAGAAACGCGTCGATCCGGCATATCCGGGAATATTTAAAAGAGCCGGTATTGAAGCCGAAGTATGGGTCAAGATGCGTATCAACGAAAAGGGATTTGTTGAAAAGGCCGAGGTGATCAAAACAACAAATAAGGACTTCAATGCGGCCACGATCGATGCAGCAAAAAAATGGGAATTTATTCCTGCAAGCAAAGACGGTAAAGCGATTAAGGCGGAAGTCACAATACCATTCCGCTATCGTCTTGCCCAAAAATCGACCGACGCGAAGTCCAAAGACTTATATGAGCTCCAGAAAAGCGTGGAACTATTTTTGAGAGGCAGTTCGACGCAAGAATTTCTTTCTATGGTTGATCCAGAGGCGTATCTTATTGCAGGCAATAAGTATGAAAATCTCCGGTCAGTTCTCTTGGACAGCAAAAAGAAAAAATCATATCTGGATATTCCGGAAAACGCCTTTCGCAATTCGCACCTGAAAACTGATGCGTCAGAATCTTCCGCATTCCTCGTTCTCACGAGCCTTGCAGCGTCCGGTAAGCCTACCTACTATCACACGGTCGTTTTCATGAAATCAGAGTCAGGAGATTGGCATATTCAGGCATGGCATACTTCCCACTAATGGAGGAATGCCTATCAATGAAAAGTCCGCAAGAAGCGGACTTTTTTGTTGATGCCTTCTATTCCAAAACTTATCTCTTGGTATGCACCAATTCCGTCCCGACTCCTTCATCGGTGAAAATTTCCAACAGTAATGAATGGGAAACCCGCCCATCGATCATATGCACCTTGTTAACACCGGCTTGCAGAGCCGCAAAAGCTGACCGCACTTTTGGAATCATGCCGCCGTTGATTATTTTCTTCTCCATCAAATCCAGAGCATCTTCTTCCATGATCGTCGCAATCAGATTCTCACCATCCATCACGCCGCGAACGTCACTCAAATAGACAAGTTTTTCACATTGCAGCGCCGCGGCAATATTGGCCGCTGCCACATCGGCGTTGATATTGTACGAATGACCCTCTTCTCCCACTCCAATCGGAGCAATGACCGGCATGATGCCGTTGCGCAGCTGCAGATTAATATATTCATGATTGACTGATACCACTTCGCCCACCCAGCCGAGATCCGCCGTCCCTTCCGAATATTTCTTCACGCGCAACAGATCCGCGTCGATTCCCGAAAGCCCAACAGCGCCGCCGCCATGCTGATTGATGCGGGCCACGATGTCTTTGTTCGTCTTTCCGGCAAGCACCATCTGCACTATGTCCATGGTGGCGTCATCGGTGTAGCGCTGGCCATCGATGAATGTCGATGGAATTCCGAGGCGGTTCGATAATTCGGTGACTTCCTTCCCGCCACCATGCACGATGACGATGTTGATGCCGATCTTTTTTAGCAATGTCACATCCTGTGCAAAGCTCTGCTTCAGTTCATCGTCAATCATGGCCGCGCCGCCATATTTGATGACGAATGTTTTTTGCTCATACCGCTGGATGTAGGGCAGAGCCTGGATCAATACTTCTGTTTTTTGTGCAATGGATGTCATAATTGCAGCCTTTGTTTTTCTATTCGTGTTATCCGTGGGAAGAGATTTTCTACAGATAATAGTTTTCCATATCCACTTGTCTTAACCACTTTTGCCTATTGCCTTTCTTTACGTCCGGTAGTTCGCATTAATAGTTATATATTCCTTCGATAAGTCGCACGTCCAGAACACCGCCGACTGATCGCCCTGATGCAGGTCCACCGTGATAGAGATTTCTTTCTTCTTCAACACGACTAGAGCGTCTTCCTCGGAAAAATCTATCCCGTAGTTTTGTTTTAAGATTGCCACATCACCGAAAAATATTTCGGTCTTTGACGGATCAAAATCGATTCCCGAATATCCCACTGCTGCCAGAATTCTTCCCCAATTGGCATCTTCACCATGAATGGCGGTTTTCACAAGGTTGGAATTGGCAATCGAACGGGCGGCCTTTTCCGCATCTTCTTCGGTCGCAACACCTTTCACACAGATTTCTACAAACTTCGTCGCACCTTCTCCATCCAACACAATCAGCTTTGAAAGTTTGACAAAGACTTCCACTAAGCCATCAAAAAACTCCCGGTACCCCGGATCATCTACCGATGTAAGTTGTGCATTGTGAGCCTCTCCATTGGCCATGACAATAGCCATATCATTCGTACTTGTGTCGCCGTCGACTGTGATTCTATTAAATGAAAGATCTGTCGCACGCTTCACAGCAACCTGCAAAAGTCGTAAGCTGATCGCAACATCCGTAGTGATAAAAGCCAGCATGGTCGCCATATTTGGAGCAATCATGCCCGACCCCTTCGACATTCCTCCAATGCGCACAGGAACGCCCTGTACCATCACTTCAACAGCATATTCCTTTGAAAACGTATCTGTCGTCATTATAGCTTCGGCAGCTGCTTCATGGCCATCGCCGCTGACGGTCGGAGCGATCGCAGCGATACCGCTCCGCAGTTTCTCCATTGGCATTGCGCGGCCAATGACGCCGGTCGAAGACACAAGAATCTCTTTGCGATCAAACCTCAGTGCGGCAGCTGTCGCATCGATCATTTCCCAGGCATCCGCCATTCCCTGATCACCAGTACACGCATTTGCGTTGCCGCTGTTCACAATGATGGCGCGAACAGATGGAGAGGCAGCGAGCTGTGCCTTGTCGACCTCGACGCACGCCGCTGCGACCTTGTTGCGTGTAAATACGCCGGCGCAGACCGCAGGTACTTCGGAGACAACAAGTGCCAGATCTTTTTTTTCTCTTTTGATTCCGCAATGGATTCCCGCCGCAAGAAATCCCTTTGCCGCGGTAATGCCGGATAACGAATGGTCTGTCACAATATGCCTCTTTTTTGTTCTCTTCATTTCTTCCGAAAAAATCTTCCCTTCTACAGTCCCGTCGTTTCCGCAAGGCCAAACATAATATTCATATTCTGTATCGCTTGTCCAGCAGCACCTTTGATGAGATTGTCCAACGTGGACGTAATGACGAGCTGTTCCGTGCGGTCATCAGCATTCACGGTCAAGTCGCAGTAGTTAGTGTAAGCGACATTGGCAATTTGCGGGATCTGTTCGCGAAGGCGCACAAACGGAGCGGTTTGATAGTACTCTCTATAGAGAACCAGAACTTCCGCCGTGTTCATCTGCTTCATAAGCCGGGCATGAATGGTGGTGTAGATGCCGCGTGTCAGTGGAACAAGATGCGGCACAAATGACACTGTCACGCTCTTTCCCATCTCGCTCTGCAGCACCGATTCAATTTCCGGCGTATGCTGGTGCGTTCCAATTTTGTAGGCCCGAATATTATCGTTCAATTCTGAAAAACTGAAATCTACAGAAGAAGTGCGTCCCGCGCCGGAAATTCCGGACATTGACGCAATTGCAATTCCTTTGGATTCAATGATGCCGTGATGAATAGCCGGCAACAGCGCCAAAATTGCGCTCGTTGGATAGCAGCCCGGATTGGCAATAAGGCGTGCACCTGCAATTGCCGTTTTGTTAAGCTCCGGCAGTCCGTAGACTGCTTCCTGAAGAACCTCTTCCGCATGGTGCGTGTGCTTGTAGTACTTCTCGTAGAGAGCGGTATCTTTCAACCGAAAATCGCCCCCGAGATCGATAACCCGCCGAGCATGCGCCAAGAGCTGCGGAACGACTTTTTGTCCCTCGCCCGACGGCAGTGCAACAAATGTGCAATCCACGGGATGCTTCGAAGCTTCTTCGAGCGTCTGCAGTACGTGGTCAACCCGCCCAGCCATCGACGGATAGAGAGAGTCGAACCGTTGACCGGCGGAGCTTTTGGCGCCGAGCGCAACAATAGAAATATCCGGCCGGCCAATAAGCAGCCGTACCAGTTCTGCGCCGGCGTACCCGGATGCACCAAGAATGGAAACCGTGATCATTTTTTGATCTCTTCCATAGAAAAGAAATGCGCCGCTCATGCTGCGGCGCGTGTTTGAATTCTCCGGGAAGGCAGGCAGAAATACCAGTCGCTTCCGGTTGCATAAATATACAGAAATGTGTATACTTATGCAAGACAATACTTTACGCTGTCACGTGGCAGCTGGACAAGGAAGGGATACAAGTTATGACGCTTTTTGATCGTGAATGCAAGACGTTCTTCCATACGTATAAACGGCTTCCGCTGGAAATCATCCGCGGTGATGGCATGCATCTCATCACTGCCGATGGATCACGTTATCTGGATTTGGTTGGCGGGGTGGCCGTAAACGCGCTCGGCTACGGACATAAGCGCCTGATCGACGCCATCAGCTCGCAGGCTGAACAGTATATTCACGTTTCGAACTATTTTCTGCAGGAACCACAGATCGCCCTGGGTGAGGCGCTGCTTAAGTATTCCAACTTCTCCCGCGTCTTTTTTGCCAACAGCGGCACGGAAGCAATGGAAGGAGCCCTGAAAATTGCACGCCGCTGGGGATCCCTCAACGGTAAAGATACAATCCTGGCGCTTTCCAACGCATTTCACGGACGCACTCTCGGATCTCTTTCTCTTATGGACCGGCCAAAATACCGCGCGGGATTCGAACCGCTGCTTTCCGGTTTTGGAACTGTCGAGTTCAATAGTGTCCCGTCGCTTCTCGCAGCCGTGACGCCGACAACCACGGCGTTCGTATTGGAGTGTATTCAGGGAGAAGGCGGGATCCGATCCATTACCCCGGAGTTTGCGGAAGCATTGAAGTTACTGAAGGAGCAATTCGGTTTTCTGATTATCGCGGACGAAATCCAATCGGGTATCGGAAGAACCGGAAAGTTTTTCGGATTTGAGCATTTTGACATTCAGCCGGACATCGCAGTCGCCGCCAAACCACTCGGCGGCGGATTACCCATCGGTACTATTCTGGGCGGGGAATCTGTTGCTGCAATCTTAGAACCCGGTATGCACGGTTCGACTTTTGGCGGAAATCCGGTCGCCTGCGCCGCCGGACTTATTGTCATTGATGAGATTATGGAGCACGGACTTCTGCAGCATACCGCAGAACTGGGTCACTATTTCTTTCAGCGATTGCTGGAATTGCAGTCGGAATTTCCGATGATCATCAAAGAAGTGCGCGGCAAGGGATTGATGATCGGTGTTGAATTGACTCGGGAGGCAGATCCGATTGTACTATTGATGCGGGAAAAGAAAATTCTCATCAACGGGACAGATCAGACTGTGCTACGATTCATTCCACCTCTGGTCATCAAAAAAGAGCATGTCGATACAACGGTGTCGGCATTGCGGGAGATTCTTCCGAATCTATAGAATAGAGCATGGAGAATTATTCCCGTTCTCTCTGCGTTTAGCAAGCTCCCTGCCAATTTAGGGATTGTCAACTATCGACCAGTAAAATAAGGACTCAATGAACATGGTTCTTCAAAAATTTCTTTTCTTTCGGTTAATTTCCTTATATTGGGTTGCAATTATTGAATCCATGCGTTACCTTGTTCAGAAATAACTACCGTTACTAGCAAAAGGACATACCGATGCTTCTGCATCACGAGTTCATAAGGGCTGCAAAGAAATACGGCAGCAAATTAGCCATCATCGACAGGACCACCGACCGGCGTGTAACGTACGATAAGGCCCTCATCGCATCATTAATCCTTTCGGATAAATTCCAGAAATTTGAGCCTGGTTTCATCGGGATTATGATTCCGAACTCAGCGGGCTCTGTCCTGGCAATCCTTGCAGCATTGATGAGCGGGCGCGTACCGGTCATGATCAACTACTCGACAGGCGCCGCCGCAAATGTGGAATACGCCCAGAAGAAATGCGCCTTCCATGCGGTTATTACATCAAAGGCCCTATTGGAAAAAATAGGATGCCCCCTTCTGCCTGGAATGGTGTTTTTGGAAGACATCATGGAAGGCATTTCCGTACTGGACAAAATCGGTGCCGCTCTCAAATCCAAGCTGCCAACCCCTTTTCTGCGCGGAGCAATCCATGGTGGTTCACCGGACGATACTCTCGTCGTCCTGTTCACCAGCGGAAGCGAAAAAGATCCCAAAGCAGTGCAACTCACTCATCGCAATATCAGCTCGAACGTCAAGTCATTGACAAAAGTGATCGACTTCGGACCGAGCGATATATTCCTTGCCAATCTTCCCTACTTCCACGTCTTTGGCCAGACTGCCAATTTGTGGCTACCGTTCGTTACCGGCATGACGATCGTGACATATGCCAATCCACTGGATTTCAAAGCTGTCTGCAATATTGTGCGCGAAGAAAAAGTCACCATGATGTGCGGAACACCGACCTTTTTCTGGGGATATCTGAAAAAATCTGAACCCGGCGATTTCGAATCCATTCGTTTGATGCTCAGCGGGGCAGATAAATGTCCCGACGCTCTTCGTGAAGCATTTCTGGAAAAACACAACAAGGTGCTGCTGGAAGCATACGGCGCAACCGAAACCAGTCCCGCAATTACTGCCAACACGCCCAAACACAACCGTCCCGGAAGCGTCGGCAAAGTCCTGCCGGGAGTCCAGGTCCGGATTGAGAACTATGAGACCGGCGAAGTTTGCCGCACTGGCCAGACCGGCAAAATTCTCGTGAAAGGCGATCTCGTCATGAAGGGATATTTTGACGATTTCGAAGAGACCTCTCTTCACATCCGCCACGGTTGGTACGACACCGGCGATATGGGAGTGATGGACAAAGATGGATATCTCTGGCATGTCGGACGGCTTCGCCGCTTTGTAAAAATCGGCGGAGAGATGGTTTCGCTGATCCGTGTTGAATTGGCGCTCGAGAAGCATCTTCCGCCGGAAGTGGAATGCTGTGTCGTGGAAGTTCCCGATCCGATTCGTGGAGCAAAGATTGTAGCGGTCACAACGCAGGCTCTCGACGAAAAAACGATCCTCAAAGCTCTCTCTTCCGAACTGCCAAATCTTGCTCTTCCCAAACAGTTTATCGTCATGGAAGATCTCCCGAAGATGGGAAGCGGTAAGATCGATTTCAGAACCATCACCGAGAAGGCCCGGGACGTTGTCCAGGGAACTTGACATCGCTGAAATTGTTCTTATATTAAAGAAGACAATGTGCCGCGCGAACTCCAGTGCGGCACCGTCATAAAGAGCCGAGCCGTAATTCTACCGCACCAGAGAGCTCGTCATTATTGCATCATACCACACTCGATAGACATGCGCACACGACATACGATCTTGTCCGGTTCCACATAGCGCATGCTTCCTATTCTTCCGTTGTCGCTAGGCCTTACCGCAATTCTCGCGATTATTATTATTCGCTAAGAACGCCGGAAGCGCCTCCCAACCCACACAACACACACAGTAGATTACTAGGGGACGCTTCCAAGAATAGATTTTTTTCTGGGAGCTGGAAACCGATGACATACATAACCGATGACGAACGGCAGCGGCTTTTTCCGCTCTACGATCCCCGCTTCGAGCACGACGCCTGTGGTGTTGGGTTTGTAGCACATATCAAAGGTGCGCGGAGCTATTCGATTCTCACACAGGCGCTGAAGTGTGTGTGTAACTTGACGCATCGTGGCGCAGTGGATGCTGATGCGGAAACGGGCGATGGTGCTGGAATTCTGACTCAGATACCGGTAAAACTCCTTCTCGGAGAAAATCCTGCTCTGGCCGAAGCACTTCACTCTGAAACCGATCTCGGCGTGGGAATGCTTTTCATGCCTCACACTAATGATCATAGTTTCGCACAGACTCGCTCGATTGTCGAATCCGTCGTTGCAAAGAGAGAGATTGGATTTCTCGGGTGGCGAATTGTTCCAACCGATTCATCTGTCCTGGGCGACAAAGCCGCGGCGACGCAACCCAATATCCGGCAGATTCTTCTGAACAAGCCCGTCCATCTGACGCCGGACCAGTACGAACGCACACTGTACATTATCCGCAAGGAAATTGAGAAGGAGATCCGTGAAGCCGGGATTACATCATTCTACGTCGCATCACTATCCAGCCGCACGGTGGTATACAAAGGCCTGATGATTCCGACGGTACTGGACAAATTCTTTCTTGACCTGGCCAATCCCCTGTATGAAACCGCCCTTGCGATATACCACCAGCGCTTCAGTACGAATACGTTTCCACGCTGGGAACTGGCACACCCGTTCCGGATGCTGGCGCACAACGGCGAGATCAATACGATCCAGGGAAACCGCATCTGGACCAAAGCACGAGAGGCAGAAATCTCCTCCCCTCTCTGGCACGACGACATCGAGTATCTGAAACCAATTATCCAATCCGGCGGCAGTGACTCGGCACACGTCGACAATGTGCTGGAGTTGTTGACGGTCTCCGGACGACCACTGCTGCATTCGATGATGATGCTGGTGCCGGAAACCTGGGCATCCTCATATCATGCCGATCCGGCAGTTCGCGCTTTCTATGAATTTCACGAGTGCTTGAATGAACCATGGGACGGTCCTGCGGCCATTGTATTTTCCGACGGCATCACCGTTGCTGCAGCGTTGGACAGGAACGGACTTCGGCCGCTGCGCTACAAGATCACTGATGACGATGTGATTATTCTCGGATCGGAAGTCGGGCCGGTGCTGTTGGACGACGCTAATGTTGTGAAAAAAGGACGCATTGGCCCCGGACAGATACTGGCGGTGGATACGCACGAAGGCGTACTATTAAAAGACCTTGCGATCAAACGCAAGGTTGCATCGCGTAAACCATATGCAGAATGGATCAAACAATCTTTGTACAAACCAACGCCGCCGGATCCGATTACCGAACAGATCAAGCCGCCGATTACTCCCGAAGATTTGCGCCGACTGCAACGCTGTGCCGGCTACAGTAACGAAGAACTCACATCTATCTACAAACCGATGATTCAGCATGGGCTTGAAGCTGTGTATTCCATGGGAGACGACACGCCACTCGCCATTCTTTCCAGACAGTCGAAGCCTCTCTCTGCATATTTTAAGCAGCAATTCGCCCAGGTCACCAATCCACCGATTGATCCGCTACGCGAGCGGTTGGTGATGTCGCTGGGAGGCACACTGGGGCGCCGCCGCAATTGGCTTGATGAATCTCCGGAACATGCCCAGCAGGTCTTACTTCCAGGGCCATTTTTGTTCGATGCAGAGTTGTCGCTTCTTCGTTGTCTCGTTGATCCACTGTTTCAGGCAGCAACTCTCTCAACACTCTATCCTGCCGCAGGTGGCGCGGAAGCAGGGGTTGCCCGCCTGGAAGCGCTTTGTCTTGAGGCAGAACTCGCCGCTGATGAAGGAAAGTATCTCGTCGTCTTAAGTGATCGCGGCATCGATGCGGATCATGCCGCGCTGCCCATCCTGCTCGCGACCGGTGCTGTCCATAATCACCTGATGCGAGTACAGAAACGATTGCGTTTAAGCGTTGTGACAGAAACATCCGAACCGCGCGATGTGCATGAATTCGCCACACTGATTGGATACGGTGTGAATGCCATCAATCCGTATCTTGCACTCGAAACGATACGCAGCATGGTTGCCGCTCAGGGAACAGCTCTCGGCGTGTCGGTAGAAGAAGCTTTCATGAATTACCGCCAGGCGATCGAGAAAGGAATTTTGAAGATCATCGCAAAGATGGGCATCTCACTGCTCGGCAGTTATCGCGGTGCTCAGATCTTTGAGGCGGTCGGTATTTCACAGGAAACAGTGGACCGATATTTTACCGGGACACCAACACGGATCGGCGGACTCAGCGCCATCGACATCATCAACGAGGCCTTAACGCGTCACTCGGCGGCGTATACCGACACGGCTCTTCCCAATTTGGGATTGTACCGCTACCGCAAAACCGGCGAGCAGCATGCATGGGCCCCGGCCGCATTACGGACAATGCAGCAATTCCGAAAGTCAGGCTCCGACGCCGATTATCAAGCTTTCACTGTCGCCATCGACTCCGCAAATCCGATTGCACTTAAGGACCTCCTTGTATTCCGCTCGACACGGCCGTCGGTACCATTGGGTGATGTCGAGCCCGTAGAAGAAATCTTAAAACGCTGCACAACGGCTGCCATGTCACTGGGATCGATTGCGCCGGAAGTGCACGAGACCATCGCAATCGCCATGAACCGCATCGGCGGCAAGAGCAATACTGGTGAAGGCGGCGAAGCCGCGGAGCGTTTCCGTCTGCGCCCAAATGGAGATTCTGCAAACAGTGCCATCAAGCAGGTGGCATCGGCACGATTCGGCGTCACCGCCGAATATCTTGCCAACGCAAAAGAAATTGAAATCAAGATGGCGCAGGGTTCCAAACCGGGCGAAGGCGGACAGTTGCCGGGATCGAAGGTAACTCCCCTGATCGCACAATTGCGCCGTTCGGCACACGGTGTTCAACTCATTTCCCCGCCGCCGCATCACGACATTTACAGCATTGAAGATCTTGCCCAACTTATCTATGATCTGAAACAGGTCAATCCTCGCGCAAGAATCGGAGTAAAACTGGTCGCTGAGGCCGGTGTCGGTACCATTGCGGCCGGTGTTGCTAAAGCACAGGCAGATACGATAGTTATTAGCGGACACAATGGCGGTACAGGAGCCTCTCCGCTAAGCTCCATCGCTAATGCCGGCGGGGTCTGGGAATTGGGACTGGCGGAAGTGCAACAGGTGCTCGTACTGAACGGCTTGCGTGAACGGGTCACGATACGCGTCGATGGCGGATTAAAAACCGCACGCGACATTGTAATTGCAGCTATGCTCGGTGCGGAGGAGTTTAATTTTGGTACCGCCGCACTCATTGCACTTGGTTGCCGCATGGATCGTCAATGTCATCTCAATACCTGTCCGGTCGGGATTGCGACCCAGGATGAGACGCTTCGGAAAAAATTCGACGGCACTCCGGAAATGCTCGTCAACTATCTGACGGCACTTGCCAATGACGTACGCCAGATTCTCGCCCAACTCGGCTACACTTCGTTGAACGAGGTCATCGGACGAAGCGATCTCTTGCGGCAGCATCTACCGGAGAATCACCCGAAAGCACAAACCATCGATCTCTCTGCAATCATATCTCCACGCAATACGCGCAACGAACAGCGTCACCGCATCTGGCAGAGAAATGATAAACCGGACAAGCCGCTCGATGATGTTATTATCCAGGATATGCGCGATGCCATCAATGAGAAAATTCCGGTGGTCCGACATTATCGAATTCGCAATACGAACCGCGCAGTCGGCACGCAATTGTCCGGAGTCATCGCGTATCAATATGGCGATCGCGGACTTCCGGAAAAGACGATCGATCTCCGCTTCCGCGGCAGTGCCGGACAAAGCTTCGGCGCGTTTCTTGTCCATGGTGTTCGCATGACGCTCGTTGGTGAGGCGAATGACTATGTCGGCAAAGGAATGAGCGGAGGAGAGATCATTATCTATCCGGCACACGGTCACGGCGTTGCGGCGGAAGACATCATTGTCGGCAACACGGTCCTCTTTGGTGCAACCGGCGGACTTCTGTTTGCCAGCGGCCGCGCCGCAGAACGGTTTGCAGTTCGCAACAGCGGTGCGCTTGCCGTCGTGGAAGGTGTCGGCGATCATGCCTGCGAGTACATGACGAATGGGCAGGTATTTGTTCTCGGAATGACCGGCAAGAATTTCGGCGCCGGCATGACGGGCGGCAAGGCATATGTGTTCGACACGGACGGCAGTTTCAGTAAGCGATACAATCCCGAAACGGTACGCATCCATCGTGTAACCGAGCAATCGGATGTCTCCCACATCCAATCCCATGTATCGCACCATCTGGAATTAACAGACAGTCAGCGGGCAAGAGAGATTTTGAATGGCTGGAGCGATTACCGCTATCTCTTCTGGAAGGTGGTGCCGAAGACGGCCCCAGGGCCATGATAAAATATTGTCGATGTTAGATATCTACTCAGCCTGATTGCTGTCATGCCCCGTCTCAAGGGATGTCCAGACATTTTCAGCATTATGAGATTGCAGATGCTAGATTTCTTTCATGAATACCCGCCAAAATATGCGGAAATGAGGCTTTCTAAAATATGTTGATTAATTACGATTTTAGTACGAATTGTCATAGAAATTGCCTATATTTAATAGCATCAAAACACAGTACACTGCCATTCATGCTGATGAACCGACCGAATCCTTAGTGATCGAGACGCCATCATTGTCGGCGTACGCTGAGCCTGCCAGATTAGCAGGCGAAAAACATATTAAGGAAGGATTCGTTCCATGGAACAAGGAACAGTCAAGTGGTTCAACGCAGCAAAAGGTTTCGGTTTCATTGCACGCTCTAGCGGCGAAGACGTCTTCGTCCATTTCAAGGCGATCACAGGCAATGGATACAAGAGTCTTAATGAGGGCGACAAAGTCGAGTTCGAAGTCGAAAAAGGCCCCAAAGGACTTCAAGCCACAAACGTAAAAGTGCTCTAAGTCAGTAATCGATTGTAGCATGTAATTGAAAACCCGCTGCGGAGCGATCTACGGCGGGTTTTCTATTTCTGGAAATTTGGTTGAAATGTGTCGCCTTGAAGAAATGATTCAATAGAAACAGAAACCACGATATACAATGTTTCAAAACGAACTCTTTGCGGCTTTGCGCACATTGCGATTTTGCGTTAAGATCTTTTTTAACGCAAAGACGCAGAGGCCGTAGAGTCGCCAAGTAAGATTCTTCTTCGAGCATTTCACTTCGGCGAAATGCTCATCATAATCAGCATCGATGCCAATATCTGCGCGAGAATGATCTTTGCGATCACTGACGCCGGATAGACCGTCGCGTACCAAACATTCGGCAAGTCGTTTTGCGATTGCTGATTCGCGTACGCAAGACACGCCGGCTGTGTCTGCATGCCGGAAACCATCCCCATCACTGCGGACATCGGAAGTTTTAGATATTTGTAGCCCACGATGATCGTCACCACTGTCATGAACGTGGTAATGGTCGCCCCGGCTGCGATCAACGTCCATCCTCCCGATTGAAACGTCGAACCGAATCCGTACCCCGCTTTTGTGCCGATGCCTGCCAGAAAGAAGACCATGCCGATCTGACGCATCACCAGGCTTGCATTGAAGGGAATATTCCAGACAATTCTTCCCGTCCGTTCCAGTTTTCCCAGAAAGAGCGCCGTAATCAACGGTCCACCGGCGTATCCAAGTTTGAATGTCATGCCATTCGGCAGCGGCAAAGGAATCATGCCGATGAGAACACCGAGAACCACACCCAGCGAAATCGAAAGAAAATCGGTTTCCGAAATTCCTTTCATTGAATCTCCAAACAATGTCGTTACTCGTTCAAAATTGTCTTCCCTCGTTACCACGCGAATTCTGTCGCCGAGTTCAAGAATGGTGTCCGGCGCAGGAACGAAATCGACATCGCCGCGACGCAGACGTGTAATTGTCGCGCCGTATTCCTTTTCGAGATTCAATTCATGGATTCGCTTTCCCGCTACCTTCGCATTCGAGACAAATATTCTGCGATAGTCGATAAAATCGAACTCCCGCGGAAGATATTCTTCGGCTCGTTCTCCAAAAATGATCCGCGCCCGCTCCAGCGCCTCCGCCGTGCCGACGGCAACCAATTGATCCCCCGCTTCAAGCACAGCCTCCGGAGAGACGACACTTATTTCCTCTCCTTTTCTCATGCGGCTGAGCGCGAATCCAGGTTGCCCATGGAGCTTCATGACGTCCCCGATTTTTTTCCCGGCGACTGCGGGATTGGAAACATTCAGCGTCCAGTTTTGAATCGCCTCTCCGCCCGTTCCTCCATAACGTTCCGCTTCCTCCTTCGTAAAATCAACTTTGAATATTTTCGAAAAGATAAAAAACCAGAGTATCACTCCGAGCACGCCGAACGGATACGCCAGACCGAATGCAACAACCGGCGCATTCACATAGGAGTCATACAATTGAGGTGGAATCTTTCCAGCAAGCGACTTGATCGTTTCCATTGTTCCGGCAAGTGCGGCAGTATTGCTTAACGCACCGCAAAAGAGTCCGACAACATTTGGCGCAGAAATATTAAAGAATTTCCAGAACGCCACCGCCACCAATGCACTCCCTCCGAGTATTCCCGTCGCCACCAGATTCGTTCTGAATCCTCTTTTTTGAAAAGAAGCAAAAAAGCCCGGTGCGGATTGTAACCCGATCGCATACACAAAGAGCACGAGTCCAGCGATATACATCCCTTCAGGAAGTCCAAGACGGGGATCGAGCGCACCAAAGGCGATACCGACAAATAGGACTGCGGAAACGCCAAGACTGAAGCCGGCCACCCTGATGTTGCCGACCAGATACCCGAGCCCGATGACAACAAACATCAGGAGCAGCGGGTTGTTGGCGAGAAAATCAATGAGGAATGTCATAGCGAGATCTCAATTTGGCAGACAATGGTAACTGCTCAGCCCGATAATTGTCATGACCCGTTTCAAGCGGACTGTCATGTCCGAACGTCCGTCTCGTTTCGTTGAATCGAGACGGACATGCAGGAAAGACACGTTCGACAAAAACACTCAGCAATGACGAAAATATCCATCAACAAAACAATCTACGCGAGGCACACGCTGATGGCATCACGATGCCGTGAGCAATAAGGATATAAGTAACTGCGCAAGAATAATTTTTGTAATCATCGAAGCCGGATACACCGTGGCATACCAGACATTCGGCAAATCGTTTTGCGCCTGCTGATTTGCATAGGCAAGACACGCGGGCTGCGTATGTATGCCGGAAACCATTCCCATCACGGCAGACATAGGGAGCTTAAGATATTTGTATCCTATGATAATCGTTGAAACAGCAACGAACGTCGTGATCAACGCCCCTATCGCGATCATCTCCCACCCGCCGGCACGGAACGTTGCGCCGAAACCAAATCCCGCACGGGTGCCGATTCCTGCTAGAAAAAAAACCAATCCGATTTGCCGTAAAACCAACGAAGCACCGAACGGAATATTCCATACGATCTTCCCGGTCCGTTCTATTTTCCCAAGGATCAGTGCAACAACCAACGGTCCACCGGCGAATCCCAGTTTGAATGTTGCACCGTTCGGAAGCGGCAGCGGCACCATTCCGAGAATCACGCCCATGACCAATCCGAGGGAAATGGAAAGAAAATCGGTTTCGGAAATCCCCTTCACCGAATCTCCAAATAGCGCCCTGATCCGGTCAAAATTATCTTCGCGCGTGACAACGCGAATGCGGTCGCCTAATTCCAGAATCGTATCCGGCGCAGGCACGAAGTCCACGTCACCCCGGCGCAGCCGCGTGATCGTCGCGCCATACTCGCGCTCGAGGGAAAGTTCATAGATTTTCTTTCCCGCCACTTTGGGGCTCGACACAAAAATGCGTTGATAGTCAATCGCATCATTATCTCCAGACAACGGAACAGGAGCTTCTTCTCCGAACAGCAGCCGGGCACGCTCCAGCGCGTCATTGGTCCCGACGGCAACAATTTGATCGTTCACATCGAGCAGAATATCGGGAGAGATCACGTTAATTTTATTTCCCTTTTTGATGCGACTTAGCGCAAAGCCGGGTTGCCCCAAAAGAGTTAATGCATCCTGTACTGTTTTTCCCGCGACAGCCGGGTTCATCACATTAAATGTCCGGCTATGGATAATCTGCGCACCGGCTTCGTCGCGGCGCATTTCTTCTTCTTTCGCAAAATCGATCTTGAACAGTTTTGTAAACACGAAGAACCAGAGAATCACACCGAGAACACCAAATGGATATGCGAGCCCGTAGGAAACGACCGGTGCGCTGACGTAGGCGTCATACATATCCGGTGGAATTTTTCCTGCGAGCGCTTTGACCGCCTCAACGCTTGCAGCCAGCGCCGGCGTGTTCGTGAGAGCCCCGCAGTAGAGACCCACCATGCTCGGGACGGAAAATCCAAGAATCTTCCAGAGCAACACCGTGAGTAGTCCACCTGCAATCAGCAGCATTGATGCAACCACATTGATCCGGAATCCCCTCTTCTTGAACGACGCAAAGAAACCTGGCCCCGATTGCAAGCCGATTGCGTAGACAAACAAGGCGAGACCGGTGATATAGATTGGTTCCGGAAGACTTAAACGCTTGTCGAGTGCTCCAAAGGCAATCCCGACGAAAAGCACTGCTGCAACGCCAAGGGTAAATCCAAACACGCGGATGCTTCCAATGAGATAGCCCAATCCGATAACAACAAAAAGAAGGAGAAGCGGATTTTCTGCGAGGAGATCAATAAGTGATTGCATACTTTCTAAAAGGTTTTGTGAGACAATGTTCGGGAACCTCCCAACTCAAGATTACTACTTCGCTGTCATTCGCGCATTAGTTTTTTGTACCGAATGCGATGAGGCTGGTCGGCAACTATGCCAAGCACTTTGCGGCGATGCTCTTCATATTCGGAATAGTTGCCATCGTACCAGGTCACTTTGCTTTCGCCTTCGAATGCCAAAATGTGCGTTGCAATGCGATCGAGGAACCAGCGATCATGGGAAATCACCACGGCACAACCTACGAAATTCATCAGCGCATCTTCCAGGGCGCGCAACGTATTCACGTCAAGATCGTTTGTGGGTTCATCAAGCAGCAGCACATTCGCTTCCTGTTTCAGAATTTTTGCCAAATGCACACGATTCCTTTCACCACCGGAGAGATTGCCGACTAATTTCTGCTGATCTGTTCCACTAAAATTAAATCGCGCCACGTATGCCCGGGAATTGACTTCCCGATGGCCGATCTGCAGCAAATCCTCACCCCCGGAAATTTCCTGCCAGATTGTTTTATCCGGATCCAGCGGCCTGTTTTGGCCCACGTAGGCCAGTTTCACTGTTTCGCCGACACGAATGACGCCCTTATCAGCATTTTCCTGTCCGGTGATCATCCGGAAGAGCGTTGTTTTTCCGGCTCCATTGGGACCAATCACACCAATGATGCCTCCGGGAGGAAGAACAAAATTCATATCCTCATATAGCACATTGTCGCCGTAGGCTTTCGCGACATTTTCTGCCTGAATGACAACGTCGCCCAAACGCGGTCCCGGCGGAATGAAGATTTCCATTTCATCGTCGCGCTTCTCCGACTGTTCCGTCAGCATTTTTTCGTACGATGCGATACGCGCCTTGCTCTTTGCGTGACGCCCTTTCGGATTCATTCGCACCCATTCGAGTTCATGTGCGAGTGTGCGTTGACGCTTCGATTCCTGTTTTTCCTCTAGCTGCAGACGGCGGTGCTTCTGTTCCAGCCAGGAAGTATAATTTCCTTCGAAAGGAATTCCTTCGCCGCGATCCAGTTCCAGAATCCATCCTGCAACATTGTCGAGGAAATAGCGATCGTGCGTTACTGCCAGCACCGTTCCTTTGTATTGTGCCAGATGTTGTTCGAGCCATGCAACAGATTCTGCATCCAGATGATTGGTCGGTTCGTCGAGCAACAACACATCCGGTTCTTGTAGGAGCAGGCGGCACAATGCCACACGTCTCCGCTCGCCGCCGGACAGAACTGATACGTTTGTATCGGCGGGAGGACAGCGAAGGGCGTCCATGGCCTGCTCCAATTTGCTGTCGATATCCCAAGCACCGAGATGATCGATTTCTTCCTGCAGATTTCCCTGTTTCGTCAATAGCTTATCGATATCCGCATCAGGATCACCGAACGCATTGGTGACTGCTTCGTATTCCTTCAGCAAATTGACGATCGGCTGCACTCCCTCCTCAACAATCTGCCTGACCGTCTTGGTCGGATCCAATTCCGGTTCCTGCTGCAGATAGCCGAAAGTAATTCCCTTTTGCGCGTTGATTTGTCCGATATATTCCGTATCGACGCCCGCAATAATTTTCAGCAGCGTGCTTTTTCCGGCACCGTTCAATCCGAGCACGCCGATTTTTGCTCCATAGTAGAAAGACAGATAAATATCTTTCAATACCTGGCGGTTCGGCTTGTGAATTTTTCCGACGCCGACCATGGAGAAAATAATTTTTGTATCGCTCATAACATTCCTTCAAATACGGTGAAATCTCATGGAGTCTCTTGCCACAAAGAACTCAGAGAAGAAAATGAGAATAGAGAAAAATTTTACCAGTGTTGAAGCGCGGCCACTTCGGCTTCGCTCAGTGTCCGTGCTTCATAATTCTCGGCACCATCCGAACGCTGAGCGAAGCCGAAGCGTCCGTTATCTTGCGAACGAGTCGCGGAAAGTGCGTCTATGCACCGCCCGGACAGTTCTTCTTCAATGCATTAAACTTCTTCTTCAAATCATCAAGCGAATAAGTCTGTTCCTGTTTTGGCGCAAAGTTTTTTTCCTTATGGCCGCCTTGCGCCGGTACGCCGTTCTGGGATTTCATGGACAGCGATATGCGCTTGAGCGCCTCATTAACTTCCAGCACACGCACCTTCACAATTTGTCCCACCTTTACCACTTTTTTCGGGTCCTCTACAAAGCGATCAGCAAGTTGAGACACGTGAATCAAACCATCCTGATGAACGCCAATATCCACAAAAGCTCCGAAATTGGCAACATTCGTGATGATTCCCTCCAGCATCATTCCAGCCGACAGATCTTTTATTTCCTTGATTCCCTCATTGAATGTGGCATATTTGAACTCCGCACGCGGATCGCGTCCCGGCTTTTTTAATTCCGCAATGATATCGCGCAGCGTCGGCTCTCCGATTGTTTTTGTCACATACTTTTTTAGATCCAGCGCATTCAGCATTTCGCCATGTTTCATGATTTCGTCCAGAGGAATCTTTAGATCTTTGGCGATCCGCTCGACAATGGCATAGCTCTCGGGATGCACAGCGGTGTTGTCGAGAGGATTCTCCCCGCCATGGATGCGAAGGAATCCGGCGGATTGCTCGAATGCTTTTGGGCCGAACTTTGGCACATCCAGCAGTTCACGGCGGCTGCGGAAAGCGCCGCCATCGTTGCGATAGGTAACAATGCTCTTGGCAACGCCCGCATTCAATCCGGCAACGTAGCTGAGGAGTTCCTTGGATGCGGTATTAAGATCTACACCGACAAAGTTCACGCAGCTCTCCACCGTCTCATCCAGCTTCTTCTTCAGCAGCTTCTGATCGACATCGTGTTGATATTGGCCGACCCCAATGGACTTCGGATCGATCCTTACAAGTTCCGCAAGAGGATCCTGCAACCGTCTGCCGATACTTACCGCACCACGGACCGTCAGATCATGCTCCGGAAATTCTTCACGGGCAACATCACTCGCAGAATAGATTGACGCTCCAGATTCATTTACGATGACCTTGATCGGTTTTATTTTCAATCCTTTGATGACTTCACCGATGAACGCGTCAGTTTCCCGCCCGGCAGTACCATTGCCGATGGCGACCAACTTCACACCGTGCTTTTCGATCATTCCCTTAATCACCGATCCTGCGCGCAATCGTGCCTCGTCGGATTGATGAGGAAACACCGTCTGATATTCCAAGAATTTTCCCGTTTCACTGATGGCAACCACTTTGCATCCCGTGCGGAAACCCGGATCGACGCCCAGCGTCGGCTTCATGCCCGCGGGACTTGCGAGAAGCAATTCACGCAAATTTTCTTCGAATGTCTTGATCGACTCGACATCCGCCACCGCCTTTTTCTCCAAGCGCACTTCGGCAATGAGTGTTGTCTTCATCAGGCGCTCAAATGCGTCCTTCAGCATCACACGATAAAACTCACGAACAGATTCCGCACCAGAGTGGATTTCCTCTTCTTCAAGATACGCCTGCACATGTGCGTCGTCGTAAACCAGGTCGAAAGCGAGAACCTCCTCTTTTTCCCCACGGCGCAACGCGAGCATATTGTGCGGTGCGATGTCCTTCACTTTTGTCTTATAGTCGCGGTACATCTCGAATTTGGTAGTGCCAAGCGGGAATGATTCGAAGACCTTGGAAATGAAAACACCATCCTCGAGAAAGTAGTTGCGGATATGGGCTCGCAGTTCCGCTTCTTCTGAAACCTCTTCCGCAAGAATGTCCGCCGCACCCTGCAGCGCTTCTTCCGCCGTCGCTACGCCTTTTTCCTGCAAAACGTACTCTTCCGCCTGTTTCAGCAGATTGACACGCTTCGCAGTCGGAATATTTTTCCCTTTGATATAGACAGCCAGCGGTTCCAGCCCCTTTTCGCGGGCGATAGTGGCGCGTGTTCTTTTCTTCGGTTTAAACGGTAAGTAAAGATCTTCGAGTTCTGTCTTTGAAAGACATGCTCCGATTTTTTTCTTCAGGTCGTCAGTGAGTTTTCCCTGGTCTTCAATGGATTTCAAAATGGCGGCTTTACGTTCCTCGAGTTCAGTCAAATATGAAAAGCGATCGAACAAATCGCGCAGCTGTGTTTCATCCATTTCGCCCGTGCGTTCTTTTCGATACCGGGCGATGAAGGGGATAGTACCGCCGTCGGCGACAAGCGAGAGCGCATTTTCAACTTGGGTCGGTTTAAGAGACAGCTCTTCAGAAAGAATGCGGAGAATATCGAGCATGAGACGTACAGCTCCTTATGAATATGGGAAGACACTGGTGCGGAGAACGGATGAAATTACCTTTGCCACAGAGCACACAGGGAGTCTTTTTCAATTCAGAAACAGAATCGCAACCCCGGCAACCGCGATGAATGCGCCGATAATCGACTTCCGGGTCAGATGTTCTTTGTAGATGATTCTGACCAGCGGAAGCATGATGATCGGTACGGTGGCCATGAGCGTGGCAGCTATGCCCACATCAGTGTTCGCCACTGCAATAAGGCTGGCTGTAATTCCCAGGAATGGCCCCAGAATCGATCCAACAATGGTCATTCTCAATGCCCACCGATCATTTTGGAACACAGCCAAAGGATTTTTATAGTGCCGTGTCAGCATCGTCACAGGGAGCAAAATGACGGTGGCAGACACAACACGAAACGCTGCAGCCACAAATCCGTTGATTGGGCCCTCGTTAAAGGCCATCCGGCCGAAGACCAATCCTCCGCCCTGTCCCACCGCAGCCAGAAATCCGTAGAGCAAACCTGCACCGGAAATTGTCATCCGCATAGACGTCCAGCCGCTCTGCTCGAGAACGACGGAAAATATTCCAACGAGAGTCACCGCCATACCGAGGATTCCCCACGCCGACAGCCGTTCGCTCAACACGAAATACGCAAGCACGGCTGCCACCGCCGGTGAAGCGGACATGATGAGCATCGTAATTCGCGCGCTGTTGTATTGATAGGCGCGAAAGAGAAACGTATCGCCGAATACCAGGCCGATCATTCCGCTGATAATCAGATACGCGACTTGAATCATCTTGATATGAAAATTCAGGCCGAGAAGCAGTACCGTCGCCGACAACAGAACCGCGGCAAAAATCAGACGCGTCATGTTGACATAGAACGATCCCACTCGCTTGGTCGCACCCGCAAATGCCAGCGAGCTTCCGGACCAAAGCACGGCGGTTGTTAATGCGCTGATTTCACCAATCACGTTGTACGTCCTTCTGCATTATCAAAGCTGGGGGGGGCAATTATGAATTATGAATGAAAAAAATTAAGTGCCGTGCGGTTGACAACACACATCCATAATTCATCATTCGTAATTCATAATTCCGAAAAGTTGGCGGGAAAAGAGCAGTGTACACCTCAGACCGACACTTCCATTCCTTCAGCTGCACCAAAACATTCCACCAAACTTCCGCGTGCTGCGATAAGAGCGGTCGCATGATTTACCATTCCGTCAACAAATGCATCATCATGAAACGGATCATGATGAAATAGTGCAAGCTTTCCCACATGAGCGGCCACTGCTGTGTCCACACAGCTATCCAGCGGCGAATGTCCCCAGCCTTTTTTGTACCGATATTCTTCCGACGTAAACTGCGCATCGCCGATATAGAGCCCCGCGCCCTCTACAAAATGCATCAGCTTATCATCCAGCATGCGCGGGAAATTAGCCGGGCCGATTGATGAATCGATCTGAGGCAGCGTAAACTCATATGGTTCATTGTCCGTTGCATACACAATGCTCGATCCCTGATGCGAGATCCGGTATCCCAGACACATCGCGGGATGGTTTAAGTACATAAAATCCACAGTGATATCGCCGAACCGCATCGGCTCGCGGATTTCCTGAATAACGATGTTCGATCCCATATCGCTCAACGCAATCGGATGGTAGTCGGAATCCAACTGCGTCCGGAAAATCTGCTCAAGCGAACGTCCGCGTCCCGGAGGGCCATACACAAAAATGCGGTGATGCTTCTGATATGCAGGAATGAAAAATGGAAACCCCTGAATATGATCCCAATGCGTATGGCTGATAAAAAGACGGATCGTGATGGGCTGTGATACATACTCATTCAGCAACTCAAGCCCGAGACCACGCAATCCTGTCCCCGCATCAAACACAAAAATACCGTCACCCGCCCGAACTTCCACACAGGGCGTGTTGCCTCCATACTTCATGGTCGCCGGACCTGGCGTTGCAATTGATCCACGCGTGCCCCAGAAGCGCGCCTTCATGACACACCCGGATTTTTTTTGCGGTAGGCGTCTTCAATGGCGCGGATTAGGTCGTTCAATTCGAACGGCTTTATCAGATACACGTCCGCGCCTAATTCCATTGCCTTATCAATATCCGATTTATAGGATTTTGCAGAGGTGAAAACCACGGCAGTTCTTATGAGTTCCGGAATTTCGCGAATCTTCGCACACACCTCAAAGCCATTCAATCCTGGCATGACAACATCCAGCACAACAACATTGGGATGCTTGGTTTTCGCCAATTCTAGTCCATCAAGACCATTTTTGGCCGTCAAGACGGAAAATCCACGCTCTTTCAGCCCAAGAAAGTAGAATTCCCGAATGGAATCTTCGTCGTCTATAATAAGGATTGTTGGCTTCATAGAATGATCAAAAAGCTATGAATTCGCTCGTCAAAAAGCAAATTGGGGATGTGGCGGACATCACAGCAAATGCATCCCTTCAAGATTTGTCAACATCACTTTGCAGGCCAAGGTTTCTGAACTTTTCGGGTGACGCATTCAACAATGAATACGCCATTGTGACATCTCATTGCACCCTCGCGGCGTTATGATTGCATCGAGATGAGCAATCGTCACATACTCGGTGCGACATTCTTTTCTAATGAGGCACTCCCTTTCGGGTCTCGCCCCATTATCAGACCAAGACATTCTGGCCCTTCGATGATATTGGGCATAATGGTACGGTACTTCCGACCTTTGCTTTCGTCGGCATTCCGGTTTCCGATTTCTCTGTTAGTTTCTCTTATGCACGCCTCTATTCAAAGAAACCTAAATACTTCAAGATGGCAGTACCAATGGAAACAAAACCGGACGGAACCGGGGAATATTTTTCACCAATCGTAACTGCTCGGCTAATAATGATCTGCATACAACAAAGTAAAAGAAGAACACAGATTACGCGGATCCCGAAGGGACCCGTGTAGTCAGTGTTCATTTTTTTTCTCGCTGAGTAATTACCACCAATCTATGACCGGGATATCCATTCCCTGCCAGCAACCGTTCGCTATCCTCTTTACTCGATCCTTTGAGTCCGGAAACGAATCAAGAATTTCTTACTGCCAGCGTAGACGTAGCAATGAATCGCATCAACTTCACCATCGGTGTCATGGACAGCCATCCATTTAAAGATCCCCAATCAACAGATCCTTGTTGGGGTTTCGCGCCGTTTCATCAGGCGTCTTTTGTAACATCGTTCTCGCACCGATTTGACAAATTTCTGGAATAAGGGTGGATGGGGCAGAGGAAAAAGATGACCTCTATCAGATCCTCCGACTTCCTTGCCATTGACGCAATACTCCCTTACATTACATATTGTAGAAAATAGAGTTCCACTATTTCGGTTCGCAATGAAACGACTGCTACTGCTTATCTGCATTTTTTTCTCTCCCGTTTTTGCCCAGCGCACCTATATCCCCTCATCTGACTATCTGCGCACACCGTCATTGGCAATCAACTATGTCGATTCCTGTGCAAAATTCTGGACAAACGTCTATGACCCGGCGCTCGGCGGGTACTGGACAAACGTGGACAGTATGGGACACGTCATCACGGCGTGGGGAACAAATAAGAACATGATGAGTCAAACGCGCGATGCGTATGGATTCACGCGCGCATTCCAGTTGACAGGAAATGCGACGTACCTTGTTTACGCGCGCCGTGCACTCGATTTCATGTACAAAAGTGCCTGGGACAAGACAAACGGCGGCTGGATGGACAACATCAGCAAGAACGGGACGCCCAATTCGCCGGGTGAAATTAAAACCGCGTACAATCAACACTATGCCATGCTTGGCATAACGGCGTACTATGAGGCAACGCGCGATACCGCTGATTTTCGCCGGCTGATGGAGAGTTATGCATGGAATGAAGCGAAACTGTGGGACGCCCGCCCGGACAAATTCGGATACTACGACTCTGTTCTGGCAAACGGCACTTTGCCATGGGATAAGAGCTTCAACGGCACCGTCGACGCTATTACCACGCACCTGCTGCATCTGTATCTCCTCACCGGCGACACTCTCTACTATCGAAGGATGACGCAAGTCGCGGACAACATGCTGAATCACCTAACGGCCAGTGTGGATCAACAAGCTATTGGTTTCTGTGAGAAGTACGATTCCGATTGGAACCCGCGCAGCAATACACAGGATGTCCGGATGACGATCATGGGACATGTGCTCAAGACCGCATGGTGTTTTGCGCGCCTCTATGAATTCGATCCGAGGCCGGAATATCTTGCCGCTGCCGAAAAACTTGTCGGGGTAGTCTGGAACAAAGGCTACGATCACCAGAATGGCGGGCCGTACAAAGATTATGACCGCACAACCGGCAGCATGCTGATGTGGGGAAAAACCGACACGGCAAAAGCGTGGTGGCAGATGGAGCAGGCGGTAACCTCGGGTCTCTTTCTATACGAGATCACTGGGAAAAACATGTATCTGCAAATGGCGGACGAAACGCTTTTGTTCTTTATGAAGTACTTTGTGGACCATACCTACGGTGAAGTGTATGAAAATCGCACTAAGTACGGCCTGCAAATCTGGGACACGGACAAGGGCAGCAGCGGCAAAGCCGGATATCATTCTACGGAGTTGGGCTATTATGTCTATCTGTACGGCAATCTGCTGCTGAACAAAACGCCTGCGACATTATTCTACAGCATAGCTCCATCAACACAGGAACGGCGGCTCGGCCTGAATCCCATTTCCTGTCCGCCCAAGAGCATCTGTATCGCCTCTGTCCGGCTTAACGATACGCTCTATACGAATTTTGATCCGCTGGCGCGGACACTGACAGTACCTGCCGGCGTAGGCGGAGTTTTTGCCGTAACCTATCAACCGGTTGACGTAAACGATGTTCTTGCCAAAGTAAACAGTATTCCGGTTTCCGCGCTTACTGCACGCAACTATCCCAATCCCTTCAACGGAGAGACACAAATTCATTTTTCAATTCCTGAAGTCGGCCCCGTCTCCTTAATTGTCTATGATATTCTTGGCCGCGAAGTGTCATCACTCATCCACGAAGAAATGAATCCGGGTGAATATACCATTCATTGGAATGCCGCCACTCAGGTGAGCGGCATATATTTTTCGGTTCTTCGAACAACAACACACGCCACCACTAATCGCATGGTCATAATCCGATGAAAACATTCGCCACTTTCCTGTTGAATCTTCTCATAGCAGCGTTTTCCTTCGCCGACAATATCACCGTTTCGGGAATCGTCAAAGACATGAAAACATCCGCCGTTCTCGACTCCGCCACGGTCACAATTGTCAACACACAGAATGTGAGTGAGCAGTACTCCGTGATCACAAATACAAACGGTGCATGGTCATACAATTTTACTACCGGTGTTGCAGAAGGGTCTGCCGTTACACCATCAGCCTTCGAGCTGCGCCAGAATTATCCGAACCCGTTCAATCCGTCGACGCGCATCGGATTTTCACTGCAACGCGCCGGAACGTTGCGTATTGCGGTCTATACCATTCTGGGTCAGGAACTTGATTCCAAAACGGTGACGCTCGATGCCGGTGATCATGAAATCGACTGGCACAGCATGGGAGCGGCCGGAGCGCTGTTCTACACCATCGAAATGAACGGGGTGCGCCAGGTACGCAAGATGATTCAACTCGACGGAGGATCGGGTAGCGGACTCGGAGACATCATGACCGCTCGCCGTGTGGTGCCCCTGTCGTCACTCTCGAAAGCAACTAGCTCGGATTACTACATCATCGTGTCGAAATTCGCATATATGCCGGACACGATACGCATGATGCTCGCCAACGGTTCGTTCATCAACAGCACCATCGAGACGGTGCACAGCCGGGCGTTCGTCATCGACCTTCACAACGACATGCTGGAACAAATGATCAATGGATATCAAATCGGTATCCGGAATCCACTCGTCGGCGATGACCAGACAGACCTCCCCCGGTTGAAAGACGGCGGTGTTGATGCACAAATGGTTTCGATCTGGACGGATGGCGACACCACGGCCAGCAAACCATATGCACGCTGCGTGACGATTGCCGATACATTTCAGGCCCAAGTGAATCGATACTCTTCCCAAGTTGCATTGGCAAAAACATCCGACGACATCGCAGCAGTGATGGCCACCGGTAAGCTCGCTGCAATCTACCTGCTTGAAGGTGGGCACGCAATTGAAAACAGTCTTGCGAAACTGCAATGGTTCTATAACCTCGGTGTCCGCTACATGACCTTGACCTGGAACAATTCCAACGATTGGGCTATCTCTGCAGCTGATTCAAAATCGACCACACAAGGACTTACTGATTTTGGTAAACAGGTCATCCGTACTATGGACTCCCTCGGAATCATCGTCGATGTCTCTCATGTGGGAATAAAGACTATGGCGGATGCTCTTACCGTCACAAAAAATCCGATCATCGCGAGTCACTCCGGAGTACGGGCGTTAAATAATAACACTCGAAACTTGTACGACGACCAAATTAGGGCAATTGCGGCAAGCGGAGGTGTCATTGGCGTCGTTTTCTACCGATCATTTCTTTCGTCCACAGGCAAAGCCACCATCGATACCGTCATCAAACACATCGACTACATCAAGAATCTGGTCGGCATCGACTATATTGCGCTGGGTTCTGATTTTAGCGGCGGCATCACAACCCCAACGGGACTGGAAGACGTTTCAAAGTATCCCGCATTGACTCTTGCCCTGCTTCGTCATGGCTATTCAATACCCGACGTTCGAAAAATTCTTGGCGAAAATTATATGCGCGTTTTCAAAAAAGTCTGCAAATAGAAACTGGAATTGTTTTATTTCGTCCGAGCGCGGTCATTTGATCGCGCTTTTTTGTTTCATTCGGCCCGGAGAAATCGGGTTGCAGTTACAATGATTCTGAGCTATCTTACATGATGTATACAACATCGCGGGGGCAATTTTGATATGAAATATACCTTTGTACTGCTGGCTGTGTGCCTCTATCTGAATACTCTGGCCGCGCAGGATCGCTTTTCGGTCCTTGCCGGAGGCATTGCCGGCTATCAAAAAGTCGAAGCCGAGAGTTTTCGCAACGTGTATGGCAACAGCAAATTCTCTTATGGCGGCCTCGTCGGCGTGGGAAACGGGGAGGTCTATCTCGGATGCAAATACCGAATCATGAACGTAGAGGATAGATCGACAAAAATAAACGGCGTTGACTTTACGGGAGACTGGAAGGAACGGCTTATCGTCGCCGGATTTCATTACTATCCACGCGTTCCATTTCACGTGGAAGCCGGTTACGTTTGGTTGGCGGCGGATGAATCGCTCACCCCGCCGTTTGCAACTTCCCTCTCGGCAGTCAACCGGACCTACCAGGATCACGGCATCGACATTCTTGTTGGTCTTTCGCTGGGTCATGATATACGCGTTAATTTTGACATTGAATATCTCTTAATGCTAAAGAACGGCAGCCTCTCAGATGGCGGCACATTGCCCAATCTTGGAGGAATCTATTACGGAGCCGGTATTTGCTATCTCCTGTAATCGCTCTGCACTTTCACATTGTACGGTCATTGCGTTCCATGAAATATTCATCTCATCGTCCTAAAAAGTCACTCGGCCAAAATTTTCTATGCGATGAGAATGTCGTACGAAAAATTATTCGCGCCCTTCAAGTTCAGAGCAATGATCAATTTCTGGAAATTGGCCCCGGTCAGGGAGCACTCACGAAACATCTTCTCGACGCGCTGCCACACCTGACGGCCGTCGAATTGGATGACAATCTCGTCGCGGAATTGCAGCAGCAATTCGGCGAGAAGCTGACCCTGATCCATAATAACGTGCTGAAAGTTGATTTGCAGGCTCTGTTTGAAAAAACGGGAAACAAATTCCGCATCGTCGGCAATATTCCCTATAACATCACCAGCCCGATTCTCTTCTGGATCATTGATCAGCGTTCTTGTGTCGCCGACGCCATGCTGATGATGCAGCGGGAAGTCGCACAGCGTTTGTCTGCTTCGCCGCGCACAAAGGAATACGGTATTCTCTCGGTGTTTTCACAGTATTATGCGTCACCGAAGATGCAGTTTGTGGTTTCTCCGAATTCCTTTTTCCCCGTACCTGATGTATTTTCTGCCGTTGTATACCTCGACTTTTTCAAGCCAAAAACACAGGTCGCAACCGATGATGCCCTTTTCCGGCTTGTGGTACGCGGCACGTTCGGTAAGCGGCGCAAAACACTCCGCAATGGACTGAAGGCACTCGGCGTCACCGGCGAAGTTCTGAATGCCGTCACCATCCGATTGGACCAGCGGCCCGAAGAACTGAGCGTTGAGGAATTTGTCCAACTTTCCAATGAGCTTTTCGCATTGGGCGCATCCATTACCCTACCATCCACCTCTCAACACGATCAATGAGTTTTCGAAAACATCTGCAGCCGCTTACAACCGCAGATATCACTACTGTGGTTTTTCTTACAGTTTGCTCTCTGCTGGCGCTTCTGTTTTGCAGCCGCGTCCCGGAATGGTACATACTCATCCCCGTGAACTGTGCGTTTATCGGCGGCGTTTATTGGTCCGCGCACAGGTATGCCGAGAATACTGCGGCTGCACCGCGCTGGATCTCTGTAGTCCACACCTGGTATCCGATTCCCCTTATTCTATATGTTTATAAGCAAACATCGTTTCTCGTCCGGCCTATCCGGCAGGTGGATTATGACCAGACGTTGATTGCCATTGACCGCTGGATTTTTCACCTCAATCCGACACAATGGATCTATCAATTTGCGCATCCGGTGCTAACGGAAATTCTTCAGCTTGCATATTCATCATACTATGTGTTGTTCCTTGTACTTTTTATTGAGCTCTACAGACGGGGAGATCGTAACAAACTGAATACAGGAATTTTTCTCATCATTTATGGTTTCTTTATTTCCTATATCGGCTATTTTCTCGTACCTGCTGTCGGTCCGAGATTCACGCTGCATAATTTCAGGATGAATGATGTCGAGTTACCGGGCCTTTGGCTGACACCATATCTTAGAGCATTCATCAACACCGGTGGAGGCATTCCTCCGGGCGCTGCGGATCCGCTGCTGTTTGTGCAGAGAGATGCGTTTCCGTCGGGGCACACAGAGTTGACGCTGATTGCGCTGTGGATCGCGTTTCATAACAAGGTGAAGAGCCGCTGGTATTTGCTGGGAATCGGATCACTGCTGATTATCGCCACGGTCTATATGCGCTACCACTACGTGATAGACGTTCTGGCCGGCATTGCCTGCTTCTTCTTTGCAATTTGGAGCGGAAAACGCATTGACGCATGGTGGAGGAAAAAGCCTATTGCCTGAGGTGGGATTTTTTTGTATCTTATAAACCTTGTAAAGCCTGTCATTGAGTAGCGACGGGCTTTTTCTTCTGCGATGGTGGCAATGATTTCCCTCCATCTAGCAAGGGTTTTACATGGTGGCCATAGTTCAGTTGGTTAGAACGCCAGGTTGTGGCCCTGGAGGTCGTGGGTTCAAATCCCACTGGCCACCCACCAGGAAAGTAAGAAGGTAAAAGTTCAAAGTATCCGGGGGATATGTGTACGGAGAGCTTGAAGGCGGGGAAAAACCACGGGATTTGAAGGAACGCACAAAACGCTTTTCGCTTCAGGTCATCCGTTGCGTCGAGAAGCTTCCAAACTCGAAAGCGAATATTGTTCTTTCTAATCAAATGTTACGATCTGCGACGTCGGTCAGCGCAAATTATGGCGCGGCCGGTGTAGCACGTTCGAAAAAGGAATTTATTGCAAAAGCTCAAATTGCACGCGAAGAAGCAGATGAAACCCAATACTGGGCCGAACTTCTCTGCGAAATCAATAGCTGCTTCTCAAGTGATTTGTCCCTCGTCTTGAACGAAGCGAGAGAGTTCACAGCAATCTTAACCGCAACAATCAGAATGGCAAGAGAAAATCTAACCTAGCAGCATCTTTGCCTTTAGACTTTTTACTTTTGCCTTTGTACCCGCCCCTGTCGTCTAGAGGCCTAGGACATGGGCTTTTCAAGCCCAGTACACGGGTTCAAATCCCGTCGGGGGTACAACCTAACAGCTAAATTCCGCAAGTTTCCAAGAAAGAAGGTTGCGGAATTTCTATTTCTTGTGCTGCACGAGTAAAATCCGTTGATACTTTCAGTAGCACTTTTCGATACAGAGACATAATGGATACGCTCTCGCGTAACTGCGGCACTTCCGAAGCCGTTGCATGCGAAGGCATTCCTGTAGATCCTTATTGCAGCAGCAATTTACATCAGCAATTCCCCGTTCTCTGTACGCTGGGTTCCGTAAGTAGTACGTTGCTTGCCCTTGCCTCCGTTTCGCTTCCATTTAAGAACAAAATCCAGCACATACTCACTCCGTGTAATGAGCAGGGTCCAATCAAAGTGATTAATGTATGTACCGCTGACCATACTCAAAACGGAACAGACGGCAAAAGAAGTTGATATTCCTCGGGAATATCACTACATGGTTGTAATAAAAGAATCCTTTGCTGGAATTGTTCGCACACTAACTCCGTCAAAACATCCTAAGCCAAAAATCATGAGATAGTCAGTACTGTCTCATAACATATCTCCGCAATCGTACTGTCCAATGATTTCAATCCGATCGGAACGGTTCTGTCACACCACTCGACTGACCGAATTGATGCAGACGATTCCTAATGGCGTGTACCCGTGATGAATCTGATAATTTGTTTTCTGCAAGTTACAACGCCTGTCTGTTTTGAGACCAAATAGGTCGAGCGCATAACACTAATTTGATCAGAAAGTCCCCAATCCCCGAATGAAACCATTGTATGAAATAGCAAATACTCAACAGCAGTACCGTGGTCTAAAACATAAGAACAGAGAGCTTTCGCACCACCGATATTGAAATTGTCTGCAGACCACAAGTACTCGACCAACTCTTTAAATCCTGCTGTGTCAATCGGAGATTTCTGAAACACTGCAATTGTGTCTCCTGGGTTAAAACGATCGTACATTGATCGATCTAAGTATGTGGCCTTGTGCACTCTGCTGAGGATAACGTCAGATGGATGCTCCTGCCAAACGCGACGAAACTCGAAATATTTTTCTGTCTGACGCTCCGACTCGAGTTTTCGATAGTAAGAGCTGTACACACTTGACGATTCAGACCAGGCAAATGCTTGGCTTCTATCATTCGTAGAAAGTTCAAACCAATATGAAGGGCGTTCGTTTGAGGCATGGATACTAATTGTGTTTTCATAATAGGGATTGGAGCCTTGGAAATCCTCATGATAAAATCCCTCTGAGTACTTGTAAGAAGAATAAACTGCTCTGAGGACATTTTCATTCGTGATCTGAGTTGAATCGCGAATGTCGGGGGGCAAATAGACATCACCAAGTTGTCCCTTGTTTATTGGATCAGTGCAACCAATCACAATCAAAACAAGAGCATATAATGATGTTCTGTGTTTCATTTTTAGATTCCGAGGGCTGTTTGCCCGCTATCGAACTTGGGCTCCACCTGCAGTTCCGATATCACTCCGACAGGTTAAGCGGTGTAGTAGCAATCATTATAACAAAACTACTATTTGTATTTACCCCAATAGTAGAAGCTATCGATAGAAGCCTTGGCATTCTGCCACCATGACGGCTTTGGATTTTGACCGTCGGATATCGAGCCGGCATAAATTGGTTTGCCATTTTGATAATAGAAATAATGTTGCTCATCCGGCATGTATATATAGCCATGAACGAATAGATACGTCATCTGCCCGTCTGCGACGCCTGTGATTATCGGGAAGGTCCCGCCAGCCGATGTGATTCCATTGGGAACGCAGGAAACCACTCCTGGTAGTGCAGCATAAATTTCGCATACTCGCCACGGGTTCCGATGCTGGGAATACCAAATGAGCGACCAACCCATCACGTCTGGCGCCCCGATCGAGTCTGGCTTAGCTTGAGTTGGAATCATTGACCAACCACTGTATGTTTTGCTACGAACGAGATCGGCAGTTTCACCGTCGAACTTTATGTTGATTGAAGTCATCGTCCAAGGTGGTAGAAATCTGTTGGCCAACACCGCTTGAACTTTTGCTGAGTCCTTGAAAGTGTAACGAAGGTAATTTATGCTGTATAGCATATCCGATACAGCCGATTCTGAAGGAACCAATTGTGCCAACGCCCAAAGGGCCAAATCTCTGGCCTCAGAGGTATCCGCAGACGTGTATGACAAGGTAATCCGGTCTTCCGTTTTTAAGTTATTGGAGGTCGGAGTGTCTGAACACGACAGAAACAGAAGGCATATTGTGAATATTGATAGCGATCTCATAAGCGCTCCTTTATAATTTTGCCTCACCCACTTGAGTTCACCCGCTGCGCGGTGCTCAGTGTGATCTAAAAACGTATTTGCCACTTGCTCTTGTCTCACTTTGCCAATAATAGCTTCCTTATCTGCGTGAAGGATTCCTTCTTCTCTCCGTTGTGCAATGTCGCCACGAGGCGATAGAAATACATACCACTCGACATTGCTGATGCATTCCATTCACAACTGTGATAACCGGCAGACAGATCACCGTTCACCAAAACGGCAACTTCTTTCCCAATGACATCATATATCTTCAGAGATACGTGGCTGGTTGTCGGTATTTCAAATCGTATGACTGTTGACGGATTAAATGGATTCGGATAATTTTGCAGCAACTCTATCTTATGGGGAAGATCGGCTTGATCCTCGTTAACCCCAAGGCCAGTCTGATATGAATCAAATCGGAGGATTGCAGAATCAACGGCAGCGGTATTTCGTGATATAAGGAGTGTGAGCTTGCACGGTCCCCCGAAAGAATACACAAGAGAGTCAAACGGAATTTTGAATCTCGCGGGATGAAACGAAGAAGTATTTGTATAATAGATCTCATATTGATTTAGATGCAGCGAGTCTTGTACTTGAAAATAAGCGCTGTCAAATCGAGCTGTGATCCTTCCGAAGGGGACACCACAAATAAGTTCTGCAGCTTGAGGCCTTACCGTGATTCGATCTACGCCCTCGTTCGTTCTACTGAGCCTGCATATGAAACCTGGCGGAGTGCATGTTCCCCAAAGAGAAAGAGTATCCACTTGCGGATACAAAGTGATGTTCTGCGCTGACGTCAAAGAAATACCAGTGCAGAGCAAAACGAGAATAGACAGATTTGACGACCAAGATAATGGAAGAATACTTTGGTGTTTCATATGCATCGCCTCCAATTGCCACTTAAGGAACTTGAGCTAACCTGTGGTGCATGCATGCGTCGTCAGGTTGGCGAACGCTTAGGCTGTTTTCAAATAATTCTCTCGTAGTATTCGTAGATGATGGCGTTCATGCCCGACCAATAAATATCCCAAAGCCCGGACCGTAACCTTTGCACCCGCCATAAGAGCAACGCGATCCCACGCCGGCTCTGGCATATGCTGGAGAAATATCAAATTGGATTTCCGAACCAATTGAAATTCATTCGCCCATTCCATCAGACCAAGCCGAGCAAATTCTCCATTTTGGATATAGAGATTGCCATCCACTCGCTTCAGTTCTTGCTCGTCACCTCGCGCAGCACACAGTAGCCGATAACCAAAAGCCCGTTCGATATCGCATACATGGCCCAGAACCTCGCGGACGGTCCACTTATCAGGAGCATACCGATGGTCATAAAGAGCCTCTGGGATTGAAGAGAGAAACGATTTTGTCTCCTTTTGCCGGCCCTCCATTAAAGTCATAAGGCCACTCTCAGGAACTAATTCCATGTAGCAACTATATCTTGCATCATACTCGGATGGTTCTGGATGTCTGTCTATCATTTTCTCCTCCTTCAATAAGCGCCTGATGATCTAACACGTAAATTCTGAACAGCGACACTGTCAATACCTCCGTGAATATCGAGCGAATAGGAGACGTCACAACTGCACCCAATTGCGTTCGGTGGTAGACGGTGGATGTATATGAGTCCGACAATATTAGAACGTTTGGTTCAACCTGATAGCGGATCGTGTCCAACCAGATACCATTTGGTATGAGCTCGTATTTTAGGATAAGGAGACCATCATTTGCAGCAATATCTGAGATCCCGAAGCCTCTTCTATTGGTGCCATTTCTCCTGTTTCGAATTCGACACCGAGCTGCCTGACTGTATCGTTTGGGCATATTCGTATCCCATAAATTGCGATCGACGGAGATGGATAAGACCATATTAAAGAATCAGAATGATACCAATCACCAATAAGCGATCAATACTACTAACTGCCGAAGTTGGTTCTTCATCTTTCCTGCATCCGCCTATCACTAAAATGCAGAATATTGCACAAGATGCTGCAACGATTTTCATCTTTAGCCTCCCGACAAAAGAGCCTTTTTAAGGGCGCCTAGCGGACTTGAGCTAACCTGCGGCACGGTGCTCATGCCGCGACACGCCCGATTGCCGGAGCAAGCAGCGACATCTAAAACAGAAAAGGCACGAACATTTTTGTCTTCGTCATATACTCTTTGTAGGATAATCCAAAGTACTGGACACACTCCACTTCATCCGCCTTCGCCGTTGCCACCAGACACAGTGTCGCCACCACGACCAAACAAACTGAATACCAAGTAAGTTCTTTAAGGAACGCCCCCCACGCAAGAAACAGCAATGATCCGTACAGAGGATGACGGATATACCGATATATCCCAGTCGTCACAAGAGTCGAAGTCTTTTCAAACTCCAATAGTGTATCGTCTTGACGCTGGCTGCTGGGTTTGCCTGCGACGAGTATCAAATATACTCCCTGTTCTAACAGTACCAGAGACACAAACAAGAAGATCCACGAAACAATTTGAAGAATCGATAAAGGATCAAAGAACCATGCGCCAATATTGACCAGAATGAGTGCAAGGATAGCTTCCCATGCAAAGAATCGGTAGAAGCCGTGAGAACAAACTACACGCAATGGCTTCCACGAGACAGAGAGAAGCCCCCCAGATGCTACGGCAAACAATATCAGTTTGAGAATGCCACCATCCATTTCAAGACCTCATGATGTTAGGAGAATGTCCTTCAGTCATAAGTGACCCCGTTCGTATTTGCTCCCAACATAATGGAATCAAGCTGCGGTGCGGTGTTCTGTGCGCACGATTCGCACTTGATTCGCTCTACACTTTTTATTTCTTCTTCTATTATTTCGCATGACGTAGACAAAGTTTTGTCGATCCAGCGACCGAACGGAAACAAAAAAACCGCTCAGCCTCTCACAATCGTCAGCTTGACGGGTCCCATTCCCCAGTTGTATTGTTTTCCCACATAATTGCTGGTAATGTAGCCTAAAACGCTTGTAAAATCAAACTTGAGCACTGATCCGATGACAAATGTATCGTGTTGTAGTCCGGGGCGAAGATAGAGATCGAAATGCACGCCGCACTATGCGTAATTGCTCCGATATTAAACTGCTCCATCGTAAATGCGCAGCCAAATTTCCGCGGACTACTCCCAATATTCACTTCTACACCCCATGTAGTGAAAATTCCCGTCACGATAAATCTGTTTCAATCTGTATGAATATTTTCCCATGGAGAGGCCTTTATCAGCGAACGAGTATTCTTTATAGAAAGAAGATCAATAGGCCCGATGGCGATTTGTACGCCTCTTTCCTGCCTCGAATCGTGAGGTTTCCATCACGCGTCCTGACGTGAATTGTTGGACTCCACACGGCGGAACGATGGAGCAGAACAAAGCGTTGATTGAGTAGAGGGATGTTCAGAAAGACTTATCCCTTCCAATTCCAATGAGTTCCAAGTTCTTCTTTCGTTTCCGATCTGACTTATGGAACAGATCGACGACCTGAAGCGGAGACCAAAAACTATTTCATGAAAGAAAGCAATGGAGAGAAACAGTGAAATACCGGTCACCTCGCCTCAATTCGAGGTCATCAAGAGTATGGAAGCGTTTGTTGAGGAGAATCTTGGTTCACTGCTCGTTAAGGTTGAAGAATCCTGGCAACCGTCAGACTTCTTACCGGATCTGACTGCAGACAATTGGACTGACCAACTGACCGAATTCCGCTTGCGCGCTCAATCCCTGCCGGATGAATTGCTTGTCGTTCTCGTCGGCGATATGGTGACTGAGGAGGCATTGCCCACATATCAAACCTGGCTCAATCGGCTGCACGGCGTGACGGATCCCACTGGTGCGAGTTCCTCACCCTGGGCGCGCTGGAGTCGCGGCTGGACTTCTGAAGAAAATCGACACGGTGATTTGCTGAATAAGTATCTGTACCTGACAGGACGCGTCGATATGCGCTCCATCGAAAAGACGATTCACCATCTTCTCAATAATGGCTTTGATCCGCAGACGGAGAATGATCCCTATCTTGGATTTGTGTACACTTCTTTCCAGGAGCGGGCAACAAAAATATCGCATAGAAATGTGGCCATCCTTGCAAAACGGGCGGGTGAAGATCATCTCCACAAAATATGCGGCTTGATTGCCGGCGACGAGGCGCGGCACGAGAAAGCATATAAATTGTTCATGAAGAGGGTCTTTGAGATTGACCCTGCCGGCGCAATAACCGCTTTTGCCAAAATGATGAAGGCGAAAATTACCATGCCGGCAGTACTGATGTATGACGGAAAAGACAGCAACCTGTATACGAAGTTTTCTCTCGTTGCGCAAAAAACAGGAGTGTACACGGCAGACGATTACGCAGAAATCATCGGAGCACTGGTCAACGATTGGAAGATCGCAGGGATAACCGGTCTATCGGATGCCTCAACCAAAGCACAGGAATATCTGTGCACTCTTTCCGAACGATATCACAAACTTGCAGAGCGGGTCAAGATCACTGGAGTAGAACAATTCAGCTGGATCTATGACAGGGAAATTGCGCTTGCATCAATCGCGTAATGTCTGAACAACAATCCAGTCATGCAATGAGTCGTTGAAGGTTGCGTTGCAGCGCCGGAGCGTGGTGACAGCAAGTTTCCAGAGTGTTTTCTTCAGGCACTATTTTTTTCCATCATCGACTGATATTTTTTAAGATCGCGGTACATTTCCCTGAATACTTTGTATTTCATCTCATGGAACGCTCGTGATTCTCTCTGCGGAATATATCGTTCACCCGGCGTGCTCATCTTTACCGATGCTTCAACCACCGATCCATATTTTCCTGCACCGACAGCAGCGAGCATTGCGCTTCCGAGAATGACCGCTTCGGGCTCCTTGGAAAGAATAATTTCGCATCCGGTTATATCCGCATGCTCCTGAAGCCAGAGCGGATTCTTGGTTCCCCCTCCGCACGCATGGATGCGACTGATCTGAAATCCTCCTGTGTTCATCGCTTCAATAATGTGGCGAGTGCCGTATGCAATCGCCTGAATGGTTGCATAATACTTGAGTGCTGCTTGTTCGACCGACTCATCCATGGTCAGCCCACTAATCATTCCCCGTGCGCGCGGATCGGCATCGGGGGAACGGTTGCCAAGAAAATAGGGAAGGATATGAAGATCCATTGCAATATCCGGCCCCTTCTTCTCACGCTTTTTTATAATGCCGACAATATTGTTGAGCATTTGATACACGGTCAGCTTGCTGTCATTTGCATCTTTTAGAATAGCCGGATGGGCTGCACTATCGCGAATAACAAAGTCGAGCAGCGAACCGGTGGCGCTTTGCCCCCCTTCAGAAAGCCACATCCCGGGAATCATCGCGCTGTAGTACGGACCCCAAACACCCTGTACAAACTGCGGCTTTCTTGATACGGCCATATGGCAGGAGGATGTTCCTCCGATGAGCGCAAGTACACGCTCAAACTCCTTCGGCGGCGGCACTTCATCGAAAGAGGAGCCGAGAACTCCGATGCCCCCTGCGTGGGCATCGATGATTCCTACGGCAACTTTTGTCGTTGTCGTAAGACCAAATTGCCGCGCCGCCTCAGCAGTCAGCGTGGCCATGGTCGTTCCCATCGGAAGGATCTGCGTTCCGATCTTATTTGAATTCAGAAGGTCGTTAATACACATCTTCTTGAAGAAATTCTTATCCCATCGTTCTTCCTTGCCAAGATAGGTCCATTTGCAAACGGTAGTGCAGAGGCTGCGAATATCGATACCCGTGGCTCGGTATCCCATATAATCCGCCAGGTCAAGAAAGCGAGCCGCAGAATGCCAGGTCTGCGGAAGATTTTCTTTTACCCACATCAATTTGGGTATTTGCATTTCCGGCGAAATCCTTCCGCCGACATATTTCAACACGCCGAATTTTCTTTCATTGATGCGTTCCGCCTGTTCAATCGCCCGATGGTCCATCCAGACAATAACATTGTGCTGCGGATTGCCGCCCTGCGATACCGTGATAGGATTGTTCTTGGCATCCAACGCGACCAGGGAGCAGGTGGCGTCGAATGCAATGCCGACGACCTGTTCCGGTTTGATATGCGCCTCCGTCACCGCTTCTTTCACAGATTCCGCAGCGGCCTGCCAGATGTTTTCGGAGGATTGTTCGACAAAATCAGTTTTAGGTTTCCATATCGCGATGTCGCGCTTCGAAAAAGCAACCATCTTTCCTTTCAGCGTAAAGATGCCGGCTCTGACACTTCCGGTGCCGACATCAACGCCGATGACGAATTCAGAATTCATTCCGATAACCACTTCCCTCCTCTTTCGACTTTTTTGATTCTTGTCTTCTGATCTTTGCCTTCTTACTCTTGCCTTTTCCCTTTTTGGACTGCCTCAATCAACATCTCCACAAATATTTACATTGACCCCCAATTCGTTCATCGCTGCGGCTTTGGCATACAGACCGTTTTTTGCGCCGGAAGCATCGGGAGCATAGACGACTTGAATGTGGTTCGACTTATGCTTTGCCATCATTTGATCGCGGGTGACTCCTTTCAACACAGCATGCATCACCGGCCATTGGGACGTGGTCAATTTCCAACGCTCATTCACTTCTTCCGGAGGCAATTGTGCCACTTCGCCCAAGCCGATGTCGCAATGCAGTCGGTTGTCCGCAACATACACGCGGCTCCAGACAATGTGTCCTGGTTTGCACACGCCTTTCAACGTACCACCCCCGAGACGGAAGTACATCGGCGGCTGGCGTTCGCTTGAAGCGCCGCGGTATCCATCCACAAAATGAGCCGGCGGGGCGGCGCCCGATATTTCAAAGACCCACACAAAATCATCGATGTCCTTCCCTTTGAAATGGCGTCCCCAGCGAATATCGTGTAATGTAGTTTCAGGCGGGAATCCGAGCTTTTTCCAAAGGTGATAGGTGAGTAATCCATCCACTGCCGCGCATTCGTCCACCTCATTGAAATGCGGAAGTGCATCTCCTTTGTATAATTCGTCTCCCTTTGTTTCGTGATACACAGGTGGACGATCGACATTATTGAGCAGTCCTTCCGCAAGATCTGATGCAGGAACAAGATCTTTCAAACCCTGCTGATACTGAATGCCTATCGTCGCACAGCCAAACTCATCCGCCAGCCGGGTTGCAGCAATATACATTTTGCATTGCTGAAGCACCTGCAATTCCGTCAAATCGCTCGCTTCAATTTTTCCCAGACGGAATACCATTCCCTTGTTCAGCAGCCATTCGTAAACAGCACGAGCCTCTTTTTCCGAAACGGTGGACATCTTTGCATACAACGTTGACTGGCTCAACCGCTCTTTATAGATCCCTAGTGGATGGAGCAATTCATCAGGAATGATGGCGTTGTACATTCCCATACATCCTTCATCGAAAATGCCCATAATCGCTTTGTGAGCCCGGAACTCCGCTGCAAATTTTTCACCGGCCTTCCGCATGGCTGAAGGGATTTTCACTTTCTTTAGCGGCACAGCGTGGCGAGTGTTATGCTTTACCGTTCCTGTTTTCAACCATAATTTCAGGTTGTTGATAAAGAACGGATCGTCGAAATTTTCGCTCCAAAGAGTGCTGTATTTCACACCGGCCTTGGTCATCGATGCATTCAAGTTCAGCATGCCAACGAGTCCCGGCCAGGTTCCGTCCCAGTTTGCAATCGTAAGGATTGGTCCGCGATGGGTGATGAGTCCTGGAAGCACATGATGCGTGTACTGCCAAACCGCCTCGGCAACAATGAGGGGAGCATTCGGGGGAATCATGCGAAATACTTCCATCCCATATTTTTGGTTGTCGATGAATCCATGCTTCTTCAACGGATCGAAAGGATGTGCTCTCTGAATTCTTCCCCCAAGCGATTCCACCGCCGCACAAATTTTCTGCTCCATAGCATTTTGAGCAGGTTCACACTGCTGGTTGGCGGCAAGCCGAAGATCACCGCTGGCTACGAGATAGATTGTTTTCATAAGTGCACCTTGGTTGCTTTGTAATTTATGATCAGAACCGTATCGTTTTAAGAAGAGATTGTCGCTGTCGACATCGCGTTGTGCCAGCCAGCAAGAAAAAATTGTCCTCAACGCGGTCGCATGCAACAAAAACGCTTCCGAGAAGGAAGATGCACCACAGCAGATTCAGACCCGTCCGGCGCAAGAAAGAAACCTCACACAATTTCTCATTGATTTGATGTGTTAGATACCGTGAGGAAAGGCTCCTTTATTCGCCGGCATCAACTTTTCCATAACATGAGCCCGCAGGATTGGAATCGAACACTCTTCCGCACCCTGACGGGCAGAACCAAAGAGTCTGTTTGAACTTATCGAGTATGAAGAAAAAAATATCCGCTGAAGTTGCGATCTATCTTGCGGGAATTGTACGACTATTTGCGGGCATTATCAAGAAGAAAGGTCTCTGCAGAAGCGGCATCGCGCCGTTTGTCATAGAAGTCGACTTCCCGCACCATCACAGGTATGACGGACGCGGGAAGTTTGTGTTGCCTAACATGGGGCATTACTTCACCAACAACATCTTTTTCATGAGAGAAGAACCATTCCACCGGCGCGATAATCTGCGGAACATCCGGAATCGACGGGCCGTCGGAAGGCTTTGCCGTGATCCCGAGGCTTCTCCACTCAGAAGTCCACGATGATGTGCTATGGACGAAAACTCGGAATGCATATGTGGTGCCATTGGTCAGCCCGGTCACGGTAACCGTGTCGCCGACTCCTTTGTAGACAACAAAGTTGCCGGAAGTAATCGCTGTGCCTTTTCCAAATTCAGAATTTGCAATGTAGGCAGACGCATCGCCTGATGGAAGAGTAGTCACACTGCTTCCTGCAGCAGCAATGATCAACACTTCATCCCAGAAGATTCCCTGCGGACCGGGATAATTTTGCCATTGCAATTTTACCTGTTGTGTTCCCGTCAGCGTCGTCAGATGCGATACTCCGTGCACTTCCGCCGTATCCATGATGACAGGAGTTCCGGCAGAGAGACCGGTATCCTTATATGTGTACGCTTTGAAGTAGTATTTCTTATGTTCTGAAAGCCCCGTCACGGTAACAGTGTTGCCTGTCCCATTGAATACTAATTTGTTCGTTCCGAATGCCACCGCGCTTTCAAAATCGCTTGATGCGCCCAAAAACAATCTTCCTGCCATTGTCGGTGAGATATCGTCGAAGCCAATGCTCGCACTTGTGCCGGTTTCAGTTCCACGCCAGATCGCCAGCGCAGTTGAACCACCGGCTGATTTCCTGCATCTTGCGGGAGAATCAAATCCGTGAAGAGATCCTCAACCCCTTGAAGTCGGTCGCCGTTCCCATGAAAATATGTCGTGCCAGGAACAGTTGTCCATGTTCCGGTTGCGCCGACTCGATATTGCAGCACGACACCGACAGCTCGCGTGATATCGGAAATGGCGGTGATCTTGTAACTCACTTTTACATTCACGATGTCCATTGTATTAATCGCGAGTGCCAGCTGATCGACTCCGTTGGTTGCATTGCCACTCGTGTGGATATAGACCTGCGCATTCCCGCCTGCAGCGTAACCGTATGCACCGCAGATGCCTGAATCACCATTGCGGCGGTGATGGTCGCGTTGGTGAGCGGTACGCTTGCCTCGGCAAGCGCCTGTGTATTGATCGCCGCGCCGCTGATTCCGTTCCACACAACGAAACCGGCCGGCAGTGATGTAAATGTCGTTGTTCCAAAGTTTTGCGCAACAGGAAGAGTCTGTGGCGCTGGATTCGTCTGCGCAGTCAAAGAGAGGACAAAAGCCATAACGGCAACGCTTATTGCCAGAAATAGGCGGGTGATACGACTTATTGTACTCATGGAACAATGCTCCGTGTGCAAAAAATGGTGTAACAGGTAATGTATCATGCATTTCATCTATTTCAACCTATATTTCATCAAAAATCCGCGTACAAAGTTCACATATCCGAATTTGCAACCATCTCTCCTCATTTCTGCTATATTGCGGAATCACTTGAAGCGGCAGCTGACGGTGAGTCACCATCAGCAAAACGCACAGAGACGATCGTTTTCGCAGCTCGAATGCCAAATTGGCGTATGATGAAAGATTCTAGCCCCAATGTTCTTAACAACAGTCTCAAGCCATGACCATGAAAAAGAAAATTGTACTCTCTGCCGCCGGCCTCATCGTCGTCGGCATCGCGGCATTTCTCATTTTCGGAAACAGCAAATCGTCCGGTGACAATGAACTTCCCAAAGTCAAAGTAAGCCGGGGAACAGTCATAGACAAAGCATTGGCTGTTGGTACGATTGAGCCGGAAAATGAGATCTCCATCAAATCGAAAGTCTCCGGCGTTGTCAGCAGAATTTTTACCGACGTCGGCGTCTATGTACGCATGGGGCAACCGTTGCTGGAAGTGCGGCCGGATCCGACACCACTCGAATTGGCTGACGCGAAACGGCAAGTCCAGCTCAGCCAGGTGGAATTGGATAATCTTAAGAAAGAGCAAGTGCGTGAACAGAGTCTTTTCAAAAATAAGATGATTTCGGCCAAAGACTACGAAGATTTTCAGAGACAATTTGAAGAGTCGAAGCTCCATGTGATAATCGCCACGGAAAAATTGGCGCTGATGGAAAGCGGAAAAGTGAAAATCGGCGATACGAAATCGAATCGATTGTCAAAGCACCCATCTCCGGATTCGTATTGAATCGCACCGTGGAAGTCGGAGATCCTGTTACGCCGCTCACGTCATATCAGGAAGGCCCCGTGCTTATGAAGATGGCCAACATGGAACGGCTGATTTTCAAGGGAACGGTGGACGAAATCGATGTCGGCAAGATGAAAGAAGGAATGGACGTCGAAATCAAAGTCGGCGCTCTGCCGGGCGATACCATCCATGGCCTTCTTCGGAAGATCTGGCTGAAAGCTGAAAAGAGGGACAATGCCGCGGTCTTCCCGATCGAAATCCTGATACCTAGTGGAAGCAACAAAGTCCTTCGTGCCGGTTACTCCGCCAACGCCAACATTATTATCCGGAAAAAGGCCAACGTGCTGACAATTCCCGAGCGCGTCATCACCTTCAGCAATGATTCCGCTTTCGTGATGCTGGCTGCCGGCACGAAAAAAGAAGAGAAGCGTCTCATCAAGACCGGGCTGAGCGATGCAATTAACATCGAGGTCGTGTCCGGACTGATGGAAGGAGATTTCGTGCTGGAAAAACCGGTGAAAAAAATCGAATAACGGCTGGAATCGGACGAATCACATTATGGACACTGTACGGACAATCATTTCGGAATTCATCATTGACTTGCAGGCGCAGAAGCTCCGTGCGTTTTTGACAATATTCGGAATTATCTGGGGCACCGTCGCTATTGTTGTTCTTGTTGCCTTCGGCATGGGATTCAAAAAGCAGACCGCGGCGAACATGCATGGAATAGGTGAAGGCATCGCGATCATGTTTCCGGGGAAGACAACAAAACCCTGGGCAGGCTATGGAATCGGACGTGAGATGTTCTTTGTTGAAGAGGATACAAAACTGATTGCAGCACGCGTCCCTAACATTTCTGCGATCAGCCCCGAGTATTCCACACGCGCCGTTGCACGGGTGGGCGGAAATATCGTCAATCCTCTTGTGGCCGGCGTTAACATCCTGTATGGCGATATGCGCAATATCATTCCGGAGGCCGGCGGGCGTTTTTTTGACTCATATGACCTTCAGGAGCGGCGCAGAGTGGCCGTCATCGGCAACAAGGTGAAAGAGCTTCTATTTGCCGAACAATCTGCCATTGGAAAGGCTGTGCTGGTCGGTTCTGTTCCCTTCACCGTCATTGGAGTGATGCAGAAAAAGACGCAGCCATCATCCTACAACAGCCGGGATCAAGACAGGATTTTCATTCCCCTAACCACATTTGCTTCGGTGTATGGAGCGTATCGACTGAACAATATCATATACCAAATCTCCGATCCACGCCTGGGAGAAGAGACTGAAAAGCAAGTGCGGGAAGTGTTGAGCAAGCGGTACAAATTCGATCCGGGAGATGAAGACGCAGTCTGGATCTGGGATACCACCGAATTCGATCGGCTCTCATTTTACATGTTTCTGGGTATCAACATCTTTCTCGGATTGATCGGCAGCTTCACTCTCGGTGTGGCTGGGCTCGGCGTTGCCAACATCATGTTTATCGTCGTGCAGGAACGCATCAAAGAGATCGGCATCAAGCGGGCCGTTGGAGCAACAAAGCACAATATTCTATTTCAGTTTTTCTCTGAGACTTTTTTCATTGTTTTTACGGGATCGGCAATTGGTTTCCTCATCTCTTACGGGATCATTGTGCTGCTTGGAATGCTTCCCATTACTGATTATGTCGGCACCCCTGAAATGTCCATCGAAGTCGTCGGGATTGCGGTATCCGTTCTCATCGCCGTCGGATTGATTGCCGGGCTGATGCCGGCACGCCGGGCGGCAAACATGGATGTAGTTGAATGCCTCCGTACGTAGCGCTGCTTGCATTGAACATTTTTAACATAGATTACCATGATTCTCGAACTCTTTTCGGCAAAGTCGTTTTGGTGGATGGTGTTCCATATACGCTGGTAGGAATCATTCAGAAAAAAATTCAGACTGCGATGAACAACGGTCCCGACACCCGCCGGTCAATTATTCCCTACACCACGTTCCGAACATCCTATGGAAATGAATACGTCAACTCCATTGTGATACAGCCTTCCGATCCGAGTCGTCAGGAGCGCCTGAAAAATTCCATTTATGAAGTGATGGGTCGAAAATATCATTTCGATCCAACCGACGAACGTGCCATGCAATTTTGGGATTTTATCGAAACAGAAAAAATCAGTACAAAAGTCGGTTTGGGAGTGTCAATTTTCCTTTTTTCTATCGGTTTCCTGACATTGTTGATTGCCGGCGTGGGAGTTGCCAATGTAATGTATGTGGTGGTGAAGGAACGCACAAAGGAAATCGGCATCAAAATAGCGGTGGGTGCACGCCGCAGCTACATCATGGCCCAGTTTATTTTTGAGTCGCTTCTTCTTGCTCTCTCCGGAGGTACGGTCGGTATCATGTTCTGCGATGGCATTATTTCAATATTCCGAATGCTCCCCGCAGAAGATGGGGCAATGCAATTTGTCGGGCGCCCGGTCTTCTCTCTCCCGTTGGTTCTTATGACTGTGGGAATATTGACTGCGATCGGATTTGTCGCCGGTGTATTTCCCGCCTATAAAGCCGCCAAAATGGATCCGGTCGAATCTCTCCGGTACGAATAGAGCAAAATAGTGTCGTACCTAATTGGACAGACAAAAATCTCGATGGAATGCCTTCGGGATGCCGGTCCTACTTCAGCACCAGCATCTTCTTCACTGCTGAATACTCTCCTGCTCTTACTCTATAAAAATAGACGCCACTTCCCAATGCTGCCGCGGAAAACTTCTCTTGGTAATGCCCAGCGGGCCGCTGGCCGTTTACAACGGTTGCCACCTCGCGGCCAAGATAATCATACACCACTAGCGACACATGCGTCAATTTCGGGATATCAAAAGAAATTGTCGTTGACGGATTGAATGGATTCGGATAGTTCTGGCTTAGGCTGAATTGGGACGGAGCGATTCCCTCTGCCGGACGGACCGAGGTCCAGGCTTTAATTGCATTGCCAACAAGACTTCCGGCATCGGTGATCTTCGCATATTTTGGATCTTTGTCGGGCGTTGCATAGAGAGATCTCGCCGTATCGCTGCGGAAATCCGTGGAGAGATAATCGAACGCGAGGAACATTGTATGCCAGGAGTTGTCGATCGCATCTTTGCGGACACCGACAACGCGTGCACCGTCTTTAAAAAGTATTTTCGCATCTGCTGTCGGTTGCAGTTCATCCATCCAATTCAGGAATGGAGGCCACTCAAAATTTGGATGATACCAGAAAGTCGTTCCGGTCTTGTTCACCCACTTCTGAATGAATCCGGTCAGCACGTCTGTCGAATCTTGGGGAGTAATTCTCCACGGCCATGTTACATTGGAACCTGTGTACGGATAGTCCTGCGGGGCTGCTTGTTGAATACCAAAGTATTCATAAATCGCATCAGTTGCACTGAAGGCGGTATCCCAGTCGGAGATGAAGAAATGATCCTGATCGGACAAGAGATACGTTTTGGGCGAGGTCGGGGTTCCTGTCGCAAGCCAATCACCGGCCGTTGTGCTCAAATCAGAATAGCCGCCATCTCCGGTCATTTCGACAGCCAGATTGTACAATTTGAGCAAATCAGGGATGTCCCCTTTGCCGTTGGATTTTACTTCCCACAAATCGTAATAGACATTCTCACCAATGCTATCTCTTTTCATGTATCGTGCGGCGAGGGTTTTAGATGACCATCCCGTTGGGAGTGTACGTCCGTTCCAGATGCAGAGATATTTGTACTTCGGAGCAAATATTGTGTATTGGTAGGTTACGGATGTTGTTGAAATACCTCCTGCCCCTGTCGCAACAACATAATAGGACACCGTGTCGCCGGGATTTGCTCCGGGCAGAGTTCCGGTATAATTGGGCTGCATGCCGGTCATGGCCGACTTTTCATAAACACCGCTGTTGATTCTCGCACATAATTCAACAGATTGAATACTATCATCGGCGACGATTGCCGCCGACACCGGACGCGGGGTCGTCTTTAAGGTTGCGTACAGTTGCTGCAATGATCGAATCTTCGGCGGCGGTGTTTCCAAATATTCCACGACCACAAGAAATCTCCATTCGTACGCCCGAATCTGCCAGCCGTAGTTGCTCGCGGCCGTTGCTTCATAAAATTTCATGGAATGATACGGATACATGATTGAAGATTGCGCACCGAGAACCAAAGCCGTGTCCGTTTCACCGGCTGTAATATCATTTACTGTTGTAAGATTTTGAACTGTGAATCCAAACGGACTCCCTATTGGGGATTGGGCAGAGTCCGGAAGCAGTACTTTGTACCATCTTCCCGGTTCTATATCCACGATCACTCCGCCGGGAACGACCAGAGGAATCTCTGATGCAAGAGGGTCAAACGTAATACCAAGATCACCCAAACCCTTGACGAAAGTCGTGTCAGTGGCTTCATCGCGGAAGGGCGTTTTCAGACCGTCACCGTCAGAAGCGCAATGATAATAGCCCATGTTTCCGGCTGAGTCTGTTTGACTCTTCGAAACGGCGGTTGCGGGCAGCGAGGTGATGCGGGGATCGATATGCCAGGCACGAACGCGCGCTTTGTGTTTTATCCCGACCGTGTAACCCGACGACGTGTTGAACCAAAACTCTTTTATCCGGCAGGTCGCTCCCGGAACGTACCATTGGAGCGCAACGTCTTGATGATTGAATGAGAACGCCGTGTTGGTCGACTCTCCCGTTTTGTCGTAGACAAAGAGCGTGTCAACCGGCCAATCCGGCATGGACGCAGATCCCGCTTCCACGTTGGCAATCGCCTGCGGCACGGATTCATTCCCGCTGAGCTGTATTGCTTCCTGCATTCCGCGCGAATCGATACGCACAAGCGCGCGACGATGTATTTGTGCTTCGGATGAAATCCCGAACAGCTGCGCGCATAAAATGACTAGAAGAATCCTCATGGACAAATTCCTTATGCTAACCGCGGATACCCATGAACGCATTTGCAGCTTTGAAATGTTTTTGTGGACAGGCAAGAATGCCCGTCCTACTTCAGTATGAGCATCTTCTTGACGGCAGAGTACGTTCCAGCCGTAAGGCGATAAAAATATACGCCGGATCCGAGTTTTCCGGCATCGAAGTTCTCCGTGTAGTGTCCGGCCGGACGGGAACCATCAACCACCATCGCGACCGAACGGCCGAGGCAGTCATACACTATCAACGAGACATGCGTTGACATTGAAATATCGAACGCAATTGTCGTCGCCGGATTGAAGGGATTCGGATAGTTCTGACAGAGATTAAATTTGCCGGGAACAGGTCCAGTTTCGAGATGATAACCCTCAATAATCACAATCGTATTGCGAATGATGCTTCCCGCATTCAGAATCCGTGCATATTTCGGATCCTTGTCCGGCGTCGGGTATTTTGCCGTGGACGTATCACTCCGGAAATTACAGGAAAGATAGTCGAATGCCAGGTACATTGTTTGCCATAAATTATCGGGTGCGCTCTTGCGGACTCCGACAACGCGAGACCCGTCTTTGAAGAGAATTTTGGTATTCGCATCCGTTGTCGGCTTCAGTTCATCCATCCAGTTAAGGAATGGGGGCAGTTCAAAGTTCGGATGATACCAAAAAGTAGTTCCCGTCCTGTTTGACCATTGTTGAATGAAACCCGTCCAATCGTCTGTCGAATCCTGCGGAGTGATCTTCCACGGGTATGTCACACCGCCCGGATAGTCTTGCGGACCGAGTGTCTTTACACCAAAGTACTTTGCATGGGGATCGCTATCGGCAAAAGTGGTGTCGAGATAACCGCTGATAAATCCGTGATCCTGGTCGGAAAGAAGATAGATCCTTGGATGCATCCAGGAAGCAAACGCCAACCAGGCTCCGGCGTATCCGGTCAGATCAGCATAGCCGCCGTTGCCGGTTGCCTCGAACGCCACATTATAGAATTTCAACAAATCCGGAATCTCTTCTTTTCCAAAAGACTTGACATCCCACAGATCATAGTAAACCTTTTCCGTAACGCTGTCTTTCATCATGTAATATTTAGCAAGCTGTACCGCCGTCTTCCCGGTTGGAAGCTCGCGGCCGTTCCAAAGGCAGAGGTATTTGTACTTTGGAGCAAAGATGGTGTATTGGTAGGTTACGGATGTTGTTGACAATCCTTCGGCATCTGTTGCAACAACATAATAGGATACTGTGTCTCCAGGATTTGCGCCCGGCAGCATTCCTGTGTAGTTCGGCGGCGTACCGGTCATGGCAGACTTCGCATACAAGCCGCTGTTGATTTTTGCATAGATGTCAACAGACCGGACACCATCATAGGGGACGATTGACGCTGACACCGTACGCGGATCTGTCTTTATGGTTGTGAAAAGTTGCTGGAGTCCTATTTTACGAATCGGCATCTCAACATAATCGACAACGACATACCACTTCCACTCGTATTGCCTGATCTGCCAGCCGTAGTTGCTGGTTGATGTTCCTTCATAGAATTTCAGAGAATGATACGGGAATCCTAACGAGGGGAATGCAGCCAACGTCATTGCCGTATCTATTCCACCGACGGGAATATCAGATATGGTTGATAGGTTCTGAACAGTGAAACCAAACGGAGCATGAATCCGGAAAGGCATCGAATCAGGAACAACCCTGTGCCACTGACCCGAGACGAGATCGACATCAATTCCGTGGCCATCGGATATGAGAAATTCTCTTGCGAGAGGATCGAATGCTGCTTCTACGACTCCCTTCCCTTTCACAAATGTCGTGTCGGTAGCTTCATCCCGAAAAGGAGTCTTGAGTCCGTCCCCATCAGTTGAGCATTTATAATATCCCATATTGCCGCCGGTATCCGTTCCCGATGTTGAAACGGCCGTTGCGGGAAGCGAAAGAATGCGCGGATCAATATTCCATGCGCGAACATGGGCACGATGATTCAATCCGACCGGGTAACCCGACGCAGTCTGAAACCAGACCTCGCGGACAATGCCATCAGATTCTGGAAAATACCACTGAAGCGCAACATCCTGATGATTGAATGAAAATGCGGTGCTGGTAGATGCAGTTTTGTCATACACAAAGAGTGTGTCTCTCGGCCAAACCGCCTTGGCCGAAGAGCCGGATTCTATTTTGGCTATTGCCTGCGGCACAGATTCATTCTCACTGAGCGGCATTGCCTCCTGTATCCCGCGGCTGTCGATGCGCAAAAGTGCGCGGCGGCTTTGGGCTTCAAGAGAATTAGGAAAAACGCATTGGACAATGATCGCAAGCATCATAGACGTTGCGATAAAACTGCGTCGTTGCATGAAAAACAGTGTTTTCATAATTCCTGGTCCCGGAATGGGCTGGAAAGCGAATCCGCGATGGGTCAACAATTGTAAAGTAGTTTACACAGCGGAGAATGTCAATGGCAAATCATGCGGCAAATGAATTTTGCGCATATTCTATCCAGTAATTGATATTGCGCAAAAACCAAAATTGTTTCGTATGTTGCCCTACGGGGGGTACAAACAATGTGTACCGCCGCACGAAGTGGGGTACTGTTTGATAGCGCTCTGCAAATCTCTCGGGAATAACACCCCCGTAACATCGCCAACGCATACCGGAGGTTCGCTATACATTTTCATTTGTCCAGTTGCGCCAGGCCGGCAGACGCGGCATAGACGGCCGCCGCACCGCCGCGTTTGAGAAGCGCCGCCGCTTCCTGCAGAGTCGAGCCGGTTGTGATAACATCGTCGACGAGCATAAACGATCGGCCGCTAATGAAGGAGAGATGTTTGGGCGTGATTTCAAATGCCGCACTGATGTTATGCCGCCGTTCATCGGCATTGAGATGTGTCTGCGTCGTTGTGTTCTTTATTCTCCGCAATAGCGAAGGCATCACCGCAAATGCACGGCGCTGTTGCATACCGCGGCAGACAAATTCACTCTGATTGTATCCCCGTTCGCGCAGCCGTATGCTGTGCAGCGGAATCGGGATCACTGCATCAACCGCAAGATCATTGGGAAGCGCCGATGCCAGACGGCGCCCGAGTTCTTCTCCGCACCAGGTGATTCCTTCGTACTTCAACGCATGGGCAAGTTTCTGAAAAACGCCGCCATGTTCAAAATAGCAGTACGACCAGAATCCATCGATCACACTGCCGACAATAAAACGTGCGGAAAGGATACGGTAGGTGTCGTCGTCAGGAAGGACGCGGGAGACGGAATTCCAGCAGGCGGCACACACGCGGATTTCATCATCGCGGAGCCGTTCGTTACAGGAAAAACACAATGCGGGAAATAGAAAATCACGAAGCGGCTGCAGCCGCCTCCCCACCCAATAAAACGGAGTCCCCATCTTACCCCAGAACGCGGAAATATTCCTCCACGGAAATAATACCGCTCACCAATTTTTTCGCGGCATCGAAACGGATGGATTCGAATCCTTTGGCGCGTGCGGCTTCTTTCAGTTTGGTCAGCGACGCCTGCTGGAAGATCAAGTCGCGCATCTCGTCGTCGATAATCAGCACTTCGTGCAGCGCTGTGCGCCCGAGATACCCGTCACCGCCGCATTTCTCGCATCCCTTGCCGCGATAGAGAATCAGTGAACCGACCAGCTGCTCCAATCCGGCCGAAGTCAGTATTCTATGAGACGGGGTGTATTCTTCTTTGCAATGGCGGCAAATTTTGCGCACAAGCTGCTGATAGACGATGCCGTTCAATGTCGGTGCCAGCCAGCCGGCAGTCACACCCAAGCTCGTCAGCCGCGGGATGGACGACAACGCATCGCTCGACAACATCGTACTGATCACCAGATTGCCGGTCAACGCCGCCTCGGCCGCTGCGATGCCGGTCTCGGCATCCCGGACCTCACCCAACATGATCACATCGGGATTCTGGCGAAGGATTGCACGGAGCGCACTCGCAAAATCGAGTTTTGAGTCCACATCCACCTGCACCTGGCCGGCAAATTCCAGCCGGTACTCGACAGGATTTTCCACCGACATCACGACTTTTTGTGATGCGCGCAACTCATTGATGCCGGCGTACAGCGTGGACGTTTTGCCGCTCCCCGACGGACCGACAACAAGAAACAATCCGCGCGGACGGCGCAGCAGATACTGCACTTTCGAAAGATTCTCGGACGACAAACCGAGATCATGGATATTCAGGAGCCGCGCACTCTTTTTCAGAATCCTGATGGCAACGCGCTCGCCATCGAGCGTCGGCACCATGCTGACGCGAAAATCAAACGCCCGTTTTCCGAATGTGCTCGAGAACCGGCCATCCTGCGGTTTTTTCTTTTCAAATGAATTGATGCCTGCACGCGCCTTGATGATGTTCAGCAGGCTTTCGTAAAATTCTTTTGACAGCGATACGAGATGTTCGATGACACCGTCATTGTTCAGGCGGACCCGCAGCGCGGTCTCTGTCGGCTCGATGTGAATATCTGTCGCGTTGTTCTTTATGCCGCGCAGCAGAATTTCTTCAAAGAGCGACTCCGCTCCCGGAATTTTACCGGCGCGCTGGAGTTCCGTGTAGCGGTCGCGTCCGGCTTTTTGAACGTCGAGCGTATCGAAATTGATTTTGGCGGGAATGAGCTTAATCTCGTCAAAACCGGAATGTTCGGCGCGTGCGATAGAATTGTATGCCGAGAGGGTGATCGCGACGGGAACGATGAACATCTTGGCATCCTGCCGCAGCGCATCGACCACTTGTTTGGCCGGCGGATCGACAAAACCGACAGTCAGTTCCACGCCGGAGAAAAGAATCGGAATAATGCGATACTTCTGCAGTACCACGTCCGGAAACAATTTGGGCGGCGCCGTCACTAGTTCCGGCGTCAACTGGACAAACGGAATCTGAAACTCCCGCGACAGGACATCAGCGACGACATCGTCATTGACGTCGAGCTCTTCCACCAACACACCCGCAGCTCCCTCCGTCTGCGTTTCCTTCAGCAAACGGATGAACTTCTCATACCGCACCTTGTCCAGGTATCCCTGGTTCAGAAGTGCTTTTGCGAGCCGTATGTCTTCTTCCTGGAGCATGTACTATTTATTGAAAAAGTTTGTCCACATCCGATTGGGAAATACTTGCTTTCTTGCTGGCCTTGATCGTATGTTGCTGCAGGTCCAGCAATTGCAGCAGGTCCTGCTCCGAAAAATGGTGGGCGCTTTCCAGAAACTCCTCTGCCGGGCGACGCTTCACGAGCGATCCGACACGCAGCAGCGACTGGCCGCATCCACCGCAATACATGTCCGTCGTTGTATTGACAAACGTGCAGGAGTGGCGCACCGCATGCAGTTTCGAACCGCAGTTGGTACACACCAACTCGCTCCGTCCGTTATCTGTTTTACAATGGTGGCAGATCATGCCGCTGTCTCCGCAATGCCCAGCACACGCCGCACGACCTCCATAAGTTTCTGCGACGAATAGGGCTTGATCAAATAATAGCTTGCACCGCGCACTTTTGCTTCCTGCACCACCTCCGGCGTCGAGATCGCGGAGATCATGATCACCTTGGCGACGGGGTCAAAGCTACGGACCTGCGCCAGCACTTCCATTCCGGGAAGTTTCGGGAGCATATTGTCGAGAAAGACGAGTGTCGGCCTGTGTTCCTTGTACATGGCAACACCGGCTTCACCGTCCATTGCCTGGTGGATCTTCGTGACTCCTTCTTTTTTCAAAAGCATCGACAACAACGCCCGGACGTGCTCCGAATCATCGATGATCAGTGCGGATATTCTATCACTGTTTGGCAGCATATTTCTCTCCTCAGAGGTCTAGTCGTGTCGCCCCTGTTTAAATTCCTGTGCGCGTCACGCGCTGCACTTCTTCCAGTGTCGTCAATCCGGCGAGAACCTTTTTCAGGCCGTCAAAGCGCAAGGGCCGAAATCCATCCTTCTCCGCCTGCTGGAGAATTTTTATTGTTGTTGCATTCTGATAAATCAAATCCTGGATTGCCTCGTTTACGCTGAGCACCTCATGAATGGCTATGCGCCCCTTGAAACCGCGGAATCCACATTTTGTACAGCCCACGCCGCGGAAAAACGTCACGCGTTTGTGGAGCCCGATCAGGCCATTCACATACAGCATCTCTTCATTCGGTTCGTACTCTTCCCTGCACTCATCACAAATGCGGCGCACGAGCCGCTGCCCCACTGCCCCCAGAAGTCCCGGTGCGAGCCAGTACGGCGGAATGCCCATATTAATCAGGCGCGGAATCGCTCCCACCGCATCGTTGGTATGCAGGGTACTGAGCACCAAATGTCCTGTCAGCGCTGCTTCCGTCGCAATGGTGCCGGTTTCTCCGTCCCGGATTTCTCCGACGAGAATGATATTCGGATCTTGGCGGAGGATGGCGCGCAAGGCGCTCGCAAAGGTGAGGTCTTTTTCCGGATCCACCTGCACCTGGTTCACCGTATCGACCTGGTACTCGACTGGATTTTCAATGGTGACGATATTACGTTCGACGGATTTCACTTTGTTGAGCGCGGCATACAGCGTTGTGCTTTTGCCGCTGCCGGTCGGGCCCGTCACCACGACCAGGCCGTTCGGCTGTTTGAGCAGATGCATAAGCACAGCGAGATTATTCGATGAGAATCCGAGCTCTTCCAGTTTCACTGCGATGGAGCTCTTATTCAGAATCCGAAGGACGGCTTTTTCACCATAGATCGTCGGCAGGACGTTGACACGCATATCGAATGCGCGCGTCTCATAGGTCACCGTGATACGTCCGTCCTGCGGCTTTCGCCGTTCGAACATATCCATGGATGCCTTGGTCTTGATGACCGCGATCATCCCATCGCTGAATTTTTTCGGGAACGAGGCAATGCGCTGCAGCACGCCGTCCGTACGGAAGCGCAGCTTCAATTCATTTTCAAACGGCTCGATGTGAATATCACTTGCGCCCGTCTTGACCGCCCTCAGGAAAATTTCGTCCACCAGATATACCAGCGGGGGAAATTGTCCGAACTCCTCCATCCGGGCGAGAGCTTGTTCACTGGTTTTGACAACATCGAATTTTTCAAGATCGATCGAGCTGGCGATGCGTTGAATGTCATCGAATCCGCCCCGCTGGATTGTGAGAGTCTCCTGGAAATCTGTCAGCGTCGCTACCACCGGCACGATTCGCTTCTGCGTCATCTTCGTCAGTTCTTCAATCATCGCCCGGTACGGAGGATCGACAATCGCCACCGTCAACTCATTACCGAGCAGAAACATTGGGATCACTCGATGTTGCTTGAGGAACGCATCGGAAATAATTTCTTTGGGAGCGGAGGCCGTCTCCGAATAGAGACGCATGAATGGAAGATTAAACGCGTCGCTGAATGCATCAGCCAGATCAACTTCGGAAAAGAAATTGAAATCCACCAGCGCCTGTGCGAAGCCGTTCGCCATGCCGTGGTTGCTCACCAGATCTTCAAACTGCCGCCACTGGGCGTCCGTCAAAAGTTTCTGGGAAATGCAATAATCCCGAAATTGATGGTCTTCTTTTGCAAACATATCACACGAAGAGATTGTCTATGGCGCTTTGTGATAGATTTTTTACTTTTTTTCGCGATGTCAGGCGCAGTCGCTCTTCCATCAATTCATTGAGAATGGCCTCGCTGAATTGCGTGATGCGAAGAATGCGCATCTGTTCACCGCGTGCAATAATGGCGGATAACCCCGCAGGAATCGGCGTACCACATTTTCCACAATACCGGTATTGCAGCGGATTGCCATGCTGGCACGCCGTGCACCGCCACCCAATCTCCGTCTCGCATTCAGTGCAGCGAAACGGCGGATCCAGATAATTGTGATTGCAATTTTGGCACGTCATTGCTAGACCATTGCAAAGCGTTTGAGAACTTCGCGTATCTTTTCTGCCACATACGGCTTGAGAATATATGCATTCGCACCGGCGTTCTTTGCTTCTGTCACCTGATCCGACGCCGAAATGGAAGTGACCATGACCAGAATTACTTTGGTGTCAATTTTTCGGATTTCCCGGAGTGCATCCACCCCGCTCATTTTGGGCATGATGTAGTCAAGAAACACCACATCAGGATGAAACGTCTTAAATTTTTCTATCCCGGCTTCACCATCTTCTGCCAGCTCCACCGACATCTCCATACGGCGCAGCATCGCGGAAAGCACCGAGCGGTTATAAGGGGAGTCGTCTACGACCAAAGCTTTTTTCACCGGCAACACCGTTTTGTTAAGATTCTATGGGAGTAGTATACTTAGAAATATTCTTGGAATCAATAAACGTACGGTCAGCGCTCCGTCAAACGTCGAATTTCATCGCGAAGCTGAGCCGCACGCTCGAATTCGAGATCCTGCGAAGCTTTCATCATTTCCGCCCTTAATTCCTCAATAAGATCGGCCTTTTGCTCGCTGGTCAAATACTTCGTAATGGAATCCGCCATGGCGGGGAGCTGCTCCCGCTCTCTGCGGACGTCGCGCGATGCTTTGACATCCGCCACCGCTGTCGATGCCATCACCTCGTCGTACGTTTTGTAAATCGTCTTCGGGGTGATGTTATGTTCTTTATTATAGGCCATTTGCTTTTCTCTGCGGCGGACCGTCTCCTCCATCATCCGGCGCATGGATTCCGTCATCTTATCCGCGTACATAATGACGGTGCCGTTGACGTTCCGCGCCGTGCGGCCTGCCGTTTGAATCAATGAACGCTCGGAACGGAGAAATCCCTCCTTGTCTGCATCCAGAATTGCGACCAGAGACACTTCAGGAAGATCCAATCCTTCGCGCAGAAGATTGACGCCGATCAGCACATCACAATGGCCAAGGCGCAAGTGCCGCAAGATCTCCACGCGCTCCAGCGCATCAATATCCGAGTGGATATAACGCACGCTGATGTTGAGATCCAGAAGATAATTGGTGAGATCCTCCGCCATGCGTTTTGTGAGCGTCGTGACAAGCGTGCGCTCTTTCTGCTCCGTCCGTTTCCGGATTTCCGCGATCAGATCGTCGATTTGATTCTTCACCGGACGAATGATCACTTGCGGATCGAGCAGGCCGGTCGGCCTGATCACCTGTTCAACAAACGCTCCTTTACATTTTTCCATCTCATACGGTCCGGGCGTCGCGCTGACAAAAATGACCTGCGGCACCATACCTTCCCATTCGTCGAAGCGCAGCGGCCGGTTGTCCAGCGCCGACGGCAGCCGGAAACCGAAGTTAACCAGATTTTCCTTTCGCGAACGGTCGCCGAAATACATGCCGCCGACCTGCGGGACGGTGACGTGCGATTCGTCGATCACCAGCAGAAAATCTTTCGGGAAATAATCAAACAGGCAGGACGGGCGTGAGCCGGCCGGGCGCGCTGCGAGATGACGTGAATAGTTTTCAATGCCGTTGCAGTAGCCCACTTCGCGCAGCATTTCGATATCGAACCGGGTGCGCTGCTCAAGCCGCTGCGCTTCCACCAGCTTGTCGAGATTGCGCAATTCCCGGAGCCGGTCTTTCAATTCCGCCTCAATGGTAATAATTCCTCGTTCAATGGATGCGCGAGTCGTAATAAATTGTTTGGCGGGATAGATGACATCGTAATCGACTTCTGCGATGATGCTGCCATCCACCCGATTGATGGCGCTGATGCGTTCAATCTCGTCTCCGAAAAATTCAATCCGTACGGCTTCATCCATTTCGTACGCTGGAATCACCTCCACCACGTCACCGCGCACCCGAAACGTACCGCGCGTAAATTCATAATCATTGCGCGTGTACAAAATATCAAGAAGACGCTTCAACAGTTTGTTGCGTTCGATCCGGTCGCCCTTTTTGATTACCACCATCTGCTCGATCCACTCATCGGGTGCTCCGATGCCGTAGATGCTGCTCACCGATGCCACCACAATCACATTTCGTTCTCCGCTCAGCAGCGCACTCGTCGCCCGCAGCCGAAGGCGGTCGATTTCTTCATTCACCGATGAGTCTTTTTGAATATAGGTATCGGTTGACGGCACGTATGCTTCGGGCTGATAATAATCATAATAGCTGATGAAGAATTCAACATGGTCCTTTGGAAAGAATCCCCTGAATTCTGCAAAGAGCTGCGCCGCGAGTGTTTTGTTGTGCGACATGATGAGGACGGGACGATCAGTTTGTGCGATCACATTTGAAATCGTGAACGTCTTACCGCTTCCCGTTACGCCAAGAAGTGTTTGATATTTGTCGCCGCGCAGGAGGGCTTCCGTCAATTGCTTGATGGCTTCGGGTTGATCGCCCTGCGGAGTATAGTCGGATGTGAGGGTATACATTAGTCGATTTTATTAGAAAGAGATTTGCCACAGAGAATACAGGGAGCCTTCTCTCACGCTGAAGCGTGGGAACGAGAGAGGCTTCATTCTATCCATTGGAATAGATATTTTTCATCGTAGTCAATTTCGAATTTCCGGAGGAGATCCACATATTCATCTTTGAAACAGATCTTCTTATGATGCTGTTCCTGATTGGCAATATATTGGGCAACGGCACCTATTTGACTTTTCGAATATGAAAAAGCTCCAAATCCCTCCTGCCAGCAGAATTTCCCACGGATCCACTTCTTTTCGTTGATGAAATGTGAGGATCCTGCTTTTACATCGCGAACAAGATCTGAAACGGCCATATTCGGTTCTATTCCGGCCAGTAGATGGATATGATCGGGATTGCAGAATATTGATTAGAGCTTGGCACGTCGATTTTGGATGATGCCGGTAATATATTTTTGGACTTCCTCCCGGTATTGACGGGGAATAAGATTGTGTTTGCCCTTTACGGTAAAGACTATTTGGACATAGATTTGAGAATATGTGTTCGCCATACTTCCCCCTATTTGTTTTGTTATTATTGAACAACGCGATGAATTTGTGTTCAATCTCCCCGATTACAACGTCCAAACCCGACAGGCCGCCCCTACGGGGCTACAGATCAATTAAATGCGTATCGTTTTGCTACAGACCGTGCGCCCCGATGGGGCGCCGGACATCATACCAGCCTTGTGACTTCGTATGCAACGTCGACATAATTCTATTTTGCTCAAGACCTGAAGCAAGCGGTCTTCGCTCCGAAGGAGCGCATTGTTTGTAGCAACGGCCTTCACGAAATATTTTTGAGCTCCAGAGCGACCTGTTTTTCCGAAGACAGGCCGCCCCTACGGGGCTGTCGATGAATTGCGAAGGCTCATCGTTCTACAAACAGTGCGTCCCTACGGGACGCTGGACACCATTGTTGATGAATAGATGCCATATCGTTTTGCTACAGACCGTGCGCCCCGATGGGGCGGCCGGATAAACATCATCCTGTTGGATTCCTAATCGAATCCGACATTTTTCAATTTTGTATGAGAAATTATTGCTGAACTCCAATATCAATCAGCTCCGAAGGAGCATACTGTTTGTAGCAACGGCCTTGACGATATTTTTTTGAGCTCCAGCGGAGCTGTCTGTTGTTATTCCTCCTCCCACATCTCCATTGTCTCGCCCTTCGCCTTGGGCATCTTCGGTCCTTTGCGCGCTTCTTCGGGAACCGGCGGCAATTCCTGGGCGGTGTATAACTCTGAAGCAAGGATGCGATTGAATATTTTTTCCTGCGCCGGATATCCGTCAATCGTTTTTTCAAGTACCCAAAGGAGTTCCAGAAACTCCCATGTGAATTCGTACGTCCAGCGCTCCGGATGAATATCGTCCAGCGGGGAAGATTTCTTGCCTTTGCGATCTTTCATCCGATACCCAAGCCAGGACTGAACTACTTTAAATCCCGAAACTTCAAAATACCAAACCGTTTTGGAAACGGGTGTAAACGTGCCGCCACCCACCGTCACCGTCTCGGTTGCTTCATTGTAACTGTAGTCGTTCGGGTATTGTTCCGACGTGTCCGGCACCGCCTTTGCACAGCGCGCCCCACCTTTGGGGATTTTGCCCTTGAGACGCTTTTTGGAACTATGCAGCCGTTCACCGTATGTGTGAAGCCAGATAAGTTCTTTGCCGAATTCTGCCGCTTCCTTGAACAGCTTTTTATTCTTGGTGAGCGGCACGCGCACTTCGCGATTCACGAGTTCATCTTTAAACTTGCGCGTGTACGCAGGATGAGCGAGAACGCAATAAACGTATCCCGCAAAATCTTCTGCAGAGACATCGCCCAACTGACTCAACAGGCCAGAAACGATGTTTGGATTTGATGATACCCCGTCTAGGAACAATGGAATTATATCTTTTGCGCCTCGATTCGAAAAAAAGTGTTTGTCTGGAATATTAGCGCTCGCCACAATTCCCGGTCCAACACCCAGCGGACTACATAACATACTGGCCAAAAATATCTGACTGGCTCCGTTGACCTGCCACAATTGCGGAGCAGAGCGATCGAGAAACCGCGCGTCTTCGAGCACAAACTCTCTATCAAATGATCTGTGAGAATATGGGCCAATTTTTACACTTTTATATTCACTTGTCTTTGAAAGTGGAATAATTTTCTCGCCTGATGGTGGCAATTGCCTTATGGCATCATCAAATTTTCTTCCTGTGGGCGAATTCTTAAACGCTTTGACCCTGTTTGAGGATTGTCCCAACGCTTGAAGTCTTCTTTGCAATGTGTCAATCGAAGGAGCTACGATCCAAGTTCTTCCAGCCATTACTCCATTGTTCTGCCACGGGAACAAATCTTCAATCTTTGGCCATTCTGAAAATGCACCCCGAGTCGCCGGCCTGAACGGATCCTGCCATCCTGCGGGAGCATTCTGCCACGTAAATCCGGAGAATGATTTTGTTTTTGCGAGTATGCTCAGTTTTTCTTCGCGCGTGCCTTCGATGCGTGTATAACGAACGACGGCGGGTGTGTCGTCCTTTTTTCGTACTTTGCGCCAGGCCACAAAAATCGCCACCGGCGTTTGAATGGCGAAGACGTTTTCATCTTTTCTTGTGCCGCGTCCTTCGCCGCCAAGGTCGATCACATCCACCTGATCGCAGATCTTACGCAGGTGTTCACGAACGCCGGAAAACGCATCGCCGTCAATATAGCTGGAGGCGGTAATAAACGAGACCACACCGGGACCAAGGGCGGAGGAATGTTCAAACACTTTCCAAAGCGACCATCGCATGAAGTACACGTACAAATTGTAGAGATTTTTCAGATGTACGCCATGCCCGGCGTCGCGCGCCGGTTGAAGAAAGCTTTCCAGAATCGGAATGTCGTGACCATCGCCGTAGCGTACCCAACCTCCTGTTGTTTCCCGATTGCTACCGTCCTTTTCGGCAGACTCGTGCCGTCCGTACGGCGGATTGCCGAGACAGACGAGAACATGCTGTGAATCTTTCACACGCAATGCACGCTCATGCTCCTGCGCAATCGGGCGATGAAACAACGGCGGTGCGGGAGGTTTCACGTGGGGTGATTCCAGTGTGTTGGTCAGATACACGCCGGTACCTGTCTCGGGCAGCACGACGTTGTATTTTGTCAGCGCCTGCGAAAAGCGAAGCTGTGCAACCGCATACGGCCCAACCATCCATTCGAATCCATGCAGATTGTTGATCAAAGACCGCGCACCGCCTTTGACCGCGCCTTTGCCTTCTTCCTTTTCCACACGCTTAAGCGCATAATCGATGATGGCGAGAAGATACGTTCCGGTGCCTGCCGCCGGATCCAGCGTGGCAACACCCGCCTCCACAAATCCCATTTCCTTTCCGAATTGTTTGCGGAGAATCTCGTCAATCAGGCGCACCTGGCATTGCACGACTTCCAGCGGCGTGTAGTACACACCGGATTCCTTGCGAAGTTTTGGATCATACGCTGCAAGAAAATCTTCATAGAAGAAAAGCCACGGATCAGAGGTTTCCGCTGTTGCCGTCAACGCTTCGCGCGGCGTTTCATGAATCACGCGCTGGATGAGCGAGAGAGACGTGCTGATTTCTTTCCGCGCTTCTTTGTCTGTCAGAAATTCCAATGATCGTGAGAGCAGCGAGTGGTGTTTCTCCAAGACATCATAGGCATTGCGCAAATCCAGCACATCGGCATTTTCCAGATGTGCAAGGAGCAAGGCGAAGACTACCGTTTGCGCGTACGCATCCGCAAAGCGGAAATCATCGGCATCGGGAAAGAGGAGCCGTTTGATTTCATCTTTCAATGAATGCATCGGCGATTTCGGATCTTTCAATGCATCGACGACCTCATCGCGAATGAGGCGACAAAACGGTGCAAGAAATGAGGCGAGCTCCTTCGGTTTGTGCGGTACAATGGGAGTCCACGATGTGAAGAGTGCAAACAGAGAGAATAAATCCTTCGCAGTATCCTCATTCACCGCCTTGCGGCCGTCAGTACAGACATCGCCGGCACATTGCACGCGCTTTTCTGCGAGCTCTCCGTTTCGATAGAGAGCCCATTCGTTGCCACAGGTATAGAGAATATTCGGAATGCTTTTAAATCTCCCCCACTGTTCCGCATCGTGTCCTTTATATCGATCGGGATTTGCGCCTTTGTCGGGCTCTTTGAGTTCGATATATCCGATGAGAAGGCCGTCGCACTCCACGGCATAGTCCGGCCGGCCCAACCGTTCGATGGAAGATTCATCCTTCAGTACAATTTTTCGTGCAATGCTTTTACCGTACGCAAGAAACAATTGCTCCACAGGAGATTTGAGCTGCGCTTCCGGGTGGCCGTCGGATTCAGCGGAGTATTTTTGGGTAAGGGAATCCGCAAAATTCCTGAGCGGCTCGATCAGTTTGGAAGAATGAACGGTGGATTTCATTGGTTGCCCCGGTGTACGAACTTCAATGAGTCTGAGATATCAAACATTCCGTAAGAATCTGACTTGGCAGAAATATACAAATACTATTGTCTTTTTGCAGAGCGCGGAAAAAATATGCTCGTTCTCACGCTCGTGCGTCGGGAACGGGAACATGGCCTTCTCTGTGCCCTCTACCCTTACACTGTAATCTCTGTGTCCTTCCGAATGATGCCTGCGGCATCATTTGAGATCCTCTGGACTGTGACAAATCTTTTCTTCCGCAAAACTGCCCGGCCAGAGGCCGGGCGTTACATTGGTTCCACAATCTTTTCATTCGCTACTTAATCGCACTCATGTGTGCATTCGGCCCGCCCTCGCTTCGCCTCAGCATGAACGCAAAGAAGAGCGCAAAGAATCCGAGGCTCGAAAAAATCCACATGCCCGGCGTATACCCGCCCGGATTGGAGGCGCTTGCCATTGAGATGTCATTTGACCATCCGATCAGCAGGTTGAAACCAAAGAGCCCAATGTTCTGGATCATCGTCATCAAACCATAGGCGGTACCGAGCTTTTCTCCCGGCACGACCAACGATACCATCGGCCACATAACAGCCGGAATCAGCGAGAAAGCAATTCCCATCATGGACATCGGTACGATCAGTGCAAACGGTATGATGGCGCGGTCAATCCCGAAGAATTGCGATTCGACGGTGATGCCGCCCTGAATGCCGATCATAGCGGCAAGATCGATGTGATACGCCATAATAAGATAGACCGGCACAATGAGGAACGCGCCGATCATCATCAACTGCGACCGTTTCCCAATTTTGTCCGCCAGCAATCCGAAGAGCGGTGTAAAAACCATCGCTGCCAGCGTCAACATGCTGGAAAGATTGCCTCCCACTTCGCGCGTGGTGCCATGTGCTTCCTGGAAGAACTTGATCGCAAAAGTCTGAAAGGGAAACATCGCCGAGTAGAACGTGACACACAGTGCAGTGATCCACCAGAAGGACGCACCGAATTTCAGGATTTCTTTCCACTCTATCTTATCCTGCGAGCCTTCCGACGCCATGGTGTATTTCTTCGATGCATAGATGTCTACTATATAATACACCAAAATACAGATGACGGCAAAGACTCCTGCTGCAACCGTAATCCAGAGGGGTGTCTGCCAATACGAATAGAGTTTCTTCCCCCATGTCGGCGAGTTCAGCGCAAGAAAAGATCCGAGCCGGGCAACGGTGAGATTAAGTCCGAATGCGAAAGAAAGGCTCTTTCCCTTGAACCATCGTGCAATGATCGTCGTGATGGCGACGATCATCGATTCCGCTCCCAGGCCGAAGATCAAGCGGCCTGTAGCCATCAGCACAATCGTTCCCTGGAGCGCGGTTATCAAAGCGCCCGCCATAATCAGCGCCGTAAAAATGAAGACGGATTTCCGCGTGCCGATTTTATCGATAATGATGCCGCCGACCAGCACCATCAGAATGTTCGGGAAGCTGTAGATTGCATTTAGCAAGCCGATATTCGAATCGGAAAATCCAAGTTGCTGCTTCAGCAGATCAGCCAGCGGACTGATGCTGTCGTAAATATAATAGTTGCCGAACATGGCAAAACTGATGAGCGCAAGCACGATCCAGCGAAATGCGGGCGGCGGTGCGGGACGATTGTCTGTTACTGCGTGTTCCATGCATTCTCCTGATTACTGTTCCGTAAAATTCCATGCTTTCATTTTTTTCAGACGGTCGTCGAGTTTGAATTTTTTCATCAGCTCGACGGTCTCTTTCGCCGTCCGGTGATGTGTGTTCACCGAACGGTCGTTTGCCAGCTCACTGACGAGCACGCTGACAATCGCTGCTGCATCGGACAGATAGCGCTTGCCGACTTTGTCGAAGGTATCCCCCATCTCGTGATAATATTTTCCCATATCTTCATCCAGATGCGCCTGCAGGGAAAGCACCGGTATGCCGCACAGCATGAACGACTGATGATCGCTGCTCAAGCTTGGCTGACTGACGACACCGCCTTTCAGTTCAAAACCGTCCAGTCCGGAAGCAAGCGTTTTCAGAAATGGAATGAACTCATCGTAACCCATTGCATTAAAACCGGTCGGTGTTCCCGTCATATCCATGTTCACCATGACGGCGATGTCATCGGACGCGTGCATCTCCGCATATTTTTTTGATCCCCATAATCCGAATTCTTCTCCGTTGAACCAGACAAATTCCACCGTGTATCGGTTGTTCGAAGAATAGATTTTCATCAAGCGGGCCACATCGAAGAGGATTGCCGAACCGATGCCGTTGTCCACCGCTCCTTGTCCCATATCCCATGAATCGAAATGCGCGCCAACGACGATCTTGCGTTTCGATTCTCCCGGCAGTGTGGCAACGATATTCGCAGTGTGTGCCTCGGCACAGTAGGAATCGGTTTTCAATCGCACACGCACCATCTCTCCATTTTTCAGCAGCCGTTCAATCCATTTCCCTTCTTCGGATGTAATGCTGTACGCCGGGATAAGCGAGGGCTTCCCTTCAAAATTGCTCATTCCTTCCAGCGTTAAGGTACCATTCCGGTCATTGATGAACAGGATGCCTTTTGCCTGATGACGCGCAGCATTCTCTATCATTTCAAGGCGGAGAAGCGGAGTCTTTCCGGGAGGGGCCTGTTGCGTGACAAGGACAATCTTGCCTGATGCATCGATCGCTTGATACGATTCTTCGAATCCATACTCAGCATCGACAACGGGTGCTTCCACGGCAGCGTGTTTGTCGACATATCCAAGAGCAATGGCGCGAAGTGTTCGCTGGAATGGCGCGGTAATCGCGGCCTCTTCCGCTCCCCGAATCCAACCGGGAGCTGTAAACTCCTCCTTACGCGCCTCAAAACCGATGGAGCCAAGCCCTTCGAGCAGAATGGACATGGCCTTCTCATTCGCGGGTGAACCCATCGTCCGTCCGCCGGCTTCGTCACAAATGCGTTGAAGCAATGCATAGGAACGATTGTCCGTGTACGCCGATCCAATCATGCTGTTCCAACGGGATTTGTCCGCGCTTTGAGCAGAAACAAGAATCGGAATCAATAGGAGGAATGCGGAGACGGACCACTGAAAGAGATTGCCCTTTGCAGTGGAAAGACCGGGGAAATGCACATTTATTTTCATGGTTTCCATTTCACACATGTGATGAAAACGGACAGTAATTGATAAGATACTATATTAATCGCCCTCATTGCAAGCGCTATTCGCTTTTCATTTCTCGTTTTGCTACATTTTTCTACACTTTTGAACAGGTCTGATGCAATCGACTGTACGCGATATTATTCACTGTACCCCCTCTATAAAAGAGATTCAGATTACCCGGGCATCGATCATTCGCAGCCTCGGATATGACACAAAGGATCCGGGACCGGAGATTGTTGATGAACTGGAGACCATTCTCGCACAGGTACAGAATCATTGCGATATCCAATGCGGTTATACTCTTTTAACACCGGATGAGATTCAGATATTCCCCGATCGACTGGTGTGCGGCAGCATCGAGATGCAAACCGGTTCCATCATTGCAACACGGTTGCGCAATACAGAGGCTCTCGTTCTTTACGTTACCACGGCGGGAGCACCGCTGGATGAATGGTCGCATGCAATGTTTGCTGCGGGAGATCATCTGCGCGGATATCTGATCGATTCTGTCGGTTCGGACATTGCCGAGCTGACTGCCGACTGGTTGGAAGCACAGATCGGAAATCGGTTCCGGAAAAGAGGATGGATCGCATCCAACCGTTATAGTCCCGGCTATTGCGATTGGTCAGTACGTGAACAGCAGAAGCTCTTCTCCTTTCTCCCCGATAGGTTCTGCGGGATTTCTCTGACGCAGAGCTCGCTCATGATCCCAAAGAAATCCACCAGCGGGATCATCGGACTTGGCGGCAAAGTCAAACGCGAAGAGTACCAATGTTCGATCTGTGATATGCAGGATTGTTTTCGACGGCGTGCCTAAAAAGGTAAAATGAAAAAGTGAGCGACTCTGTTTTTTTTTGCCGCGGAGGTCACAGTACAGCCGCATCCAAAACTGACCCCGCGGCTGCTCGAGGGGTTTTTGAAAATGGAACACGGATAACACCGATTTAACGGATCCGCACTGATAAATTGGAACCTATGATTTTGGGGAAAAAAGATGTTCAGCCGAAGTTCAATGGAAAATCAAATCCGTGTAAATCCGTCTCATCAGTGTTATCCGTGTTCTATGGACGAGTCGGCACGCGCCGAGTTATGAGAATCTTGCTAATATTACAAGTAGTCATACGTTTGTATACAGAGAATGATTTAATATCTTACCATCAATGAAAGGCTATTTCATGAAACGAATCGGCACGATATTTCTTGCAGCGACTATCGTCTGTTCCATATCGGCATTGGGACAGACAGATCGAAAAGACAAAGCCATTTATGTTGAGCCCAAAAATGAGTTTTTCGATCAGATCAAGAAGGATGCAGAGGCTTTTTCAAAGAAGGAAGATGTCAAAAAGAAAGAACTGCGCATCGATCTCTCCTCCATTGACTATCCAAAGGCGATAGAGGACTTCACGCAATACTGGCACACTCCTCCGATTTCGCAGGGGAGTTCCGGTATGTGCTGGTGTTTTTCCGCCACTTCGTACTACGAATCCGAAATCTACCGGCTTACGAAGCGGACGATCAAGCTTTCGGAATTATACACGGTCTACTGGGAATATATCGAGAAAGCCAAACGCTTTGTGCATGAGCGCGGCAATTCCGAATTCGGCGAAGGATCGGAGTCCAACGCCGTTCCCCGAATCTGGAAACAGTACGGCATCGTCCCCGCAGAAGCATATACCGGGATGCTCCCCGGACAGAAAGTCCATTCGCATGATACGATGTTCGAAGAAATGCGTTCCTATCTGGCATCGGTCAAGAGTTCGAATGCATGGGATGAAGAACACATTGTCTCGACTATCAAATCCATTCTCGATCATTATCTCGGGGTACCGCCAATGACCGTCACTGTCGATGGTGCAGTGATGACGCCGATGGAGTATTTCAAAAAAGTCGTCAGGCTGAATATGGATGACTATGTGGAAATCATGTCAACGATGAGCAAGCCCTGGTACACACGGGATGAATATGAAGTCTCCGACAATTGGTGGCACAACAAAGATTACTGCAATGTGCCTTTGTCCGACTTCATTGCAGTCATCAAAAAGGCAATCCGCAAGGGACACACCATTTGCATTGGCGGCGATACATCCGAGCCGGGCATGGACGGACATGCCGGCATTGCCATCGTTCCATCATTCGACATTCCCGCATCCGCCATCGACGACAATGCGAGGGAATATCGGTTTAACAATCATACGTCCGGCGACGATCACGGCATTCATATGGTCGGCTATCTGGAAAATAATGGCAAAGACTGGTTCCTTATCAAAGACTCCGGCAGCGGATCCCGGAATAATTCCCATCCCGGATACTATTTTTACAGCGAGGATTATGTGAAGCTGAAGATGCTCGGATTCACCGTTCATCGTTCCGTCATTGAAGATATTCTGAAGAAGTTTGAATGAGCTTGGGAGGACATGCAGATGCGGAGTGAAGAATCCATTGTTCTCTTGGATGGATTCTTCACTCCGCTTCGCTCCGTTCAGAATGACAATCAAGAAATAGTCTTCTCGATATCTATAGTTTTTCTTTTATCCTTTTACAATTGTTGATGAACAGCTATGCACAAAACGTACAAACATCTCGATACGATTACAGGCTTTTTCGTCGCCATTCTTTTGATCTCGAATGTTGCTTCGTCGAAAATCGTGCAACTTTCGGTTTTTACTTTTGATGGAGGGACAATTCTTTTCCCACTCAGCTACATTTTCGGCGATGTGCTGACAGAAGTTTATGGGTATCGCCGGTCACGCAAAGTCATCTGGATCGGATTCGGAAGTGCGCTCTTGATGTCCGCGGTCTTCATGATCGTCGGCGCAATCCCTTCCGCTACAGGATGGAATAATCAGGCAGCGTATGACGTTATACTGGGCATGACACCCCGCATTGTCCTGGCGAGTTTGATCGCCTTCTGGTCGGGAGAATTTTCAAACTCGTACACACTGGCCAAGATGAAAATATGGACCAAGGGGCGGCATCTCTGGATGCGCACGATCGGTTCGACCATTGTGGGAGAATTTGTCGATACGGCGCTCTTTGTTACCGTTGCATTCTGGGGCATCCTCCCCACCGCCACACTTGTTTCTGTTGTCATCTCCAACTATGTGTTCAAGACGGGCGTGGAGGCGTTATTTACGCCGGTAACCTATCGAATCGTCGGATGGCTGAAACGGGAGGAGTCGGAGGATTACTATGATCATGATACAGACTTCAATCCTTTTTCGCGGTCCTGAATTTTTAGATTTTCCCGGGTGCATCAGTCTTTGTGGGACAGAATGCAGAGAAAATGGTAAGAGGCACACCGAAGTAACTGCCGAATAAGGCTGCAGCGGCGACACTCACGGTGCCGCCGCGGTATGATCCTTTACTTCACCGGTTGACCAATACTCATCGATATCCCCTTCAGCACGGGAATGCTTACTGACGTATCGGCGCCCGCCACCCAGAATTCCTGGTCAAAGAACTGATGCTCCACTTTAAATTCCACTTTTTTCTTGTCTGCTGAAAACTTTACGATGGCTCGATCGCGATTGTTCTCAAGAACTTTCCCGTTCTTGTCTTTTGAGAATGACCAAGCCGTCCGCACATAGCCTTCCTCTTTCAGGACCATTTCAATATCAAAACGACGCGCAATGACGTAAATGACCTTCTGCCACGCCTCATCATATGTCATCCCGGTACGAATGATTGCAGAATCCCAACGAGCATCCGGCATAGCGGCAAACGTGTCCGGTTTCCCACCGCCGCATCCCATCAAGACCCATACAAACAGTCCGCACAGCAACAATGTTCGAGTCATCATCTTGCCTTTCGCTTGTGAAAGTGATCGATAGCCATCTGTATTTTCAAATGTTATAGATTTGCCAATTCAACTCTGTTCTCTGAGATCCCTGCGTCTTCCGTGGCAAATCTTTTCCGACAAATAGTACATATTGCCCAAATGGCAAAACGCGCCGATTCTTGCAACCGAACGGTTACAATATGTCAATCAATTCTTCACATACTCCCGCAGAGAGTAGAACCGATATCCCCGCCTCTCCAGCTCCGTCATGAGAGCATCCAGTTTATTATAGAGTTTGTCGGTTCGTCGCGGATCGGTACCAAAATGAATCAGAAGCAAAAAACCATTCAATCCGTTTGTATTATTTTTTTCGAATGCCAGAATGCGGTTGTAAATTGTGTCGCTGGAAAGGTACTGAGCTCCCATGTCCGGCGTCGTGTAGTCGGCATTCGAGTACGTGCCGCCGGTAAAATTCACTAACGTCAGTCCCTGTTCATCACACCATTCCACCGTTTCACGATTATACCATTCATAGGGCGGGAGGAAATATGGGGCATTGTGCATTGTGATGCCAAAGGGCTGCATCGCGGCATAATTGGATTTCAAATCCCGAATAAATTCCTCCTTCACGACCAATGTGGAATCCCGTTTTGTCCAATCAGCGTAGAGAAGATGCTTGTCCGAATGGCCGCCGAGGTAGTGTCCTTCTTTTTGGAGCTCCTTGATCAACCTGGAAAATTTTTGCTGCCGGTAGAAATCTCCCGTGAAGAAGAACGAGCCCTTTGCTTTGTGCTTCCGGAAAACATTCAGGATAACGTCTCCTCCGTCGGCAAATTCATGACCGGTAAAAATCAGATGCACCCGCTTCTGTGTCCGGTTGAAGCGGACGATACCGCCTTCGTCGTATGTGCTACCGGCAAGCGCAGGATTGTTCCGATGGCGTCCAAAGAAAAATAGCAGCGGTTTCCACACCCGCTGCGACCACGCGCGCTCATTATGTTCCGCCGCGGCGGCGAACACCGTGTCGAGATCGATGCCATATTGATAGCCCTTCGATGTTAGAATCGTTGCCATCTCATCATATCCCGGTTTAAGCAGTGTGTCGACTCCTACACCGCCATTGTCCAGATAGATGCGGGTATTCTTTTTGAGGCCGCGATAGAACCGGATCTCTTTCAATAGTTTATTGCTGTCGATGAGAAATGCGCTCGACATACACCCCGCCATCGAAAATGTTTCCGGCTGCCACCAGGCAAAGAGCAATGATATCAATCCGCCCATGGAGGAACCCATCACGGCGGTGTGAGCGGCGTCGGGAATCGTCCGGTAGGTACTGTCGATCATCGGCTTCAAGCGCTTCGTGACGAAATCAATATAGGCATGTCCTTCTTTTGTATCCGAATATTCCGGACGGCGGCGCGGGCCATTATTGTAGATACCGACAATGATCGGTTCCTCAATCGCGCCGGCGTTGATCAGGCTGTCGGCTACTTCATCCACCCGCCAGTCAATTTGTGTGAAGGACGTTGCAGGATCCAAAATATTTTGCCCATCATGCATATAGAGAACCGGATAGCGCTTGTCCGGCTTCTTCGAATAGGACGGCGGCAACCAGACAACTACGTCACGCGGAGCGCTCAATCCCTCGCCGGCCATCGCGCGATGATACTTCACGGTTCCGGTGATGCCGCCGGTGGAGAGAAAGGTTCCATCCAACCACGCGATGGGCTGCAGTGTCACCGTCGTGTCTCCGTGCACACGCAGTTGCGTATTGGAGGGAATAATTCCTTTTGTATAGATCGCTTCTGTGCTCCAACTGCCACGCGTGATTTTAAGTTCAAGATCGAAATCGATCGGAACTTGTAGATGCATCGTCCACAGAGAATCGTTTACGCGATCCATTCTTGCCTTTGAGGCATCCCATCCACCAAGAGCTTCATGATTGCCGGCGATGAATACCGCCCCCCCCTTCAAAGTTTGTGATGACACAACAACATTGATAGTCACACGCGAAGTTTGCGCTTCAACACCAAGAAAAAAGGTCGAGAGGATAACAACAATCAGGGAAATGCGACAAAATTCCATAAGACGCTTTGGATGATGTGGAACCTTGGGCAGAATACCAGCATTGCCACGAGTGATTTGTGGATAATATATCTTTCTTGCTCATGATTGTCAAAGATTCGTATATTCATTCGTCATCCCTTGCGAAAGGAAATCCCGATGAACAGACTACACGGCATTGTCAGCGTGGTCATCGCGGCTGTGTTGGTCCCCTGCGTCCGCCAGATCCGGCATTGTCGCAGCATGAAAGTAGAATCCCACATTACTTACGGAAACGAGGAATAGCTATGATGCGATACAGCCTCCTCCTTCTGCTCTGCTCACTCATGTTCGCCGATATTGCTTCCTCACAGGAAGTGCTCATCCCATTCGACACTCTAAAGCGCATTAACAGAATTGATGAAGAGATGGATCTGAAGCTTCATCTCTTCACGGAATATAAGGGCTTCTCGCAGGCATTTCTTTTCCGATTGCCCGATTCGACCTATGCATTTGAGATCTGGTACCGGGTGAATGGCCAGGTTCTGAAATCGAGAACGTTGATAACCGCGGCGGAAGCGCAGCGCTTTCAGCAGCGCATAGCGGAATCGTTGCGGCAGCTTGCTCCGATGGCGGGTATCGATCAAAGCGGGCGGCCGACATTTCTCGGCGGAGCATACACTCTTTCCATCGGCCTTTACGGCTGGGGGATTCCCTATCTGCTGGGTTTGGAAAACTCCGTCGCTATCGGATCGTACCTTCTAATCAGTGCCGGAGGTATTCTCATTGCACACGCTGCAACGGAACGGATGGAGATTTCCGAAGCGACTGCCAATCTTTCATTCTACGGATCGATGATGGGGCTCGCGCATGGCATCATGATCGGCATTATTGTGGGGGACAATGAGACCACCGGCAAGACATACGTTTCATCTGCGATGGTTTTTTCCACGCTGGAAGGAATTCTTGGATTTCAGGCGGGCAAGAGACTTAAACTCTCCGGGGGCGGTGTTGAAATGTTGGGCACTATGAGTGGAGCGGGACTCCTCTATGGATGGGGCGCGTCCTCACTGATGGATTTAACCGGTGCCCGGCCAATTTCGAGGTCGATGCTCATCGGTTCCGTTGTCGGAACGGCCGCAGGATTACTGATGGTGAAAGACGACTCTTATACAAACGGAGATGTCGGCGTGTTTCGGGGGGCAGCACTGCTCGGAGCGTATGTGCCAATATCCGTTCTCGTAGCAACGCATGTTAAAGCTTCCAAGACCTATGTCGCTACGGCTATGGCGGGAGGCATCCTTGGCGGGGCAATCGGCAACTCTCTCGTGAAGAGGAAAGACTTCACCACTGCAGAAGGAACCTATATTATGTTCGGCGCATTCGGCGGCATGTTGATCGGAGGCGGAATTCCTCTGCTTGCCGGGGCGGAAAACGGTGAAGTAGCGGCCGCGCTGAGCGGCGTAGGAGCGCTGGCCGGCTTTGCCTGGATGTATCATCGATACGCCCCGGAGGCTGGCGAGAGAGCGGAGAGTACTGCGCTGTCCTTTGAAGTGCATCCGGAAGGGCTTGCCGCAATATCGATGAAGCCGGCTCTGTCACTTCGGAATCAATGGACAGCACCGATTGTAAGTTTGTCGTATCGGTTCTAGGATACTCCGTTCCCAAGCGCCTACCCGACTGTATCGTTCAAGCGGAAACAGTGTGTGTGAAAACACAAATCCTCTCTATCTGCGATTCACACCCACCCCCTCAGCTTGCAGGCCTCCGCCACACGCGCAACACCGACGACCATCGCCGCCAAACGCGGGTGTACATGTTTTTCCAGCATCGCCTGCTGCACCGAATGGTATGCCTTAGTCAGTTTTTGATCCAGCCTCTGATGTACAAGGTTTTCGTCCCAGAAGTACGAATAACTATCCTGCACCATTTCAAAATAGGATACTGTGACACCGCCCGCGCTTGCAAGTATATCCGGTATTACGTGTACGCCTTTTTTAAATAAAATCAAATCCGCTTCCGGTGTCGTGGGACCGTTCGCAAGCTCGCACACAATCTTTGCTTTGATCTTTTCTGCATTCAGTTCAGAGATTGCATTCTCCAGTGCTGCGGGATAGAGAACATCGACGTCAAGTTCAAGCAATTCCTCATGGGAGATCTGCTGCGCTCCCGCAAAACTGCGCACCGTTCCGCTTGTAAGCTTGTGCGTCACAAGGTCCTTCGGATTGAAGCCGTTTGGATTGTAGATAGCGCCGCGTGAATCGCTCACGGCAACGAGTGTTCCGCCGCCGAGCACGTTCTGATGTAGCAGCGCCGCCCGCTGTCCGGCATTGCCGAATCCCTGGATGGCAAAGCGTCCGTGGGGATTTACGTGCAGCATTTTACATGCTTCGCGCACCGTGGTAACGCCACCGCGCGCCGTTGCATCACGCCGGCCTTCGGTCCCGCCGATTTGCGTCGGCTTGTCGGTGAACGCTCCAGGCTGATGACGGTGCACAATCGTCTCGTATTCATCCATCATCCACGCCATGGTCTGCGGGTTGGTGTACACGTCCGGAGCGGGAATATCTTTCTCCGGCCCAATATATTCTGCCACAGCGCGAATATATGCACGTGCGAGATTTTCCAGCTCGCGTTCCGAAAGCTTCTTCGGATCACATATCACGCCTCCCTTGCCGCCGCCCAGCGGCAGATCGACAACGGCTGTCTTCCACGTCATCCAACTGGCAAGTGCGCGAATGACGTCAACGGTTTCATCCGGATGAAAGCGGATGCCCCCTTTTGCCGGACCGCGCGCAGAGTTGTATTGAATCCTGTAGGCATGAAAAATTCGGACAGATCCGTCATCCATCTTTACCGGCAGCGTGCAGGAAAATTCCCGCTGCGGATAACTGAGCAATTCCACTGTGGCACGATCCAGATTCAAAAGTTTGGCCGCTTCCGCAACTTGTTTTTGAGCGACGTGAAACGAATTATATGAGTCCATAATTTTCACCTTTATGATCGCTGATTACTCAGATTTATGGATTACGCAGAAGGCGGTTATTTATATCTCATCTGCGTAATCAGTTAATCAATAAAACTGTGCAACCTCAAAACGAGAAGCGGCACGGTCGGGCGACCGTGCCTACATCAGACAGGACGATGTACTCTATATAGCTTCTCTGTGTTCTCTTCTTTTCTCTGTGGCAATTCTTCTTACTTTTCATTTTGCCTTTTACCTTTTTTCCACCGGCGGTTGCTCGTCCTGATCTGTGCGTTCGGGCGATTCATCGCGAACATCCAGAATGATGCGATACCAGCAGCTTTTGCACATCAGCGCCTTGTCGACGTTCAACAGCACCTGTTCCCACCGGCTGAGCTTGTGCCCACAATGCGGACATGCTTCGTACGCCTTTTGTTTCCGGGAGGACTCACCGTTGCCCATTGCGCACCTCCGGCTTCAAAATGATTCCTTTGCTTTGATGGCCGTTGATCTTGATGATCACCGGTGAATCGAAACGTAAGTGTCTCGTAAACCTCTTTTGTTCCAGCGGCGGCTGTTGCAGCAGCCAATCCCAATCTACAGAACCCTGATGACTGTGTGTGTTGACGCTGAAGTAGCCAATCATAAACGAGGTAATATTCTGAAAAAAATGGGATCCCTGCGACGGTGTCACCGACATTTCCTTGAACGCCGTTTCCACGATGGCACGTGCGCCGGAGATTTGATCCCACGACACCGGAATCCCCAGCCATGGATCCAGCGTTCCCCACCGTCCGACACCGATGAGCAGATAGGGACGGCCTTCGGCAATCAACTGCGAATTAAACGCACTGACTTCCGCGGCAACGTCCACGCTTTGCGCACGGTCAAACAAATGATAATCGACATACACAATATCGTAAATGTCTTCTACCACACCATTGCCGAGCACCTGCGAACTCTGGCAGAGGAGTGCTTTTGCATCATACGATTCCACGTTCAACTCATCCAATTCGCGGTTGATGACAAGCGGCCTCATTTGCAGCAGTCCGAATTCTTTCGGCTTTCCGGCCGGGACCGTCATATTGACAGCAAACTCGATCTCGACAGGAGTACCCATCCCCCACGTTCCCATGTCCAGCAGCAATTCCAGTATTTGTGGCAACGGAAAAAGTTTGTTGCGCAGTACCGGCGTAAACGTTACGACGCGCGCGCCGTTGCGGCTGAGTCCGTCGTAGATCGCTTCGTTCTGAGGATCATAGGTGGATCCGACGTAACGGAGTGAACCGTCACGCTCTGCCACATCAAGCCCGTACTTCATCACCAGCAGATCATGTGTCTCAATGCCAAAATCGGAGCTCGCGTCCAGTTGAAGCGCGTAAAAGTCGCGCTGTGTGTTATTGAGCGTCTCCTCCACCGAATAGAATTGAATCAAATCGGTGGGATACCGCGGACAAAAGCGCACAGTGGATCCGCCGTCCACAACCATCTTGCCCAATCCCAACGCGACCGATACCACACCGTCGGCGGATGTTTGCGGCGGCAGGGGATAAAAATTATGTGATTTTGCAACCCCGGAATAGTCGGGATAAAAACGCTGTTCGTGTTTCTTGCCCACCATCTTCTGGATGATCACCGCCATCTTCTCTTCTTCCAGGCGGTACGATGTTACCTTGATATAGTCTTTCGCTGCCCTGTAAAATGTCGATGCATACACGCGCTTGATGCTGTTCAGCAGATCGTTGAGGCGAACAAGCGGATTGGGATGGTTATTCGGTAGCATGTACGTTTCGTACACGCCGGCGAAAGGATGATATTGCGAATCCTCCAGCAGGCTGGACGAACGGACAGCGATGGGCGTGCGGATAATATCCAGAAACGCGGCAAGTTCGCCGAGAATCTCTTCGGGAAATTTTGCCGCCTCAAGAAAGCGCTTGGTAATCTCTTTATTGTCGTTGCAGTTGAGTGCAAAGTTCCTGAGATTGTTTTCGTCCACAAATTGATCAAACACATCCGTTCCTACCACCACGGCCGGGGGTACCGAAATCTGTACGTCGTCAAACCGGTCGCGCACATTATAGTCATTAATGAGAGTGCTGACGAAACCCAGGCCGCGTGCTTTTCCGCCGAGCGAGCCGCCGCCGATACGTGCGAAGCTGGTTTCGGGATCAAAGGACTCTTTCAGAAAATCTGCGATGATGCCGCGCTGCCTGATATTTCGGTAGTTATGAAGCGAGTTGACGAGATCGTTTCTCAGCGCTTCTACAGACGGATAATCAGAGACTTTGCGGGGCCGCAGTTGATGCGCCAGCCAGAATTCTGTACGGGCTTTCAACCAGTTCGAAAAGTGATTGCGCGACGCATGGTATTTTATACTTTCTTCGGGGACAATCTTTAATTGCTCCTCGAGCGTCCGTAGATCTGTCGCCCGTCCGACTTCCATGCCGTTTTCGGAGCGGAAAACAAAATCACCAAAACTGAAATAATGCCCCATGAACTGCCGCAGTTCATTCAGGAGAAGCGGAGAGTCTTTCAGGACAAAGGCGGCGCCGGTCTCGTGCGCAAGATGCTCGTTGGACGCCACATTCGAAAGAAGCAGAATCGGAACGTCCGGCTGATCCTCCTTGATGGCGCGGGCAAGCGCAATACCCGCCTGCGCATCTGGCACACCCTGACGGGGAAAATCAATATCGGAAATGATGCCAAGCATAAATTCGCCATACTGTTCATAGTACGACCACGCTTCTTCATAGGTCGAACTCAGCAAAATCTTGGGGCGAGCGCGCATCCGCAAAAACTTGTGCGTCAGATTAATCCCTTCCGAAACCAGCCGCTGTGATTGTTTCAGCATTTCGGTGTAGATGATGGGAAGAATTGACGAGTAGTATTTCACACTGTCTTCGACGACGATGACCGTCTGCACCCCGACCATCCGTGCATCATGCTCCACATTCATCTTGTCTTCGAGGTACTTGATGATTGCAATGATGATGCGGAAATCCCCCTGCCACACAAACACCTTGTCAAACACCGCCGCGCTGTTGCTCACCAGAAGATATTGCAGCTCCCGATTATCATGCGCCAGCAGCACTACCGGAATATTGATGCCGGCTTCTTTCACCATGCGTGCGAACGTCACTGCATGCATATCGTCGATATGGAGCGTGGCGATGATCAGATCGAAGCGGCGTTCTTCCTTTGCCAACGCAATTGCTTCATGCCCGCTCGAGACGCGCGTCAATTCCGGCGAATGGCTGAGATTGAATCCTTGGTATTCATTCCGGATCAATTCGTAGAGACGGCCGTCTTCTTCAAAGAGGTAGAGATCGTACAGGCTGGAGACAAGCAGCACATCGCGAATGCGCAGCCGTATTAGATTCTGAAAGCCCTGGAACCGATTGCCATACCCATGCTCAACCAGCAATGTATCCAGTGTATTGACAATTTCGACGTTGTTCTTGCGCGTTGGCATAGCAAAAAAGGCCTGACATGTTGTGATGTACCAAGATACTCAAACGATCGTTGAGAAGAAATCCGGAACAGCCAACATGTCCGGTGTCGGATAATGAGAAATCTACTTGAGAAGTGCCGCCCCGAAGCAACAAGAAGCGGACACAACAATAGCGACTCTTGCGCCGTCCGCGTCTCTTGCGTTAAAAAAACATTGAACGCAAAAGTCGCAGAGGACGCAGAAGTCACAAAGATAATCGACCCTATTTCTACACGACGCCCTGATCCATCATTGCATCGGCCACTTTCAGGAATCCGCCGATGTTGGCACCGTTCACATAATTGCCCGGTGTGCCGAAGCGTTCCGCTTTTTCAACGCAGTTTGCATGAATGCTCTTCATGATCATGCGCAGACGGGTGTCCACTTCTTCGCGCGTCCACGGCAGGCGCATGCTGTTCTGCGACATCTCGAGGCCTGATGTAGCAACACCGCCGGCATTGGCGGCTTTACCCGGACCGTACAAGATCTTGCCGTCCAAGAATATCTTCACACCATCCAGATTGGTCGGCATGTTGGCGCCTTCGCAAATGCAATAGACACCGTTCTTGACAAGATTCTGTGCGTCTTTGCCGTTGACTTCATTCTGCGTCGCACTCGGGAATGCGCAATCTGCCTTGTGGTTCCAAAGCGGGTTGAAATCACTCTTAGGATCCACCGGTGTGTATACAGCTTCCTTAAATTTTTCGGTGTATTCCTGAATACGGCTGCGGCGGACGTTTTTCAATTCCATTACATACGCCAGCTTTTCTGCGGTGATTCCTTTTTCGTCGTAGATGTAGCCGTTGGAATCGGACACTGTCACCACTTTGCCGCCGAGCTGATTAATCTTCTCGACCGTATACTGTGCCACGTTACCACTGCCGGAGACGAGACAAGTTTTTCCTTCGAGCGTCTTGCCCCGTGTGGAGAGCATCTCGGATGCGAAATAGACGGAGCCGTATCCCGTTGCTTCCGGACGAATCAGCGAACCGCCCCAGTTCAATCCTTTGCCGGTGAGAACGCCGGTAAATTCGTTGCGCAGTTTCTTGTACATCCCAAACAGATAACCGATTTCGCGTCCGCCGACACCGATATCACCGGCCGGAACGTCCGTATCCGGTCCGATGTGGCGGAACAGTTCGCTCATGAATGCCTGACAGAAGCGCATGATTTTCAGGTCACTCTTTCCTTTCGGATCAAAATCCGAGCCGCCCTTGCCGCCGCCCATCGGCAGCGTAGTCAGACTGTTTTTGAACACCTGCTCGAACGCGAGGAACTTCAAAATGCCAAGCGTCACAGAGGGATGAAAGCGTAAGCCGCCTTTGTAGGGGCCGATGGCGCTGTTCATCTCGATGCGGTAGCCGCGATTGATTTGCACTTCACCCTGCTCGTCCACCCAGGGAACGCGAAACGTAATAGTGCGTTCCGGTTCGATAATGCGTTCGAGAATTTTTGCCGACCGATATTCCGGATGCCGGTCCAAAACCACCGCAAGCGATTCTGCAACTTCCTGAACGGCCTGATGAAATTCGGGCTGTGCTGGGTTCTTGGCTTTTACTTCCGCCATTAGATCTTTTACATAATCTGACATGCATACCTCCTGACAATATAGTGTTGTGTATGAGTGTGTTGCGTTAGTCAGAGCCGTCTTATTCGCTCTGAAATATCATGGTTCAACGGAACCGGCAATTTCTCCTGCCGGCTTTAAAATCACTCCCTTGTTTTTGTGACCATTAATTTTTGCCGTGAGCGGTTTTTCGAACCGCAGATGGCGGGTGTATTCCATTTCTTCGATTGCCGGCTGCGCCTGCAGCCACTCCCAGTCAATAAAGCCCAGCTTCGTAAATGAGTTGACGGTAAAATACCCAACTCGAAACGACGTGATGTTCTGGAAAAAATGGGATCCCTGCGACGGTGTCACATTGAAATCCTTGAATCCCGATTCCACAATCACACTGGCTCCCGAAATCTGATCCCACGACACGGGAATGCCGAGCCAGTGGTCCAGACTTCCCCAGCGCCCGACGCCGATGAGGACATAGGGCCGTTTCTCCGCCACTAATTTTGCGTTCATCGCGGCAACTTCGAGCGCCGTTTCCTTTGAGCGCGAACGCTCGAATTTCTGGATGTCCACACAGATAATATCATAAATGTCTTTGATCACACCGTTCCCCAGCACTTGCTCGCTCTGACACACGATATTTTCCTTGACGGATTCGTCCACATCGAGCTCTTCCGACTCATGGCTCAGGACAAGGGGGCGCATCTGAAGCATGGCAAACTCATTCGGCTTGTCCGGCGGCAGATTCATTGTTGCCGCGAATTCTATTTCCACCGGTGTGCCCATCCCCCACGTTCCCATGTCCAGCATCATCTGCAGAATTTCAGGAAGCGGAAAGATCTTGTGTTTCAGAATCGGTGCAAAGGTCACCACGCGTTTGCCGGAACGCGAAATGCCATCATACACGGAATCATTTTCCGCGGAGCAGGTGGAGCCGACATAATACAGCGTTTGGTCTTCTTCCGCTTTGCTCAGATCATATTTCCGCACAAATTTGTCGGGCGTATGATGCCCTTCGTGCATCATGCCTTCGGAGAGATCGAGCGCGTAGAAATCCTGCTGGGCATTCTTGATCGTATCCTTTGTGGAAAAGAATTGCATGAGATGTCTGGGATACTTCGGACAGAAGCGCACCGTGTTCCCGCCGTCCACCACCGTTTTTCCCAAGCCGAGTGCAACGAGCACAATACCATCTTCGGATGATTGCGGAGGTACAGGATAGAAATTGTACGACTTCGCCACACCCGCAAAATCGGGATAGAAACGCCCGTGATGCGGCGCGCCAACCATGCGCTGGATAATCACCGCCATCTTTTCCTCTTCCAGGCGGTACGATGTCGCTTTCATGTAGTCTTTTGCCGTCTTCGTAAAGGTTGAAGCATACACGAGGCGCACACTCTCTAGCAACTCCTGCAACCGGATGGCGTGATCAGGATTGTTATTCGGGATCATATATGTTTCATACACGCCGGCAAACGGCTGAAACTGTGAATCTTCCAGAAGGCTCGACGACCGCACGGCGAGTGGTGCATGAATGATTTCCAAAAATTCTGAAAGGCGATTTTTTATTTCCTGCGGAAATTTGTCCGCTTCCAAAAATCTCTTCCGAATCTCTTCATCGCTAGCGGCACTCAGCGACAGATTCTCCAGACGGTTTTCTTCTATGAAACGGTCGAAGATATCCGTGGCAATCACCACCGCCGACGGTACGGACACTTCCACATCCGGAAATCGGTTGCGCACGCTGTAGGTGTTGATCAACGTGTTGATGAATCCCAGTCCGCGCGCTTTTCCGCCGAGCGAACCGCCGCCGATCCGGGCAAAGCTGTTCCGCGGATCGAATGTCTCTTTTGAAAACTCTGTAATGGTCCCACGCTGGCGCACCTCGCGGTACTTTTGCAGCGAGGTAATCAACTCATTCCGCAACTCGGCGACGGAGGCGAAATCGGTCACTTTGTGCGGGCGAAGACTGTGAGCAAGCCAGAATTCTGTACGCGCTTTCAGCCAATTGGAGAAGTGATTGCGCTCCGCGTGATATACTATCGACTCATCCGGCACGCGGCGCAGTTGTTCTTCGAGAGCGCTCAGATTGCTCGCACGTCCCACTTCGGTGCCGTCCGGTGTCCGGAATGTAAAATCACCGAAACCGAAATGACTCTTCATAAATTCGCGCAATTCATGGAGCAGTCGTGGTGAACCTTTCTGGAGGAAGGATGCACCGATTTCCCTTGCCTTACCCGCGAAGTCGGCATTACTGGACTGTAGAAGAATCGGAATGTCCTCGTGCTGCTCTTTCACCGCGCGTGCGAAAGTAATACCTGCTTCAGGATCTTTAACACCGTTCCGCTTGAAATTGATATCGGAAATAATGCCAAGAATAAATTCCTGGTACTTTTCGTAATACGCCCAGGCTTCTTCATACGTGGTGCAGAGAAGAATCTTTGGCCGCGCCTTCATCCGCAGCATCTTGTGCGTGATGTTGATGCCTTCCTGAATCAGGCGCTGAGACTGATCGAGAATTTCTGTGTAGATGAGCGGCAGATAAGAGGAGTAGAACTTCACATCATCTTCGACAAGAATGATCGACTGCACGCCGACCGTCATGGTGTCGTTCTCCACGTTCAGGCGGTCTTCCACACACTTGATGATGCCAATGAGTAGCCGGAAATCTCCCTGCCAGATAAAAATGCGGTCGAAGATGGACGTATCAAAATTTGTGACGATTTCCTTCCGTTCACGATTATCGTACGCAAGAAGAACAATCGGAATCTGCAGCCCCACCTGCCGCACCATCTGGGCAAATTTAATGACGTGCATATCTTCGATATGCAGGGTAGTAATGATCAGATCGAAATTGTTTTCGACGGTCGCCAGTTCAATTGCTTCGGCGCCGCTGGTGGCGTGCGTAATTTCGGGAGGGTGACTCAGATTCAGGACTTGGGATTCCTGACGGATCAGCTCGTACAGGCGCCCATCCTCTTCGAAGAGGTAGTCGTCGTAGAGACTGGAGACAAGAAGAACATCCCGGATCTTGTGACGCATCAACTTCTGGAACGTCTTGATGCGGCTTCCGTAGAGGTCTTCTATGGTAAGATGATCAATTTTACTCATGATCGATCGGACGATTGCGTACGGGCTGTGCGACAATACGTCGTCTGCGGACACCGAATGCGCGGGAAGGAATTATCCTGCATGCCCCGCGCATCCACTGACCGTGATTCCGTTACACCAAGCCCTGATCCATCATTGCATCTGCAACCTTCAGAAATCCGCCGATGTTCGCACCGTTGACATAGTTGCCCGGTGTTCCATACTTTTCTGCGTTCTCGAGACAGGTCTTATGAATATTCACCATAATCTGGTGCAGGCGCTGATCAACTTCTTCCTTCGGCCAGGGCAGGCGCATGCTGTTCTGGCTCATTTCCAATCCGGAGGTGGCGACACCGCCGGCGTTCGATGCCTTGCCGGGAGAAAACAATACACCGGCTTCGTGGAACACTTTCACACCCGCAAGCGTGGTGGGCATGTTTGCTCCTTCGCAGACACAGTAGCATCCGTTCTTAAGCAGCTCTTTGGCATCGGCGTCATTCAGTTCATTTTGTGTGGCGCACGGCAATGCAACATCCGCTTTCACACTCCACGCACGTTTGCCTGGATGGAACTCAACCTTGAAGCGATCTGCATAATCCTTCACGCTGTCACGCGCGCTGGAGCGCATTTCCAACATGTAGTCAATTTTTTCGCCCTTGATGCCGTCTTTATCAAACACAAAACCGTCTGGTCCGGAAAGTGTCACCACTTTTGCACCCAGTTGCGTCGCTTTCTGCACAGCACCCCACGCAACGTTGCCGAAGCCTGAAACCGCCACCGTCTTCCCTTCGAAGGTCTGGCCGCGCGTCTTCAACATTTCCTGCGCAAAGTAGACAACACCAAAGCCCGTTGCCTCGGGACGAACAAGCGAACCACCCCAGTTTAGTCCCTTTCCGGTCAGCACGCCGGAGAATTCTTTCGTCAGGCGTTTGTACTGTCCGAAGAGGTAGCCTATCTCGCGTCCGCCGACGCCGATATCGCCGGCCGGCACATCGATATCCGGGCCCACATGACGATAGAGCTCGGTCATAAAGCTCTGACAGAAGCGCATCACTTCGAGATCGCTCTTTCCTTTGGGATCAAAATCGGAACCGCCTTTGCCTCCGCCCATCGGAAGCGATGTCAGACTGTTTTTGAAAACCTGTTCAAAAGCGAGAAACTTTAGTATACCCAACGTGACAGACGGATGGAAGCGAAGGCCGCCCTTATACGGGCCAATCGCGCTGTTCATCTGAATCCGGAAACCACGATTGATTTGAAACTCTCCCTGATCATCCATCCAGGGCACGCGAAATATAATGACGCGTTCCGGTTCCACCATTCGTTCCAGAATCTTTGCTGAACGATATTCGGGATGCCGCGCCAGCACAACTTCCAATGATCCGACAACTTCTTCAACGGCCTGATGGAATTCGGGCTCGTTCGAATTCTTTGCTTTTACCTGTGCTAGCAGGTTTTGTACGTACTCAGACATAACAACCTCACATAAGACTGCAGAATGTTATTTAGTGCGATAATATAGAATGAATTTGGTGCCAAAGCAAATCTCTCTTTTTTTCTCATTACTGACTACTTTTAGCCAGTTTGTTTTTTTTTCTTACTGTTTGTAGAAAAATCAAAGAATGCTCTCTAGAAATTGAGCAATTTCGCCGATATTTATAATAGGATTACGGCACACGTTTTGCATAATATTTTTTCGGACAGCAAGCGGTACAAACTCATTCAAGGGTAGCAATATGGTGTGGCTGGCAGGTGTCGCAGGATATGCCTTCGCGGTATGGTTGTTCCTTCGCTTCTTCCACTTTGTTTCGGAAGTTGACCATGACGCCGAGCGGATGCAAGAGGATTCTTCCCGGTAGGTTCGGGAGAGCGTGTATTTCAGGAGATAAGTCGAGCGGTTGTCTAGTCTCTAAAATACAGGAGGGATGGTTCGCCGGATTCAGTTCGGCAAACGGAGGGTTGTGGTGTCACTTCTTTCTCCGGAGAGGAGGATCTTGTCCACCCGATGGCCATCCATATCGACCACCTCATATCGCAGGCCGTCCAGCACAAAGTGATCTGCTACCGTGGGAATTCGTCCCAGATACATGATCACAAACCCGCCCACCGTCTGGTAGTGCCCTTCATCGTCTCCGGGAAGTTCCAAAATTTCAAACGTCTCCTTGAATTCCTGTATCGGCATCATGCCGCTGATCAGCCACGTCCCGTCTTCACGCTGGATGGACTTTGGATCGTGCTCTTCGTCAACAGTCGGAAGATCGCCAATGATCGCCTCCAGAATATTCGTCAGCGTTACCAATCCCTGAATGCTTCCATACTCATCCACCACGATGGCAACGTGCGGCCTGGATTTTCGAAATAGGTCCAGCACTTTCATCGCGGGCGTATTTTCCGGAACAAACAGCACCGGATGCATGATGGCCTTCAGGTCGATACGCTCACGGGCAAGGGAGAGACTCAGGAGCTCTTTTGCCTGCACCACTCCCACGATGTTTTCCTGCGATCCCTGGCAGACCGGAAAACTGGAATAGCCGGTGTCGCCCACTTTCTCTTGAATCGATTCCAGGCTGTCATCGATGTCGAAGGAAACGATCTTGACGCGTGGCGTCATCACCGACGAGACATTCAGATCTCCGAAACGAAATACGCTTTCCACAATGGCCTGCTCCGATTTTTCAAAAACGCCGGCTTGCGTTCCTTGATCGATCATAACGCGGATCTCTTCTTCTGTCACCGGCGATTCCTCTGTCTTCCGTATGCGCAGAATTTTCAGGACGCTGTTTGTCGAGAAACTCAAAAAACGCACGACCGGCCTGGCGGCGCGGGAAATCGTCAGCAGCATCGGGGCCAGGGCGACGGCGTATCGTTCCGGGTTCGTCAATGCAATGCGTTTCGGTCCGAGTTCACCGATGATGAGCGTCAGATACGAGATGCCGACGACAACGGCGGCGTTTGCCAGCACGATCGCATAGGATGAAAACATCGGCACCCTGGACAGCACGGCGCTCAGCCGTTCGGCGAATGTCGCGCCGCCGAACACGCCGGCAAGAATGCCGACGGACGTCATGCCGATCTGCACCGTGGACAGAAACGCGGACGGATCTTTGAGAAGTTCGAGTGCGACTGCCGCCTTGCGGTTCCCTTCGTCCGCCCACTGCTGCAGACGGGCTTTGCGGGACGCAATGACGGAGATCTCTGCAAGAGCAAAAAACCCGCTCGCACAGAAGAGGATGAACATCAATACAATTTCGAGGATCATGGCAGTCCACCCGACAGCGTTACCGCAGATAATACTTCAGCGGGTTCGGCGTTAATGAACATTCTTCAGCGATCCGCAGGTTTTCAATCAAGCGTTCATCGCGGAGTCGATAGAGACGCGGAACCACTTTGTCCCGGAGGTCGGTCGGAATAATTGGATTGATATAGATACTGGTGCCGCCCTCAAAACCCGCCGGCACATTGATGCGCCATTTGAGCAGCACGTGCCATGGCATCTTGTAGACGGCGTCGATGGGCGTATAGTACCATTCCTCGTTGCAGGAGATTTGGTTTCCCATCGCTGCATGGCACGCATGCACCATGTTGCTCATGCCACGCAGTTCTTCTTCCGGATGCTCGTGCGGCCGAGCGGAATAGGATTTGGAATAGATTTCTATCGTCGGATAGCGATGACCGATACCGACAAGCGCAATCGCGTGTTCGTTTTCGGCAAATACCAGATTATACTGCCCCGCAAAATTTGCTCCGAGTTCGTTGAAGATATTCGGATCGTTGCGCAGCATTGCAACCTGACTTTGCAGGGTTGCGCCCCATTCATCGAGCCCCACCAACTGCTTGTGAAGGTGGTCAAAAGAAGCACCGGCGTCCCGGAGCCAGTTTTGAAAGATACTGATATAGCGGATATACCGGTTATGCTTCAGCATATCGCGCATGGCATCGATGGTGAATTTGAAATACTGATAGTGTTCTTCCGGTGTCAGCGTACCCGACGATGCAAGTTCTACTTCGTACTTCGCATCGGGCGTATAATGCCGACGCCCAATAATCATCTCGTGACAGCCGCCGAAGAGCGCATCCACCATTTTGAGTTTGTCGAATTCCGATTTACGTCGGATTTCCTGTTCCGTTTTGCCGGACCGTTTCAGTTTAAAGTGGATGATATCGTTGATGTGCTCTGCGCCAACGGGATTCGCGACATACGAATCCCGCCATGCCACGAGATCCTTCGAGAGCGCGTAGTTATAGTTCTTCTTCCAGTAATCGGTCGTCACAATCTCGAACAGATTCCCCACGCGGCGAAACTCCGCCGACATGTTGCGGCAGAGTTCCGGTGCAAGGCGATCAATGCAGACATAGCGGCCGTCGCGCAGCTCAAGTCGTGATTTTTCGGGGGAAATTTCGAGACCGCGGCTCTCACAAAAACTGCAATAGTTTTCCGGTGTTGCCCGTTCAATCAAGTGCGCATCGTCGGGTACGTCGTTTGTGAGGGGTTTGTTCCCACGGCCGGGAACAGCCCATACTTCCGTGCCAATGAACGGATTAATCTGCTTCACCGTTCCGTCCGGCATGATATTGTAGTAGTAATTGTAGTTTGTTGCGTTCATACGAGCTTCATTGCTGCCGACAGCAGGGCCGATACTTTTTCCTCCGTTGGCGCTTCGGCGTAGAACCGGATCAGGGGCTCGGTGCCCGACGCACGTACGAGAATCCAGCCACCGTCGACAAACATCTTGTAGCCGTCCGTCGCATCAATGTTATGGATGGTGAACGGCCCGACTTTTTTCGGCTTCTTTGAATAGAAGGCAACGATCTTTTTCTTTTCCGCGTCCGTTACATGCGCATCGATGCGCCCAAAATGAAATTCGCCGTACTCATCAAACAGTTCCTGCACGAGTTCGCTCAACTTCGTGCGCCGCACTGACATAATTTCCGCTACCAGAAAGCCGACATAAATCCCGTCCCGTTCCGGCAGATGTCCCATCACACCTAGTCCGCCGCTCTCTTCGCCGGCGATGATAATCTTCCGCTCCGTCATCAGGCGGCAGAGATACTTGAAGCCAACCGGCGTTTCGTGAAGGGGGATGCCGTACCGTTCACACATTTTCGGAATGATCTGGCAGACGGAGAGAGACTTCGCCACTTCGCCCTTGAGATGCTTTCGTTCCACCAGATACTTCAGAAGGATGGCAAAGATCAAGTGAGAATCGACAAAATTTCCTTTTTCATCGACCAGGCCCACGCGGTCGGCGTCGCCGTCTGTTGCAATGCCGATGTCGTAGTGGCCGTCGCGCACTTCCATGCTGAGTTCTTCGAGATTCTGTGCGAGTGGCTCCGGATGACCGCCAAGGAATGACGGATTAAAGGAATTGCGGATGGTCCCGATTTTCGGCAGCAGCAATTCCGCAACGCCCTGTCCGGCTCCGAACATCGCATCATACATCACCTTAATGCCGACTGCTTTGATCAGATCAAACTCTATTTTCGTCTTGATGTCGTCCACGTAGATTTTCGTAAGATCAACAAACTCGATCAGCTTCTTCTTCTGCAAGTCTTCGAACGGCTTCACTTTCAGCGGAAGTTCTTTCGCCTTCAGGATAGGGGCAAGCATTTTTTCCATCGCTGCCACCATCTCGGGATGCGCGGGGCCGCCGAAATCGCCTTTCAATTTGAAGCCGTTGTACTTTGCGGGATTGTGGCTCGCGGTAATGACCACACCGCCAGCCGCATTCATTTTGACGATGGCAAGCGACACCATCGGCGTGGAAGAAATCTTGTCCGCTAGTTTCACTTTGATGCCAGCGCTCGCAAGAACCTGCGCAGTCGCATGGGCAAATTCCATCGATAAAAACCGCGCATCGTAGCCGATCACAAGACCGTTTTTGATTTTCTTATGTTTCTTGAAGTACTGCGCCGTTGCCAGTGCCACTTTTTCCACGTTGGCAAATGTGAAATCATCGGCGATTATTCCGCGCCAGCCGTCCGTGCCGAATTTGATTGAAGGTGCCATGTCTGCTCCTGCACATTTAAATTAGAAATGATTGTTCTGCTTTCGACGGCCCGCGCGAACATCCACCATGCCGACAATCGTAGAGATGGAACGGCCGCAGCGAAGCTCGTTTGCAAAGACGCAACATCGCTGCGGCTGATAGAATTATCCGTGTCTCATTTTGAATGCAGCAAGGCCGGCATACATACCATTCGTATCGAGTTCTTCTTCGATGCGAATGAGCTGATTGTATTTCGCAATGCGATCCGTGCGGCTGGTGGAACCTGTTTTGATTTGTCCGGCATTCGTCGCCACTGCGATATCGGCGATCGTCGAATCTTCCGTTTCACCGGAGCGATGGCTGATGACCGCGGTGTAGCCTGCGCGGTTCGCCATTTGAATGGCATCCAGCGTTTCCGTCAACGTACCGATCTGGTTCACCTTGATCAAGATCGAGTTGGCAACGCCCATGTCGATTCCTTTGCTCAGGAATTCTGTGTTCGTCACAAACACATCATCACCAACAAGTTGGACCTTATCGCCGAGTTCTTCCGTGAGCATCTTCCAGCCGGCCCAATCGTTTTCGGCCATACCGTCTTCGAGCGATATAATCGGGTAGTTCTTCACCCACTTCGCCCAGTACTTCACCATTTCTTCGCTGGAGATTTTTTTCTTGGAGGATTTGTAAAACACGTACTTGCCGCCTTCAAACATTTCGCTGGCAGCAGGATCCAGAGCAATAAACACATCCTTGCCCGGTTTGTACTTTGCCTTGGTGATTGCTTCCATAATCACATCAAGCGCTTCTTCGTTCGACTTCAGACTCGGGGCAAATCCGCCTTCATCGCCGACGGAGGTGTTATATCCTTTTTTCGAGAGGACGCTCTTCAAGGAATGGAAAACTTCCGCGCCCATACGCAGTGCTTCGGCAAATGTCGGTGCATTGGCGGGAACGATCATGAATTCCTGAAAGTCCACATTGTTGTCGGCATGCTTTCCGCCGTTGATGATATTCATCTGGGGTGTGGGGAGAATTTTGGCATTCGTCCCGCCGATATAGCGGTAGAGCGGAACTCTGAGCGATTCCGCCGATGCTTTTGCAATGGCAAGCGAGACGCCGAGTATCGCATTGGCACCGAGTTTTGCTTTATTTGGTGTGCCATCCAATTCGATCATCATGTTGTCGATACCAACCTGATCCTGCGCATCGAATCCGATCAATTCGTCCGCGATAGTGCCGTTAACATTTTCGACGGCTTTCAACACGCCCTTGCCGTTGTAGCGGTTTTTGTCGCCGTCGCGCAACTCCACCGCTTCGTGTTCGCCGGTGGAGGCACCGCTCGGAATAGCGGCGCGCCCGATGGTTCCGTCTTCCAGTTCGACATCGACCTCGATGGTCGGATTGCCGCGTGAGTCGAGAATTTCGCGTGCCCACACGTCTTCAATGATAGTTGAATAGGACATTATTGCTCCTTGAATGATGAGAATGTGATGTTTGTCATGCTGCAGATTTTCATAAATGCTGTGAAATTACGTCATAATTTGGCTGAAATGCAATGATAGTGCTTTCCCCGGATGACGGCTATTACTCTTTTTTGCGCAGTAAAAACCCCGTCTTTGCATGGGCTTCGGGATGACAAATGTGGCATTTCTCAAGCCTCAAATCAGAAAGATCGCCGTTTCAGGACATTGACAAAAGGGCGGGCCTGCGGATATTCGGGAACCAAACCCATAGAAATAGCTGTTCTCATATTAAGACTATTTAGTCCGATATAAAAATTATACAACTACTTCATATGGAGATAAAATGACCGCCACAACCGAACGAACTGTCAAGTCGATGGTACTGGACGATTTCAGAACCGCATCTGTCTTCGAAAAACACTCGATCGACTTCTGCTGCAACGGTAACAAACCGCTCGACGCAGCCTGCGCCGAGAAAGGACTGGATCCGGAACAAGTCCTGAGGGAAATCGAAGCCATGAAAAGCGGAGCCGACGACAACAACCAGGGTTTTGCCCAACTTAGTCTTGATGCACTTATTGATCACATCGTCACCACGCATCACGCCTATGTCCGTCTGGCAATACCCGCGCTTCTCATCCACACCGCGAAAGTCGCTTCGGTTCATGGACAGAATCATCCCGAGCTCCTCACCATCGCAGAAAAATTCAAGGCTGTCGCGGATGAATTGACGAATCACATGATGAAAGAAGAACGGATCCTTTTTCCGTATATTAAATCGCTGGCCAACGCACAGAAGAACGGCACTTCTCTCCCAACGCCTCCCTTTGGAAGCGTTGTAAATCCAATCCGGATGATGGAAGCCGAACATCAATCTGCAGGCGATGCACTGTATTACATCCGGGAAGCAAGCAATGGCTACACTGTTCCCGCCGATGGGTGCACAACATTCAAAGTCACCTATCAAGAGCTTGAACAATTTGAAATGGATCTGCACCAGCACGTTCATCTCGAGAATAACATTCTGTTTCCCAAAGCAATTGAATTGGAGAAAACGGTACTGCTATAATTTAACGCTCGCGTTGATTCATTACATTTGAAGGATATCATATGAAAAAATATTGGATTGGATTTGTCGGGGTGATCCTCATTTCATTCGCCGTCCTGGGATGGGTCGGTTCAAGAATTTATCAACAGGCTCCGCCGATTCCCGACAGGATCGTTACAACCGATGGCATAGTTGTACTCACCGGCGATGAAATCCGTACGGGGCAAAACGTCTGGCAGGCGATGGGCGGCATGGAAGTCGGATCAGTCTGGGGACATGGAAGTTATGTCGCCCCGGACTGGACCGCCGATTGGCTCCATCGCGAAGCAATATTTATCCTTGATGCCTGGGCGCAGTCGGGCATGCACAAAGATTACCAGGACATTTCGGCCGAGCAGCGTGCGTTATTCCAAACACGGCTATCGGCAATGATGCGGACCAACACGTATGATCCGCACTCGGGTACGATCACGATCGATCCGGTACGCTGGAAGGCATTTGAGTCAAATCTTGCACACTACTCTTCGGTCTTCACCGAAGGAAGAACGGAATATGCTATTCCCCCAAATGCGCAGCCGGACCCCGTAAAACTCCGCCAACTCGCTGCATTCTATTTCTGGGGATCATGGGCTGCCTCAACGAACAGGCCGGGCGCAGAGATAACCTACACCAGCAACTGGCCGCATGAGGATCTCGTCGACAATCACCCCACGGGCGAGGCTGTCGTCTGGACCGGCGTCAGCATCATCGTTCTGCTGGCTGGTATCGGAGGAATGGCGTTCTTCCATGCATCCCGGCAGCATTCCACGATTTCACCGCACATTCTCGCCGATGATCCACTTCTCAATTCAGCTGTGACGCCATCACAAAAAGCGACAATAAAATATTTCTGGATTGTATCCGGTTTGATGCTGCTGCAGATTGCCATGGGTGTCATCACGGCTCATTATGGAGTTGAAGGGAATGCTTTTTATGGAATCCCTCTCGCACAGATATTCCCGTACGCAATCACACGCACATGGCACACGCAACTTGGCATCTTCTGGATCGCGACGGCGTGGCTTGCTGCAGGACTCTACATTGCTCCTGCGGTCGGCGGAAAGGAGCCGAAGTTCCAACGGCTTGGTGTAAATGTTCTCTTTGGTGCACTTCTCGTGGTTGTCCTCGGCTCAATGGCGGGCGAATGGATCAGCGTGATGAATCACATGCCGGACCGGTTGTGGTTTTTCTTCGGGCACAGCGGGTACGAATATATCGATCTGGGACGCGCATGGCAGATCGGATTGCTGGTCGGACTTTTCCTCTGGCTCTTCTTGTTGACACGCGCAATTCTCCCGGCCATTCGTAGAAAAGACGAACAAAAACCAATCCTGTCGTTATTCATGATTTCCTCGATTGCCATCGCCTCATTCTATGGAGCGGCGTTGATGTACGGACAGCACACAAATCTCGCGATCGCGGAATACTGGCGCTGGTGGGTGGTGCATCTTTGGGTAGAAGGGTTCTTTGAAGTCTTCGCAACCGTCGTCATCGCTTTTCTCTTTGCACGTCTCGGCCTGCTGAGTTTGAAAACGGCTGGAGCCGCCGTGGTTCTTGCCGCGACGATTTTTTTGTCCGGCGGTATCATCGGCACATTACACCATCTCTATTTTTCTGGAACACCGACCATCGTGCTGGCTCTTGGATCTGTCTTCAGCGCACTCGAAGTCGTCCCGCTCGTTTTTGTCGGCTATGAGGCGTGGGAGAATTATCAGCTTTCCCATGCCGCACCCTGGGTGCAGAAATATAAATGGCCGATCTACTACTTCGTCGCCGTGGCATTCTGGAATCTCGTCGGCGCCGGGCTGTTCGGATTCATGATCAATCCTCCGATTGCTCTTTACTATATGCAGGGGCTCAACACAACCCCGGTGCATGCGCACGCGGCGCTCTTTGGCGTCTACGGAATGCTCGGTATCGGCCTGATGCTGTTCTCCCTCCGCGCAATGAAACCCGACGTCATCTGGAAAGAAGGGGCGCTCAAATCGTCCTTCTGGATGATTAACGTCGGGTTGATGGCAATGGTAACGCTGAGCCTGCTGCCGGTGGGATTGATGCAAACATGGGCTTCCGTAACGCATGGATACTGGTATGCACGGTCGGCGGAATTTCTGCAAACCGATCTGATGGCCACCCTGCGATGGATACGCGTGTTCGGCGACACGATTTTTGCCTTCGGCATCGTCATTCTCGTCCTGTTTGTTGGCGGATTGTCGACCGGACATTCATTCAAAAAGAAGTAGCCTCTTTACGCGTCCCGCCCTTTGGCGGCGGGACGTTTCCGAAGAAGTACGGCACCCCGCTTCCCTTTCTTCCCTCCATTGCTCCTCACCAAAATTTTCTTTACCCTATTCTATCTTACATTGGAAGTATCATGTCATTTTTCGACACCATCTTTCATCCGGAACAATATCACGGCGCATCAAAAAAGCCGCCATTCTTTGAAGGCTGGTATTTCAAGATTGTCGATGCAATCGACAGGCAGAAGTTTGCCGTTATACCCGGCATTTTTCTGCATCACAAAAATGATGACCGTCACTCCTTCATTCAAGTTCTCGACGGTTCAACAGGAAAATCAACGTATCACAGATTTCCGTTTGAAAGTTTTTCATTTGATCCCGTCCGATTCGATATCCGAATCGGTACGGATCGCTTTACGCACGATTCGATGTCTCTGGATATCGACGGTAACGGACAGTTCCTCAAAGGCACTCTTGAGTTCACCGACATCAATGCCTGGCCGATGACACTACGATCCCCGGGCGTCATGGGGTGGTACGGCTGGATTCCGGTGATGGAATGCAACCACGGCGTACTTAGCATGGATCACAAAATTTCGGGATCGCTCTTTATCGATAACACACAGATCGATTTTACTGATGGACGGGGCTACATCGAAAAAGACTGGGGAAAATCATTTCCGCTTGCACATATCTGGATGCAGACAAATCATTTTGATGCGTCGGGAACGAGTCTTTCGGCTTCGGTTGCGACTATCCCATGGACCGGCTATTCATTTCCCGGATTCATCGTCGGTCTGCTTCATCAGGGAACACTTCATCGATTTGCAACATACACCGGCGCCAAAATAACTTCTTTGGATGTCACAGATACGGATATTCATTGGACTATGCAGTCAAAAAAAGAGCGGCTCAATATTCATGCGGTGCGCACGGGCGGCGGGCTGCTTCATGCACCGACAACGGCGGAGATGTCGCAACGGTTGATGGAGTCTCTCACGTCCTCAGTCAATGTCACATTGACTGATCGTGATGGACAGACGATCTTCTCCGGACGGGGAGTGCATGCGGGACTTGAAGTGGGAGGAAACATCAACGATCTGATTTCACTGTGGAAAGTTTCGAGAAGGTAGATATGGAAAAGAATGGCCACCGAGAATACGGAGAGACTCGTTGGACGCTTCGACTTCGCTCAGCGTCCGGAAATCTACAGTTGTGCTATTCGTGGAAGAGTTTTTGCCATAGCAAGCCACTCGGGCACTGAGCGGAGCCGAAGTGTCCGAGACACAAAAATCAAAGAGACCAATGGATAGCTCTATTTTTACTTTTGCCTTTTCACTTTTTAGCACACCATGGCCCATCAAACGCTTAAGAACAGCTATCAATCGTTGACAGATCGATTGAACCGTTTTCCCCAGGGAGCGCCGCCGTCCGAACTTCTTTTTAAGATTCTTAGCGTGCTGATGAACGAACGGGAGGCGGGACTTATTTCCCTCCTTCCGATCAAGCCATTCTCCGCAACAAAGGCCGCTTCAATCTGGAAAATGGAACTCACCGAGGCACAGAAGGTACTGGAAGAGCTTGCATCGCGCGCGCTGTTGGTCGATGCCGAGCGCGATGGGGAGATGATTTACCAGCTTCCTCCCCCGATGGCGGGTTTCTTCGAATTCTCGCTCATGCGTATGCGGAACGATATCGATCAGAAACTTCTGAGCGAATTGTTCTATCAATACCTGAATGTGGAAGAAGATTTCATCAAAGATCTTTTTCTGCGCGGCGACACCCAGCTCGGAAGAGTGTTTGTGCAGGAGCGCACGCTGGCCAGCAAGACGGCATTGCATGTTCTCGATTATGAGCGGGCAAGCGAGGTGATTAAGACGGCCACGCACATCGGCGTCGGTATGTGTTACTGCCGCCATAAAATGCATCATGTCGGACGCGCCTGCGATGCACCAATGGATATCTGCATGACATTCAACTCCACGGCCGATTCACTAACGAGGCATGGTGTGGCACGGCGTATCGATGCTATCGAGTGCACTGATCTGCTTCAGAAAGCGCAGGATCTGAGCCTAGTCCAGTTCGGAGAAAATGTCCGGGAAGAGGTGAACTTCATCTGTAATTGCTGCGGCTGCTGCTGTGAAGCGATGATCGCAGCGAGAAAATTTGGTTTCATGCATCCGGTCCACACCACCAACTATCTTCCGGCAATCGACGATGCAGCATGTAACGGCTGCGGAAAATGTCTGACGGCCTGTCCGGTCGAAGCCATGACACTCGTCGCGGCAAATGATCCCAAACATCCAAAGCTGAAAAAAGCAAAGCTGAATGAAGAGATCTGCCTCGGTTGCGGAGTCTGCGTGCGTTCCTGTACCCGGAACGGCATTCGCATGAAGCCGAGAGCGCAACGCGTAATCACTCCGCTGAATTCCGTCCACCGAGCGGTTCTGATGGCCATCGAGAGGGGAAAATTCCAAAATCTTATCTTTGACAACCAGGTGCTATTCAGTCACCGGGTACTCGCCGCGGTCTTCGGCACAGTCCTGAAACTTCCTCCGGTGAAACAGATCATGGCAAGTGAGCAGATTAGATCGAAATATCTCGAGAACCTGATCAACCGAAAATATTCATAGCGCCTGCCTGGGTTTTCGGCTGGAAGTCGTCGGAATCCGTGCCTCCTCAAGTCAAAAAACCGTATATTGTGTCACTTGAATTTTTGTAAGGAGTTCTCTATGTCCACCAAGGCAGTCTTGATTACCGGCGCAAATGGCGAAATCGGCCATGGCCTCGTGTCCCGCCTGACGGAAAAATGTCCCGATGTCCGCATCGTTGCTATCGATGTCCATCCTTTGAGCAAGACACTTCAGGAACAATGCCATGAAGTTATTGTCGGCGATGTGCTGGATTCGAGGATGATCGATCGGCTTGCGGCGTTTTACGATTTCGCTTCGATCTATCATCTTGCCGCCATTCTCTCCACGAAAGCGGAACGCGAACCGGTGCTCGGCCATCGTGTGAATGTTGACGGCACGCTTGGCCTGTTGGAGCTTGCTGCCCGCCAGGCGCGCGCCACAGGCGAAAATGTAAAATTTCTTTTTCCGAGTTCAATCGCAGCGTATGGACTGCCGGATGTTGCAACAAAAATGCGTACCGGGAAAGTGAGGGAAAACGAGTGGCTCGATGCACGCACCATGTACGGCATCAACAAAAAATATTGCGAAGACCTGGGCCGTTACTACAATTGGTACTATCGCCAGATCGATCCACAGCCGACGGCGGCGCATGTAGATTTCCGGGCGATTCGTTTTCCCGGACTGATCAGCGCGATCACCATGCCCACCGGCGGTACCAGCGACTACGGACCCGAAATGATGCATAACGCTGCAGCCGGAAAACCATATGACTGTTTCGTTCCCGAATCGGCAACGCTCCCCTTCATGACGATGCCCGATGCCATCAATGCATTGCTGAAACTTGAAGAGACACCGGCAAAAAATCTGACACAGGTGGTTTATAACATCGGTGCATTCAGTGTTTCTGCAAAAGATTTCTATGAGGTGATCAAGAAGTCATTTCCAGCCGCAACGGTGAACTTCAAGCCCGACATCCTGCGGCAAAAAATTGTCGACAGTTGGCCCGCCGATGTGGATGATTCCATTGCGCAGAAAGAATGGGGATGGAAGGCGGAATACGATTTCAAGCGCGCATTTGACGAGTACCTGATTCCAGCAGTAAAAAAACAGTACGGGAAATAATACCGTCCGTAGCTGCTGAACACGAAAGGTTTCTGATCATCGGAATTTGTGTTTTTTTTCACTTCAGGTTCTGTGGTATCTGTCGATGCGGATTGTTTCCACGTTCGAATTCTCTCGAAAAGGGCCACAGCCGGCAGGCGCGGCTCTCACTTCTACTTATGATTCACAGGTCCAGATATCCTATGTTCCGTCGCATTTTCTCTTCTCCCATTGTTCTTGCAGTTCTTCTGGCGACGTACGCTTATTCCGGTGAACATCAATCACTTCTTCCAACGCTTGGCATCATCGTCAAGGGAACAGATCGGCAATTTTGTTTTACCAACAAACAAGCGGGAACATATTACGCAGAGGCAAATGCAAAAAATACCGGCGGCTGGCATGGCTGGTTTATCAATGCACAGAAAGTCATGAACGACTACGACCTGGGTTGGGAGCGGCGAATAGCCACGACCACTGTGTATCCGCACCAAACAGTGCGGACCTACGCCGATGGGTCCATCGAAACCTTCACAATGGTCGATAGCATTGACGCGCTCGTGATAGATATGCTTCCCGCACGCAACGGAGAGATCGTCTGTTCCATCCAACCGACGCTGGACTTCACACTGCGGCCCGTGGCGACAACGGATGCGGTCTTTTTCGGAAGGCCGAAAACAGCTGCCGGCACATCCACGCCGACGTGGATCGGTTATTCTTCGGCAATGTCTTCCGTGAAGAATGGGATGCTCGTCATTGCAGGAAAGAAAGGAATGAAAATCCGCATCGTGATTGCAGCCGAACACTCGATGCTTGAAACGCAACACATCATCGATGCGGTATTTGCCCAGGGCGACAGTATGATTGCAAGTCGTGCAGCACGGATGGAGCGGCTGCTCGCATCATCGTATCTGCATGTTGATAACAGCGATCTGAATAAAGCCGTTCAGTGGGCGAAGCTCTCACTCGACGCACTCATCATGAACCAATCGGTCGATGGCGTTCCGACAAAAGGCATCTTTGCAGGACTTCCCTGGTTCAACAATTATTGGGGGCGTGATTCTTTTATTTCACTGCCGGGCGCCACATACATCACGGGCAACTTTTCCGATGCACGGGAGATTCTTGTTTCGTACGCGAAGTTTCAGGACACAGTGCCATCCAGCCCAAACTATGGACGGATTCCCAATCTCGCGACGCCGACATCGATTTCGTACAATACCGCCGATGGTACGCCGCGATTTGTCATGGCATTGTATGACTATGTACAATATTCACGTGACACCTCATTGCTTCACACGCTCTATCCTGTTGTGAAGCGCTCCATCGAAGGAACACTTCGTTACCACACCGACTCGCTCTGCCTCCTGACGCACGGCGATGCGGAATCATGGATGGATGCCGTGGGCACCAACGGTCCCTGGTCGCCCCGCGGCAATCGAGCGAACGATGTTCAGGCAATTTGGTATCAACAATTGAAAAACGGTGCAGATATCGCCATCTATAATGGAGACTCGACAGCCGCGCAGCGTTGGAATTCCACAGCCGCGATTGTGAAGAAGGAATTTCTCAACCGTTTTCTCGATCCGTCATCGGGACTGTTCTACGATCATCTTCTCGCGGATGGACGTCCGGTGGCCGAACTCCGTCCGAATCAATTGTTCTGCCTCGACATGCTCGACAATGACGAGGCGCAGCACCGCCTTCTCCGGAGCGTCACTTCACAAATCATCTACGAGCATGGTGTCGGTACACTGGCACAGAACGATTCAAACTTCCATCCCTACCATCATTTCGAACCTGCCTATGTGCAGGATGCCGCGTACCATACCGGCATCGTCTGGACGTGGTTGAACGGTGCGGCCATTGACGCGCTCTGCCATCATGATAATTGCGAAACGGCCGAACACATAACAGAAAACATGGTGCATCAAATTCTCGATAGAGGCTGCGTCGGTACGTTGTCGGAACTGCTCGATGCGTATCCGCGGCCGGGAGAGAGACAACCGCGACTGTCCGGAACATTTTCGCAGGCATGGAGTCTGGCGGAATTCATTCGAAGCATCTATCAGGCCTATCTCGGTGTAACGGTGCAAGGGCTGCAGAATATCGTGGAATTCAATCCCCACCTTCCGAAAGAATTCGGAAGCGTGGAATTTGATCTTCATTCGGGATCATCATCGGTCCGCGTCACATATACGATTGCTGGCGACACGGTAAAGATTTCCCATTCGCCGACAACGATGATCGTCAAGTCACTATCTTTAGTTAAACAAACAACAATGGATTCATCGTCGCTCATACCGCTTGCCCCCAAAATTATGGGCCTCGACATTCCGGCACTTCGCGGTCCCGCGTATCCGATTCTTTCACTCTCTCAGATCCGACAATCAAATCCTTCTTCAAAAGTGTTATTCGACGTAAGGGATCCAATTGGCGACGATCACGGTCCAGCAGGTACATATTTCTATCCGACAAATGTTCACTTCGCTCCCGGGATTCTGGATATCACGCGAGCGATTATTCGCTATGATAAAGAGAACGTTTATTTCACTCTGCGTTATAAAGATCTGGCAAATCCCGGCTGGCATCCGGAATATGGATATCAGCTCACATTTTCGGCCATCGCCATCCATCGCGGGACAAAAGAAGCATCAACCAGTGTTGGTCTGAATTCACACTATGAACTTGAAAAAAAACTCGATTATGATCGGCTGATTTCCGTCGGCGGCGGCATCCGCGTCACGGACGCGAGCAATACGGTGCTTTGCGAATATCTTCCCCGTGCTGAAGATTCCGCCAATCCCATTGGCAATGTTCGTGAGAAACGAATCGAGTTCAGCATCCCAATCGAATATCTTGGTACACCGGCGAAGCGATGGGCCCTCACGATCCTTGTCGGCGCGCAGGACGATCATGGCGGCGGTGGTGTGGGCGAATTCCGCACGGTTGATGCAGCTGGCGGGGAATGGACCGGCGGGGGGAAAAAAGACCCTCGACTGCCCAACGTGTATGATGTTCTCAAGTTGAAGTAACCTGGTGCCTCTGCTGATTGAAAGCAGTAGCACAGACAAAGATTTTGATCCAAAGAATTAATTCAACTCCGGCTCCCAGAGCCGGGCATTCAAGCACTACAAAGAGGAGGTTGTATGTTTTTTATTATCGCAATCATCATCGCAATTCTGGCCTTGATGGCTTATTTCAATACACGTAAAAACACTTCGGAGGTTGGAAAGAACGGCGCAACTCTTTCCGGCATTATAGCGGTGGTCTTTGCACTCATCGCCGTGGGACAGTGTTTCACACAAGTTCCGGCCGGATTTGTCGGTGTCGTCGATTTCTTTGGTGTTGTTTCCCAGCACACGCTCCCTCCCGGGATCAATATTGTGAATCCCCTGGCCAAAGTGGTGAAATTTTCAACGCAGACACAGGAACACAAAGAAACAATGCAGGTATTATCGCGCGAGGGACTTACCATCGGATTGGAGATCAGCTGTTTATACCGCCTGAATCCGGATTCGGCAGGACGCATGTATCAGACAGTGCTTGGTGGCGATTATGAGACGATCATACTCATTCCGCAGTTCCGGTCAATCAGCCGCTCCGTGACGGCAAGCTTTCAGGCCAGCGCTCTCTACTCCACCGAACGCGAACAGCTTGCCATTAACATTCAGAAGGAACTTGAGCGCGCGGTATCGCCGCGGGGTGTAATCATCGAAGCCACACCGCTTCGCAATGTGGCGCTTCCGACACAGCTGACCGAAGCAATCGAACAGAAGCAACGCGCAGACCAGGAAAGTCAGCGGATGGAATTTATCCTTGCAAAGGAAAAACAGGAAGCGGACCGCAAGCGCATCGAGGCACAGGGTATTGCGGATTTCCAGAAGATTGTTGCGGCGGGAATCAGCGACCAATTGCTTCGCTGGAAAGGAATTGAAGCGACTGAAAAACTTGCGTCGTCTCAGAATGCAAAAGTTGTCGTCATCGGTGCCGGCAAAGACGGCCTGCCGCTGATTTTGGATACAAAGTAGAAAGTGCTGGAGACCGTCCGACGCCGTTTTTCAGGCGTCAGACGGTCGACTAGTCCGATAGCAACTCACTGCCACGGGGGAACCATATGCACTTCGAATTGGGGAACTACTATCGGAACCAGACCAGAGAAAATTCTGCCCCTTCAAGTATTCCATCGTGACATCGGACAGCTTGGAAACGCTGTCAGATGTCACGAGAAAAGCGTCCTGCAAGCCAGACAACGATAGACAGCACCAGTCCCGGATACATCGGCTCGATCGAAAAGAAATAGCTGCCGCCATTCATCATCCCGGCCGCAAGCCAGACACTCGACGTGAGGCATCCGGCGACCATCGCCGCCAGCGCAAACGGGGCACGGATTTTCAATGCCGGAAAATAACTCGCCATCAACGGGACAAGCAACCCCGGAATGATCGCCGTTCCGATCGAATACCAGAGCCGCACAACGGAAGGGATAAGAACCGCCATCAATATCGCAAACACACCGGTGATCACCAAACCATACTGAGACCATCGCATTATCAAGGCACCTTCCGACGGTCGACCATTCCGTTCCCATAGGCGTCCGACAATGTCCTTACCAATCGTTGTGGCACCGATGAACGTCAGACTGCTCAGCGTTGACATAATTGTGGCAAGCATGCCAATGTAGAAGATCGCTTTCGCCACAGACGGAAGCGTCAACTCTGCAAGAAGTGGATAGGAAAACATTGGCTCTTTCAAATCCGGCAATGCTGCGCGCGCATAGAGACCGGCGGTGCTGGTAAGAAAATCAAACACAAACCAAAATCCGATCGAGACAAGAATCCCCTTCTTCGCCGTTTCCCCATCCTTCGCCGCCGCACACCGCTGATAAAACGCCGGATCCACAAGCGTCCACAACGCAATGAAGAACCAGACAAGAATAAACTGAAACGAATTTCCTCCGTGCCACGTCAAGTGCAGTGGCGGAAGATGCGATTGCAGAAATTGCATGCCACCAAATTTCATAGCTGCAAAGGGAACGATCACGGCGAAGCCAAGAAACATCAAAATGAATTCGAGAACATTCGCATGCACGTCGGAGCGAAATCCTCCGGCGTAGAGATAGCATACTGTGGCGAGCGTACTGAGGAGAATGGCAATCGTAAGATCAATACCGAATATCAATTGGACGAGAACGCCAAGCATCAATACATATGCTGCGGGCGTGACCAGAACAAATGTGAGCAATGCGCCGACAATCGATGTTGGACGTCCATACGCACGAAAGAGTTGATCCGGTACCGAGCCGGCGTTTCCTTCCCGGGCTTTTTTCGCAATAAAAAGTGCAAAGACCAGCGCAAAGAAATAGTACGGAACTCCAAAAACCACCCAATTGGAAATACCATACCGATAAGAATATTCTCCAACCCCGAGAATTCCACCATACCATGTCGAGACGAGTGTTGCGACGAACATTGGCAGAGTAAGTGTCCGTCCGGCGAGCAGATATTCTTCTGCACCGGTACCGCTGCGGCGCCTCGCCCGAAATCCGACCCACATCACGCCGGCAAAGTATGCGAGAATCAACAGAAGATCGATAGCCGAAAACGAAACAGAAGGTGTTTGCATGCGGACTATCGATACTCCCTGTGACCGACGAACAGTAAAAGGCAACCTGCGCGAACACGAACGCTGACTGTCTCTTCAACAGATACATTGCTTACACCTTCACGCACGCCGGGCTGCAACGATTCATTCTTCAATGGAAATTTTAGTCCTTTCGTGGTGATGCCGCTGCATTTTCCCAGCGGGAGAAGCGAGATGATTGTCTCCCTTCCGACTTCACCGGACCAGCGTTTCGGAATTGCGAATATTTCCCCGTCGTCATCCCGGAATCGCACGTCTAATTTCTTGCGGTATTTGGCAAGTATACTCAAATTCGCAAATGCATGATCCGCCCGCTTTCCCGTCGCACCGAGCACCATCACTGATCGGATCTTTCTATTCAACACATAGTCGAGCGCCTTTTCCAGATCGCTATTCTCCTGATCCGAAATTTGCAGGAGGGGCACGGAAGCAAATTGCCCCCGCGTTTTCGGCATCACTGAATCACAGTCACCGATAATCAGATCCGGCCGGATTCCCAACCGCGCGGCAACATTCGCCCCGCCATCTGCACAAACGACAAACGGTTTCGATCGAAGACATTCATGTGCAAGTTGCTGCGATGGGGGTTTGCCATTACAGAATATGAGCGCCGCCATGGGCATTGCTTTAACTTTTTTTTCCATAGTTCCGACCCCTCCAGACTCATCAGAGCTGTACGGAAATACCGACAAGATAGTTTCTCTCGGCCGCAGGGAAGAATGCATTTCCTTCTCCCGTTTGCATGTAGAGCTTATTCAGTAGATTTCTGATCTCAGCGCGAAGCGTAACGTCGCCCTCAAAAACTCGCGGGAGCTTGTAGAGTGATTCAAAATTTACAACCGTGTATGCATCGTTCTGGTTTGCCGCATTCTTGAAATTATCCGTATAGAATGGGCCGACATATTTCAGCGAAAGACCAGCTGAAATATCTTCTGTTTGATATCCCAGCCGCAGATTTCCCATCAGATCGGGAAAGCCTGCGATTGGATTGCCATCCAGCTTGACAGAATGTGAATACACGGTAGATCCGGAAGTACTATCCTGCAGCACCGCAGTAAATCTGACAATCCGGTTGACAGAGAGAGAAAAATTGCCGCTCAAAGAAAATGCATACGGCAGTTGCACGGAACCGTCAAATTCAAAACCCACATGTCGTGTGCGGTCCGCGTTACCGTAAACGGGATTGCCAAAGATGTCAACTTGTCCGCTGTTTACCAGCTCATGGGTGAATTCCATCCAATACACATTGGCAGTACTGGTAACATTGTCAGACTTGTATCCCGTCCCGAGTTCAAAATCAAGCAACTCCTCCGGTTTCACCAGAGGTGATGAATAATCATACACCGGCGTGCCGTTGCTCATTCCAGAAATCTTGAACTGTGGTGTTGCTCCCGGATCCCAGTAGGCATCTTCTGCCGAGTAGAGATTGCGCAGCCTCGGCTCCCGTGATGTGTATCCGAATGAAAAATATGAATTCCACTCGTCCGTCATATTATAATTTATGCCGATGCGTGGATTCACAAACCAGTACGGAACACTGAAAATGTTGTTGAGAAATTTCTCATTTTGGATCTGGTATTGATCGTAAGCTACCTGCAGACTTCCCATCAGCGAGACATCCGCCGCCGGACGATATGTTTCCGTCACATACATCGAAGCCATATGCTTAATGGCGTCATATTGATAGACGCGATAATCAGGATCATAATTCGACGGCAATCCCTCTGCGGATGAGAGCTTTCCCCAATGTGATCCATGATGATACCGATATTCTGCGCCAATGGTAAGTTCTCCGTTCTCATGCTGTAACTCATATCGCGGGAGCCATCCCCACTGTGTCAGATCGACCCCTGCACGGAAAATGGCGTTGGCGATTGTCGGCGTTGGCACAAAGCCGTGAATGCTGTCGATTCGAAAATTACTCGCGCCGGCCCAGGATGCATCATAGTCGTACCAGCCATGGCTGTCGAAAAAGAAGAACGTGTTGGTCAGCTTTTGTTTTTCGCTGATCTTCCACTCGTGCAGCAGCTCATAGTGCGGTTGATTGAACTCTTCCCGTTCCTGCGGCCTCCGCGGGCCGGTAAAAATAAATTGTTGTGTCGTTCCATCGAAGTAGCCGGTAAGGTTCTGACGGCGGAGTTCTAAATTGTCATTATAAGACTTTGGAATACCATTGTAGACCAATTCATCACTTAACGGGCCACCAAAGAGATGGATGCGAGTGGTGGTATTTTCTCCGAGCATCAATGCACCAAGAAAATACGATCCCGTTTCAAGAGAAGATTGAACGCGATATCCATTGGACTCTATTTTCCCAAGCCGTCCATAAAACATATATTTCTTGTCAATCAATCCCGAATTGAAGGATGCGGAAAGCTTGCGCATAGTCATCGGCAGGCTTTGGCTGCTGTCGCCGTATTCCTGAAATCCGAACATCGCTTCGAATTTTGCATACGGTTTCGGCGTGAAAGGATTCGTGACGATATTGATCGATCCGCCGATTGCCGGAGGTCCATAGAATGCACTGCCTGCACCGCGTTGCACCTGCACACTTGCCGCGCTTGCCAGAATGTCGGGAAAATCTATCCAATAGACATTATGATCTTCTGGATCATTTTGCGGAATCCCGTTCACCATCACCGACAGCCGCCGCTGATCAAAACCCCGCAGAAATACGTAGTTGTATCCGACTCCATTCCCGCCATCCGAGAACGAGAGCATGGATGGAAGTTGCGAGAGAATAACCGGCACATCCTGCATCGAGTAGCGCTCCTGGATCAGCCCTTTGCTCAGATTTGTAAACGTAATCGGTGTTTCCCGCTCTCTGGCTTCGGTTGCCGTCACGAGAACCGGAGCCATCTGATATTTCACACTGTCGGCGTTCTTCGTCTCCTGCGAAAACGCGATTCCTCCCCACAGAACAATGCCCAGCAACACTTTTTTCATGCCTCCGTGCCTCTCACTGTGAATAAATTTAAATGGAGAAAATCATTCTCTCCGGTTCCAACCGTTTTCCATTTGAACATTGTTCTCTGTGGCTAAAGCTCTTTGCGCTGGCAGTTATCCTAACACGTCATAGCCACAACCAAATGAGTGAATGCAAAATTCGGAAGAATTCAACACAAAGTCGCAAAGAGCGCAAAAGGCGCCCAGAAAGAAGAAAAGAAATTGCGATAGCGGTCTCTGCGTTATGGTTTTGATTTTCATGTCTGCAATGACAAACCATCTGTGCTTTTTTTGCAAAGATTCTCCCTCTAACCGACAAAAACGCAAAAAGCCGTCACTGAAATAGATAACGTCAGTAACGGCTCGATGAAAGAAATAATTCACTATCGTTTTCCTACGCTGGCATGATCCAGATCAGGTTCGCAGGGTATAATCTCAGACGCTGTAGGCGTCACCCCTAACGGTGAAAATACGGTAAAGAACAGGTGCAATCTTTTACGCAATATATCGCGTCCGGGAGTAAAAGTCAACACGATTGAGTATATTGGAATTCAATCGTCGAATTGTGCGTTAAGTTTGTTGATATCCGCCGATTATTCGTGGAAAAAAGATTAGCCACAGAGAAGACCGTAATGCCCGAGCTCCTGCTCGGGCAGCTTAAGAGAAGAAGTGAACAATAAGAAAATATTTTCCATTCGAGTCATTCGTGAACAGAGCTGACAAATCATGGTTGAAGTAGCAGCGGGTCTCATCCTACAATCCTCCAGCATTCTTGTGTGCCAACGCAAACGCACCGCGCGCTATCCGCTGCAATGGGAATTTCCCGGAGGGAAACTTGAATCCGGCGAAACAGTTTCCGAGTGTCTTCATCGTGAATTGTGTGAAGAGCTTGGCATCGATGCCGTCATCGGACGCGAGTTTCATCGTCATGAATGGCTCTACCAGGATTCAGGATCATTTGCCGTTTATTTTCATTTTGTCGATTCTTTTCCCGGTACTCCGGTTAACAACGTTTTCGAAGAAATTCGGTGGATTCCTCTGTACGAACTTGCGGGCATCGACATGCTGGAAGGAAACCGGGAAGTTGTTGAACGACTAGCGCGTCTGCTATGAGGAAGAGCACTCTTCATCATCTACTTCTTGACTGGTACGGCCAGCACCGGCGAGATCTGCCCTGGCGTCGGACCCGCAATCCTTACCGGGTTCTCATTTCCGAAGTGATGTTACAGCAGACGCAGGTGTCGCGCGTTCTGGTCTTCTACAAGAACTGGCTCCAGCTCTTTCCAACGTTTTCATCTCTGGCAGCAGCGCCCAAGCGCTCCGTGCTTCGAGCATGGTCCGGACTCGGCTACAATAATCGCGCACTGCGGATTCAATCACTCGCCCATACCGTTGTCGAAAGCCATCGTTCAAAACTTCCGGATAATATTGAAAGACTTCAGCAACTGCCCGGCGTTGGCCGCTACACGGCGCACGCACTCGCCTGTTTTGCGTTTGGACAAACCGTTCCCGTTGTAGATGTAAACGTGAAGAGAATTTTTACTCGTCTTTTTTCTAAGGTAGCTTCCGCAGATGCGATGATTGAGGAAAAAGAGGCTTGGACGCAAGCGATGGCGATCCTTTCTCCACAGGATGCTTATAATTGGAATCAGGCACTCATGGATCTGGGTGCCGAAGTCTGCACCGCCGTTAATCCGGATTGTACGATATGCCCGTTTGTCTCATGTTGCGAGTCCGCAGGATTGACAACACTTCGCCAAAGATCACTCCAGACGAAGAAGCGAGAGCCAGGTTTTCGCGGCGTTCCCCGTCGAATCATTCGCGGACAAATTCTAAAATTACTTCATAAGAAATCCCGGACAAGTAAGAATCTTAGAGCGTTATTATCGGTGAAGCTCTCCGAAAGAGAGCTGTATGCGATTCTTGATACCATGAAGAGCGATGGATTGATTCTCCTCAGAAAATCCCGCACATCCATCCGCATTTCGGTTGCGGAGTAACCATGGACGCCACAAGCTCGGAGCCGCTTCACAAAGAATATCGCGATGCACAGGACGCGATCCAGAAGCGTCTCGCGGAATTTGCCGCAGTTCCCCGCGATAAGTATTTCTACGAACTGGTTTATTGCCTGCTGACACCGCAATCCAGTGCGGCTCATGCATTCGATGCCCAGCATACACTGACAGATCTCGATTTTCAGAACAAGCCGTTTGATCCGGAATCAATTTTGCGACGCCCGAAGACATACATCAGATTTCACAAGACGAAGGCTTTGCACCTTCTCAACATGAAGGAAAATTTCTCGGCCATCGATGCGGTTGTCGCTGGAGGTCTTGGCGGCAATGACAAGAGAGAGTGGCTGGCCGCGAACGTGCTCGGACTCAGCTATAAAGAGGCAACGCATTTTCTTCGAAATGTCGGAAAGAATGAATCTCTTGCCATTCTCGATCGGCACATTCTTAAACATCTTCTGCGGCATCATGTCATTGCAGAAATTCCGCGCACACTGACGAAGAAGAAATATCTGGAGATTGAAAAAACTTTTCAGGAATTCGCCGAGAAAGTTGACATTCCTATCAATGCTCTTGATCTTCTATTCTGGAGCAGTGAAACGGGAGTGATTTTGAAGTAGGAACATGGAGATACAGTTCCATTTATTTGCCAATGCAGATGGATTGGGTTGCAGCTTACCGGTTGTCTATCAGGGAGGCAATAAGACTCTTCAGTCGCTCTTCCCTTTTCTCTTTTGGAAACAACTCCACAATCCGTTCCCGCGCGGTTTGACCTGCGCTAGCCGGCGCAGCAAGTGCCTGCGCCAGCGCCCCGGAGTATGCAGCAACATCGTCACCATCAATCAGATAGCCAGCCGGACCGATTGCCGCGGGTATGCCATAGACATTTGCCCCAACGGGAATGCATTCGCACAACATCGCTTCGCAAAGCGTGTTCGGCATTCCTTCGTGGCGTGACGGCTGAAAGAATACCTTCGCCCGCTGATAATAGTGTGTCAATTCATCCTGCGGCACGAACGGGAAACATTGAACGTTGGACGGAATTTCCAGCCGTCGCTGCACTTCCGGCGCAATGCCGATGACGACGAACGGGACTTCCGGCAATCTCTTCGCTGTCCGCAGAAGAATATCAATCCCCTTTTTCTTCACGCGAACAAAATCCGGTGTTGCGCCCACCGTCAGAACAAATTTTTCCTTTGGAGCCCCCGGTTTCCAGCGCTCACTGTCGTATCCAGTCGGCAGTGTTTCGATATTTTTTCCATCATAGCCGGCAAGACACATGGCCTCCTGCGCCAGTGCCTCCGCTACTGGAAGCACCAGATCCGCGTGCCGTATGCCGTATCGAACGATGACAGACTTCCAAGGAGAGTTCCAGATGCCGTAATTGTAGTCTATTTCATTCGCGACATCGGCACCGCCGAGTACAATGATCGATTTCTTCCGGAAGATTTTTGCAAGGAGCACAACAAATGCAGAGTGCACCGAGGCAAACCAGGAAAAGGAAACGTCACAGGCAACGATGGTGCGGACATACTCCAGCAGTGCACCGACACCATGGCTTCGAATCCAGACGACGGAAAATATCTTGCTCAACGACTCAAAGTCCGCGGTGATAAACGGAGCAGGAAATGTCGATGTAAAGAGAATCCGTGGGCGTTTTTCCATACGGGCGGTTCTTAAAGACCAATTCAGTGATCTATCCGTGCGTCGGCCTGCTCATCAGGCATCCAAGCGCCACTTTAACATATTGGATAAGTGCCAATTAAGCAAGTATTTTTCAAATTCCGTCCTCGTCACCACACTCCGGCGCCGGAAAGATGGGGCGCACGGGCGTCCTGGTTTGTGAGCTCACGCTTCAGCGTGGGCGCAAGGATATTGTCGGCGCGAAGCGAATCTTTGCAGTCCGTTGACGAAAAACAATGGAATTCCACAAAAAAACGTTGTACATTGGTGCGTTCCAAAGAACAATATCCCTTTATGCCCATTCGTCGATCTCTTATTATGTTCGGCTGGCTGATGCTGTTGCCGCTGGCAATGCTTCAGTCGCAGAATCTGCTTCCCGTTACCGTGGAAGGGACGCCTCCGACCGTCGTGCACGTTCGCGCTTTTGTGGAAAATCAGGCGGTCTACATTTCCATGAATGATCTCGCACGGGAATTGAAACTCGACACGTACGCCAATCTCGTCACGGAGAAATTCGAACTCAAAACAGAGAACGGTACACTCAGGGTTGCCGGTGATAACAGTTTTGTGGAAACGACCCTCCGCAAGACGGGAAAAGAATCTTTCTTGCAGATTCCGCTAGCAGTTAAATTCAAGGATTCAATGTTCTATGCCCCGGCAGCGTATTTTCTCCCACTCTTTAATACGATCTCAGCACGGTTGATCTCGGTCGATCCGGCAGATGAAGCATCGCTGCATCCGGAGCCAGCGACAGTGCCGGCATCGAAATTCGGAATCACCGGTGTGCAGTTTGAGGCCCGACGCAATGGAATTCTGGTCCGGATTCAGACCACTAAAGAGTATCGCGACTTTAGCCGTTTTGTCAAGGACAACTGGCTATACATCACCGTCTCCGATGCCAAAGCAGATACGGCACTGCTGAATGCTACGTTACAGTCGGATGCATTCTCCGATATCGTTATTACGCAATATCCTACGTCGGTGCAGTTCGCGCTGCAATCCAATGTGAAGATGGTAGCAACCAACATGGTTCGCGACAATTCCAGTACCGACCTACTTGCAACCATTGAGACAGCATCAAGCGCGGTGTTGAAAAAAATGATCTCCCAGGAAGCGGATGAAAAGGCCGCAAGACAGGAAAAGGTCCTGACGCAGTTGAAGAAGCAGCGGACAAAATGGAAGTTGGATGCCATCGTCATCGATCCGGGACACGGCGGCTACGATCCCGGAACCATCGGTGTGATCGGCACGCGTGAAAAAGACGTCGTGCTCGGCATCGGGCTTAAACTCGGTAAACTGATCGAAACGCAAATGTCGGATGTAAAGGTCATTTACACCCGCAAGACAGACCGTTTTGTGGAATTGTACCGTCGCGGACAAATTGCGAACGAAAATGGCGGAAAACTCTTCATCTCCATCCATGCCAATTCGCTGCCTGTAAAACCGTCACCCATCAACGGATTCGAAATCTATCTGTTGCGCCCCGGCAAAACCGATGACGCCATCAAGATTGCGGAAAAGGAAAATGCTGTTGTCCGGTTGGAAAATGATCAGGATCGCTACCAGGAAGTGACGGAAGAAAATTTTATCCTTCTCACCATGGCGCAAAGTGCATACATGAAGCAGAGCGAGCACTTTGCAGAAGTTCTTACGGACGAGATGAGCGTCAAGATGTCGCCGCAGGGACTCGGTGTCAAACAGGCCGGATTTTACGTCCTGGTTGGTGCGTCGATGCCGAACGTGCTCGTGGAAACAGGATATCTCTCCAACAAAAACGACGAGAAATTCCTTCGTAATCCCGAAGGACAGCAGATCGTTGCAGAATCCATTTTACGATCGATACAGCGGTACAAACGCCAATATGAACAGACACTGCGCGAAGAACCGACCGACGACAACTGATTGAAGTCCGTACACCACAACGCCGCTGAGAGCATGAAACATTTTGCACCCAGCGGCGTTTTCATTTTCCTTCCTGCGAAGGAGGATACCCGCATCAATTTATTTTTGGGGAAAAAGAGAAAAGATTAACCACAGAGGACACAAAAGGGAGTTGCTTTTCTCTGTGCTCTCGTGTTCTTCCTCTGTGTTCTCCCTGGCTTAGTTTTTGGATGTTGAATGCTAATTCCGATCTGTGTATCTTCCCGTAAAGTTCATTATCAATCATATCACTAATCGCGAGGAGTTGCTATGAAGATTACAGTGGTGGGCGGCGGAAATGTGGGAGCAACAGCTGCACAGCGGTTGGCGGAAAAAGAACTCGCCGACGAAGTCGTGCTCGTGGATGTCGTGGACGGATTGCCGCAGGGTAAGGGTCTGGACATGTACGAATCTGCTCCGGTCGAGGGCTTTGATACAAAAATCATCGGTACGAATTCGTATGATGTCACTGCCGGATCGGACATTATTGTGATCACTGCCGGACTTCCGCGCAAACCGGGAATGACACGAGACGATCTTTTAAACACAAACACGGCAATTCTTCGTTCCGTCACCGAACAGGCGGTTCCGAAATCCCCAAATGCAATTATCATTGTCGTCTCCAATCCGTTGGATGTGATGGTGTACGTGGCATTGAAAGTGAGCGGCTTCGATCGCCATCGCGTGATTGGTATGGCCGGTGTGCTGGATACGGCGCGCTTCCGTTCCTTCATCGCGATGGAATTGGATGTCTCTGTAGAGGATGTGACGGCGTTTGTGCTGGGCGGGCATGGCGATTCCATGGTTCCTCTGCCGCGCTATACGTCGGTAGCCGGCATTCCCTTGACGGATCTTCTCCCGCAGGAAAAGATCGATGCACTGGTGAAGCGCACTCGCAATGGCGGAATCGAGATTGTGAATTTCCTCAAGACGGGGAGCGCGTATTACGCTCCATCTGCAGCCGCGGTACAGATGGTGGAATCGATTGTAAAAGACAAGAAGCGGATTCTTCCTTCGGCCGTCTATCTGGAAGGCGAATATGGCCTGACGGGAACCGTTGCCGGCGTACCGGTGAAGCTTGGTAAGAATGGCGTTGAGCAGATTGTGGAAATCAGGCTGACTGCGGACGAACAAGCTGCGCTGAAAGCCTCGGCAGATGATGTAAGAGCCAACATTGCAAAGCTGAATTTGTAAGATAGGTGATGGTTATTCTCTACAGGTCCGGTCTTTTTGACCGGGCTTTTTTTTGCCACAGAGAAAAAGAGGAGAACCCCGAGAACAACGTACTGCCCGACATCCTGATTGGGCAGCTTCTGGGGAAAGGATTGCCGCGGCGGGTACAGAAAACACAGAGTAGAAGAAAGAGCACAGAGAAAGAAATCTCTATGCTCTCCGTGTTTCTCTGTGGCAGTAATTTTCAGATTTTCATTGTCATCGTAACTTCCGTTCCCTTGTCATTGTAGGAAACAGAATCCATCATCTGTCGCATGAGGAAGACGCCGCGGCCGTTGTCGCGCAGGATGTTGTTGGGCTGCAATGGATCCCGCAGGATGGATGGATCAAATCCTTCCCCCTCATCCTGGACTTTTACAGTCAGTATGCCATTCTCCGCAGTGCAGGTCACTGTCACATTTTTTGATGCATCCCGTTTATTTCCATGAACAATGCCGTTGTTCACAGCTTCCGTTACCACGAGCATCAACGCATAGAACTTCTCTTCATTACAATGGAGATCCTCATTCATCGAAAGGAGAAAATCTTCCACTTGATGAATGTTTTGGGGATTACTCGGGAGAGAAAGTTGATACATTGAAAAATGCGAAAGTTGAAAGTGAAAACAAGACGCTGCGGAAAATGGATGCAGTCTGAAAAATCAGAAAAAGACACGTGCAGACATTGTCATATTGGTGACCGATTGGAAGTACCGCCCGTTTTGCTGCTGAAATTCCTTCCAACCTTGAAGTTCCAAGCGCGAATCGGGGGTGAGCGTCACCATTAGAGACGTTGTCGGTCCATAACTAAAATATCCGCCCTCATAATGCCGCACATTCTGATCAACCGTATAGCGCTTCTGCGCATATGAGCGGAATCCGACAGCGCAGACCAAACTGCCGGTGACCGCGCAACGGAGACGAGGGGAGAATGTTGCCTCTTCCACAAACTGCTGCGGCCGCTCCGTAAAATCCGTCCACTGCAGCTCGCCGCGTTCCATGAGTCGAATGGAGACGAAAACATCCGCACCGAGCCTTCTGGTCATATCATACGATGTAGAATCCATAAAAGCAAACTGCCGGTATACATAGCTCTGGACGGTGGAAAAGCTGTTTTCAAAATCAAAAGCGGTATAATTTGCAAGCACTTCAAAGCGATTGACGGAAGACATGCCGCTGAAAGGGCGGTAGCGGACTTCGGGTGCAAGGCGGAAAATCCTGTTCCAGCTGTTGTTGGCACTTCGCTCTTTGAACAGATACACGATGTGTGCGAGCGTAACTTCGGCTTCGAGAGTAAAATCGAGGAACGGACTACAATAATGCCGTTCACGGAGTACTGCAGTAATGAGAAGCTCATCCCGGTCGTCGACGTTCAGGGTGTCCGGCGTGTCGTAGCGCAATATGCCGGCAGAGCCGTCGAAAAAAATTTCATCACTGGCGGTCAACGGAGTTTCCATCATGCCGCGAAGAACGGTACGCCGTGCATTATTGTCGAGTTGGGATTCCCTGCGTGCAGATTGTTGATAGGCAGAGAAGATAATTGGATCATCTACACCGAGATCGAGAGCTGTTCGTTTCTCATCCCGCTCGGAAACAAGAATGCCGGCAGAAGCACGTGTGCCGCGGAAATCCTGATAGAAAAGGTCGAAGGACGCATCCAGCGTAAATTCATTCACACGGGTATCAAAGGGGATCTGATCCGGAACCAGAAAGGAGCGATAACGGTAACCGTTGACAATCGTGCGGCTTTCCACACCGGTGACGATCACGGCGGAAAGTGTTTTCCCCGCTCCGTAGGCAAGCGTGTTGAATATTCCATATCCGTCTTCACTGCGCGAACGTATATTGGAGGGAACTCCGAACTCCTGCTGCACCTGATTATCAGCAGGAACATAGAAATCAGACCGGTCCTGAATCCATCGCACACGAATGCTGTCGCTGCTTCCTTCGCCAAAATCTTTCTGGATAGCCGCCGTTGCGCCGTTGTTCCGGAAGGTTCTCGGGGCGAGGCTGCTCTGATTGATCCGAGCCAGCAGATGCATCTGATACCCAGCAACGTCCAGTGTATCCATTTCTCCGGTTATCTTGTAACTCCATCCCTCGTCTATCTGATCTTCCTGGCGGTCATACCGAAGGCCCGCCAGCGGAGTGATTCGCACGCCATCGAAAGGATGTATGCTCACACCGGCGAGTGCGGTGTGAATTGCAGCGATGCTGCCGTTTATCGACTGGTTGTCGGATAGAATCAGTGAGGACACATCACCGGCAGCATACACACCTTCGGCCATCCGCTGCTGCAGCGTCAGAGAGAAAGACTGCTCATCACGAAATGAACTTCGGTCACGTCGTATCAGTGAAGATTGATAATTCTCACCCAAAGAAAGCAGCAGATCGCGTGAATGGATGTCATACGAAGCGCCCAGATTCCATAGATATGTATTAAATGTCCGTTCAAAGCTGATGCCGGCTGTGTTCAGGGGGAAGGATTCCATTTGCGCAGAATGGCTCTCCTGTAATTGGGCGAGAGATGTCTGCGCAGCACCAAAGATAAGAAGTGCAATCAGCCGGACAACGATACGGGAGAGGAAGCATGCAGATTCATTCAAATCCCCGCGGGCAATCAACAATGTCCCGGCGGGTTCCATGGGAGAACGATGAGTGCCTGCAAGACTCATATGTCAAATTTTTCGAGCCGGACGGGAATGAATGGGCTTTTAAATTTCTGTTCGGTCAACGCTGCGGAAAATTTCTCCGATTGATCGAGATCGCCATGAACAAGAAATATTTTTTCGAGACATTTCTTGTCAAAATTACTGAAATAAGCGAGCAACTCATTGCGATCCGCATGGGCGCTGAAGGAGTTCATGACTGCAACTTCACACTTTCGTTCGTGAACTTCGCCGAAGATGGTGACTTCCGTATCCTGTTCCACCAAACGCCTGCCGAGCGTGTGCTCTGCCTGATATCCCACAATCAAAATCAAATTGCGCGGATTGTCGATCGTGTTGACAATATGGTGACGAATACGCCCGGCTTCACACATGCCGGACGAAGCAAGAATGATACAAGGCTCCTTCCGGTCATTGAGGCGTTTGGATTCTTCCACGTCGCGAATATATGTCAGCCGTCCGAATCCAAAAGGATCTACGTCACGCTTCAGGAGCTCCAGCGTTTCTTCATCAAAACATTCGGGATGCCTGCGAAACACTTCCGTTGCACTTGTCGACAGCGGACTGTCGACGTACACCGGAATGTCGGGCAATTTACCGGCAAGCTTTAACTGATGCATGGTGTAGACGATATCCTGTGTGCGCCCGACACTGAAAGCCGGTATGACAATTTTCCCGCCCCGCTGCACAACTTTTTCAACAATCGCGGCAAATTGGGAGGGCATCTGCTCTACGGAGGAATGATAGCGCCCACCGTATGTAGTTTCAGAAATGATGGCGTCCATTTGACCCAGAAATTCCGGATCGCGCAGAATAGGCAGATTCGGCCGTCCAAGATCGCCCGTGAATCCGACCATCTTTTTTTTGCGGGAACCGTTCTTCTGTTCTTCCAGCGTAAGGGCTATCGACGCGGAGCCCAGAATGTGGCCGGCATCAAAAAATTGACACTCGACACCATCTGCTACATGAAACGGTGTCCGGTAGGAAACGGAAGAAAAAAGCTGCATCGCGGGCGGCACATCTTCGACGGTGTAAAGAGGTTCGGCCGGGGGCAAGTGTTTCTTCTGGTGCTTTTTGTTGACAAACTCACAGTCACGCTCCTGGATGAACGCACTATCCATCAGCATGATCTGGCATAAATCGCGTGTCGGCGGCGTACAGAAAATAGACCCTGAAAACCCGCTCTTCACAAGATTGGGAAGATTTCCCGCGTGATCGATGTGGGCGTGGGAAAGAATCACCGCGTCGATGGTCGACGGGTCGAATGCAAACGTTCGATTGCGATCGAGGGATTCGGAACGGCGTCCCTGAAAGAGCCCGCAGTCGAGAAGAATGTTCTTTCCGTTGATACGAAGGATATGTGCGGAACCGGTGACGGTCCGTGTTGCCCCGATGAACTGAAGTTGCATGTGCTTCGTCCTGGATGAGAATGGACCTGCGTTGCGGAAAAAAGTTACTTCCTGCAGCATGTTCTGCTCAGACATGCATCGCAAGCAGATGAAAGAAGTTCAGAAGTTCCGGCGAAACAAACAAGAGCGAATTCCTATTTTCCCTGCTTCCGCTGGTAGTCCGCGGCGGCGTGTACAAATTCGCGGAAGAGCGGATGGGCAGTTAGTGCGCGGGATTTCAATTCCGGATGGAATTGACCGGCGACAAACCAGGGATGACCGGGAAGCTCTATGATTTCCACGAGCGAATTGTCCGGCGCCAATCCGCTGAATTGCAAGCCATGTTCACTGAGTTTTTTGCGGAACTTGTTGTTTACTTCGTAGCGGTGACGGTGGCGCTCATAGATCAATTCCTTCTTGTATGCCTGATACGCCTTGGTGCCTTTTTGCAGCAGACAGGGATATGCGCCGAGACGCATGGTGCCGCCAAGATTTTTCACTCCGCGTTGGTCGATCATCAGGTCGATCACATTGAATTTCGTCTTTTTGAACTCAGTGCTGTTCGCGCCCTTCATGCCGCAGACATTGCGGGCAAATTCAATGACTGCGCATTGCAGGCCGAGACAGATACCGAAGAAAGGAATGTTGTTTTCCCGCACGTATTGCACTGCACGAATTTTTCCTTCTACACCCCGTTCGCCAAAACCGCCCGGAACGAGGATGCCGGAAACACCTTTCATTTCTTCTGCGATATTCGAAGAAGTGAGTTCTTCCGCGCGGATCCACTTCAATTGAACGGCAATGTTATTCTCCGCTCCAGCGTGGATAAACGACTCATTGATGCTTTTGTAAGCATCCTTGAGATCGGTATATTTACCGACCACACTAATGGTGATATGTCCTTCCGGATTTTTGATCCGGTGTACCATGCGCGACCACTGCCGCAGGTCAGCCTTGCCGCAAATCAAATTCAATTTATTGATGACGATTTTATCCAGTCCTTCTTTTTCAAAATACAAAGGAACTTCATAGATCGTGTCGACATCGCGTCCTTCGATGACAGATTCTGTTTCGACATTACAAAAGAGGGCAATTTTGTCTTTCATCTCGCGCGACAAATGCTTTTCTGCACGGCAGATGAGAATGTCCGGCTGCACACCGTTTTCGAGCAACGTTTTGACGCTATGCTGTGTCGGTTTCGTTTTCAATTCGCCCGCAGAGCGGATATACGGAACCAGTGTGACGTGAATGTTTATTGCGTTTCGACGTCCCACCTGATGCATGAATTGGCGCATTGCTTCGATGTAGGGGAGGCTTTCGATGTCGCCGACGGTACCACCAATTTCGGTGATGATCACATCATATTTTCCGGTCGCCGCAAGTTGTCCGAACCGGCGTTTTATCTCGTCGGTGATGTGCGGAATAACCTGGACGGTAGCGCCCAGATAGTCGCCGCGCCGTTCTTTTGAAATTACTTCATAATACACCTGACCGGTGGTGGAATTATTCTGGCGCATGGTATTGATATCCAGAAAGCGCTCATAGTGGCCAAGATCCAAATCGGTTTCAGCACCGTCGTCCGTCACATAGACTTCTCCATGCTGAAATGGATTCATCGTTCCAGGATCGACATTGATATAGGGATCGAATTTTTGTATCGTCACACGCAATCCGCGCGATTTAAGGAGGAGTCCGAGTGAGGCGGCAGCGATTCCCTTGCCGAGAGAGGAGACGACACCGCCGGTGACAAAGACATACTTGACGTGCGATTGGGCCACAGGAAATCCTTTCATGAATGCTATTCGTTCTATCCGTGGAAACAGAGTTGCAACAGGAACTCAGAGAAATTAATTGGACGCTTCGGCTCCGCTCAGCGTCCGGAAATTCATCTTCATGCTATCTGCGGAAAGAGTTTTACCATCGAGAGCACGGAGAAATTAGATGGACGCTTTGGCTCCACTCGATGTCCGGGTCTTCATAATTTCCCGAACGCGGTCGGCGTCTTCGGGCGTATCAACGGAAATCGAATCCAACTCCGTAATCAATACACTTATTGCATATCCATGTTCCAAAATACGTAATTGCTCCAGTTTTTCACTCTTTTCCAGCGGCGTCTGCGGAAGCGATGCAAATCGCTGCAAAAAGTCTGCACGATAGACATACAATCCGTGATGTTTGTAAAACTCCTGTTGCCGGCAGAGCTCCAGCGAGGCGTCAACATCCCGCACACAGGGAATCGCCGCGCGGGAAAAATAGAGGGCGCGGCGATCAGCGGACAGTACGACTTTGACAATGTTGGGATTGTGCAGGTCTGCATCGGAGGTGATTCTCCGCACGACCGTCCCGGCAACGGACGTCGGATTATCCAGCAGAAGCCGAATCGTTGCATCGATCATTGCCGGCGGGATGAGCGGTTCATCTCCCTGAATATTCACGACGATATCGAGCGGAAGATCTTTCGCAGCCATGGCGATGCGGTCGCTGCCGCTTTGGAGTGTTACCGGAGTCATCACGGCGATTCCGCCGAAATTGCGAACCGCTGCCGCAATGCGCTCGTCATCCGTTGCCACAATCACATCTGTCAGCAAAGCAGACTCGCGGGCACGTTCGTACACGTGTTGAATCATCGGCTTGCCCTTGAGCATGACCAGCGGTTTGCCAGGGAGCCGTGTCGACGCATAGCGTGCCGGTATGATGCCCGCAATTCTCATCCAATCACCTTTGGTACTTTAAAGTGCTCATTGTCGGCCAACGGCGCATTTTGGAGTGCTGTTGCCTGCGGCAAAGACGGCTGTACGACATCCTCACGAAACACGTTATTCAGCTCGATCACATGTGAGAGCGGTTCGACGTTGGATGTGTCCAGCTCGTTCAGCTTTTCCATGTACGTCAGAATTTCATTCATCTGATGCGTGAAATGTTCCTTCTCGGGCTCGGAAAACTCCAGCCGCGCGAGTGTGGCGATGTGGTCGACGTCTTTGCGTGTAACGGACATGGTGAGTAATTATGAATTATGAATGATGAATTATTTATTGTTCCACGTACTGTTCTGAAATAATGTCATGTACCTTATTGAGGAGTGCAACCTCTTCTTCACGAGTCGAAATGCCGTCCGTTGCAATCGGAGGATTGACGATCAGTTCGATGGTACTTGGCTGTATGGAAAATGAATCCTTCGGCAGGACGCGAAAGCTGCCGTTGATGGTTACCGGGACAATGGGCACGCCTGATTTTGCCGCGAGTGAAAACGCACCACGTTTGAATGGCTGCAATTTGCCGTCCCTGGAACGCGTTCCTTCCGCGAAGAGAATGACAGAACCTCCTGAACGGATCGCGTCTGCTGCGCGCTCGATGCTTTTCATTGCTTCTCCGGCTCGTGCCCGGTCCACCATGATGTGGCGGCCCCATCGCAATGCCCATCCCCAAATCGGGACGTATGATAATTCTTTTTTGAACATGATCCGTGTGTGGGGAAATGTCGAAAGCATTGCAGCTATATCCGACATGCTGGCGTGATTCGAGACGAAAATATAGGGTGCGTCGAGATCGATCTGTTCAAGACCTTTGACTACCACCTTTACGCGTGAAATCCGCAGCGAGACCTTTGACCAGAAATATCCCGTCCAGAAGTACAGCCGGCCGGTGCGATCAAATGGAATGCTGACGAAAGCGATGAATCCCATTAGAAGTCCGGTCAGGGCAATAAGAATGATCCGTACAAGAGTAACGATGCTGGTCATGTATCGACAACGGTGAAATTGAGCCGTTAGGGCGGCTTGTGAGGCGAACAGTGGTTTAGTAAAAATACAAAAGGAGAGGGATAAATTCAACTAATGTCTGTCGATCGGTCTGTTTTCATTTTTTTTAAGGGATGTTGCACATTATTCCAAACCTCGCTACCTTTTCATTCTTCTATCCATAATGATCACCAAGTCTAAGGAAGAGAGATGAACCCCATACTCCATATCGCGGTCTTTGTTGTTACCTGTGCGCTTCTTTCTTATTCATTTGCGGTCATTCCCGCCCAGAGAAAACGCAGAATTTCGAAATCCATTCTGACCTTTCTCACCATCGGCGTGGTGCTGGATGTTACGGCGACCGCGTTGATGATTTGGGGATCAAAACACATACCGATCACGCCGCACGGAATTCTCGGCTATTCCGCACTGGCCGCGATGGTGGCGGATGCGGTGCTGCTCTGGAAATTGCACATGCGCAATGAGACAGAGATTCCCCGAAAGCTGCATCTCTATACCCGATTTGCATACGGCTGGTGGGTACTTGCCTATGTTGCGGGAGCGATGCTGGCGATGTTTATGGGGAAAGCGAAAGGGTGATATCTTTCCATCTGATGTGAGTTGCTTTCACCTGCCCAACCCAAAATGCCCGCCGTTGGGCGAGCCTTTCAAGAATCCTTCGAGCATAAGAACTACTTCTATCTGAGCAACACGAGTTTCTTGGTTTCTGTGAACGAACCGGCTTGAAGTCGATAGAAATACATGCCACTGGGTATGCTTGTGGCGTTCCACACATAACTGTAATATCCCGATTCAAGCTGCGTGTTCACGACTGTTGCCACCTCTTTGCCGATCACATCGTAGATCTTGAGCGATACAATGCTTTTCTTCGGAAGAGCAAATGAGATTGTCGTTGTAGGGTTAAAGGGATTGGGATAATTCTGTAACAATGAATATCTGGAAGGAAGAACTTCACTCTTCCGTACCACGGGTGTACCAAAGTCGTGCTCGTGCATTACAATATTATCGAGTTTCATGGCGACGGTTGAATTTCCGACACCAACAACAAACTGCGCTTGTGCATCGGTGGTATTATTCATAATGAAATTAAAAGAATACGTCTTCATCGTCGGTGTGATGTTAAATGTATTGCTACCGTACAGCGTGTAGCTGCCGCCGTTTTGCGAAACGCTGACATCAATGTTTTTTGTCTGATCAGCCGAAGCGTCGACGAAGATGTCGTACGTTTTCCCTTTAACAATATTTTTCCCGAACTGGTAGATCTGAATGTGCCATGTTGCAGTTCCGCCATTGCCAATATTGATACCAAGTGTGCCATTAGAGACCGAGAATGAAGCACTTGCCGGTGATACCACATTTGTACTCCAACCAGATAGATCACTTGTAAAATCGCCATTGGTAAGCATATTCTTTCTAATACTTCTGGCAATAGCAAAAGGACTATTGCTTGTATCCGCAACAGCGGCAGTTGTAATATCTGCCAAACGTACGAGACAGGTATCGGCATTGATCTCCGGTAAAATCCAACTATAACCTCCGGTCGAAGCGTTCACGCTGTCTGCGATAAGAATCCAGCTTCGTCCGTTGGTCGTTGAAAGTTGCAGCCTCAACTTTGCAACCGATTCCGTAATCCACTCGATGCGGGTTGTGTCCTTGCCGTAATACTGTTCACCTCCATTGGGCTTCGTGAGCACGATCCAGGAGGACACATTTCTCAAAGGAAACAGTTCCGAAATTGCAGAGACGGTGGCATCCGACACGTCCTCGATTTTGATTAGACAGGAATCATTGGCGAGCGATGGCACATTCCACGGGTACATGCCCGCGCTTGCGGTAACACCGGTGGCGATGGAGTTCCATGTTGCCGCGCTCCATGTCTTATAAAAAAGGTTACACGACGTCACATTCTGCGACGTCCATTGAATCACCCAGGTTGAACCGGTTACAAGCGTATCACAATGCAAGGGGGACGTAAGCGAAACGCTCTTGGAAAAATCATGTTCATGCAATCCTATATTATCCAGTTTCACTCCGACAGTGGAATTTCCAACGCCGATTACAAACTGCGATTGAGCATCGGTGGTATTATTCATAATGAAACTAAAAGAATACGTCTTCATCGTCGGTGTGATACTGAATGTATTGCTTCCATATTGAGTGTAACTACCGCCGTTCTGTGAAACGCCGACATCAATGGTTCTTGTCTGGTCTGCCGAAGCATCGATGGAAATGTCGTACGTTTTTCCTTTAACAAGATTTTTTCCAAATTGGAAGAGTTGGACATGCCATCCGGCGGTACCACCGTTTTGAATGGTGACGCTTAGGACACCACTTGATACCGCGAAAGAAGCACTCGCAGAGGAATTGACATTCGTCATCCAATCCGACATGCCGTTCGCAAAATCTCCGTTGACGATTATGTTTTTTCTTGCGTACTTTTCTATATGAAATGGAATACTGTTGGCATCAGAAACACCCGAAGCATTACAATCTGTTATGCGTATTAAACAAAAATCTGCATTGACATCGGGAACGGTCCAGTCATAGTGGCCAATGGAATTATCAATACTATCAGCTATGGATAACCACGTGCGGCCATTGTTTATCGAAAGCTCCAACTTCACCCTTGAAACAAATTCTCCTTGCCACTCAATTCGAAAAATGTCTTTGCCATAAACAGAGGCACTACTATCCGGCATTGTTAAAAGATGGAGAGTGTGTGTATCGGTAGCCCATGCCGTTTCCACGCCAAACCAAAGTGTTTTAGTAACCGTCTGATCGAATGTAATTCTGAATGTATTTGCGGCTATCGGATGATAGATAGTAAATCTTCCCGTACGTTCACCCATTGTTCCTAATTCATGTATCCGTACCGAGTCGGCTTTGAGTTTTAGCTCAAACGTTATAAGTGCCGGTTGAATAATCGTCGGAGCTGTCCCGATGTTCAATACTGTTGTTTTTGTAGAATTCCAAACTGTTCCGGTGTTCTCCTGTTTTGTCCCAATCGTCAACAATGATTTTGTTGCAGAATATAAACTATCGTCTGTCAGGCTGATCCATGAAAATCCTCCAAAAACATTGCCGCTAATCAATTTTATATTTCCAATCTCTTGATTTGGATAGTTCTGCAGAAAACCGACGGCAGCACGAAATTTCGGCGTGTTGATTGTAAACAAACCAGTTGCATCCCAGACCAATTCTTTTGTATCAGATATGTATGGATTGGTCGGTACAGAAGGAATACTAGTATTGAGAAGGGGCACCGTGCCGTTATAGTCGGCAACAACAATTTTATGGTTTAACGCCTGAAGTGTAGGATAACCAGTAGGATAGAGCCACCATTCCCTCGTGGTAAAAGGAGCCGACAAAACATCGTTATTCGTCATTGAGAGTTCTATCGGTTGCGTTGATCCGGAAATGAGTTTGTCGCGAAACGCCTTGGCAAATGTGGGTGCAAAAGCCATGCGGATATTATTTCGCACAAAATCCAAATCGTTTTCCACGACATCATTCTCTATTGACTGACCGCTTCCGAAACTAAAGAACATGATAGCATCGGCATCATGCAAAGAGCTATAGGCCGTAACATAGAACGGTGACTCGACGCTATAATCCGTAAAATAAGGATGATTATATTCACCGATACTGAACGGTTTATTCTTATAGGCCAGTCCTCTGAATAATTGCAGAATAGTACTGTTCCGGGGATCATTGACCATCGGTTTGTTAGTATTTATTAAATGCCTATCTGCATCTACCTGTGACAAGTCCCAATAAGTATGCTCGTCTACATAATCGAGGCGGCTTTGAATTTTATTATCCGGAACTCCCGCAAGAAAATTTTGTCCGGAAATCGGAATGCGTAATCCACAGTCGGTTTTCAAAAAACTATAAAACTCATCAAAATATTTTTCTTCCAGATCGATGTAAAAGGCAACTTCATCCAATCTTCTCTTTCCGCCGAACGAATCAGTCTTCTGCAATCGTTTGATGTTGCGAAGCGTTAAGGACTCTCCCGCCAGAAGTTCTGCAGAAGAGGTACCTTCAATCTTCCATGCCGTTTTCAAACCTTCGTCTGTGCCATACTTGCCGATGAGATATTGATTCCAGAGACTATCCAACTCTATGCTGTAATATGTCGGCAGCACGCCTCCTTCACTGATCGGTTTTAGTCCATTGGCAATGTATGAGTGAAACAACCAATCTTCATTGACAACTTCCATGAGTCCCAAGACCGGATCATTCTTTAACGCCAAGCCGGTGTATGGGTTTTCTTTGTTTAAAAAATCTTTGATATATTTTTTTCGAATGTTGATGAGGGGCCGGTCGTAATAATCGCAGAGCGCATGAGACATGGGAACAGAATCCGACACAGCAATCCCTTCTTCCGGCATTTGTCGTATTTCGCCATTCCATGCAAGAACAACACGTATCCCTTGTTTTTTCAATTCATTCACAAAGAAAAAGAATTTATCGAGACGCTCTTCATTGTACGTGAGATTCGCTCCATCAAATGTGCGCAATCCCCAATCTCCGTTAAATTCATTTCCAAATCGGACAATATTGAATCCGTACTTCCGCAATCTTCCGGCCAAAAACGGAGCTTTGTCTTTGTCCGGGAACAAAGCCGGGCCGGCATAAACGTTATTTCCATAAATTCTCAGTTGTTTCCCGTTTACTTCAAAATTTCCGTCAGCATTGGCTGTTACAAAATCATTTGTGCCGATTGGTTCAATTGGAAAAGATGGTAGAAATACCTGCGATGTTGTATCGTACGGCGGTAAATAAAAATTAAATCCGTTGGGAAAGGTTTGTCCCTGTACCGGCAAGGCAAGGATTAATAGGAATAGCGCAAGTGCGGATTGCTTCATAGAGATATTCACTCCCTTCATTATCGAAAGTCGATTGAAATTTCATCGTGCCGGGGTCGGGGCGGCTCGTTGTATCCGCACATGTCGGACGCTACGGCTTTGCCGCAACGACCGACAATCCTGTGCCTGCTGTATTAGTTGAACAATAATCAACAAACATCAGCAGAAGTGTGAGCCAAAAGGTGAGCAGATAGTAGAATGGAAGCACAATGAAAAAGATTTTGCCGGCGCCGAGCATAAGGATCGGATATTTGATGCCGAGTCTCCAAGCCAAGCTTCCGGCAGGGCCGTATGTGTAGCGGGTGGTCTCCATGGTGAATCCGACCGACGTCAATTTCTGCGAGATGTCTTCTACGGAATATCCGTTGCGTGCATGTTCTTCGATAAAGCTTGCATCATGTTCATCATGTGCGTCCGAGCCGCCAAGATTGGATGGCGTGTTGATCAGCAGTTTTCCACCCGGCTTCAATGCGCGGAAGAAATTCTTGAATACCTGAACATCATCTTCGATATGTTCCATCACATCAACGGATATGATGAAATCGAACTCGCTCTCGTGTGTCGGAACGAGAAGATCTTCGACCGCAAATGTTATATTCGATAATCCAGCTCGCGAGAAAAAATCTCTGCAATCGCTGATCTGTTCTTCCTTCACATCAACAGCATGAATAGTGCAGCCGGGAAATCTCTTTGCGCAATAGTAAGAATACTGTCCGAAGCCGCTGCCGGCATCGAAAATTGCCGGAGGAGCTTGCCGGTTCGCCAATTGCTTGCGCAGCTCCCGCTTCACGTACCACTCGCGCAGAAACATCACGCCGAGAATCTTGTAGAACAATGCACGCAGGACGGGCCATGTTCGGATGACGGTTCCAAAATCTTTTTTGATCGGATCGTATTTCATGAAAGGCTTTTCCCTGGAATCGTTTCGGCGGCGGCAAGGATGTGGCGATACAACTGATCCGGTGTTATGGAGTTCATGCAATTGGGATCGAAGTCACAACGCTGCTTATAGCAGACGAGACAATCAAGCTGGGCCGTAATCTTCGTGATTTGTCCGTCGTACGAATCAATCTCGGCGCTGGATGTCGGCCCGAAGAGTGCAATCACTTTCTTCTTCAAAGCCGTTGCCGCATGCAGGGCGAGTGTGTCACCGGTAACGAAGATATCACACAGCGACACGAGACCGAAGAATTGTCGCAAAGAATTATCAGAGCCGGTATTCACAACGCGTTGGGGGTGAATCTGTGCAAGATACTCATTCCGTTCTCTCTCCAGCCATCCGCCATAGAGAAATATCGTTGCATTGGTCTTTTCCAGCAGCAGAACGATCAATTTCTCAAAGCCATCAAGCGTCCACTGCTTCAATTGCCAGCGCCCACCTGCACCCGTATTGAGGCCGATGACAATCTCTCTTTCAGTGAGGCCGTGTACGCGCGCAAAATCGGCTGCGGCTTCATCCTCTTTCTTTGAAAGGTGGAGAATGATGTTTTTGGGATGTGCTGGCAGGCAACAGAGTTCGAGCATCAGATCCTGATATGACCGCACATTTTGTTTCTTCAAGGAATCGAACGCGCCCATCTCCAGCCAATGCTCTGCTTCCGGGTTGAAGGGAAATACTTGCCCTCGAGCATTGATCCCGTATCCGCGCTTTTCTTTTGAATGGATATGGGATGCGAGCGCCGCGCTATCGGGGGCAGCGTCCATGTTCAGCAGCAAATCAAATTCTTCAACAGCGAGATAGTAGCCTGTCTCTGCTGCATCGTAAGACAGCGCGCGGGAGATAAAAAGATTGTTTTCGAGGAGCGGCATCGCTTCTGTTCGTGTGACCCAAGTGATGATAGAGTCGGGATAGCGCTCTTTCAGCGACTGCAGTGTGGCGGTCGTCCGCAGCACGTCGCCGACTGCATCGAGTTTGACAATGACGATGCGAAAGCCTGCCACAGCATAGTGGTGGCAATCCGGGCATGTCACGCCTTCCTTCTTATTGAAGATGCAGGGATGGTCGCCGGGAAAGTGCTTGCAATCGAGTTTCAGAATCATGATTGTTGGATGTCTGTGAGAATGTCGTCGAAAATCGATCTGATACTGGAAAAATTGTTCGTTTCACGCTTGGCAATGATGTCGTCGGCGAAACGCCGGCGATTTCCTTCAGCAAAGAAACGGATGACAGCGTTGCTTAATGCGGGAATGTCATGCGGCGGTACGATGAATCCTGTCGAGTTTTCATCTACCAATTCCGCCAAACCGCCCACATTGGTCACAATGACCGGCTTCGTGAAGCCATAGGCGATACTAAGAATGCCACTCTGTGTTGCTTCATTGTAGGGAAGCACCACCACGTCCGATGCTGTGAAATAAAGATGCACCTGTTCGTTGGGCACATATTCCGCAACAATGGTAACGCAGTCCTGAATTCCCAGCCGCGTAATCGCCTCGCGATAAGGGGCAGGATCGTCATAAAATTCGCCGACGATTAGCAGATGCACGTCGGTGACCTCTTTTCGGATTGCGGGAAGAGCCTCCAGCAAATTCATGAGTCCTTTGTACGTCCGAATATATCCGAAGAAGAGAATGATGCTGCGCCCCGCTATCTTCAGAGACTGCAACGCCTGCTCTTTCGTCAGCGCTTCGCCGGTCGCTTGGTAGCAGTCATACACGGGAAGCGACGATTTGAAGACTTTGATCGCCGGAAACATTTTGCCGATCGCTTGCTCGACCACGCCGGAAAGAACCAGAAATCTGTCGGCCGTGGAAAGGGCGAGTTTGGTCAGCACAACATCCACGTAGCGTCCTTCATGGGAAATAACATTCTCCGCGATGATCACTACTGGTTTGCCTGTCATCCATTTGAACAGCGTGGCGATGGTGCGGACGATCGGACCGAAGAATGGATTCCACCAGGTGAAAACGAGCATGTCGGGCTGCAGTGACGCAGCACGCCGCGCCGCGCGTACCCAGGTGAAGGGATTAAGGCAGTCGATAATCTGTTCAGCGGGATGTTTCTTGATTGCCGTGCCACTCACGTCATTCTGCCTCACTCCCGGAAAAAGGAATCTGGGATAGAGACGTGAGAACGAAATCACGGTGACATCGTTGGACGATGCCAGCGCTTCATACAGATGTGCAACAAAGAGCGCATTGCCGCCACGCAGCGGATAAGCCGGACCGACGAGGACAATCTTCATTTATTTCAAGACTTCCCGGATGGAGTATTCCTTTTCCGTGTTCTGACCTTTGGTAATCATCTCACCGAGCAGGCCGAGAGAGACAAACTGCACGCCGACGATGATCAGAATCAATCCGACGACGAAGAGCGGACGATTGCTGAGCGCAGTTCTGCCGAGCATCCACTCGACAGAGAGGTATGCATCAAGAATGAATCCGGCAAGCGCCGAAAGGATTCCCCAGACACCAAAGAAATGGAGAGGACGCGTCATGTAGCGCGTTGTAAACAGCACGGTGAGCAAATCGAGTCCGCCTTTAAAGAGTCGGCCGCCGCCGAATTTTGATTTTCCGAATTTGCGTGCACGGTGTTGCACCGGCACTTCACCGATACGGAATCCCTGCCAGTGCGCCAACGCAGGAATATAGCGATGCAGTTCACCATAGACGTTCACGCTCTTCACAACGTCCTTGCGGTACGCCTTTAATCCACAATTGAAATCGTGGATCTTGATTCCTGTCGCCAGGCTCGTGACGAAGTTAAAGAACTTCGACGGAATTATCTTGGTGATGGGATCATGCCGCTTTTTCTTCCAACCGGAAACGACATCGAAACCGGCGCGAATCTGCTTCACGAGATTCGGAATTTCGGCCGGATCGTCCTGCAGGTCGGCATCCAGCGTGATGACGAATTCGCCCTGGGCTTTTTGGAAACCCACCATCAACGCCGCGCTCTTGCCATAGTTGCGACGGAACCGAATGACTTTGATTCTTTTGTTCTTGAAATGAAGATCGCGCAGCACGCGGAATGAATTATCCGTACTGCCGTCATCGATGTAAATAATTTCGTATCGTCCACCGAGGCGCGTAAGAACAACTTTCAGCTGCTCGGTCAAATCACGGAGCGATTCCTCCTCATTGTAGAGGGGAATCACCACCGAATATTCAAGCCTTTGCGCTGCAGGCGGTTGCGCTTGAGACTGTGATTGCTGCTGCGGGTGTTGCTGCTGTTGGCGCTGTACAGATTGCGGTTCCGGCGTGACAGGAGTTTCTAATGTTGTGTCCACATGGGTTGTTTCCGGTGTTGCTGCTTCATCGGCGGGCACTTCCGTTGGTTTATTGTGGGGCCGCCGATACCGTGGATATCTGCGCCGTTGGGAATTGTCACGGGGTTTCTGTTCGTTGTTTTCTTCTGCCATAAATAAGCCTATAAAAAATGGGCCACGCGTTACGCACAAACCGGCAGCGCTGTCTTCTGAGACTCCCAGGAGCTACGCCAATGTCCGGAATTGGAATAGTAGGAAAAAGGCCAACGCTTCCGAGCATTTGTGACACGGTGGGATAAGTTAATGTTCCCTCTGGAGGCCGGACAATTTACAAAGTAAGATAAATCCCTTTAAAATACAACGAAAATAGGCGCTTTGGAATGTCGTGTCACATAATTCGGATGATTTTGAGGCGGAATTTTTGAATGGGGCGGGGAATGATGGAAAAATGTGATTGCTACCCTAGCGAAAACATGGATATAATGCTGTTCGTCATTTCATCGACAGTGTTTGGGCACTGCCGGAAGTTGGACGCTGAGCGCAGACGAAGTGCTCGGCGTCCGTTTTTTTCCGATGATGAATTACACTACTCTGCAGAGAGCAATGTTACGATCCCATCAAAGGTTGTTACAACCACACGTTTAGCATCCAACGGCGTTGGAGTGCTTATGATGGAAGTGCCGGTACGGTGCGCCCATCGAATCGCACCCGTTGCTGCATCCAGTGCATAGATGCGGCCATTTTTAGTTCCAAAGAAAACAATTCCGTCTTTCTCTCGAATCATTGATGCATCAATATTGTAACCGTAGCTGCAATTGGTGGCCCAGACTGTCTGCTGCTGAGGTGCTGTTGAAGAAAATGCAAAGAGCGTATCGTTCATACACTTCGCATAGATGCGCAAGGCGTCTGCTGAGATCCCGATTTCTTCCCGCACCTGGTGCAACTTTGAACGCCAGACCTGTTTTCCCGTCACTGCATCGAGGGCAGTCATCGCGCGGTCCGGGGCAACGACGAATATCTTCCCGTCGGTTCCCACAGGCCAGCAAGCGGCGGGAGATAGGTTCAGGGTACCGGTGCCGTTGGACCATTTCCAGAGAAGCTGCCCCGTCTTTGCGTCCAATGCATAAAAATAGGTATCCCATGATCCAAAATAGATCTTATCTTGATACACAAGCGGCTTATCTTCGACAAATGCACCGACGTCGGTAAACCTCCAGAGAGCACTTCCCGTAATCAGATTGAGTGCACGGAATATTCCATCTCCTCCGCCGATGTAAACAACAAGGTTGCTGATGGTTGGAGAAGCAACAACCGGGGCATGGGTCTGATGCTTCCAGAGGAGCATCCCCGACCGTGCATCGAGACAATAAATGGCGGAATCGGCAGAACCAAAGACGACACGATCACCCTCAACAGCGGGACTGGAAAAGATCGCTCCGCGCGCATAAAAACTCCATATCTGCTCGCCGGTATCCAGAGTGAGACATGTGATGCGTCCACTTCTATCTGCAACGATGACACAACTATTCCAAATCGCAGGCGAGGCGGCAATGGTGAAGTTGGTGTGATATTCCCAAACGGATTTTACATTCGCATAGTTCTTGTTCAATGAAAAATCAGGCCGTGGATATGTTGCTGTGTCTTTTTCAAAATGATGATCGGCGAGAAGATTACTGTTCCATCGTTTCTGTTGATTTGTACCGGCAATTTTTTCCTCGCATATGATCGAATCGTTACGCACCGTGGCGATTGTATATCCTGCTCCGCGTTGGCCGGCCCGCAGATTGGCGCGGGACATGATGCCGGGAATTCCCTCAAAGTTCATTGCTTGATTGTTGTGCCCGTGACCGAGCAGTACGGCTTGGGTATTACATTGTTTCAGCAGGGAGACGACATCGTACCAATTGTCAATACTCTCATCCAGCGGATAGTGCGTGACAAAGATTAGCGGCTGCCGTGATTGCTGCAACGGACGGAGTGTCGAGTCAAGCCATCGGACATCTTCGGGAGCAAAATGGCCGTCTCCCATGCGCATGAGCGGCCCTTGATGCAAGCCGATAAAGCGAATCCCATGTGCATCGAACACAAATCGATCAGCGCCCCACAATTGCGGGAACACCGTCGCACCGGATTCAGACCATTTTGTGTCATGGTTGCCGGGGATGATGTGATAGGGAACGGTGAGAGAGTCAAGCATCTGCTTTGCCAGCCGGAGTTGTGATGTACGGCCAAGTTCCGAGATATCACCGGAGATGATGACGAATTCGATATCATGCCGTGCGTTGATGTCTTTGATGGAAGACCGCAAATCCTCCTCGCCGGTCCCGCTGCCGACGTGTGTGTCGGTTAACCAAGCGAATCGGAATTCGGATCCGGCGCGCAAAACGACCGGCATCGTCAAAGCCAGCATCAAGAGAAGAGCAATCCGGTTGATTATCCGCGAGCATGGGCCGGAGTGTATACTGGAGTATGGGCCAGCGTGTTGTGCAGTGTGCTTCATGATCGATCCTAGTATGTTTCAGTGCCGCGCGACCTGCGAACGGTGTTGCGCGTCAAAGCGATTCCAACGAAGAGAGCTTTTTTAGGTTCCTTCTGTCGGGACAGGGCAGAAGAGATTCTGCAAATTGATCCTAATCTGCTGCAAATCTGATCGAGAATCAAGAATCTCTGTTGTGAAAGAGCCTGTTTTTGCTAAATTAAAATAGGCGGTTTTCGGGTCCGAAGGTTATTTTTCCATACCACTCACGGAGGAAGAAGCAATGCCTTCCAAGCGCAAGAAAACGTTCATTCTTGATACCAATGTCATACTGCACGATAGTTCCTGTATTCTGCAGTTCGAAGAGAACGATATTATCATTCCGGTGACGGTGCTGGAAGAGCTGGATCAGTTCAAGAAGGGAAAAGAAGTGCTGAATTTCCATGCCCGCGAATTTGTGCGAACGCTCGATACATTGAGCGGCGACAAGTTGTTTGATGGCGGCGTTCAGATTGGCGCAGGACTCGGGAAGATCAGCATCAAGATGGAAAAAGCGTTTCATCCCGATCTCTCCATGAATTTCGGGGGTGAAAAACCGGACCACCTGATTCTCAATCTGGCATATTACCTTTCACAGGAACAATCGTCCCGGCAGATAATTCTGGTGACGAAAGATGTCAATCTGCGCATGAAAGCAAAGTCGCTCGGGCTTCAAGCGCAGGATTATAAGTCTGACCAGGTGAAAGACGTTTCGTCGCTGTATACAGGCCATCGTGTTGAAGAGAATATTCCCGACTATCTGATCCAGACGCTGCATAATCCACCCTTCGAACTGGAAGCAGACGAGTTGATGTTGCCGCATGAATTGCAGCCGAATGAATATCTTATTCTGCGCAATGGAAAACACTCTGTCCTCGCCACGTACAACGCGGCAACGGACAAGGTAATACGTGTGGACAAGACACCGGCGTATGGCATCGCACCACGCAATGCGGAGCAGATATTCGTGTTGAATGCGCTGTTAAACCCGGAGATTCAACTGGTCAGTATCAGCGGAAAAGCCGGTACGGGAAAAACGCTGCTTGCTCTTGCGGCGGCGCTCGAACGGCGAAAGCAATACCGGCAGATTTTCGTGGCACGGCCGATTGTTCCGCTGAGCAATAAAGACATCGGCTTTTTGCCGGGTGATATTCAATCCAAACTTGATCCCTATATGCAGCCCTTATATGATAATCTTGGTGTTGTGCAGCATCAGGCCGGAGAGATGGAGGGAAAGGGAAACCGGATAGACAAGTTTATCGAAGAAGAGAAGCTTGTCATCGAGCCGCTCACCTATATCCGCGGACGCAGTCTGGTGAAGATCTTCTTTATTGTGGATGAAGCACAGAATCTGACTCCGCATGAGGTCAAGACGATCATTACCCGTGCGGGCGAAGGAACGAAGGTTGTGTTTACCGGAGATATTTTTCAGATCGACCATCCGTATCTCGACAGCCAGTCGAACGGACTGTCGTACATGATCGAAAAGATGCAGGGGCAGCCGCTCTATGCACACTGCAATCTTGAGAAAGGAGAACGTTCCAAGCTTGCCGAGCTCGCAAGCAATCTGCTGTAAGAAGGAAAAAAGGAAAAAGAAAAAGATGAGACACAGAGAGCACAGAGAAAAAGATAGAGAACACAGAGCGTTCTTCTCTGTGATCTTTGTGTTCTCTGTGGTCAATCTTCTGCGTTGAGTTCCCACAATAAAAAAAATCATGAAAAAAGAATTCCGCTTCCGCGAGATACCCTATAACTATACTTCCTTCTCCGACCGGGAGATTATACTAAAGTTCTTCGGCGAAGAAACCGCCAATCTGATCGAGACTCTGCGCAACCAGCGCGTGACCGGGCGGAGTGCGAAACTGCTTGCCGAAATTATCGGCGAGATTTTCATCATCGACCGAAATCCGTACCTCTTTCAGGACTATCTCGACAACAAATCGAAGCTCCAGAAGTTGCAGAAGCTCCACAACGATCGTTTGCAGACAATTTTGCTGGCAGCGAACGATAATCCTCTTGTGCATGAATTGATTCGGCGAACAAGAGAGATTGACGAAGAATTCTTTCAGTCTTTCTCAGTGGAAAAACGGCTGCAGACGAAGATCTCGTTTGGCATGCTTGGAGTGACGGCGAAAGAAAACATCCACTTCGGCGCATTTCACAAGGTGGCACACTCGACAGACGCAACAGACTGGCGCGTGGAGTATCCGGCCGTGGTTGTGTATCCTGACTCGGCAGAAGAAATTGCAGGACTGGTGAAAGCGGCGAAGCGGCTGAAATTGAGTATCATCCCGCGCGGTGGCGGCACCGGTTTGACCGGCGGCGCCATTCCGGTGAATAAGCGCACCATGGTCATCAACATGGAAAAACTGCGCCGCATTGGGAGCATCGAGAACGTGCGTGAAAACGGTATTACGTTTCCGACAATCACCGTGGAAGCGGGCGTGGTGACGGACGACGTGATCGAATATTGCGAATCACACGGCTATATCTTTGCAACGGATCCGACTTCCGCCTGGGCATCCACTATCGGAGGCAATATTGCAGAGAACGCCGGCGGAAAGAAATGCGTAATGTGGGGAACGGCAATCGATAACATCTATTCTTTCCAGATAATCAACGCGGCGGGAGAGACCCTCGAAGTAAAACGACGAAATCATCAGCACCGGAAGATTTTGCCCAACGACACGGTCATTTTTGATGTGACGGGAAAAGAGTCGGGCTATTCAGTGACCTTGCGTACGATCGTACTGACCGGAACGGATATCCGAAAAAAGGGGCTCGGCAAAGACATCACCAACAAGGCTCTCAAAGGCCTTCCGGGCGTTCAAAAAGAGGGGGGCGATGGCATGATCGTCTCCGCTCGGTTCGTGCTATACAAGCCATTTCAATATTGCAGAACACTTTGCCTTGAGTTTTTCGGCACCAATCTCATCAATGCATCACGCGCGATCGTCGAGATCAATGAAATGTTCGAAAAGGACAAACAGGTTTTCTTGACAGCACTTGAGCATTTCGATGAGAAATATGTTGTTGCCGTGAATTATCGGAATAAGTCAAAACGGACAGAGATTCCCAAAGCGGTGTTGCTGATCGACGCCGAAAGCAATGATGAGCAGAAACTCATTGTCGCCTGCACAAAAGTAGTGAAGCGGACCAAGATCTATAACGCAGTAGCAATGGTCGCATCAAATGAGACCGAACGTGTTGTCTTTTGGAAAGATAGAAAAAATCTTGGTGCGATTGCAAAGCATACCAATGCATTCAAGCTGAATGAAGACGTTGTCATCCCGCTGGAGAAGCTTCCGGAATTCGCGGATTTTATTGAAAAGCTGAATCTGACAAAAGAACTGCAAAACGATATCGCCATTCTCCAGGCGGTGGATACTCTATTAGGTGACGAAGGTACATCGCGTCCAGATGAGATCGTTGCAACACGTATCGATAGCATTGCAAAAGAACTTCACGCAGCGCAAAAACTCTATACCTCCATGGTCACGCATTTGGATGCACAAGCGACAACCGTGCTGAAAAAAAGGGTCTCTGCGCGATGCAAGAGCAGCGTGTTTCACGCGATCCGGGACGGCGAAGCGTCGATAGCGTTTGATGCCGATGTGCTCGATCGATTCCGGCTGGTATTTCATGGCTATGACGACATCTTGAAAAAATTTGAGACGGCAGTTGCAAAAGAGCGAAAGCGGAAGATAATCATTGCAACACACATGCATGCCGGTGACGGAAATGTGCACGTCAATATTCCGGTGCTGTCGAATGATTATCTAATGATGCGGGAAGCGGACGAATCCGCGGCAGCCGCGATGAACGAAGCCGTGCGCCTCGGCGGCGTGGTTTCCGGCGAACACGGCATCGGACTGACGAAGCTGCGCTTCATCGACAGAGAAATTCTAGATGCATATCAGGAGTATAAGAAAGAATATGATCCGGACGATCTCTTCAATCCTGGAAAATTGAGTGCGGCATTTCCATTGGAGCGGGTCTACACGCCATCATTCAATCTGCTGGAATTGGAGGCATTTATTCTGGAGGCGACAGATCTCGAATCGCTCTCCACATCCATTGCGTCCTGTGTGCGCTGCGGCAAATGCAAATCCGTCTGCAACACGCACTATCCGAAGGGAACGATGTTCTTCAATCCGCGCAACAAGATACTCGGCGTCGGCTTGATTACAGAAGCGGTGCTGTTCGAGGCGCAGACGATGAACACGGTTTCGTTCCGCCATCTGACGAAACTGCGCGAAATCTCCAGCCATTGCACAATGTGTCACAAATGTGAAACGCCGTGTCCGGTGAAAATTGATTTCGGCGATGTAACGCTGAATATCCGCAACCTGATGGTGCGGCGAAAAAAACAGAAGTCAAAATTGATTACGCGTTTAACCCTTTTCTATCTCCGGAGAAGAGGATACTATGTGAATAAGCTCTTCCGCTATGGTTTGTTGAAGATCGGCTATGGTGCCCAACGCATCGGCCATTTTATCAACAAACCGGTGTCGGCGTTAACGGCAGAACTGCTGCCGGCGATCAATGACATGCTGAAGGGTAAACTTCCACGGGGCGGGAAAAAATCACTGCGCGAAGAATTGAAACTCACCGGATCGACAAATTTCTTCTGCTTTGAAAATCCGAAAAAGCCGGTTGCGAAGAGCGTCGTCTATTTCCCCGGATGCGGTTCCGAGCGGATGTTCCCGGAAATTAGCATGGCCGTCATTGCACTGCTATATGACGCTGGTGTGCGCGTGGTTATTCCGCCCGAATTTCTCTGCTGTGGATATCCATTGCTGGCCAACGGACGGATCGATCAGGCCAACATGAAGAGCTATGAAAATCGGGTGTTGCTCCATCGCATTGCCGATGCCACAGGATATATGGATATCAAGGATATTGTCGTTTCCTGCGGCACGTGTTACGAAATGCTGGAGCGGTATGAGTTGGAAAATATTTTCAACGGAGCGCAGCTAATCGACGTCAACGAATTTCTCGTTAAGGAAAAAATATATCTCGCACTGCCGCCGTCGAAGCACCAATTGCTGTATCATGAACCGTGTCATACGCCGATGAAAGCATTCGGCGCGCAACGGACGATCGAATCGCTTTTCTCACAAAGTCCGGCGACGGTGCCGTTCTGCTGCGGAGAAGGGGGAACGCTCGCGCTGTCCACGCCGGGGATTTCCAATGTGCTGCGGGAGAGGAAGGCGACCGCCATCGAAGAAGCGACATCACAATCCAGGGTGACGGTGCTGACTACGTGCCCTTCCTGTGTACAGGGACTCTCGCGCATCAGCAACGGCGTGACAGTGAAAGGAAAATCGCTGATTGTGTACGCCGCCGAGCAGTACCTTGGAGAACATTGGGAGAAGAAATTTCTCTCCGTTATTAGGAGCAACGGCGTTGAGAAAATGCTATTTTAGGATCGCAGATTAAACAGATTACGCAGAAAGAGAACATCGCAGACGAAGCAGATTGCACGGATGAGATAGAAACAGAATATGGTTATTTTTTGTCTCCTGAGCCGGAATCCATCGGCGTATACAAAAAGTAAATCAGCTAAATCTGTGATAGAGGAGTGAAATGAAATCGGTAACGGTACCCAAGCATTGGCTCTATTTCATTGCCGGATTATTGTGGAGTGCCGTCGGTGTAATGCTCTGCCGGTTGGCCGTTGTCTGGCTGGGTGTCGTGGGAAAATGGATGGGACTTGAATTGGCGCTCGTCGGGATGAGCGCCGCGGTACCCATGAGCCACCTTGTATTCATTCCCATCGCGAAGAAAAATATCAAACGCATCGGTGCATTTGCCGGAAAAGCGTCGTTTCTGGCCTTTCAAGCTCCGCGGGGATATCTCATCATTGTCTTCATGATGGCGATGGGATTTACTCTGCGTCATTCCGTGCTTCCGAAAGAATATCTTGCGAGCGCCTATGAGATGATTGGGATTTCGCTGATTTTGGGAAGCATGTTATTCTATCGGGCGTTTTGGAAAACCCGGAAGAGAAAGACAGAGACGGGCGGCGCATAAAAAAACACGGTCTTTCGATCGTGCCTTTGCAAATCTGTGCGTGGATATCGTTATGCAGAAACGATCGACACTGCCTGGCGTGTTTTTCCGACGCGTTGAAACTTCACCACGCCGGTTGTCAGTGCGAACAGCGTGTCATCGCCGCCCTTGCCAACGTTGTCACCGGGATGGAATTTTGTTCCGCGCTGGCGGACAATAATCGTTCCGGCCAACACCTTTTCGCCGCTGTAACGTTTTACGCCGAGGCGCTGTGCATTACTATCTCTGCCGTTACGGGAACTTCCGCCGCCTTTTTTATGAGCCATACAATGATTCTCCTACGCTATAGACGTAATTTCAATTTGAGTGTACTGCTGCCGATGGCCGTTCTTCACACGGTAGCCTTTGCGGCGTTTCTTCTTAAAGACGATCAGCTTTTCATCTTTTACGTGCGCGAGCACTTTGGCTCCGACGGCTGCACCTGCAACAACAGGAGCGCCCACTCTTACCGACTTATCGTCGGCCAACAGAAGGACTTTGTCGAACTTAAGATCTGTGCCGACTTCATTCGTAAGTCTCGGCACATACAATTTTTCCGACGGGCTGACTTTGTATTGAGCGCCTGCAATTTCTACGACTGCGTACATCGTGTATATCCTTCCTAATGATAAATTCACGCTTTCAAAACTGGAATATAAATATAGCCAATTCCGGCAAAATTGTCAACGGTTTTTGTGGAGAAAAAGACAAATCAGCTCGCTGTAAACCATTTCCCTTATACTCTTTCATTGAAGGATTTCATCAATCTTGGTTATTTTCCACGGTTCGCATACTCGTTTTGTCACTTTTCCCTTTCTCTTTTGCCTTTTGCCCCTTTCCTTTCTATTTTAACCTGTTCACACCATTGTGGAGAATATTTTGGAGGGATGTAGGTCGCTTTTCGGCCAATTCGGAATTTTAAGCAGAAAGCGGTGTATTCTGCATGGGGGAACTTGGCCAAGATGGACAAAGATGGCAAAGAAATTGTGGCTGAAAGAGTAGACGATGTAGAAATCGCACATGGCAATTTCACGTTCAAAGAACCTGTCAACCCAACGGTGCCACCGATTTTGAACTCCACAATCTCAAAGTTCCCCTCCCCTACTTGATTGGAGCACATGAAACGATGTATGATGCACATAGCGCAATCAATCGCCTGAACAAAGTCGCTCCAAAGATTGAAACCTAATTGATCTCTGGTACCGGCCATGATCTCATCTTTGCGCATATAGCAATAGTGAATCAGAGAATCCTTGAATTTCTTGAACATTAGACTTGGCATAAAATTATGAGACATACAATTCTAGGCGCAGGCGGTTCCATAGGAAACGCACTCACATATGAATTATTAAGAGCCAACAAGAAGGTTCGCCTCGTATCACGCAGCAACTATTCAATATCAGGAACAGAGTCTTTCAAGGCTGATATTACATCGTACGAAGAGACGCTACAGAGTGTCAAAAATTCGGATATTGTCTATTTGTGCGTAGGGCTTCCATATGATTCAAAAATATGGAGTGAATTGTGGCCAAAGATAATGCAACATTCAATAGATGCCTGCAAAAGGGCTAATGCCAAACTCATATTTTTTGATAATGTGTACATGTATGGCAAGGTCCCCGGTAAAATGACAGAAGCCACACCATACAATCCATGCAGTAGAAAGGGAGAAATCAGAGCAAAAATTGCGATGCTGCTTGAGGATGAGATTCGGCAGAAAAATACTACTGCCATCATTGCAAGGGCGGCAGATTTGTATGGTCCTTACGCGACAAAAAACAGCGTGCCCTACATCCTGGCAATTGATAGATTAATGCATGGAAAAAGTGCACAATGGATGGCCGATGTCAATCAGTTACATTCCTTCAGCTACACGATTGATTGCGCCAAGGGACTGATGTTACTTTCACAGAGAGACGAATGCTTCAATCAAATCTGGCATTTGCCAACGTATAATCCCCCAATTGATGGCAAAACATTTATTGATCTGGCTGCAAAAGAAGTCGGAGCTGCTCCAAAGTATTTCGTCTTGAAAAGATGGATGGCAACAATGATAGGGCTCTTTAACAAGACCGTCCATGAATCCATTGAAATGCTCTATCAAAGCGAGTATGAATACTATTTTGATTCGACAAAGTTCAACGATTTCTTCACGTATCAGCCAAATTCTTATCGTGAGGGGATTCACGAAACAATAGAGTTTTTGAAAAATAAAGCATCCCCGCAGCAAACTGCGAGGTATTAAGAGCTCATATTTTATTTAAAGAGCCGAAGCAAGCTTCGGGGTATTAACCCGAAAAGGAATAAACCGATCGATGGCGAAGTTTATCTCAAAGACTACAAGGTGTATCATTATGGCTATGAGAAAAGCGAATATGGCATTGAATGGATGAGGTATGAAGACGATTGTGCGTTACCCGAGATTGTAAAAACCGTTCCACACGTTGCCTTTGAAGTCGACAATGTCTATGAATCCATCAAAGGCAAAAAGGTGCTTATTGAACCCAATAGTCCCTCGGAAGGAAATATCGTTGCATTTATAGAAGAAAATGGTGCTCCAATTGAGTTTATTCAAATCAGACAGAAGAATCCTGACGACGTTTGATTACATCTTTACTATGGTACATACCTCCAAAAATTTCTATAAGCACCAAGATCCTTTTTCCGACAGTCAGGGATTGGTCTGAGGATTATTGTATGCCACTATAAACCACTGCGTGGCGCGGTGACACGCCTTCTGTCTTTGGACTCCACCACTCTTGGAACAACTATGAAGAATAAAATTGGTCAAGTCTCTCTCCTATCAACATTGGGCGGCCTTACGCTGACTCAGATCGGCATCCATGCCGGCTGGCTCCAAGGATATCCATGGACTATTCTTGCCGCCGGCTTTGAAGCAGGGACCGTGGGAGGTCTGGCTGATTGGTTTGCAGTAAGCGCTCTCTTCCGCGAAATTCCGATACCCATTATTCGCCGCCATACCAATATCATTGTCAAGAATCGGCATCAACTGACAGAAGGCGTTGTCGATCTTGTTACAAACAGATGGCTATCTCCCGATGTGATTCGCGAAAAGCTTTCCGATGTTCCGATTGCAGAAGCGCTTGTCCGGATGCTGCAGGAACCTCATAATCAATCCCGCGCATTCGAGTTTCTGCGGGATTTTCTTGGTCGGTTTGCAGATAGTCTGGATACACCGGAAGTGGCACAGCTGTTTCAAAAAATCTTTAAAGATCAAATTGAAGGGATTGATATTGCAGCCCCTCTTGGCCGCTGGCTCGATGGGACCATCCGACGGGGAGAGCATCATCAGCTTTGGGACATGATCCTCACGGCCGCTCAGCGTTCACTCAATGAGGATTCCACCAGGCAAATGCTCGTTGATAAGGTCAATGGAACGATTCAAGAATATAAAAATGAGGGAATCTTTAAGAAGTTCTTCGTTGGTCTTGGTGAGTTTGTCGGAGGTGTTAATGCCGATTCAGTTGTGTCCAAGATACTCACGGCAGCGAATGAATTCATCAATGAGGCCAAGGATAATCCATCACACCCCGCCCGCCAAAGATTTGATGCTTCTCTTCTTGAATTTGCCCAAAAGCTTGCCAGTGGCGATGCCGATGCTCATGCAACAATCAACAACTTTAAGAAGAAACTGGTCGACAATGCTGACGCACGCGAAATCATCCAGAGCCTTCTGAGCCGCTTCAAGTCAACCATGACCGATCAATTACGGCACAACGACACTCCGTTCATGACCCTTTTGGTGAATAATGTACAGCGATTGTTGAAGGAGTTGGAGTCTGACAAGACGGCTCAGCGCAAAATTGATGCCTGGATGCGCGAGACGATTACGACCCTTATCAACAAATATCATCACGAGATTGGGAACATGGTGAGATCAAGTCTCTCGAAGCTCGATGACGTTGGACTCGTTAATCAAATTGAAGAGAAAGTCGGCAACGATTTGCAGTTTATTCGGCTCAATGGAGCAGTCGTCGGCGGGCTCGCTGGTATTTTGATTTCTCTTGTGAAGCTCGTATTTCTCAAACAATAATACTGAACGTGCACACGCAATTGTTTCCCGCATTGGCAGCATTGCGTGGTTGCTTGATCGGCAGAGGCGACATTCCCAAGAAAGGAATATCTGAATGAACCAACTCCCTCCGGCATTTTGGAGCATCTCCGCGACCGATATGCTCAAGATTCTTGAATCAATGAAAGAAGGATTGACCGGCAAAGAAGCTCACAAGCGGCTCGCACTGTATGGCGCTAATCAACTAAAGCCCCGAAAGCACTCGAATGCGTTGACTCTTCTGCTCTCCCAATTTAAAAGTCCCCTTATCTTGATACTTTTCTTCGCAACAGGCTTGTCTTTCTTTCTGCACGATCCGGTTGATGCAGGCATCATTCTTTCAATCGTGCTTATCAGCGGCTTGCTTGGATTTTGGCAGGAGCGCGGCGCTTCGAATGCTGTGGAGAAACTACTTTCCATCGTACAGATTAAGGCGGAGGTGCTGCGTGATGGAAGCTCCATCGAAATTCCCGTCGAGGAAATTGTACCGGGGGATATCGTCATCCTGAACGCCGGCGATATCGTCCCGGGTGATGGGCTGGTTCTGGAATCCAATGATCTTTTCGTTGATGAAGCGATGCTGACAGGTGAAACGTTCCCTGTGGATAAAGCAGCGGCAGTGTTGCCCCCGGAGACACCGCTGGGTCAGCGGACAAATGCGCTTTGGATGGGAACCCATGTGGTGAGCGGCAGCGCCTCGGCACTGGTGGTCCGCACCGGCAAGGAAACCGAGTTCGGCAAAGTGTCCGAGCGGCTAAAACTCAGGCCGCTGGAAACGGAATTTGAGCACGGCATCCGGCGATTCGGCTATTTTCTTGTAGAGGTCACGCTGGTGCTGGTAATCGGCATTTTTGCCATCAATGTCTATCTGGCACGCCCGATACTCGACTCATTTCTTTTCTCGCTCGCACTCGCGGTTGGATTGACCCCGCAACTGCTGCCGGCGATTATCAGCATTAACCTTTCCCATGGCGCCAAACGGATGGCTCAAAAAAAGGTCATCGTCAAGCGGCTCGCTTCGATTGAAAACTTCGGCAGTATGAACGTGATCTGCTCCGACAAAACCGGCACTCTGACGGAAGGGATCGTGCACGTTCAATCTGTTTGCGGTGTGGAAGGCGTTCCAAACGACAAAGTCTTTCTTCATGCGTATCTTAACGCATTTTATGAAACAGGTTTTACGAATCCTATCGATGAAGCCATCCGCAGCTACCGCAAGATTGATCTGTCCAGCTATCAAAAACAGGACGAGATCCCGTACGATTTTCTTCGTAAGCGACTAAGCATTCTGGTTTCACACGATGCGGCAAACCTGATGGTGACCAAAGGTGCGTTGCAGAACGTTCTTGCTGTCTGCACAACGGTGGAAACCGGAGAAGGAACTCTCGTCGATATCGCCACAGAACGGGATCGGATCCAGCAGCACTTTGAAGAATTCAGCAAAAAGGGCTTTCGCACTTTGGGTGTTGCGTATAAGAACATGGGATCGGTGTCGCGCATCGGCAAAGAAGATGAAACAGGCATGACGTTTTCAGGATTCCTTGTTCTTTTTGATCCGCCCAAGCCCAATATCATCGAGGCGATTACCAGCCTCAAGAACCTCGGCGTTACGCTAAAGATCCTCACTGGCGACAATCACCTCGTCGCCGCCAATGTCAGTCAACAGATGGGATTGTCGAATACGAAAATTCTTTCTGGAGCGGACCTCCGACAATTGAGCGATGCCGCATTGCTCCATCGTGTGGTGGATGTGGATGTCTTTGCCGAAATCGAACCCAACCAAAAAGAGCGGATCATCATTGCTTTAAAAAAAACCGGCAATGTGGTAGGGTACATGGGCGATGGTATCAATGATGCTTCGGCGCTCCATGCTGCCGATGTTGGGATTTCTGTCGACAGCGCCGTGGATGTGGCAAAAGATGCGGCGGATATTGTCTTGCTCGAGAAGGATCTGGGTGTTTTGGTGGAAGGCGTGCGCGAAGGACGGGCAACTTTTGCGAACACACTCAAATATGTGTTCATGGCAACCAGCGCCAATTTCGGAAATATGTTCAGCATGGCGGGTGTCTCCCTCATCCTGCCGTTTCTCCCATTACTCCCCAAGCAGATTCTGTTAACGAATCTCATGACCGATTTCCCGGAGATGACTATTGCAACCGACAGTGTGGACAAAGAAATGATTGACTATCCACGACGATGGGACATTAAGGCTATCCGTAAATTTATGATTACATTTGGTATTGTGAGTTCGGTGTTTGATTATCTCACTTTTGGTGTATTACTGCTTCTCCTTCATGCGACACAAGTTCAATTCAGGACCGGCTGGTTTGTGGAATCCGTTGTTTCGGCATCATTGATCGTGCTCGTTATCCGAAGCCGCAAACCGTCCTACAAGAGCCGGCCGGGAAAATATCTGTTACTTGCAACTTTGTCGATTGTTGCCATCACAATAATATTACCCTTCACCCCACTTGCTGAGATTTTTGGATTCAGCGTTCTGCCCATTGTGTTCCTGTTGTACATAGGAATTATTGTGCTTTTGTACATTATCGCAGCGGAAATAGTGAAAACGGTTTTCTACAAGAAAGTAAAATTTTAAAAGGGCGTGTCTGCTCAGTGCAAAGAGGTTTCGCCGCAAAGATTACTGATCCCGAAAAGAGCTCAATACAAGAGCGGTTTGTTCTAGACACACATTCTTAAAAGAAATACAATGCCGCAAACCATCCCTTTCGATTCCGTTGCAGATCTCTACGACAGTTATGTCTATGTGGACTTCGACCTCCCCTTCTGGTTGAGCGAGCTCGGACAAAGGAAAGGCCGTGTGTTGGAACTCACCAGCGGCACGGGGCGCATCTCGCTCCCGCTGCTCAAGGCAGGTGTGAAGCTTACCTGCGTTGATTATGCACCGGCAATGCTGGAGCGTTTGCGCTGCAAAGTCGAGGCTCAACATCTCTCCTGCTCCGTGTACTGTCAAAACATAGCGGAGCTTCAATTGCAGGCACAGTTTGATACTATCATCATTCCATTTCATTCTTTCTCGGAAGTGATCGACCGAACTGAACGGCTGCGCGCGCTGAAGCGGATTCATGCTCACCTGACACCGGATGGCATCATTATCTGCACACTGCAAAATCCGATCGTGCGCACCGCTTCTATGGACGGCGCCTGGCATCTGCTGGGCGAATTTCCAATGTCTGATGGCGGAACTCTCACCGTGCGATCGCGCCTCGCCTTCGATCTCTCCACACAACTTGCGTCGGGTGAGCAGATCTATGAACGACGAGACTGCGATCGAGTTCTTGTGGATCGGCGAACACTGCCTCTGTGTTTTTATCTATTTACGGCAGCGGAATTTGAAGACCTGGTGCAGCAGGAAGGCTTTGTCATTGCGGCACGATATGGTAATTACCAAAAAGACTATTTTGATGAAGAATCCAGTCCGTTCATGATTTATCTGCTGGCAAAGGCAAAGCACTAGCCGCACAAAGTGAAAAGGAAATTCACCGCATGAAAATTCTCGCGTTGGAAAAAGATATCTCGGGGGTATCTGACAGCGCATTTACTCCGGATCTTCTGAAATTGGAAGCAGCCCGTGCCTGGGAACTCCAGCAGTCGGGGGTGATACGGGAATTGTATTTTCGATCCGACCGTCTGGCGGCGGTTCTGGTCATGGAGTGCGCACATACGGAAGAAGCAAGAGAAGTGCTGGCCACGCTTCCGCTGGTGCAGCAGGGTTTGATTGACTTTGATATTGTTCCATTGATCCCGTATCCGGGTTTTCAGCGCCTCTTTTCCTGAGCCATGATTCTGATCCCCAGCGGTAACCATCACAAGACGCCTGTGATCTCCCATGTACTGAAATGTCGAGAAGGAAATGATGCATTGCCAGTATCTATATTGAGAAAATATGGTAGGTGTACAGCTTTACGATTTACCTTTTCCCCAATGCTTCAAAATATTTGCGGATCAATTCCTGATAGTCTTTCGAATATCCTTCTTCCAGCGCTTTGATCAAATCACGGCGCAGTTTGTCCACTTCAACGTTGGCGGGCAGCGCAGATGGTCCGGGGCGGACAAGCATCTTGCCTGCTACCGAGCGGCGCCGTTGTTCAAAATCCTGTTCACGAAGAGAACTCTGTGCCTCCAGCATACGTGAAAGAATTTTTTCCTGCTGTTGCAGCGTGTTGGGATTGATGTTGCCCTGTTCCATATCCTTCACAACTTCGCGCATCTCATCGGCAATGCGCTGAAGATCTCCAAGAATTCTGTTGCGTTCGCTGCTGGACTGTGCTTCCTTATTCAACTGTTCCAGCGATTTGCGCAACGCCTCCTGCTGTGCTGCAAGGCGTCCCGCCTGCTGCATTTGCTCCTGCGACATTCCCTGACTTTGTCCCATTTGCTGCGTCTGCATGTTGATGCCCTGCTGCTGGCCCGTCATGCGCTTCAGCTGCTGCATCAACGACCCCCCGCTCCCGCCGGAGCCGTCCTGCTGCATGGATTGCATCGCATCCTGCACCATCTGTGCCGCCTGATTGAGCGAAGCCATTGCACCAGTCTGTGCATCGCCGGCCGCCCCGCCATTACGTTGATCGAGTCCGGTGACAGCTTGATTCATGCGCCCCATCGCTTCACCGATTGCTTTCCCCATTTCCGGCGTCACGATGAAGGATTTCTGTGACAGTTCCGCCAATCCGTTCGTTACGTTGCGAAGGTCGCCGGCAACATCCTGCTGCGTCTCCGCCTGATCGCGCAGGCTTGGAGAATTCGGATCCGTGCGTTGAGTTTGATTTTTTAATGCCTCTTCCTTTTGCGAAATTTGCAGAAGGTCCTTCATGGCGCGGCGCAATGCAGCCATCGTTTCCTGCATCTGTTTCGTGAGAAGCTGCTGCTGCATCCGTGACATTTGCTGTGCCATCTTCTGCATCTTCTTCCCCGCCTTCTGCTGCGACTGCTTGGCTTGTTGCGGCTGCTGTGCCTGGAGCTGTTGCTCACTCTGCTCCATCTCCTGCTCCATCTCCTGATCGTTGGCGGCCTCTTCCGATTTCTGCAGTTCATTCATCGGCATTTCTTTGGCAAACTCTTCCATTTTCTTCCGCAATTCAGAGAGCTGCTTCTGCAAGTCCTGCAGATCTTTCCGGAGATCCTCCTGTTTCCGTGCGAGTTCATCCACTTTCTGCTTGTCATTGGGGTCCGATTTCCCCGTTTCCTTTTCCAGCGTATCCTGCTGTTCCTGCATCTGTTCCGCGCGCTTCACCATCTCATCCACTTTCTGTTCCACCTGAATGCGCTTCAGCAGATTGAGTGTCCGTTCAATGCTTTTCCGAAACGCTTCTTCAGTGAATTGAACTTTCTGCATTGCGTCTTTGATCTGGTCGGGAGAAAAATTCTGCATCGAGCTTTGCAGGCGTTTCATTGCCTCTTGGAATTCCTTCAGATCCATCTGCTGCATCATCTGCTGCAGTTCCATATATTTCTCCAGGGTCTCCTGCGACAGCACATTGTTCTTCTGAAGCTGCTGCGTCATCTCATCAATCATCCGATTCACCTGATCCACTTTTTTCTGCAATTCCTCGTATTTCTTTGCAAGCTCGGACGCTTTTTTCTGCTGCTGCCAATCGGGGGGCTGGCTTTTTTTCATCTCGCGGGCGAGATTGTCAACGTCCTTCTTGAATTCTTCTGCCTGCTTGAGCGACTCGTCAAGATTTTTCGATGCACTGCTCTGTGCCTTATCGGCATCGGCAAACACCTCATCAATAGACGGCAGCCGAAGAAGATATGTCTCGCTGACGCCCATCTTAGATCCGGAGACAACATCGTTGTCAAAAATCTCAGCACGATATTCGACGACGTCTTCCGGCACCAATCCAAGAGAAGAAAGAATCCATGTGTAATCTATCTCACCATCAACGCCGGTCATACCTGTTTGATGACGATCCGGTGAAACAAAAGGAATCGTTACATAGCTATAGTGTTCTTGCGGCTTCTCATACTTGGATTGAATCAAACGATAGGCAAGGCGCAATGAACCAATGCCATAGTCGTCATGAAGCTTCAAGTGCAAAGGGAGCATCATCGCTTCTGTGAGATCCACATTCCGGCCGGGCTGGGTGATCGCAACGGTCGGCAGTTCGTCAGGTATCACATCCATCCGGTACTCAATCGGATTGATACCGCTATTTCCGGATTCATCTGTCAATGCAAAATGATACGTGAGCGACTGTCGGAGCAACAACCGGGATGAGAACTTGTTCCCCGTCAACGCGCATGGGAGTGTGGTGCCATCCGAGCAGCGTACGGAAGCAACGGTGAGCTTCTTGTTTGCAGTGACCGTCCACTGAATGAGGGAGCCAGCGAGCGCGGAAACGTCCCCTACATTGTCTTCGAGTAATTGCCACTGCGCACGGGAATACTGCGGCGGCGTTACCAAAACGGCAAATGAGCGAACGGACGGACGATCGACGACATTGATGCGGTATTCATCGCTGCGCATGTCGCCGGCCGTTGTGCGATACCGCAACGACTGTTTTGCCGCCGGAATGGTGTAGAGAAATCGTCCCAGTGAATCCGGAGTCAATGGAATCTGTTCCGCCACAGTCACGCCGTCCGGCTGCAGCGATAAGACGACGCTCTTCGGCAGGCGGGAAACATATGTTTGTTTCGATGCAATGAGCTCGATCGTGAACGATACCGGCATGCCTTTCACCACATCTGCATTTCCCGGAGCAACGTGAATATCGAATGGTGCCGAAGGGCGAAAATTTTGTGAGCAATGAAGAATTCTTCTGCCGGCATCCGACAGCCCGGTTGCTGAAACACCAAAAAGAACAAGCGATGCGACACATACACCCATACACCACCGGGCATAACGGTGCAAAGAGTCAAAGGAGACGATTGCTGTAAACGGAAGCGTGTTGCTTATCTCCGACAGGTCCTTTGCCGCCGCATCAACAAGTTCGGGAGAATGGACGTGAGAGGATTGATCCTGCATGAGATGGGCGAGTTCCAGAACATTGCGCAGTCGATCTTTGATTCCCGGATACAGGGCGCCCACGCGATCCGCAATATCATACTCCGATAGTGAAGGAAGAATGCCCCGCTTCGCCAGAAGCGGTCGGAGAAGCAGAAGCGCGATAAGCACGAGACTCCCCGCTCCCCCGCCGAGGAGCAGAAGTGTTCTTCCAAGAACTCCGAAATGAAGCACTCCTTCGATCGCAGACTCGCTGAGCGCTATGATCAGAATTCCCGACACTGCAAGAAGCACACCGCTCGCCATCTTTTCTTTATAGTAGAGAGCGCGAGCAGCAGCCAGTCGCCCTTGAAAAGCTTTGTAATATGTATCGGTATGCAGGTTCACAATGGAGTTAGACTATTGCGTGAGGGCCCACACGAGAATGTTTGTCCCAAACCGAAGCGCCTCAATTCTCTTTTCTTCCGGATCTTTATGGACATCCGGATCCGCCCATCCGTCGGATGGATTTGATTCGTACGTGTAATACACAACCAGCCGCCCCTTTAGAAAAATGCCGAAGCCCTGCGGTGGCTTGCCGTCATGCTCATGTGTCTTTGGCGGCCCGTTCGGGAAATCGAATTGACAATGATAGAGTCCGTACGAAAATGGAAGCTCCACCAGTTCTGCATCGGGAAAAACGCGTTTTATTTCCCTTCGGAACGGTTTGTCCATTCCATAGTCGTCATCAGCATAGAGAAATCCGCCATGTTCCAGATAATCGCGAAGGCGACGTACTTCATACTCGGAAAATGCAATATTGCCATGTCCCGTCATGAAGAGAAACGGATAGGTGAAAAAATTGTCGCTGCCAATCTCGACAAATTCATACTTGGGATCTGCATCGATACCGGCATACTTGTGTGCGAAAGTGAGCAAATTTACTTCCGCAGACGGATCGTTATACCAGTCTCCTCCGCCGGCATACTTCAACCGTGCGATACGGAATTGAGATTCAATACGGGCGGTTTGGGCATTCACGTGCCCTGCTGCTGCAGAGAGAATTGATATGATGAGGAGAAAACGACGCACCGTGTTCCGACACTATCGTGTATAAATGGCACAGAGGAAACAGAGAATAGCCGCTCTGTGTCCTCTGTGCGTACTGTTGTAGATAATGTACTCTTTGAGGGATGGAATTGCAACAGGAGTTACATCGCTTTCACCATGCCCGCGACTTCCTGAGCCACCTTCCAATTAAATTCGAATGCGAGACTGCGGTGATTGATCAGGTCGATGATGGTGCCGATGCCGCAGAATCCCCAGGTAAAGAGATACAGAATACCCATGCCAATCTGCCGCACGAGAAAGCGCTGCACTCCAGCAGCACCGACGAATGCGATGAGAGTCGTCAGGAGCAGTGTTTGCGGTTCGCGGCGCCGTGCTCCATAGATCAGCGCGAATTGCGTCACCTGCTGTTCCGTCATATCCTTGACAAGATTCTGCACAAACGTGAATTCATCCCCCTCCAGTGTCGGCAACAACGTTAAGATGTTCGGCATATGGACTCCCTAAAGAATTATGGATTACGAATTATGAATTTGGTTTCTTTATACCCTTCTGGGTGATCATGCTGATGCCCGTGCAAAGGCCGTCTTTGCTGTTTAGACTCAAGACATTCGTCATCCCGAGCAACGTCCGCGTTTTGTGCGGACGAGTCGAGGGACACATACTGATTGAGTCTGTCTTCAGCAGTGAAGTATCCATGTACTGATTTTCTCAAAATGATGGGATCTCCGTCGCTGCGCTGCGCAGATGTTGAATATATCGATAGAGAAGCAGTCCGCTGCGAAAGACAAGCAGAAGAACTGCCGGAATTCCGAGCCAATGAGCGTTCCACGACGCTTGGATGTCACCATGAAGAAGAAACGCAATAGCATGGCCGATATTGCATCCCGGGCAAAAATTTGCTCCCAGTGCTTTCAATGGACACAGTGTGAAGTGATTTCCAGACGCGGGTTCCGAGAATGCGAGAAAGAGAAGTGCCGCAAGCCAGAAAGCAGATTCCCAGGGAAACCGGCGTACGGCTATGCCGACCTGCCTATGCATTCTGCTGTGTTCATGTTCTTGTGATATTTGTTTTGGTGCAGGCAGCAAAGATTCCAACCCGATTCGTCCCACATTATGCAAAAAGGAACGCCCTGCCGATCACACAATCTACAGGGCGTTGTTGTCATCGTTTTTCGCACTCAGTCCATGATCTTCCGCAGGAACGCGGGACGATCTGTATCGGTCCGGTCGAAGCTGCCCTGACGGACTTTCACTTCTTCCGCACTGGCCGGTTCCGGCACGAATGACCGTCGGCGTTCGAATGCCGGCGGATTGAATTTACCGAGCTCCGTCGGGCCGGTTGGAATGTGGTCGATCAATCCGCGCACTGTTTTCACCGGTGCCTTTGCAGGCTGCATCGCGCTGCGATTAAATCCGGTCGCAATCACCGTCACCATCAACTCGTCTGTCATGCGATCATCAACCACCGCGCCGAGTATGACATTGGCGTCATCGCCGCAAGCGTCGTGAATAATGGAGGTTGCTTCGTCGAGTTCGTGCAACGACATGTTCTTGCCGCCGGTAACGTTGACGAGCACACCCTGTGCGCCTTTGATGGAAACACCTTCCAGCAGCGGGCTGGAAATTGCCGCGTTCGCCGCTTCAGTCGCACGGTTCTCGCCGGTCGCATAACCGGTACCCATCAATGCATCGCCCATCTCGCGCATTATCGTGCGGACGTCGGCAAAGTCGACATTGATCAGGCCGGGAACAGTGATGATTTCAGAAATGCCGCGCGTGGCATTGTGCAGCACGCGATTACAGATCTCGAAAGCCTCTTCGAGTGGTGTTGTCTTTTCTACAATCGACAACAGCTTCTGATTCGGAATCACGATCAGCGTGTCGACCTGCTTCTTCATTTCTTCAAGACCGGCTTCCGCCTGCGTGGTACGCTTCTTGCCTTCGCAGCTGAACGGCTTTGTCACGATACCGACCACGAGAGCACCGAGGCTCTTTGCGATGTTGGCAACCACCGGCCCTGCGCCGGTACCGGTGCCGCCGCCCAAGCCAGCGGTGATAAATACCATGTCGCTGCCCTGAAGCGCGCGGGCGATTTCTTCACGATCTTCTTCCGCTGCACGATGGCCAATTGTCGGATCCGCACCGGCACCAAGGCCGCGCGTCAGATTCTTTCCGATCTGAATCTTATTGGTCGCGCTGTTGCGTTCCAATGCCTGTGTATCGGAATTGATGCAGATAAAATCAACGCCCGTCAATCCCTTCTCGATCATGCTGTTGATGGCATTGGAGCCGCCGCCCCCGACACCGACAACGCGAATCTTCGCGCCGTTTTCTGCAGAATCGTCTAGAAAAATCATTGTAACTCCTTTGATTAGTGAGTGGAAATAAATGATGTTTTACAATTCGTCGAACCAATGAACCATTCTGCCAATTATCGTTTTTAGCTTGCCGTCCATTTTGGCCGGCCTTATGGAATCAACGTGGGGCTGCTCGCGATGCTTGATTGCGTGCATGACCAGACCGACACCCGTTGCATACATCGGATTCTCAATTTCCCGGACAAATCCGCCATGGAACCCTTTCGGAATACCGATGGCGACCGGCATACCGAGCACTTCACGCGCGAGATCGGCAGTGCCTTTGATAAGCGATCCGCCTCCGGTCAACACGACGCCTGCGGCAAGATGTTTCTGGTAACCGGAACGGTTGATTTCGAGCGCTACGATTTCCAGTATCTCTTCCATTCTCGGCTGTATGATCTGGCAAAGACTCTTCGTGTCAATTTCCACCGGAGGCCGCGCGCCAATGCCCGGCACAGTGATGGGGGCATTATCAATTACGCCCGGCATATATGCATGGCCATACGTTATTTTGAGAATTTCCGCCTGTTCCGTCAGCACCCCGAGTCCGCGGCGGATATCATCCGTCACAGAACGGCCGGCAATACCGATCACCGCTGTGTGGCGAATGGTACGGTCTTCAAACACCGCCAGATCCGTCGTGCCGCCACCGATATCGATCAAGGCAACGCCGACTTCCTTCTCTTCTTTGTCGAGCACCGCTTCGCTCGATGCAATCGGCTCCAGCACGATATCGCTGACACTGACGCCGGAACGCTGAACGCATTTAATGATGTTCTGCGCTGCAGAAACAAGTCCTGTGATGATATGAACACTCGCCTCCATCCGCACGCCCGACATTCCGACCGGATCCGTCACGCCATCCTGACCGTCGACAATGAAGGCCTGTGGAATCACATGAATGATTTTCCGGTCCGACGGTAATGCGATCTTTTTCGTGTCTTCAATCAGGCGATTGACGTCCGCTTGCGTGATTTCCTGTTCTGCACCGGAAATCGCCACCACGCCGCGGCTTTGAAAGCTCTGCACATGATCGCCGGCGATGCCCGCCACTACGGAAGCAATCTTTGTTCCCGACTGCGCTTCGGCATCCGCAACCGCTGCGCGGATGGACGCGATTGTGCGGTCAATGTGTGTAATCACGCCTCGCGTCAAACCGTCGGATTTGCTCTTTCCAATACCGAGAATATTGATCTCCTGATTCGGTCCAAGGGATGCGACGATGGCGCACACCTTGGTGGTCCCGATATCAAGTCCGACATAAATGTTTTCCATGCTATCCCTTTTTTTCTGTTTGCGCCGGATCCGGCACCACGATCACCTGATCGTGGAAACGCAGGTCAATTGCCTTGATGCGCTGCACACCTTCGCTCGCAACCATGGCTTTCCAAAATCCGTCAAGCTTCAAAATTTTCTCCGCCAGAGCACCGTTTCCCAATCGAATGGGAATCCCGGCATCCACGGCATACAACACAATCTCATTACTGTTGCGCATATCGACTTCGGAAATTATGTGCGGCACATCGCCAGTTGTCATGCGGCCGAGCCGCAGCACTTCGAGCGCCGTCGCCAGAGACGCGTCTTTCACACATAATCCGACGGAATCACATACCGATGCAGCAATACCTGCGATGACGGGCACATCAAAGATCGTCCGCCCCGGCGCGCGCGGAAGAATGCACGCCTCGTCATCCACCATCAGCAACTCGGCCGATTTGTCCGATGCAAGATATGCAACCGGCACACGTTCCATCACCGTTACCTGCAGTGCCAGTGGGGGATTGCGGCGCACCACGGCGCGTTTGACAAATTTATTCGATTCAACCGCCCGCGCCACTGCAGCGAGATCAACTGCGTAAAGCTTTGCACCCGCCGGCACATTTACCATCGACAGAATTTCATCCTGCGATACGATCGATTCGCCGTCTACCAAAATCTGCGGAACCGTCAACCGTTCTTTCCATTGCACGGATCCATACCATGCAGCGCAGAGGAGCATGACCAGCCCTGCGAGAATCCAATACACCGACTTCCCGCGCTGCGGCTGATCATCACGGTCCTCTCTGATTTCATTCTCTTCCATTATACCTTCAACAGTGCCAAATACTCTTCGCCGAATTTCCAAATGTCGCCGGCTCCCATCGTGATGACGATGTCGCCCTGCTTCGTGATCGACTTTAGATACGCCGGCAATTCTTTTTTATTCTGCACGTAGTGTACTTCCTTGTGACCGTACTGCTTTGCTGCATTTGTAATCAGTTCTCCGCTGACGCCCTGAATCGGCTCTTCACGCGCGGGATAGACATCTGTTACCACGAGCACATCCGCCAGCAAAAAGGCTTTCCCGAATTCCTCATAGAAATCGCGTGTGCGTGAAAAGAGATGCGGCTGGAATGCACAGACCACGCGGCGGCGCCAACCGGCCTTCACGCCGGAAAGCGTTGCCTTGCATTCTGTCGGATGATGCGCATAATCGTCGTAGACCGTAACACCTGCTGCCTCGCCCTTCTTCTCCCAGCGACGATATACGCCCGTAAATCGTTCGATACCGGCCTTCACTTGCGCGAACGACACGCCGAGTTCCAGCCCAACCGCAATGGCCGCCAGCGCATTTTGCACATTATGATTGCCGGGAAGCTGCACCGTTACACGCCCGAGTTCCTCTTGGCCGCGAATGACCGTGAACGAAGATGTATTTTCCTTGTGCTGAATATCGACCGCCTGCACATCCGCCTGCGGCGTGAGGCCGTACGTGATCAGCTTCTTCTTGCGAAGCTGCGGCATGATGTCCTGCAATGCCGGTTCGTCGAGACACAACACCACAAAACCGTAGAATGGCACCTTGTTCGCAAATTGAACGAAGGCGCCTTTGATGTCCTCAAGATCGCGGTAGCAATCGAGATGATCTGTTTCCAGTGTCGTTAACACGGCGACGGTCGGCGTGATGGACAGAAATGAACGGTCAAACTCATCTGCTTCAACAACAATGAATTCGCCCTTACCGAGCCGCGCATTGGTTCCTCCGAGGCCGCTCAGTTTTCCGCCGACGATGACCGTTGGATCGAGACCGCCTTCCATGAGCACCAAGCTCACCATGGATGTCGTCGTCGTCTTGCCGTGCGTGCCCGCAATGCCGATGCCATATTTCAGGCGCATGACCTCGGCGAGCATTTCTGCACGGCGCACAATTGGAATCTTCCGGCGTTGCGCTTCGACCACTTCCGGATTTTCAGAAACGACCGCGGAAGAATACACGAGCGTGTCCACATCGTTCGCAATATTCTCTGCGCGATGACCTTCATAGATCGTGGCACCCAACGACCGGAGCCGTTCCGTCACCTCGCTCAATGCGCGATCGGATCCACTGACACTGAATCCCTGATCCAGCAGAATTTCGGCGATGCCGCTCATGCCGATGCCGCCGATGCCGACAAAATGAATTTTCTTGATGGAACTGAACATAATCGCTTATCGCACTTTCCGCCACATCGAAAAACGCCGGTGTTCGCCTTTCGGAACATGCACCGCAATTTTTTCAATGGCAGCTATCAATTCTTTTTCCCGTTCGTACCGGCCGACACGAATACGATACAAACGGTGACGTCCCCTCAGTTTAAAAACGACAACTTGAAATATTCCGGATGTTTGTACCCGGCGCTCACGAGTGATTTTCAGCCATTCGATGGACCGAAGCGAAATCGCGTGCGATCCGAATCTGTGTTGAAACACAAACCCGGTATCACTGACAATTAATTTCCGGCCTCGAATCCGGTTCAAGACGAGCATGGTGAGCGCCATGACGATGAAAAACATCATGATGATCAGAATTGGATCAGAAAAGACCAGCGAGAATTTTGTCTCGCTGATACTTCCCTTCACCGTTGCATACAGCACGAACGTCACCAGATATATCACGGTCTGCTGATAATAGAAATCGAGCTTGTATTTGAACTCAGTTTCCATACGCCAGCTCCAATGCCCGTTGGGCAATTTCTTTTCCCGCTGTCGGCCTTCCCAGAGAAAGGCTTCTGCGGCTCATCAGTTTCAACGCTTCATCATTCTGCAGCAGCGAGAGTATTGATGCCATTCCCTTTTCGGGAAATTCCCGGTCGGCAATGACGACGGCACCGCCGGCATCCTGCAGCGCAAGTGCATTCATCGTCTGGTGATCTGCGGCCGCACGCGGATACGGCACGAGAAGTGCCGGTTTCCCCAGGCGCGTGAGCTCGGCGATCGTAGTTGCGCCGGATCGCGAGACGACAAGATCCACCGCCGCATACGCAGATGCCATGTCATCGATAAATCGTTTAATCACGATGCCGTTTCCTTCAAGTTTTTCGTACATCTCGGGTGCGCTGCCTCCGATCTGCCAGAGCAACTGGATACCCGCAGCACGGAATGCATCCACCTGATTGGCGATCACAATATTAATAGACTCGGCTCCCTGGCTCCCACCAAAAACAAACACCGTCTTCTTATCCGCCGCTAATCCGAACTGTCGCAGCCCGTCTTCCTTTCGCGGCCGCACCAACTCGTCACGCGTCGGAGTGCCGGTTACAGCAGCACGGCTGCCGTTCTTTTTCAGATACTTGCGTGTTACATCAAACGTGATGAGCAGATCCGAAACTATCGACGCAAGCATGCGGGTTGTCACTCCCGGATAACTGTTGCTCTCGTGCACAATCGTTGGAATCCTCATGAGAGATGCCATAAACAACACCGGACCGCACACATAACCACCGGTACCAATCACCACCTGCGGCTTCACGCTCAACAACAAAAGCATCGACTGCCAGAGCGATACGATCACTTTCACCGGGAACAGAAGATTCGTCAGCGTCAGACGCCGGTGAACGCCGCTGATCCAGATCGGTGCAAACTCATATCCTTTTTGCGGCACCACACGCGCCTCAATTTTTTCCCTGGTGCCCGCGAACACGATCCGAATGTCCGGACGTAGTTTTTTCATTTCATTCGCAACAGCGATGGCCGGGAACAAATGACCTCCGGTGCCACCCCCCGCAAAAACCACAGCTATTTTTTTTGCTTCTGCCATCGTATCTAATCAGCGAATTTGTTGGATATGTCATTCCCGCATGCTTTTAGCGGGAATCCATGTTTCTTCTCTGGATGCCCGATAGAAGCATTCGGGCATGACAGACTGTTTGAAATGAGACACAATAGAAATCGCATTACGTAGTTATCTATCGTCTCAATACACTTTTCCCACTGCCGGCTCCATCGCTGCCGTTCCTTCCGCTGCCGGTTGAACCCGCGGATGAAGATCAGTATAAGACGAAATATTCAACAGCACACCGATTGCAAAAGAAGAAAAGATAATTGATGACCCGCCGTAACTGACAAACGGCATCGGTAATCCGGTGGTCGGAAATACTCCCATCGTCACCAGCGCATTGCCGAGTGCATAAATGACAATCGTCGATGTAATCCCGATCGCAAGATATCTGCCAAAATCATCCGGCGCATTTTTTGCAATACGAAAACCGCGCATGAGGATGATGAAGAAGAGTGTCAGAAAAATCACCGTGCCGATAAATCCATATTCTTCTCCGATAATGGAGAAGACAAAATCTCCGTATGACTCGGGCAGGAACAAATCACGCTGCTTGCTTTCGCCCATCCCGACGCCGAATAATCCACCGTTGCCAAAGCCGATAATTCCCTGCCAGAGCTGATAGTTCGACTTGCTGGGAGTCGCACTGCCGTCCGCCATACCCAGAAAAGCCAGCACGCGCTTCATCCGGTACTGGGCGCTGACCATGTAGATAATCAGTGCGGGAATTGCGAGCGACAACGTCGCGAGCAAATGTTTCCATTGTGTACCACCGATGAAAAGCATCAGACTGCCGATACATGCGATCATGGCACCGGTGCTGAAATTCGGCTGCAGCATGACCAGCACCACTACTCCGCCGATCCAGAGCATGAGCGGCAAATAGCCAGAATGGAAATCGAGGATCTTCTCCTTTTTCACCGCCATCATGCCACTGAGCAAAAAAATGAGTGCGAACTTTGCCGCTTCTGATGGCTGCAGATTGAAACCGGCAAAGTTCAACCAGCGTGATGCCCCTTTGATTTCTCCGCCGATCGCCAGCGTCACCGTTAACAGAACGATGCAGCCGATAATCGCCGGGCGTGCAAGCTTCCGATAGATCGTATATTTCACATTCATCGTAAAGAGAATCACCACAAAACCGGCAAGCACTTTGATGATATGCTTGTTTACCAGGCCATTTGCAGCACCGTATTTCTGATACGCCCATGTCGATGACGCGCTATACACCACCACGGTGCTTGCAACCATCAGGAAAAGAATGGTGAACAGAATGACACGATCGATATGATTTCTCCGCACAGCCATCAGACTTCTGCAATCTCCTGCACCAATTGTTTGAAAACCCGTCCGCGCTCCTCATAATCTGTGAACCAGTCGAAGGATGTGCACGCGGGAGCCAGCAACACCACATCACCACGATGTGCCAGGCCTTCGGCTGTCCAGATTGCCTTCTTCATCGATACCATATTTGGAATATCATTGCCGATCGTCTCGACTTTCAGCACCGGCACCTTGTCGGCAAAATTCTGGACAATCGTGTCGGCGGAGTATCCAGTGGCAACGATGGCCCGGACATTTCTCTTCACGAGGTCATAGATGGTGGAATAGTCGTTTCCTTTGTCTTTTCCACCCATCATCAGAACGATCGGCTGTTCGTAACTCCGCAATGCATAGGAGACGGCTTCAACGGTGGTCGCTTTGGAATTGTTGATGAACGTTTTTCCATTCACCGTTCGCACGAATTCCTGACGGTGCTCGACACCTTTGAAATTTTTCAGCGTTCCTCGCAGCACTGCAGTACCGACACCAAATGACTGGACGGAGAGCATTGCCGCCATTGCATTTTGCACATTGTGATCTCCGGCGATAGACATGTCGGAGATTTTCATGATAATTTTTTTATTGCCGCCGATACGCATGATCAAAGAACCGTTTTCCGTGAATGCTCCGTCTGTCATTTCAGCGTTCATGCTAAATGTCAATATTCGGCTCTTTGCCGAAGCAACGCACTTCACACTTAGCGAATCTTCGGCATTGTAGATGCAGAGGTCACCCGGCTGCTGATTCATAAAGATGCGCGCCTTGGATGCAGCATACCGCTCCATTGAATTTCCGTAGCGATCCAGATGATTCCGAGTGATATTTAGAATAACTGCTACTGCGGGCCGGAAATCCCGGATGAAATCCAGCTGGAAACTGCTTACCTCCAGGACGGCAACGTGATCAGAGGTAAGTTGTTCCACCACCGTCGAAAATGCTTCGCCGATATTGCCGGCGACCACACAAGGCTTTTTCGCATCCGCCAGCATGCGGCCGATGAGTGTCGTCGTCGTGGTCTTTCCGTTGCTGCCGGTAATGGCAATAATGGACGCTGAACAGAACCAGCTGGCAATTTCCAATTCACTCACTACCGGAATGCCGTATTTTATCGCTTCAACAATTATCGGTGCATCAGCGGGAACACCTGGACTGACGACCATCAACGAACAATCGTAGACGCGTTTCGAATGCCGATCAGTCTCGAATTCAATTCCGGCCTCTGCGAGCTCTGCGCTGCTTTTTGCGAGTTTTGCCGCACTCTGACTGTCACTCACAAACACAGATGCCCCATGACGGCTCAACAGCTTCGCCACTCCGATGCCGCTGCGCGCAGCACCGATGACGGTGACCGACTTGCCTTTGATAAGAGCGGTATGTTTTTTATCAATCATATCAAATGATTTTTTGAAGCTTTGCCACAGAGGACACTGAGACAAAGAAGAGAGCACAGAGAAAAAGTGTTAATTCGTAATTCATAATTCATAATTATTTTCAGTGTTCTCTGTGGCTATCTTTTCCCTTTAACATGCAGAATACTGCTACCGGACTTTGAATGTCGTCAGACTAACAATCATCAACAGCACGGCAATAATGTAAAACCTCATGACAATTTTCGGCTCAGGAATTCCCTGCATCTCAAAATGATGGTGTAGCGGCGCCATTCTGAAAACGCGGCGTCCTTCACCATACCGTTTTTTGGTGTACTTAAAGTAGAGGCGCTGAATAATCACTGAAACTGTTTCCATGAAAAAGATTCCGCCCAGAATCGGCAGGATTAATTCTTTCTTGATCATAATTGTCATGGCGCCGATGGCTCCACCAAGCGCGAGCGAACCAGTATCGCCCATAAACACCTGCGCCGGATACGAATTGAACCAGAGAAATCCGAGTGCCGCACCCACGAGCGCCGCACAGTAGATTACCAATTCGCCGCTGCCGCGCAGGTATATCACATTCAGATAGTTGCTGAATTCGACGTTACCGGATATGTAGCTGATGGCAGCCAGCGTCAAGCCCACAATCCCCACCGTACCAATTGCCAGTCCATCAAGGCCGTCCGTCAGGTTTACCGCATTCGAAGTTGCCGTAATGATGAAAATAACCATCGGAATGTAAAAATAGGAAAAGTCAAAAGTTACATTTTTGAAGAAAGGAACATTGGTCAGGGTGTTCACTCCGTGAACTCCGTTGACAACGACGGTTTTCAATTCTGGCGCAAAGTAGAGAGTGTACCCCAGGATCAATCCGACAATCACTTGTCCGACAATCTTGTACCAACCAATCAATCCCTTCGGCTTTTTCTTGACCACTTTCAGATAATCATCAAGGAATCCGACAATGCCGAGTCCGACGGTCACCATCAGAATCAGCAAAACATACATGTTCTTGAGATCACCCCAAAGGAGTGTCGGCACAAGAATCGATCCGAGCACGATCAATCCACCCATGGTCGGCGTGCCGGCTTTAGTCAAATGATTTTTCGGTGCCTCCATCTTTGCCGCTTCGCCAATTTGATGTTTTTTTAGCATGCGGATAATTTTCGGACCTATCCAGAAGCTGATCACCAGCGCGGTAACCGCAGCGGCCGCTGCGCGGAACGTCAAGTACCGCACTACACCAAACCCCGGCGGATGATATATTTTTTCAAGCAGCGAAAAGAAATAATAAAGCATACTGTTTCTCTACAGTTGGTCTACAACATCTTCCATTTTCATGCCGCGGGAACCCTTGACGAGTACCACATCACCGCTACGCACCGAAGCGCGGAGTGAAGAAATTAATTCCGGTTTCGAGTCAAAATGCTTTGCTCCTGCCAATCCCGATCCTACCGCAATATTCTTTGCAAGAGGGCCAAAGAGAGCAAGGTGTTCAAATCCCAAACGAGCCACTTCCCTGCCGATTGCTTCATGCTCTTCTGCAGCGCGTGGGCCCAATTCGAGCATATCTCCGAGGACAACATATTTCCGGCCAGCGGACTGGATGTCTTTGAGTGTTGCAAGCGCCGCCCGAACGGAATCTGGATTAGCGTTATAGGTGTCGTTCAACACCGTCACGCCGTTCCGTTCCACAACTTGCATGCGCTTCGATGCGCCCTTACAATCGTGGAGAGCCGAAGCAATTGATCCGAACGGGACTCCAAATTTTAACCCAACCGCCGCCGCGGCAATTCCATTCGTCCTATTGTGGGCGCCGGGAATGCCGATCGCGATGCGGGATCCAGACGTTTTTCCCTTGAACCGGAGACCGAAGGATCCGCGCCCGAGCACATCAAGAGCCGGTTTCAAGGCACGCACATCCGCGTTCGATGCGATCCCATATCGAACCACTGGCCCACGCATCTTTCCCGCATCCGTCAGATACGTGTCGTCCGTATTCACAAATGCGATTCCCTTTGTGTCCAGCGCGCGATACAATTCTGTTTCTTCCTGTGCTACACCCTGCAGATCACCGAAAAACTCCAAATGCTCGTTGCCGATGTTCGTCACCAGTGCATGTGTCGGTTGTGCAATCGAGCAGAGGTATGCCAGTTCACCCGGATGATTTGTTCCCAGTTCCAACACGGCAATCTGATGTTTCCTCGTCAGACGGAAAATCATCTGCGGAACACCGATATGATTATTTAGATTGCCCTGAGTCCCGAGCACGCAATATTTTTTTCCGAGCACCGCAACGATCATTTCCTTCGTCGTAGTCTTCCCGTTGCTGCCGCCGATGGCAATTACAGGAATTGAGAATCTTCTTCGATAAATTCGCGCCAGTTCACCCAGCGCCTTCGTCGCATCCGGAACGCAGAAGAAGGGCACATGCACATCGCGCATTGTTGCTGTATTTTCAAAGAACCATCTTTCATTCACAACGACCGCGGAAGCGCCGCCGGCTATAACTTGAGAGACAAACTGATGCCCGTCAAAAAATTCTCCGCGCAGCGCAAAGAACAGATTACCGACCGCAGATGTACGGGAATCCGTAGAGACACCGGTAAGCTTCATTGTCTGCGAAGTAAGGTTCATCACGCGGAGGCCGCCTAATTGCCGTATGTCAGCCAACGTTATCATCAGAGATACTTCTGCACCGTTTCTTTATCCGAGAAATGTCTTTTCTCCGATCCAATAACCTGATAATTCTCGTGCCCTTTGCCCGCGATAAACACCACATCGCCCGAAACAGCCAATGCACATGCTTTTTTAATTGCTTCACAACGATCCGGTTCGCAGATTGCTTTTTCCGGATATTTCAAACCCGCACAAATGTCCTGTATAATTGTGCCGGGATCTTCCGTCCGCGGATTATCTGATGTCACAATCGTCACGTCGCTCTTTTCTTCCGCAATGCATCCCATCAACGGCCGCTTGCCCTTATCGCGATCGCCGCCGGCTCCGAAGACGGTAATAAGACGGCCGCGGTTTTCCGGCATTACGTCGCGGATGTTTCCCAGACTTTTCTCCAACGCATCCGGTGTGTGTGCATAATCGATGACGGCCGTCCAGCCTTTCGGCGAATCGACACGATCGAATCGTCCGGGCGCAGCCGTAACGGTTGCGAGTCCTTCGCGTATGGCCTCGAGAGACGTGCCGAGCGAGAGGCACACAGCCACAGCACCCAGTGCATTCGAAACGTTGAACTTGCCGACCAGCAACGTATGGATCTTGCATGAACCTGACGGAGTACAGAGCGTATAAGTCGTTTGTGCAATGGAGAGAGCCATTTTCTCGGCGCGTACCTCCGCCGTTGGCGCAAACCCGTACGTCACGCAGCGTGCTGCACTGTCCCTCACCATTTTGAGTGCCGATGGATCATCCACATTGATTGCCGCTACCGCATTTGCCGACAACGTATCAAACAATATCTTTTTGGAATTCAGGTATTCTCCCATCGTGCCATGGTAATCCAGATGGTCCTGTGTCAGATTGGTGAATACGGCCGCTTCAAAATCGAGACCAAAAACGCGATGCTGGTGGAGCGCATGCGACGACACTTCCATCACCACATGCGTGCATCCCGCCGCTTTCATTTTCGCCAGACACGCGTGTAATTCCAGAGATTCCGGCGTCGTGTGGGTTGCGGGAAGATGGTCATTGCCGACAATTGTTTCGATCGTCCCGATCAATCCTACCCGGGCGGGCAGTGCACTCTGTTCCAGCAGATGACGAATCACATACGCCGTCGTTGTTTTGCCGTTGGTACCCGTCACACCAATAAGCCGGAGAGACTGTGCCGGATTCCCGTACCATGTAGCCGACAATTTCGCCAGTGCACGACGTGAGTTGGACACCACAATCTTGACGACACCCGTATGCATGAAATAGGGATCGGGCACGGCATCATCATCTTCCACGACAACGGCTTTTGCTCCGCGCGAGATCGCATCCGTTACAAAACGGTGTCCATCCGTCTTTACGCCCCGTAACGCCACGAACATCTCGCCAGGCCCGATCTTCGACGAGTCATACCGGATGCCCGCAATTTCCACATCGTGCGTTACGGCCATTGAACCAAACGTCGTCTGGAACATTTTTGAAACGGGAATATTTTCTAATAATTGGCCGAGCGTCATAGACCGTTCAATGGAGATGTTCGCACATGAGAATAATCCTGCTGTTCTTCTTTACCGGCGCACCCGCTTCCGGATATTGCGCCGTTACCACGCCGGATCCCTTCACCGACGCATCGAGCTGCTCCGCCGCCAGCCGCGTAATGGCACGCCGCACGCTCATGCCTCTCAAGTCGGGAACCTGCAACGTCAAACCCGATACTGCCGCCGAATCGCTTTGCGTGAAAAGATGCACGACACTGCCGGATCGAATCGCTGCCCCCGCATCGGGCGATTGACGAACAATGAGGTCTCCCGCACCAATAATACTCGCAGTGATTCCTTTTTTCTTGAGCACTTCTTGTGCGATATCTTTTTTCAAATTCTTCACATCCGGCACAACGATCGCCGGTGACTGCGGCGGCGCGAGCGATGCCGTACGTGCTTGCGGAATAACGCCGTAGTTATTGACCAACCGCTCCGTAATTGCCTTAAAGATGGGCGCGCTCACCATACCGCCGGTATAACCGATTGCTTTCGGGTTCTCCAGCATCACGAGACACAACACTTCGGGATGATCCGCCGGGAAAAAACCGACGAAGGACGCGTTGTACTGCCCTTCTTTATATTCGCCTTCCATCGTTTTGCGCGAGGTGCCTGTTTTTCCGGCAATACTCACTCCCGGCACACGCGCTGTCATTCCCGTGCCGCGTTCTACGACGCCGAGAAGAAATTCTTTGAGCGTTGCGGCCGTTGCTTCCGACACCACCTGACGAATCATCAACGGCGCACCTGTGTAAATCTGTACGCCCGCTTCACTGAATTCTTTTGCGACGATATACGGCTTCATCAACTTACCGCCATTCGCGACCGCCGCATATGCGCAGGCAACCTGCAGCGGCGTGACGCCCACTTCGTAACCATAGGCAATGGAGTTGAGAGAAGTCATTGACCACTCCACCGGCCTGTTTAGATTTCCATTCGCTTCGCCGGGAAGTTCAATTCCTGTCTGCATCCCGAAACCGAGTGTTCGCGCCTGCGTGTAGAGCCGTTCCGCACCGATAATATCGCTGATTTTCGCCATCACGATATTGCTCGATATTTCCATTGCTTTTTCAAACGTGATCATACCGCTTTCATGGGTATCATTGATCACGCGAAATTTTCCATTGTTCAGCGGAACGCGGTACTTCCCATTTTCTCCAAAGAACATTTGATCCGGCCGGACCAGCTTGTTTTCCAGTGCTGCCGCCGCCGTCACCACTTTAAAAACGGAACCCGGCTCCACAACATCCGTCACTGCGCGGTTTTTCAGTGTCTGCAAGTCAACGCCGCTCATCGCACCCGGATTGAACGCGGGATACTGCGCCATGGCAAGAATTTCACCCGTCTCGGGTTTCAGCACGATGGCCACGGCCGCATCCGCGTTGGCGCGTAGCGCCCCTTTTTTCAATTCCTCCAGAACGATTGACTGATAGCCGATGTCAATGGTCAGTACTATCGAATGTCCGTCCACCGGATCCTGGCGCGGGTAGTCGATCGATGGCCGCGGACGGCCGAGCCCGTCGAGCTGCATAATCACCCATCCGTCGATGCCGCGAAGCTGTTTGTCATACGAATATTCTGTGCCGCTGATACCGGTGTTGTCAAAATTTGTCGCACCGACCAGCTGCCCGCCGATTTCTTCGTAGTGATACAGCCGTTTCGGTTCATTGATCTGCACCACGCCTTCGAGTTTTTTGACATCGATCGTTTTCGCGAGATCGGGCTTCACGCGGCGTTCGAGCCAGACAAAGCGCCGTTCGCCGGTCAGCTTTTCACGATAGTACGATTCCGGTTTACCGAATGTCCGCGCAAAGATCTGGGCAATCTTTCCCGCCGACTTGGATGCGATCTTCGGATCCGCTGAAAAGGAAACGAACAGCGTATTGGATGCCAGAATATTTCCATTGCGGTCGCTGATCGTTCCACGTGTGGACGGCAGATAGACCTTCGCTTCGTACTGACGGCGGGCGATCTCCTGATACTTTTTCGATTCAACGATTTGGATCTGCACCAGACGTGCCACGGCGACACAGAAACAGCAGATCAGCACCACCTTAACGGTCAACAGCCGCCGCGCAGCATTGACCTGTATAACGGATTTGGCGAGATCATTTGATTTTTGTCCGAACAGTTTCATCGATCGAGGTTTTCCAATTTCTGTTCGTCCACTTCAAACCACCCGGGCGGCTCCGAAGGATCCACCATGCCCAGTTGCTCCGTTGCCAGCACGGCGATGCGGCTGCGCGTTGATTTCCGTTTGATGTCCGCCTGGATCATCCCGTTCTGATTGACAAGCGCTGTGTGCTTTTCTTTCAGATCGTTCACTTCTTTTGCCAGCTGATTGACGGCGATAACATTGCTCGTATACAGCAGACAGATTACGGCTATGCCAAAGAGCAATCCAACGATATTAAACGTCGAGTGGCGGCGGTGCACGGTCTTGCGATTCTTCTTGGGCGCGGCCCGCTGTGCGAGCATGTCGGGATCAGAGGCCAGGCCGCCGGTATAAATGCGTCGATCGTCCGCCACATCTTCCTCACAATTTTTCCGCTGCACGGAGCTTCGCGCTACGTGAACGGGGATTGCGCTCCTGTTCTTCCGCAGAGGCAATCACCGGCTTGCGTGTGAGCAGCCGCAAATCCGGCGTCAACGGCGTATCCGGCAGCAACGGATGCCCGGACGGCGCGCTGGTTGCGGCATGTTCTATAAAGAATCGCTTTACAATCCGATCTTCCAGCGAATGATACGACAACACGACAATGTGTCCGCCGGCGGCCAATAACGAGACGGCGTCGGAGAGTACGTGCGACAAATTCTCGAGCTCGTTGTTTACCTCAATGCGCAAGGCCTGAAATACACGGGACAGCGTCTTGATGCGGTACTTGGCGCCAGCGACATCTTCGATCACCGCGGCCAGATCGCCGGTAGTGTCGATGGACCGCTCCATTCTGCGCCGAACGACCGCCCGTGCAATACGCCTGCTGTGCGGCTCCTCACCATAATTCCAGAGCACCTCCGCCAGGCGCGCATCGTCGTAACTGTTGACGACGTCATGTGCCGTAAGAACCTGCCGCTTGTCCATGCGCATATCCAGACGGTCATTTGAACGGTACGAAAATCCTTTTTCACCCTGATCCAATTGGAATGAAGACACTCCGAGGTCGAGAAGAATTCCCCGAATGGAAGAGACGCCCTGTGCGTTCAGAATGGTCCGCAAATTCACAACGTTATCATGAACAAATACAATATTGGATTCAAACCGGTGCAGCCGACGGCCCGCTTCACTCTGTGCATCACTATCTGCATCGATACCGATGAGTTTGCCGCCAGTGGAAATTTTTTCAAGGATCGCTTCCGCGTGTCCGCCGCCGCCGAGCGTCCCATCAACATACACTCCGTCCCTGGTCGTAAGAAGGTACTCCAAAGTCTCATGCAGAAGGGCGGGAATGTGATAGGCATCGTTCACTGCACGCTCGTGGCTAACACGGCGGCAGCCACGTCTTCGTACGGTTCGGGATGTGCGGCTTTGTATGCTTCGTACACCGCAGGATTCCACACTTCAATCCGTTCTAAAACTCCAAGGATCTTTACTTCGTTTTCAATTTTCGCAAATTGCAGCAACTCTTTCGGAATCATCACACGAAATTGTCCGTCGAGTTGAGACTCGGTTGCATATTCCAACATGAAGCGCGTAATAAACCGGTGGCGCGGATCGGATGGGTTCAATCTCCGGATGGATTGTTCGAGCTTCGCCCATTCGTCGTTCGGATAGAGAAAAAGACACGAATCATATCCGCGCGTGACCACAAATGTATCATTGGCCTCGGGCGCAATATTCTTTCGCATCTTCGCAGGAATATTGATGCGCCCCTTTGCATCAACGGCGTACGAGAAGGAACCCTTGAATGAAGACATATCCACCCACCTTTTAAAAAAAAGCAATGAGAGCAAATACTTGCTCCTCAATTACCCACTTTTACCCACAATGATGCTCGAAATTTAGGGAATTAAAGGTCAAAGTCAAGATATTTTTGCAGAATTCTGAATGATTTGGGGGATTTTAAAGGAAGGAGTCACGTGGAGGTCGTTGGTGGGAGTCCCCAAACGGGACAGACTGTGTGAAGACTCACAATGATGTCCTAGCGAGGAGCGAAGCGATGTGGCGATCTTCATTCTTAGATCAAAAAAGCAAGATTGCTTCGGCAGAAAACGCCTCGCAATGATTGTCCCCATAGTTTTCACATAAGTTAGGAGCTGGGGAGTGAGATAAAAAAATTTTGACCCAGAGGGCAGTCCCCAACGGATCTCAAAGGATGCCGCAGGCATGCCAAGGGATTCCCTTCGGGCTCCGTTGGAAGAAAAAGGTGAGAGCACAGAGAAAGACTGGAATTTGCCTCCGCCCGCAAGTTCCATACCGATCACATAATCAGATACTATTAACCGATGTTACGCATGACGCCAATATTGTTGCCACGAAGTCACAAAGGCACGAAGAAAAACAATTCCTTTCATTAATTATCCTTACAAAATGAAGCTTTGTGTCTTGGTGCCTTGGCGGCAAGGATTTGAAGCTCTGCGTAACATCAGTTAGTAACTAGGAACAACTAATTGGAAACCGAGACGGAACAATGGGATGGGTGTTGGTATCATGTAGCCCCAAGAGAACAAAAGCTCTTTTCTTCCCTGTATTGGAATTCTCAAATTCTTTAGAAATGTTTTCTCTTTTTGAGTAAACCGTTAGATGATTGAAGCAAAGAAATGCGGATCCTAAACTACAGCGACAATAATTATATCACCTTTGTCCAGCATTATTCTCAAATGAGAATTTATTACTATGAGTATTGTATGAATGTTTTGCCATTGCCACATTGAGACCAAGTGGTATGCACGCTGTTCCGGTTTGTCGTTCTTATTAATCCAGCGCACAAAGGTGTACTATCCCGAATAGATCATTTTGATTAGAAGTATTCCGTTAGAGCCCACTTTGTTTCGCGTACAAAGTTTTTTACTCTCCCTCCCAGCCGGAGAGGCTGTGTGAAAACTGTGAGGTTGTCTCTGTGAGACTTTTTATGTCGAATCGATCTTGCTTTTTTAACTTAATTTTGAATATCGTCACGTCACGTCCTGCCCGCCGGCAGGCCGGCGTTCATCGCGATGACATCGTCAACACTTTTTACACAATCCGGGAGCTTGGGCGCGAGAAAGCATTGCTTCTAATCCATCACATCTTGGCAGCAGAATCAAACAGAGAACTTTTTGCGAGTCTCATCTTCTGCAGACGAAACTGCACTGCCGTCAGCAGACAGCCGATGCCGTACGTCACACTGCGCCGGAAATTGATCGAGGATGCTTCTTTGAAGTACTTTGCGGGACAGCTGATCTCACCAATGGAGAATCCACGATATAGAATCTGCGCAAGCATCTGATTGTCGAAAACAAAATCGTCTGAGTTCGTTTCAAACGAAATGGATTGTAAAACCTTGCGGCTGAATGCGCGATAACCGGTGTGAAATTCCGAAAGCTTCGACGACATAATCAGGTTCTGCACCAGCGTCAGGATCCGGTTGCTAACATATTTATAGAAAGGCATCCCGCCCTGCATTGCCTTGCCCCCCAGGATGCGTGAACCAAGCACCACATCGAATACCCCGGACTCGAGCAAAAATACCATTGAGGAAATGAGCTTGGGCGTGTATTGATAGTCCGGATGGAGCATGATCACAAAATCCGCACCTCGCTCCAACGCGCTGGTGTAGCAGGTTTTCTGGTTCCCGCCGTAGCCGGTATTTTTCACGTGAACGATGGTGGTGATATCCAATTCGCGCGCGACGGCAACGGTGTGGTCCGTGCTGGCATCATCGACAAGAATAACTTCGTCCACAATGTCGTGGGGAATTTCCCGGTAGGTATCGCGCAATGTACTTTCCGCATTGTAGGCGGGAAGCACGACGATGATTTTTTTCCCTCGAACCATGGTGCGGATAAGATATCGAAAAAGAGGAAGGGAAACAATGCGAAGCAGTTACGATGGCATCCGGACGCTTCGACTTCGCTCAGCGTCCGGACCAGCAGACACGCTTTGGCGAACGGTGTTCCGTCTTGAAGCTGGTGCCGTTTTTTGGTATATTATAAAATTATGAGCAAAATCGACCCACGGCGCACGTTCGCCATTATTTCGCATCCCGACGCGGGAAAAACAACACTGACCGAAAAGTTTCTGCTGTATGGCGGTGCCGTGCAGCTTGCCGGCTCCGTGACCGCACGAAGAAACCAACGCGCTTCCACTTCCGACTGGATGGAATTGGAGCGAAAACGGGGAATTTCGATCAGTTCCACTGTCTTGCAGTTTGACTACAACGGATTTCGGGTGAATCTGCTGGATACGCCCGGTCACCAGGATTTTTCCGAAGACACCTATCGAGTCCTAACGGCGGTTGACGCCGTCATCATGGTGATCGATGCCGCCAAAGGTATCGAGACGCAGACAAGGAAGCTGTTCGAAGTCTGTCACCGGCGCGGCATTCCCATTTTCACTTTCATCAACAAGCTGGACCATCCGACCAAAGAACCGCTGGAACTGCTGGATGAA
>Ga0182027_10000042_pt1 | contig 187616 bp, 212 predicted proteins | sample 712E1DmetaG_FD_121300 | JGI IMG/M metagenome (GOLD analysis project Ga0182027, IMG submission 121300) | Permafrost microbial communities from Stordalen Mire, Sweden - 712E1D metaG (Illumina Assembly) | ecosystem: Environmental > Terrestrial > Soil > Wetlands > Permafrost | place: Sweden...
ACAGAAAAGGGTTCATTTTACCTCCTTTTCATGATATACTAAGCCTAGTTCTAGAAGTTTAAGGTACGTTTTTGTGAGACTTTCAAACAGGTGTGCCAGCCTGAAACCAGAGAGCTCACACCCTAGGAAAGAGGACACACTTTGAGTATTCTTCATATTTTTCCCCGAATTCTTTTTTCATTCTTTTTTCCTCTTCAGGTCTGTAAATTCTTGTGGTGATGTAAAGAATAAGTCCGAATATTGGCCCCAGTAAGTTTTCGAGCAAAAATCCAAGTCCGGAAAGCACCAAAAGAGAAATCCCGGTATACAAAGGATGTTTTACCAGAGCATAAGGACCATACGTTATAAGTTGTTTTTTGGGGACTTTTATCAGTATCAAAATTTGGGACCAGATACAAATAATCAGACCCAAAATTAGAAGAAGCAGGCCGAAAATCTTTAAGAGATTAGACTCAGGGATACTAAAAAAAGAAGGGAAAATAAAATACAAAATAAAGCCGAGGATTATAAACGGCAAAATGAAAGGGCCGATTTTGTCTCCGCTTCCGGTCAAAAGTTTCAGCATCTTCATAAGTTTAGTGTAGCAGATTAAAATATTCCGGCTTCCATACTACTTTAACCTTATTTGGCTTACTTAGCTTCGTGGGGTAACGTTGGTGTGACACGCGTCTCCAAATATACAATTAATCAGACATTCGGCTACGCCTACTTCAGTATCAGACGTTCCTATTGTTACTCCATTTTCAGCATTATCTACTAAACCACAATTTTCATCTTCCCCGCCATAAAAACTTAAGCAAGTAAGCGAACCATCTGTAACTTTTAAGACAGGAAAACCGTCGATCTCATGACTTCTGGCAATAGGCGAGATGTCTAGTCCGCAGTTTCGAACGGCTGTCACTTGTCTTGGATCTGTAATATCTTGTTCCGACATAGCGCTTGGAGTATATGACTGGAGTTTCTAAATTGCAAGTATTATTTTCCAAATCCTACGATAATGGCACCGACTGCCATCAAGACAGCCCCAATGAATATTGAAAGCGTCACTTTTTCCTTAAGAATTAAAGCCGCGAGTACGATAGTTATTACTAGACTAAGTTTATCGATCGGGGAGACTTGGGACGCTTGACCCAACTGTAGAGCCCTAAAATAAAATAACCAGGAAAGTCCGGTAGCAATTCCGGAAAGAATTAAAAATAAGAGCGAAAACTTCGAAATGGCTGTGATTTCTTTGAAAGTGCCTTGATAAAATACAATTGCCCAGGCAAATAAGATAATTACCACTGTTCTGATGGCAGTTGCCAAGTTAGAATCAACATCTTTAACCCCGATCTTGGCAAAGATTGCCGTCAGTGCCGCAAAAAAAGCTCCAATGATTGCGTAAACAAACCACTGCATAATTTAATCTAAGCACATTCCGATAAATCTTGCAAAATTTACGATCTGATATACTATTGGAAGACCAATGGAAAAGCTTCTGAAAGTTATTTTTTGGGCGTTAATCGGATTTTGTTTTGTTTTCGCTTCTTGGTACGTTTTACATAACGACTTAACTTTTTCTTCGGACATTGCCAGAGATTTCTTGCTCTTTGGTGAAATTACCCAGAAAAAAATAGTCTTAATCGGACCAAAATCAAGCGTTTTTGGGTTGTTCCATGGACCCTTATGGCTATACTTAAATTATCCTGCGTATTTAATCGGCAACGGCAACCCGGTTATGGTTGGCTGGTGGTGGATTTTCTTGACCGGCTTATTTTTAATCTCCTGTTTTATTGTTGCAAGAAAACTTTTTGGCAAATTAGCTGCCTATTTATTTACCCTAATGACTGCGCTCTACATGGGGTTTCATGCCAACTCGTATATTAACCCTGTCGGCGCAATGTTTGTGATACCTGCCTTTTTTTTCTTTTTTATCCGCTACGTCGAAACCAGAAAACTTAAATTTCTAATTGCCCACATTTTTACACTTGGTTTAATTATTAATTTTGAAATGGCTCTGGGAATTCCGTTTACTATTCTGTCGTTAACATCGCTTCTGGTAATAATTCTTAGATCGCCTCACAAGAAGCATCTGCTGGCGTTTTTGGTCATTTTAATTCCTACCGCAAATTTTTTTATCTTTGACATCCGTCACCAATTCATTATGGTTCATTCTGTCCTAAGGTATTTGTCGCCGTCAAGCGGCGATTCTGTAAGGTACAGTTATTTAAATATGGTTTTTGACCGTGCGAGAGTAGCAACTTCGGTGGAATTTCTAAGACAAGACCCTGGACTTAGAAATTTGGTAATCTCATTAATTTTTTTTGCTTTTAGTTTCTTCCAGATTAAAAACAAACATTACCGCTTGGTCTATTTTAGTTTTTTCTATTTCTATTTAGGGTTTTTCGTACTGACCTTTATTAATAAGGGCCCGATCCTTTATTTTTATTTTTACCCGTTATTCCCATTAGTTTTTTTAGTCCTTTGTTCATTCGTTACCTCAGCATATAAAAAGATATTTTTAGTCTTATTTGCTTTACTATTGGTTTTGAATATCAACGCGGCAATTTTCGATATGAATACTTTTCTTACAAGTTTTACAAATAAACAGGATCAGTCATGGAAGTTTTTAAATACCATGTCAGGAAAAATGTATAACGGCCCTGAAAAAAAATTTGGCTATTTTGTTTACACACCGGATGCTATCGCTTATGCGCCAAAATACGCGCTTTTGTACGAGCAACGGGTGCGTACAGATAAACTGGCCGATTATTTCCAAAAACAGGCCATAACTTACATCATGGTTGCCCCGCCGGCCGCCAATAACCCTTATCTTAGCTATAATTGGTGGAAAACAGTCAGGGTAAAAATTGCCAATCAGCCGCTTCAAACGATTACTTTTGAGAATGATTACAAGATTGAGAAATATCAGCTGACTAGTGAAGAAGTAAAAATTCCTTTTGACCCCGGAATCGACCCAGGACTTGGTTTTCGGTGATTAAATCCGTTCCTTAGAGACTTCGGAAAGCCAGGGGCTATTTTCCCTTTCCGTAGACTTTGAGACTAAACAAAATATTGCTTTTTTTTGAAAATCTTGGATACTGTCTGCGCCGGCATAGCTCATCGCACTTCTTAAGCCTCCCATTAACTGGTTTACCACATTTTCAACAGGACCTTTAGTAGGAATGTGCAATACTACTCCTTCCGCAGTCCTAAATTCTCCAACGCTTACTCCGTTATCCTTCATATATGACGCAGATGCTTGCCCGCGGACGGTTTTAAAACCCTTGACAACTTTCCCGGGGGTTTCATCCGTCCCGCCGAAAAGTGAACCAATCATCGCAATTCTTGCTCCCGCTGCAATTGCTTTAGCAAAGTCTGCCGGTTTTTTTATTCCGCCGTCGGCGATTACCGGAATTCCGGCCGATGTGGTTTCGAAAATTGCCGATAACTGCGGAAAGCCGGTTCCCGCAACCAGTCTGGTGATGCACATACCGCCCGGGCCGATTCCCACCCTGGCCACGTCGACGCTGTCTTTTTTATAAACTTTCGCCTGGGTATAGGTCGCGATATTTCCGGCAATAATCCATAAGTGAAGTTCTTTTTTTATTTGCTTGGCTAGCTTAGTAACAACCCCCAAGCCGCCATGCGCCACATCCAATAGGATCATTTCTGCTCCGGCAGCTTTTAGTAGCTTTGCTTCTTCAAAACCGTTTTTTAAACCAATTGCATAGACGCAAGGAATCCCTTCTTTAGATAATTGCTTACACAATTTTAATCTTTCCTGAATATCTCCACGCGGCAAAATACCTAATGCACCAAGCCTGGCTAGTTCTCTAATCATCTTTTCTCCGCAAATTGTATCCATTGGTGCGGCAATAATCGGTTTTGATAGCTTAAAAGGTCCAAATCTAATATTGGTATTTACTTCCGATCTTGATTTTACATTTGAACTTTGAGGAACCAAGAGTACGTCATCGTACGTTAATAGAGTTGGATCGGCAGCTTCCAGTTTTGGCCAGACAGTGGTTTTTCCTAAGTGTTTATAGAAAACTTTTGACATTTGCCAAAAAAATACCCCCTTCGACTTGTCGGGGGTTAGGGCAAAATATATTTCCCTTAAAGATATTAGGTCAATTTTTTTGCGTTGTCAATATCCTAACTCTTGTCTGGAATTCAAAATGGGGCTATAATATATGGTCAATTATTATGGATAAAATAATCATTAAAGGCGCAAGAGAAAACAACCTTAAAAATATCGACGTCGAAATTCCCAAAAATAAGCTGGTAGTTCTAACCGGAATTTCAGGCAGCGGTAAGTCCTCTTTGGCATTTGACACAATTTACGCGGAAGGACAAAGAAGATACGTCGAAAGCCTCTCATCTTATGCCAGGCAATTCTTGGGAATCATGAAAAAACCGGATGTTGATTTAATCGAAGGGTTGTCGCCGGCGATCTCTATTGACCAAAAATCTTCTTCGCATAATCCCAGATCGACCGTTGGAACTGTCACGGAAATCTATGATTACCTAAGACTGCTGTTTGCCAGAATCGGTCATCCGCATTGCTCAAATTGCGGAAGAGAAATTACGCATCTTTCCAAAGAGCAGATTGTTGATTCGGTACTTAATCTTTTAGGAACATCCGCCAGAGTAAAAATATTAATTTTGTCTCCGATAGTTAAAGACCGGAAGGGTGAATATATTGAGTTATTCCAAGATCTTAAAAAACGCGGCTATAAAAAGGCCAGAATCGATAAACAAGTTTACTCGCTTGATGAAGATTTTGTGTTGATAAAAACGAATAAACATTCCGTAGAAGCGGTAATTGACAGCATTGTCCTTTCTAAGCAAACAGACAAGAACAGAATCGCCACCGATGTCGAACAAGGACTAAAGCTGGGAGACGGAGAGTTAATCGTATCGATTATTAAAGATGCCGGATTCGATATGCCTGAGAAGCCAAAAAAGATGGAAGATGTGTTATTTTCCGAAAGATTCGCCTGCCCTGTTTGCAATATATCTTTGCCGGAAATCGAACCGAGAATATTTTCTTTTAATACGCCGCATGGGGCTTGCGAACAATGTGACGGGTTGGGAACGATTTTAACCGTCGACCGCGATTTGGTTTTTAACGACAACCTTTCGATTTCCGAAGGCGGAATTATGCCGTTTTCAAATTTAATGTCGCATGAGACCTGGTTCTCCAGGACCTTTAAAACCTTCTGTCTTGAGAATAGAATCTCGATTACACAAAGATTATCCGAGATCTCTGAAGAGAAAAAGGATCTAATGCTCCAAGGTACCGGAGAAAAAGAATATGCGGTTGAGGGCGAAAACCGTTGGGGAAGGGCAACCGAGATCCACGAGTCGTTCAAGGGAATTTTGAATGAATTGAAACAAAAATACCAATCGACAGAATCTACCTTTCTCAAATCACAAATCGAAAAATATATGCGTTATGAAGTGTGTCCTTCATGTAATGGTTCCAGGCTTAAAAAACAGGCTTTATCGATTACCGTCGATGCAAAATCAATCGTTGATGTAGCTGATATGTCGGTTTCTGATTCGTTTAATTTCATTAACAATCTGCCAAATTTAATTTCCGAAAGAGAAAAAGAAATCGGGAAAATAATTTTAAAAGAAATTAAGCAGCGTCTTTCGTTTTTAAACGATGTAGGACTCGATTATCTGACTCTATCCAGAGGAGCAAGCAGTTTAGCCGGTGGCGAATCACAAAGAATTAGACTAGCATCACAAATCGGTTCAGGTTTAACCGGTGTTTTGTATGTTCTGGACGAACCATCCATCGGCTTACATCAAAAAGACAACCAAAAATTAATAGACACGCTTAAGAAATTAAGGGACTTAGGTAACACCGTATTGGTTGTAGAACATGATGAAGAGACGATGGAGCAATCCGACTATCTAATCGATTTTGGTCCCGGTGCGGGAGAACTGGGAGGAGATATTGTCAGTAAGGGTACCGTCGATCAAGTTAAACATGATAAGAATTCAATTACCGGGGAATATCTATCGAAACGAAGAAATATTAAAATCATTAGATCCCAAAAACTTCTAGATGGAGATAATTTAAAGTACCTGTCGATAGAAAATGCTTCCGAGCATAATCTTAAAAACATTGACGTTAAATTTCCTCTAAACCAACTCGTGGTGGTAACCGGAGTTTCGGGAAGCGGAAAATCAACGCTTGTTAATGACATTTTGTATCACGCGCTGATGCAAAAGAGTAATCCTTTTCACAAAGAAAAGCCGGGAAAGTATAAAAGCATCTCCGGGTTTGAAAACATCAAGAACGTTTTTCTTATCGATCAGTCGCCAATTGGCAGAACTCCGAGAAGTAATCCTGCTACTTATACCGGCGCGTTTAACTACATTAGAGAAATGTTCGCCAAAACTAAGGACGCGAGAGTTAAAGGATATGGACCCGGGAGATTTTCATTCAACGTCCGCGGCGGAAGGTGTGAAGCATGCGAGGGAGAAGGAAGAATCAAAATCGAAATGCAATTTTTGCCCGACGTTTATATTACTTGCGAGGTGTGTAATGGTAACCAGTACAATCGAGAAGCGCTTGAAGTGCTCTTAAACGGAAAAAATATTGCCCAAGTGTTGCAAATGAGTGTTGCCGAAGCGCTTAATTTCTTTATCAACGTTCCCGGACTTTCCCATAAACTGGCAACTTTAAATGACGTAGGGCTGTCCTACATTAAACTCGGGCAACCTGCTCCTACGCTATCGGGAGGAGAAGCACAGAGAGTTAAATTGGCAGCGGAATTGTCTAAAAGGGGTTCTAGCGCCTTATATCTTTTGGATGAACCGACGACCGGTCTTCATTTTGCCGACTTGGAAAAACTGCTTCTAGTCTTAAGAAAATTAGTTGACCAAGGGAATACCGTAATCGTCATCGAACATAATCTTGATGTAATTAAAAATGCGGATCACATTATTGATCTTGGACCAGACGGAGGAGAAAAAGGCGGAGAAGTCGTGGCAACGGGCACTCCTGAGCAAGTAGCACAAAATCCAAAATCCTATACCGGACAATTTCTTAAAAAGCATTTGTTTACAAAATAACCATTTATGCAATAATAGATCTAATGAAAAAGATCTTCGGAATCTTTATATTTTTCAGCATCCTTTTTTTATTTGTTAACCATGCTGAAGCCTCAGATAGCTTTAGGACGGATTACAATGTTAAATACGCTGTTAACCAAAATGCTATGACCCACGTTAGTATGGATGTAACCCTAACTAACCTTACAGAACAGTATTATGCCTCGCTTTATAAAATTACCGTTGGATTTACCGATATCAAAAATGTCGTTGCTTCCGATGTTGACGGTAGAATTGTTCCAAAAATCACCCAAGAAAATACAGGAGAGGGCATTGAACTATCATTTAACGATCATCCGGTTGGACTAAATAATAAATTGTTTTTCAGTTTATCGTTTGATACGGCTCAAATTGCGCAGAACCTGTCGTCGGTTTGGGAAATAAATATTCCGGGTATTTCTGCACAAAATAATTTTTCGACTTTCAACGTTACGGTGTCTTATCCGACATTCTTAGGAAAACCGACTTTTATTAAACCGGAAGTATCTACCGCTTCTTCTCAAATAGGATATCTCTATTTAACTAAGGAACAATTAGGATCGTCGGGAATTTCCTTAGGATTTGGTGATGTGCAGGATTATAAATTTAATCTAACCTACCACTTGGAAAATTCAAATCTTTTTCCGATAAAAACGGAGCTCGCTCTTCCTCCTTCTACAAATTATCAGGATATAATTCTATCTGGCCTTAATCCTAAACCTCTTAATGTCATTATGGACAAAGATGGGAATTGGTTGGCGCAATATTATTTGAGGCCATCCCAAAAGCTAAACGTGAATGCTGTCGGGCAAGTAAAAGTTCATTTTAGTCCCAAAACTCAAACTATTTCTAGCGAAGAAATTAAAGCCTATCTTACTCCAAAGTCTTATTGGGAATCACAAAATCCAAACATACGTAATACGGCCAGCAATCTAAAAACGCCCAGGGATATTTATGATTTTGTCGTAAAAACCTTAAATTATGACTTTCAAAGAGTAGTTGACAGTAAACCGCGACTCGGCGCAGCGCAGGCGCTCGAAAATCCCAACTCGGCGGTCTGTTTGGAATTTACAGATTTATTTGTCGCCTTAGCCAGGGCTTCGGGAATACCTGCCAGAGAAGTTGACGGATTCGCTTACGCCCAGAATTCCAAAGAAAGACCATTGTCCTTAATCAAGGATGTTTTGCATGCATGGCCGGAATATTATGATTTTGGCAAAAAAACTTGGGTGATGGTTGATCCAACCTGGGGTAAAACTGCTAACACTGACTATTTCAGTGTCTTAGATTTCGATCACATCGCGTTTGTATTAAAAGGGTACAATAGCGACTATCCGATTCCGGCAGGTGGGTACAAATTTCAAACCAATCAAGACGTGAAAGACGTTAATATAGAAATAGTCAATAACTTTGATAAGCAGAACCAAACGACCGAAGCTACTACGGCTTTTCCCGCGAATTCTTTCTCGGGATTTCCTATTTACGGAACTGTTCGAATTGCCAATAAAGGAAATTCAATATCTACTCCTTCGCAGCTAATTGTAGAATCGGATTTACTTAATCCAAAAGAACAGATTTTAAACCTGGACGCAATACCGCCTTTCGGCTCCGTAGACATTCCAATAAGTTTTAACCGTACTCCCTTTTTGACAAATGAGACTGCGCAGATTAAAATAGCAAACGGAAGCCAAGCGAGTAATTACACTATCAAAATTTCTCCATTTTTAATTAATAAATGGATCTTAATAGGAGGTTTAGCAATTGTCAGTACGATCATTATTATATTCGTCCTTATCTACACAACCTGGCGTTTATTTGTTCTCAAACAATAAAGGCGAGATTATTTACGTTGGGAAAGCAAAAAATTTAAAAAAACGCGTCAGTTCTTATTTCACTTCCGGAATAAATTTAGGCGATAAAACCAAAATCCTCGTTTCGCAAATTGACAAAGTTCAGACAATCATTGTTCAGTCGGAAATCGAAGCATTCCTTTTGGAAGAAAGATTAATTAAAAAATATAAACCAAGATATAACCTCAAGTTAATTGACGGAAAAACCTATCTGCTTTTACGTATTACGGTTAAAGATAAATACCCAAAGGTTTTGTTATCAAGAAAGGAAGATGACAAAACCTCTCTCTATTTCGGCCCTTATACCAGCTCGTCTTCCTTAAGAACAGTTCTAAAGTTACTAAGAGGAATTTTTCCATACCAATCTGTACTTCATCACCCGAAATACAAATGCTTATATTTCCACTTGGGCTTATGCCCGTGTCCGGAAACGGTTAGTTCCGAAGAATATAAAAAGAATATCAAAAAAATTATCGAATTCTTAGAAGGAAAAACAGATAGAATACTAAAATCTCTTGAAACCGAAAGAAATGAATTTAGTAAGAAATTAGATTTTGAAAATGCCGCATTGGTTCAACGAAAGATTGACTCCATAGAATTAATCACCGGTCCATTTTATAAGCCTTTTCAATATGAAGAAAATTTAAATTTGAAAGATGATATTGTAAACGCCCAATTAGCCGAGCTAAAACAAATATTAAATTTAAAGCATGTTGGCGTTTCGAATTTGTTCAGAATCGAATGTTATGACATTTCTAATACTTCCGGAACCAATGCTACCGGATCAATGGTTGTATTTACTAATGGAGAAAAAGACTCGGATAGCTACCGAAGATTTAAGATAAAACTCGATGAAGGCAAACCGAATGATTTTGCAATGATGCAAGAAGTTCTACAGAGAAGATTAAAACATTCCGAATGGCCAAATCCGGGACTGATAATCGTAGACGGTGGAAAAGGACAAGTATCGGCGGCAAACGAAATAATTAAAAATACAATACCGCTAGTTGGTCTTGCGAAACGTGAAGAAATTATAATCACAACGGATCTTGAGGAAATAAAACTTCCTAAAAATTCAAAAGCTTTGCATCTAATAATGCGTTTAAGAGATGAGGCGCACCGCTTTGCAATAACTTATCATCGCAAACTCCGTTCAAAATTATTCATAGAAGCTTAGATTTTATTTAAATCATATCTATAGGGGAACATGAGGAAAATGGCCGGTGGGTCATCCAGAAAGTATTTTTGAAAGTCCGCATAGATCTTTTGTCTTTGGGCGATATCGGTTGTTTGTCTTCCATCTTCAAGGAGCTTATCGATTCTGAGATTTTTATAGTTAGTAATATTATTTGGTTGATCCGAATGCCAAAGCGTATATTGATCAGGGTCCTGAGAGAGCATAAACTCGCCCAAAAATACTTGAAAATTTGCCGGCAATGTTTGAACAGTCTTAATGGTTACGTCTACGCCAATTAATTTCCATTCATTCTTTATTACTTGCGCCAGCGATTGATATTGCGGTAGAGTCTTTAATTCTATTTTTAATCCGGAACTGGCAGAAGCCGTTAAGCCCATTAATGTTTTCGCATGCTTAAGATCTTCTGTATTCTTTTGCAGATTTCCTTGATCAACCCAAGAGTTGGGCAGGAAAGGTCCGTAGTTTCTTTGTCCTTGAGTAAAACTGTCCGGGATAGCATAACTTAACGCCTCCCTTAATCTTTTATCCGAAAGGTCTTTATCCAAAACATTAAAGAAAAGAGTCGTTAGGACTTGTGTATCAACCTTTTTTTGAACATCCGCATTTTTAAATGTATAGAAAGTAGTTTGTTTGTAGTTAACATCCGCAAGATTTGTAGCATCAGTAATTTCTCCTAAGACATAGGCTGTTTTAACTGATTCGTTTGTCGGATAGAATTGATAAGAAAGTTCCTTATTTAAATCTTTTGTCGAGAGCAAATTAATCGATTGGACGAAATTGCCGTTAATGTTTATCGAGGAGACCTTATAGCTACCTAATCCAACAAAGTTTTTCTTAAATATCGGCTGTGATACCGTGACGAGAAACGGCGCATAACTTGATTTAAGTTTGTACGTAATTGTGTAATTATCCGTCCGCTCTGTAGCAACATCGCTGAAGTTATATCTAACCGAGTCTGAGGTTAATTTTTCACCATCCGTAAAATATAAATCTTTTCTTAAATGGAATACATAAACTTTTCCATCGTCTTTAATTTCCCACGAAGCCGCCGCCCCGGGCTTAACCTGGTCTTTGTCGTCGATTTTAGTTAAACCCATCGAAACGTTTTCCAAAATCGAGACGGGAAGATTATCGACATTATATGCACCGACCATGCCAACGGTTTCCTGACGGCTGAAGGGAAGAAGCGGGATGAAAACATTTAGACAAAACCTGATAATAAAAAATATTATTAATCCTAATACTACCGATATCACGATGGTTTTACCCCATTTTCTAAGGTAAGCCTTAAAAAGCCATAAGATTAAACGTCTGCGTTTAAGGAAAAGCATATTTTTTAGCGGGGGATAAGAAGTAATATCGAAATAAATGCAAAAACTGTGGCCAAAACTACCGTAGCCCAAGTTAACATTTTTTCGATACTTCTTTTACTCCTGTAAAATTCACCGCTTCCTCCAAATGAAGACGATAGTCCACTTCCTTGCATCTGCAACAGAATTACGACAACTAATAATCCGGCGGCAATGATTTCCAAGATTGAGAGAATTACCATAGCTAAATTATAATTTTTTCCTAAGTCTATTGCAAGTTGCTTAATTTATCGCTTGATCAACCAGGACAATGCGGACACGATCAGTGATTGCAGAAAAGCAACAATTATAAAGGCGAATAAAACGTTGAAATGCATTGACGGAATTACAAATCCCGCATAGGTCAATCCCGGAAAAGTAAAAGCGGTTATCGAAATTGTCGGAACAAATACGGTCATCAGATAAAAGATAATGACATTAATCAAAAAAGAAAAAGCGCCCAGAGTTAACAAATTTAGCGGCAGCGCTAAAATACTTAGGATCGGCTTAAGAAGTGTAAAAAGAAGCGATAAAGCAATTCCGCCGAATAAATAGGAAGCTACACCGCCGCTCACTTGTACGCCGGGGAGTATTAAAGATAAAACAAAAAGCGAAAAAGCATTAAATAAAATTCCTCTTAAAAATGACTTCATATTGCAAATAAATGCTAACAGAAGAATTTAAACGTGTCAATTCGCTTAAGTATTGCAAAGATCTTCTTCGGAGCGTATATTAATGCATATGAATGACATTAAATGTCCTCACTGTGGAAAGTTAGTGCATGTAGACGAAGTGCTTCGGCACCAATTGGAACAAACAATTTTAAAAGAAACTGCTGAAAAGCAAAAAGAGCAAGTTGAAAAGGCAAAACTTGATGCTGAAGCTAGACTACAGAAAAAATTCGAAGAAGAAAGAATAAAAGAAATTGAAAAACAGGAAAAAGAAAAAAAACTACTGGAAGAACAATTATTAAAACAGGAGAAGGAAAACAAACTCAGGGAAGAGAAAGCCAGAGAAGAAGCCGGTAAAGAAGCTTCTGAAAAACATAGATTAGAGAAACTTGAGTGGGAAAAACAGAAAGCAGACATGCAAAAGACCGTTGAGGAGCTTCAAAGAAAAGGAAAACAAGGATCACAACAATTACAAGGTGAGGTTTTGGAGCTGGACTTAGAAGAAAAATTAAAAACGGCATTTCCAAATGATGAATTTGTCCCAATTCCTAAAGGCGTAGAAGGTGCAGATATTTGGCAAAAGATAAAATTTCAAGGTCAAATTGTCGGTTCAATTATTTGGGAAACAAAACGAACTAAAGAATGGCGACCAATTTGGCTTTCTAAGCTTAAAGATGACGCAGCTAAAGTTAACGCCAGCGAGGCAATAATTGTTTCTCAGGTTCTACCGGATGGATCAACCAGCTTTGACCGTAAAGACGGAATCTGGATAACTACATATGAACACGCAACTGCTATTGCCCGTTATGTTAGCTTTTTAATTAAAACCGTCGCTAAAGTCAAATCCGGAGCAACACAAAGTGACGAAGATCTAACGAAAATTAGAGATTACTTGCTGAGCGACTCTTTCAAACACCGCATGCAAGCTCATTTTGATGGCGTTAAAAGCCTTAGAGAGATGTTGGAAACCGAAAAAAGAACGAGCACATTAAGATGGACGAGACAGCAAAAACAGATTGATAAATTGGACGCGAATACTGTCAATTTTTACGCGGAGCTTAAAGATATTGTTCAAAACCTTCCTGAACTGGAAGAAATTGAAACCCCCATGTTAAGCTCAGGAGAGGAAGACAATGACCAAAGCGCCCTCATTTAAGTTAGAATTAGAACTTCTTAACCGCAAAGCTGATTTGGTTTTTGGTATGGATGAAGTCGGAAGAGGCAGTTTCGCCGGACCGTTAGTCGCTTCCGCAGTTTGCTTCAAAAAAGAATTTCCATGTTGGTTCAAGGATTTAAATGATTCAAAACTTTTAACAGCAAAGAAAAGAAAGCGGCTTTCAAAACTGATTTTAAAACATGCAAAATGTTTTACTGAAGTTATTGAAGTAGAAACGATTAATAGAATCGGAATAGGAAAGTCAAATCAGTTAATTTTTGAAAGATTAATAAAAAGCATTTTGAAAGAACATCACGGAAAAGAGATTTCTTTTTTGATTGACGGAAATAAAAAGAAAATCAGAAGAAAACACCTGCAATTTATCGTTAAAGGGGATACTAAAATAATTTCAATTGCAGCTGCGTCAATTATCGCCAAGGTTTATCGAGATAAAATAATGCACGATTTGGGAAAAGTCTACAAAGGTTATAATTTAGCCAAGAACAAAGGCTACGGCACCAAATTTCATCAAAATGCAATTAAAAAATTAGGTCTTTGCGAAATCCACAGAAAATCTTTCAACCTTGGGAAATTTGTCTAAGTTCTTCTCTAACTCTTTAAATCGCGAGGTCATCTCTTTCAAGTCAAGCGGCATTTTGAGGAAAAACAATCAACGCTTTTCCAATTTTGCGCGCCTGAAGGGAGTCGAACCCCCAACCCCTTCGTCCGAAGCGAAGTGCTCTATCCATTGAGCTACAGGCGCATAAGTGTGAGCCGCCGGCGAATCGAACGCCGAACCGTCTCCTTAAGAGGGAGATGCTCTACCAATTGAGCTAGCGGCCCAAAGCTAATTTAGTATACTATATTTAGTGCCTTAAGACAATTATTTTAGCTTTAATTATCCTCTTTGCATAATGCGCATTTTTTAGTAAGATAGTTATGTGGGTAAGATAAAAAGCGTGCTATCAAGAATTAGGAAGTTTGCATGGAGCCATAAGAAAACCTCAATTTTTATTATAATTTTAGTGATTGTTCTCGGATATTTAATTTGGCCGAAAAGCTCAAAGACAATTCTTACCGAAACTGTTCAAAGACAGGATGTCATAAAAACAGTTTCGGTTACCGGAAGTATCGATGCAGCTAATGTTGCCAACCTTACCTTTCAAACGCCGGAAAGACTTTCGTACGTCGGGATTAAACTAGGTGACCCTGTGGTGAAAGGACAAGCAATCGCTTCGCTAGATCAAACCATCCTGCAAGCAACTTTTAGACAAGCCCAGCAGGATTTTGTAGCTGCAAAAGCAGCTTCTCAACAATATTATGATAATCACACTAACGCTACCGAAAGCGATCAGGAAAAGGTGCAAAGAACCGCCATTGACGATGCACAAAATAAAGCTTATGACCAAATGCTTAAAGTCGAACAGGATCTTACTTATTCAACCTTATACACTCCTATCAAAGGTATCGTTACCAGAATGGATGTACAAACCGCTGGAGTCAATATTACTCCAGCAACCACTTTCACGGTAACCGATCCCACATCTTTAGACTTTAAAATGGAGGTTGATGAAGCAGATATCGGCAATATTAAAATCGGTCAAAACGTAAGCTTATCTTTAGATGCTTTTCCGAACGATTTAATGAATCTTAAAGTTGATAAAATCGATTTTGTCAGCCATACCACTTCTTCCGGTGGAAACGCATATTATGTTAAAGCAAATATTGTAGGCTCCAATAACTACCGGGTAGGAATGAATGGAAACGCTGATATTGTCCTTGCCAGAAGCGATAATGTATTAACAATCCCTTCATCAAGTATTTTTAATGACCACTATGTATATGTAAAAACTGCAAACGGATTTGAAAAAAGAGACATATCGCTTGGACTCCAAAGCGATACTCTCGCGGAGGTAAAAGCCGGCGTCTCAGAAGGAGAACCAGTTGCCGTAGATCCAAGCTCTGTCCCTCCTCCAAAAACTGGAAAAATTTTGGGCATATTATAAACTTCAATGAAAAAAAATGACGAAATTATAAAGATGGTAGGAATTACCAAGAAATATGATTCTCTAGACGTCGAAACAATTGCCCTAAGCGGAATAAACCTTAGCGTAAAAAGAGGAGATTTCTTGGCAATAACAGGTCGTTCGGGAAGCGGAAAATCAACTTTAATGCATATTATCGGGCTATTGGATATCCCTACTTCAGGCACGTATATTTTAAACGGCACGGATGTCTCGAAGTTTGGCGAAGACGAAGCGGCGTTTCAAAGAAATAAAGAAATCGGATTTGTATTTCAGCAGTTTAATTTATTGCCCAAATTAAATGCTTTAGAAAATGTCATTTTGCCCGCCATCTATGCGGGAATGGAAAAAAAGGCGAGGACAGAAAAAGCGAATATGTTGCTAACCATGCTTGGACTCGGCGGCCATCTTAATAAAAGGCCTAATCAAATGTCTGGAGGACAGCAGCAACGGGTGGCAATCGCTAGAGCCTTAATGAACGATCCTGAATTGATTTTGGCCGACGAACCAACAGGAAATTTGGACACTCACTCAGGCGATGATGTAATGCGAACCTTAAAACAATTAAATAAAGAGGGGAAAACGGTAGTTCTAATTACTCATGAACACGATATAGCATCACAGGCAAAGAAAATTTTACATCTGGAAGACGGAGCATTGGTTTCCAAATGAATACCGAAGAATTAATAACGTTATCCCTAAGAGCAATCTGGGGAAACAAATTAAGAAGTTTTTTGACAACACTGGGAATAACTATTGGTGTTTTTGCGATTATCGTTTTGGTCTCTATCGGTTCAGGTTTACAAAGTTATATTACAAATCAAATTTCATCATTGGGGTCAAATGTAATTTTTGTTACACCGGGGGAATCGGGAGGGATAGGAGCGCTATTAAGCAACAAACTTAGCTTACAAGACTGGAAAAATATCCAAAGGAAAACACTCTTAACAGCAAAATCTACGCCAGAAATTAGACAATTGGAAACTCTAAAATATAAAACTTTAAGATCAAAAGGAGCCTTTGTCTTTGGAGTTTCCTCAAGTTACCCGGAGGTTGTAACAACTGCAAAAATGGCGCAGGGTAATTTTTTTACTGCTGGACAAGAACAATCGGGGTCAAATGTCACAGTTATCGGGCAATCAGTCTATAACAAATTTTTTCCCGGGCAAGCCGCTATTGGAAAAAGAATTTTTGTCGGAAATAAACTTTACACTGTAATCGGAGTTTTCGCTAAAATTGGAACTTTTGCCGGCGTTGACGCAGATAATATTGCCGTAATTCCGGTTGAAACGGCCAGTATCCAATACGGCACAACATCTGTATCAAGAATTGATGTTGCGGCAAATAATCCTGATCTCTTACCGATTGTTATACGACAGATAAACCAAACTCTTCTAAGAAGAATTAGCTCGGATGATTATTCTATCCAAACCGCAGATTCACTTGTTTCGACAATTTCTAGTATCACTAATGTTTTATCACTCGCTTTGGGAGGCATTGCCGGTATATCTCTTTTGGTCGGAGGCATCGGTGTTGCCAACATCATGCTAGTTTCGGTTACGGAAAGAACCAGGGAAATCGGACTAAGAAAAGCGCTCGGAGCGAAAAGAAACGACATCTTAAAACAATTTTTGATTGAAGCAGTCACTCTTTCGGTTACGGGAGGAGTTATTGGTATAATGTTGGGAATGCTGGTCTCCGTTATAATTGCGATTCTTCTAGTATCTACCGTCACAATCTGGTCTGTTGCTCTAGCTTTCGGTTTCTCTGTTGCAGTTGGCGTTATCTTTGGCATGGCTCCGGCAATTAGAGCTTCCAAACTAAATCCAATTGATGCCCTTCGTTATGAATAAGACTATTTCAACTTTTAAATTCATCATCGGTTGGCCTTTGGCGATTTTGGCGATTGTCTTTTTAATAAAATTTACTTTCCCGAACTTTTCAACCGTAGTTAAACAGATAAATTCTATAAATCCCGTCCTCTTGTTATGCTCGATTTTAATTTTTCTTGTCTATTTTTTAATGCGTTGCTTTCTCTGGAAAAAAATTATGCAATACAAAGGATATAGGCTACCATTTATCAAAACCGCATATCTCTGGGAAATATCCGAATTTAAACGTTATGTCCCCGGAAATATCTGGTCTTTTTTAAGCCGTGTTTCCTTATTTACCGATGCAGGCGTTGAGAAAAATATAGCCGGGCTTGCACTTTTAGACGAAATTCAATTAATTATTATTTCTTGCGCTTTAATTTCTATATTCTCATTGCCTTTAATGTTTAGCGTTAACGTGTCATCCGGTCTTTTAAATCAAATGCGGTTGATCATCTTGGCTTCTGCGGTTGGAATCGTTATGTATTCATTAGGGATAGCGATCGTTTTTAAACTAAGAGGTAATACAAATTTTCTTAACAATTTATATCTGCCTGGTTACAAACTCAAAGAGAAAATTGTTCTTACAATTATTTCCACTGTTACGTTTTTTATTTTTGGAGTAGCGACACTCATAGCTTCTCAAGCAATTTTTCAATTTAATATTAAAATATATGTTCAATTATCCGCGTTTTTTACTTTCGCTCTCTTAGCGGGATACCTTTCTTTTATTACTCCCATGGGGATTGGTGTCAGAGAAGGAATAATTACCTTAGGGCTAAGCAAGATAACTTCAGCTGCAACTGCGGGATTCTTAAGCATATTCTCAAGGATTGTCTTAATAATTTCAGAGTTAATATTCTTACTGATTATTATCGTTTTGCAGGCTAAAATAAAAAACAAATAAATGATTAATTATTTTAAAACACATAAACACGAACTTATTCTTGTACTGATTATCTCAATCTATGTCTTATATTTCACTACCGCCAGTTTCTTACGTTTTGACAATTTTTTTACGGGGAGGTTTGATCTTGGAAACATGGATCAAACGGTTTGGAATACATTGCACGGAAGAATATTCCAAATGACCGATCCAAACGGGACAAATACAATTTCCAGGCTGGCATTTCATGCAGATTTTCTACTCATCCTGATTACTCCCTTATACTTAATTTGGTCAAATCCGCAAATGTTGTTGCTGCTGCAAACTCTAGTATTAGGTTTTGGGGCCTTATTTGTTTTTTTAATTGCTAAAAATGTCATAAAGGATAAGAATCTTGCTCTTATTTTTTCGATTGTTTACCTTTTAAATCCATCGCTGCAGTTTACGAATCTTTATGATTTTCATGCCGTAACTTTAGCTACCACATTTTTACTCGCAACATTTTATTTTTTCATTAAAAGAAACTATCTTTTATTTCTACTTTCTGCCATTTTGGCAGGATTAACCAAGGAAGAGATTTGGGCGATTATTTCTATGTTCGGCTTGGCAATTATCCTACGCAATTTTTTAGAAAATAAGTTAAAGCTGAAATTTTCCAAAAAACAGATCCTCGAACTAGCATTCGGTCTTTTGATAACCGTTTCTGCTTCATTTGTATGTTATTTTCTGCTGGTAATATTAATCCCGCATATTAGGGGAAGCGGGCACTTCGCCTTGGCATATTATTCGGATTTTGGTTCATCTGCATCAGACATTTCTAAAAATATTATTCTATCGCCTCTGAAAACCATTTCCGCAATTCTTACTGTTCCTAAAATCCACTACTTAATCCAACTGCTTCTTCCTGCCGGATTCCTTTCTTTACTTTCGCCAATTCTCTTAGTTTTTGCGCTTCCGGATCTATTGATTAATCTTCTTAGTAATAACTCCGGACTTTACGAAATCTATTATCAATATACGGCGGCAATCACTCCGTTTATCTTAATTTCATCAATTTATGGTGCCAAGCTTCTTAGAGACCATTTTCCAAAGATTAAAAACCAAGAAGTAATTATTTATTTAATTCTGGTTTCTCTTATTTCCGCCTATCTCTACGGACCTCTTCCTGGAGGAATCCATGCCAACGTCGCGATGTTTACCGAGCAGCTTGCTAACGGTAAAACAATTGACAATTTTCTCGTGAATATTCCGACTAGATACAGTATTGCTGCCAGCAATAACTTAGGTTCCCACCTTTCGCATCGAAAAAACATCTATACAATACCGATTGGTATCGGTCAAGCCGATGTAATCTTATTTTTATTAAATGATAATTTTGCACAGCCCTCTCTGAAAGCACAAAAAGAGATGGCAAAGCAAATGTCTAATGACAAAAATTACATTCAAGTCTATAAAGACGGCGATTTCGTTGCTTTTGAGAAACGTACTCTATATAAAAACCCAAAAACAAATCCCAAAAAAGGACAGGAAGCGCTTTTTCCATACTCTATTACCGCGCTTTCAAATAGGGATTACGAGGCAAGCGATATCAAAATCGAAAAAGAAATTCCTGCAAGCGGAGATTTTAAAAGTTATATCATCGTGTTTACAGTAGGGGGATTAAAAGAATATACCCTAATGAACGTTCCAAAAGCATCACCTCCCGCAAGCGGATTTCCAGTTTTGATCATTGACCATGGTTATATTCAACCGAGCGCCTACGACACGGCGAGCTCCTACAAGGCAGAATCCGATTATTTTGCAAACCATGGCTTTCTCGTACTTAAACCTGACTATCGCGGCAATGCAAATTCGGAGATAACCGACACCGCTTTAATGAGGTTTGCGTACCCGATTGACGTCCTAACACTTTTGTCATCTGTTGATAACATTCCTCAGGCTAATAAGAAAAAAGTATTTTTTTGGTCACATTCGATGGGAGGAGAAGTAACGCTTGAAGTTTTAGAATCGGTCATAAAAAATAAAAACTTGTCAACAAAAATAAAAGGGGCAATTTTCTGGGCTCCGGTCACGGATCCAGTAAAGTGGTTTTCGAAAAACCATTTATCTGCGTTGCCTGAGGCAACTATTTCTCCTTATCCTTATACCCAAACATTCCAACTGTTAGGTACCCCTGAAGAGAACCCGCAACTTTGGCAGTCACTTTCCCCGTTAAATTACTTGAAAAATATTAATGTTCCGATTCTTTTGCAACACGGGACTGCGGACGCGACTGTTCCATATTCATGGTCGGTCGAACTAAATACCGCTCTCACAAAGCTAGGAAAGAACATTAAGTTCATTTCTTACCCTGATGACAATCATAATCTTCCTTTACATTGGCAAGACGCCGTTACGGATGACATGACATTTTTTAATTCTCTTTAGAACAAGTACCGGTTGCAAAAATATTTTATTAGCTCTACGATTAATTTATGGTTAATGTTTTAAAAACTACCGGAGAACAAGAAGAGTTTGATAAAGAAAAGATAATCGATTCCGTAAAAAGAGCCGGAGTCCCCGAAAATCTTCAGAGTAAGGTTTTGAAACATGTTGAAGAAAAACTCTACGAAAATATTCCTACTTCCCAAGTTTACCATCATGTAACCGAATATTTACAGAATTATCATCCTGTCGGAAAGCAAAAATACGGCCTTAAGCAAGCGATTATGCAAATGGGACCTACAGGACATCCGTTCGAAGATTATGTCGCGGAAATTCTAAAGACAATGGGCTACGAAACACAAGTAAGAGCGCTTTTGAAAGGCAATTGCGTTACGCATGAGATTGACGTAATCGCCGAAAAACAAATACCAAAGCTACTTCGGGCAATGGTTGAAGTCAAGTTCCATAATGATCCGGGAATAAGAACCGACGTCCACGTTGCGTTATACACGAAAGCCAGATTCGACGACGTAAAAGACAGGCATAGCCTTAATCAAGCTTGGTTAGTCACCAATACAAAACTTACCAGCGACGCTTTAGCCTTTGCGCTTTGTGTAGAAATGAATGTCTTAAGCTGGAATTATCCACAAGGAAATAGCATAAGGGAATTGATCGAGCCTTCCAAACTGTATCCTCTAACGCTACTTGAATCATTGTCTCAAGCCCAAAAACAGGCTCTTTTAGACGACCACATTGTTTTACTTTCCGAGATTATAAAAAATAAAGACTGTCTGAATCTGCTGGCAATCCAACCTGATAAAAAAGAGACAATAATTGAAGAAGCTAAGCGAATTTTGAGTTAGAATCTTTGGCTACTTTTGTCCGTTCCCATTTATCCGCCATAAAACCATTCGGAACTGTTTTTAGATTTGGTCCGTAAAGAAGAAAACCTTTTTTAATGGTATGATCACCGAATTTTTCGTTAATTTTATCAATCGTTTCCACTACTTTGTCCTTTTTTACGTCTGCGGTAAACAAAGGCAGAGTCAAATTCTTAGAATCTTGAAGATTTCCAACAGAGATTGAGATTTGCCTAACCATCGAATTCCATTTCCATTCATCCAGCAAAATTTTACACAGCCGGAATATTTCAGTTCCGCTGTCAATGTATTCGGCTAGGGTCTTTCTGCCATGCGACGATCTCTCTCCGCCCAAATACAAACTAACCGTTCTGCCTTTTTTATTTAACCTTCTCAGTTTAATCGAAATTTCTTCGCAAAGCTCATAAATGTGTTGCATAATTGCTCTTTGATCATAAGTATTTTCCGGCAGGCAATAGCTTCGGCCGACGGATTTTGTTTCCGAAGGAAAATAGTAGGGGATTACTATCGAATCATCAATGCCGTTTGCCAGATTGTACAGAAAATTTCCTTCGACATTTTTAAATTCTTTCACAAGAAATTCTAAAGAAGCTTCGCGTAGTTGCAGTGGAGTATAAATACCCAGTACATTTAATCGTTTCTCAATTCTTTTGCCGATACCGCAAAAATCGGTTAATTTTACCTTTGCGTAAATATCCCAAATGTTTTCTTTGGTAATCTCTAATGTACCATTCGGCTTGTTAATGCCTGAGCTTAATTTGCTTAGGAGCTTGTTATAGGAAATCCCTACCGAAACCGTAATGTACTGCCCGATTTCATTTTTGATGCGTGCTCTTATTTTGGCGATGAGTTGATCTTTACCACCAAATAAATTTTGCGTGGCAGTGATATCCATAAACACCTCATCTAAAGAGAAAAGTTCAACGTAAGGAGAGAAATCCTTGCAAATATCCAAGAATTTTTGGGTAATCTCCCAGTACTTTTCAAAATGTGCCGGAACGAAAATCATGTTCGGGACTATTCTCAAAGCCTCAAAGGTCCGGCTAGGGGACTTCACGCCTAATTTTTTAGCTTCTCTACTGGCGGCAATAATGCAGGTCCGGCCGTTTTGGGCGGTTACCCCGATCGGTTTTCCACGAAGATTTTCATCAAACTGCTGTTCACAAGAAGCAAAATAAGAATCGAAATCAATATGCAGAATAGTTTTTTTCATATCTATAATAGCAACCAATAAAGATAAATTCTGAGGATTTTTTGAAGAATAATAAGGACAGCATAAAACCAATATAGTAGAAAATAATACGTAAATCAATAGAACAAAATACGACAATCGAGGTCAATTTTTACTGTTGTTCCGGAGTAGGCAAGTCGGTATAGAGACCTGACTCTTCAACTGTGCGCCTGCAAATTTTTTCGTCTTGCTCTTGGGTTCCGCCGCTGAATGCAACTGCACCTACAAATACTTCATGATCGGGATCAGCAAATATGGCCACTCCGCCACCAAATAAACTGCCGATTCTCCCACCAAAATCTTCGGAAGTTTGTCCTTTTTCTCTCATTCTGGCTGCTCGAAGACTGGACGATTGACGAACAGCTAAGACTGTTTTAATTTTAGCCAAGGCCACGTCTACGTTTAATGAGGTTCCGCCGGTTGCTTCGGAAGCCTTTTGCATTCCTAAGGTATCGACAACTACCAAAAATCCGCCAATACCAAGCGCTTTTGAGGTTTTAACTCCTAGATCACGAAGCTCTACAGCTTTTGCAATACTAAGGTTCGGCACTAATTCTATACCTTCCGGTAAGTCGATTTGCTCAAATCTTCTTTCCATGTGAAGGATTATATAATGCAATTACGACGATGTCAACTATAGGTTAGTAGGTGGTAATATGAATTCGGGACTGGTCAACTACGGCCGTAGACTGCAGCTGGGTTTTTAGTTGGACTTTGTACAATTTTTGTCCGTAGTCCAAAGTAATTTGTGGCGATGACAACAAAACCGAATCGGTATTACCGTTAAAGTTTAGCTCCGAATTAGCGATTACCCGTCCGTCGGTGGCGTTGACCAGCCTGACACTGGCTATTTCGTTACCGGTAGGTATATGCAAGGAGGCTTCAAAAGTAATTGATTTGACATTGCTATAAGATGTACTCTCCACAAAAGCTGCAAGGCCCGGAATGTCGGTCCAGTCAGAATAGTTACCTGATCCGGAACCAAACGGTATGTAATACTCCCTGGCAGCCTCAGCTTGATTGACGCTGGTTTTAATGAGAGGAACAGGCGTCGGCTTAGCCGCCGACGCAGTCGCTTGAGCAATTTGGGTTAAACATGACTGGGGACAAATATTTTGGTTTACCTGCGGATTATTTACGGCTACCGGTGAATAAATAACCTTTGAATTAGAACGGAACGATAATAGATTGCTGACTTTTAAGTCAAGGTAAACAAGATTAATAAAGGACAAAAGAAATAAGAAAATCAACAGCAAATAGAAAAAATCTTCTTTTTCAAGATCTTTAAGGCGCTGCATAACTATATGCTAGATTAAATTCCGTATGAAGACAAGGGGGCGTTACCGATATGTAGCCTATGCAAACTCATAATAAAACTGTCGCACTCATAAGTTCCCGGAATCGTTGAAAAACCGGCAATATAACCTAACTGTCTAGCCAGATTAATCACCCGGTCGTTAAATGACCCGTAAGGATAGGTGATAATATTGCTGTCCTGCCCCACATTTTGCTTTATCTGATTTTGGGCAACTGAAATTTCCTGTTGATCTTTTGTATTACCGCCTGAAGGCAAGGAAAAATGGGACCACGTGTGGTTAGTAAAATAAATAAGACCGCTTGATTTTAAATCATTTATCTGATTCCAATTAAGCATGTCTTCATTACTGCCGACCAAACCGGTTGCCAACATCAAATTAGCCTTAATATTATATTTTCTTAAAACCGGTAACGCATAAACGTCATTATCGGCGTAACCGTCATCCATTGTTACCACGATTGGTTTTCCCGGCAGTTGACTATGAGTAATCAGGGCTTGGACGAGCTCCTGAGCAAAAATTGGCGTATAGCCTTGTTGCAATAGATAAGCCATTTGCTGATCGAAGATTCCATTGTCAACCGAAAGTGAAGTTTGTTTCTTAGTGATTGCTTCCGCTTGGGGTTGAATATGATGATAAGTAAGAACAGGAACCTTCAAACAAAATCCGTTATTTTTTTGTTCAGGAACATTATTATTTGGATAGCTAGTTGGATAAGGCATAATTACGCCAACAGTTGCCAGTTTGCGCGTATAGGGAGTGGGAATTTTTACCTTCGCTATTTTCGGCTGATCTTGGAAACTGAAAACGCCTATTCCGAACAAAATTAAAATTATTCCAAGCACAAGAAGCAAAAGATTGTTTTTCTTATGCGGAGGGGATATTTTTCTTCTTCTTTGACTTTTAAGCCTTCTTTTAGCCATGAAGTGAGTATACCACACTGAATTATGTTATACTTTAGTCGCAGCTTGAGGCTGCTTTTATTATGGACGAGTTTAAATCCGAATGGATCAGAAACATTGCCGTTATCGCACACGTTGATCATGGGAAAACCACCCTTGTGGATTTTATGCTCAAACAGTCGCACACTTTCCGAGAAAATGAAGCGGAGATGCAACAAACCACAATTTTAGATTCCAATCCGCTGGAGCGGGAACGCGGAATTACAATTTTGGCAAAAAACACGGCTATTTATTACAAGAACTATAAAATTAATATCATTGACACTCCTGGACATGCCGACTTTTCGGGCGAAGTTGAAAGAACACTGAATATGGCCGACGGAGCGCTTTTGATTATCGACGCCCAGGAAGGTCCAATGCCGCAAACAAAATTTGTTTTAAGAAAAGCTCTGGAGTTGGGACTGAAAATAATTGTGGTTATCAATAAAATCGACAAACAATTAGCCAATGTGCAAAAAACATTAGAGGAAACTAATAATTTATTTTTGGAGTTGGCAACCGATACCAAGCATCTTGATTTTCCGATATTCTATGCAATCGGCAGGGAAGGAAAAGCGGCTACGTCTTTGGAAGAACTAAAAACCAGTAAAAATCTTGAACCTATTCTAAATAAAATTATTGAGTTTATTCCTCCTCCTAAGGTTGAAAAGGGAACTTTCCAAATGTTGGTCGCTTCACTTGACTATGATACCCATAAGGGTAAGCATGCTATCGGCAGAATTACAAGGGGAGATCTCAAAAAAGGGCAAAATTTAACTTTGATTAACGTCCATAACGAAAAAATCCCGGGTAAAGCTCAAAGTATCAAAGTCAGCCATGGACTAAAAAAGATTGAGGTTGATTATGCTTCCGCCGGAGACATAATTAATTTAACGGGATTTCCGGATGTTGCAATTGGTGACACAATAGCAGATTCTACAAATCCGCAGGCTCTTCCAAGACTAACACTTGAAGAACCAACTATTAAGATTACTATTTCCGCCAATACTTCACCCTTTGCCGGAAGAGAAGGAAAATTTACCAATTCAAGACAAATTTTAGAAAGACTGGTTAAAGAGTTAGAAACTAATATTAGCTTGCGACTTGAAAAAGTTGGAGACAAGATGGTCGTTTCAGGACGGGGAGAGCTTCACCTGGCGATTTTAATTGAAACATTAAGACGTGAAGGATACGAATTTCAGGTTGAAAAACCACAAGTCATTACAAAAGTTATCGGTGGGATAGTCATGGAGCCGGTTGAAATCGCAATTATTGATGTTCCCGATCAATTTTTGGGTATCATAACTGCCGAAATGGGGATCAGAAAAGGAGAGATGATTGATATGCATTCCGACGGAAAAAGTAATACCAGATTCGAATTCAAAATTCCCTCTAAAAATTTATTCGGAATAAGAAACGATCTTTTAACCAATACCAAAGGAACGGCAATAATTAACACTGTTTTTCTTGATTACGAAAGTCTGTCTCCGGCTATACCGCAAATTAGAAACGGCGCTTTAATCGCGTCTGAAGGTGGATCGGCCCTAAAATATGGCCTAAACAACGCCCAAGGCAGAGGAATAACTTTTATCGAACCCGGAGTACAAGTTTATGAAGGAATGATTGTCGGCGAGAATTCAAAACAGGAGGATATTGAAATAAATGTTACCAAAGAGAAAAAACAAACCAATATGCGGGCTTCTACTTCGGACGTCACTCTTGGCACTTTAACTCCCGCCACAGTCCTTAGCCTTGAAGAATGTATTGATTTTCTAGAGGACGACGAACTCCTGGAAGTGACTCCAAAAAGCCTGAGGCTCCGCAAAAAATACTTAACTCACCTTGAAAGAGCCCGTAAGCTAAGGATATAATATAGTCATGGAAGGAGGACTAGAGGATTTATCACAACAAAAGCAAGTTGAATTTGATACCGATACTTTTGTAATTCATTTCCTGTCTGATAACTCGGATGGTTTTGAAATAAGAACTAATCAATCCTTATTAAGACATGAACCGAATACTCCGTTGCCATTTGCAAAAACAATTAATACAGAACGGGCAAGAGAACCAAGGCAATTTAGAATTGGTGAAAAATTTACTCCTAAAGTTGGACTAAGAAACGTTCATCAAGAAGGAAATACTTTAACTGTCGACACAATACCTGTAACTTTTCCCACATTCAAAGCAATCAGTAATCCGGGAATGTCAGAATCTGAAAGAGACATTTCCAACCCCTCCGCGACAGCTTTAATCCTATTGACCACAGAAGAGGACGGTTCACATAAATTTGTTTTGCAGCATAGAAGCCCAAGAAACTTCTTTTACGGAGATATCCCCGGGGCGAGCGTCGCTGGGTATTTTGACGGCACCCTCCATGGAGCAACACTTCAACCAATCGATACTGCTTCTGTAAAAGATAACGGCACAAAAGAAATGAAGGAAGAAATCGGTTTGTATCCAAGAGATATAGTCGATCTTAAAATAGCCGGATTTGCCTCAGATAAAGTAAGAGTGCATGATGAATTTTTATTAACCGCTACTACGAAACTCAGTTCACAAGAACTTTTGTTCAGATCGGGATTAGGGGATCATTTCCGATTTATCGAACAAGCGATCACTATTGACGCAACCATAGACAACGTAGAGAAAATTCTCACTCAGGTCCGCTGTCCACTTCCACCTACGCACGTGGCAGCTTTTGTTGCCGCAGGATATTCAATGATACTTACCGAGCAAGGTAAAAACGCCGCGCAACAATGGAAGAAAAAAATGGAAGCCGAAATAAATAGAAACTACCAAGAGATAGACCTTGCGGTTAAAAATTACTATCTTGACCATCCTGACGAACTTAATAATGTTCCTAACGGTAAACCACCCAGAAATCCTAACGGCTACGAACCGGCTTATTTACCGGGGCAACAAGGTTTGCCGGATATGGATTCCGAACTCGAGAGGTTGAGATTAGCAAGTAAAGAACTAGGCAAAGTCGTTGATGAAGTTTACGTTTTTGATGTCGACGGAGTTTTAACTGTTCCCGACGAAAGACTTTTTGACAGAGAAATAATGGAAATGATTGCTCAAAAATTAAAAGACGGAGTACCGGTAATATTAAATACGGGGAAGATCTATCTCTTGGCTTCAGGAAAAAATACTTGCCAGGCTATATTACGCCCATAACCTAACTGAAATATCGGCATTGCAAAACTTATTTATGATTGGCGAGTATGGTGGCACTTGGATGGGATTTAATGAGAAAGGCACGATGGATCCTGTTCCTCATAAAGACAACGCAATTGCTCTACCTGAAGAAATCCAAGATCTAGTAAGACAAGTAACTGAAGGTGAGTTTTCGGATACTATGTTTTATGATCATACTAAATTTACTATGGCTTCCGTAGAAATGAGAACAGGTTTTACGGAAGAAGAACGTATAAACAAATTTGTTCCTGCTCAACAACGACTGGCATCAAGACTTCGAGAATTTGTTAGAGAAATTGGACTTGATTCGGAATTTAAGGTTCACTCGACAACGATTGCTACCGACGTAACTAATATACATGTTGGAAAAGATTTTGCGATGCAACGGGCGGTTGCCTGGCTAAAACAAAGAAGAATTTTACCTAAAAAATATATTACATTTGGTGATAGTGACACCGATTTTGATATGGCCAGACAACTTCATGAAGAAGGAATGAACGTTGAGCATGTCCATGTAGGCAACTCACAGGCTCCCGAAGGGTTGCCCTTTAAAGTCACTGTGACAAACGGTAAATTTAATAACGGCACGAAAGAATTTCTTCAACAAAAATAAAGTGCTACAATAGGCCTGTATGAATCTAGCGTTTCGGATGCGACCGAAGAATTTACAGGAATTCGTCGGCCAAAAACATATCGTTGGACAAGGAAAATTAATTAACCGTATCATCAATTCAGATACCACTTTTTCTTTGCTTTTTTGGGGACCTCCGGGAAGCGGGAAAACCACTTTGGCAAACATTATCGCTAATGAAATCAAAGCTGAATTTTACTCGATGTCGGCGGTCGAAGCAGGCAAAGCAAACTTGAGTAAAGTCATTGAATACGCAAAAGAAAACTTAAGCAACAACGTCAAAACAATTCTGTTCATTGATGAAATTCACCGCTGGAACAAAGCGCAGCAAGATGCGCTTTTGCCTTACGTTGAGAATGGAACCCTGAATCTAATCGGCGCCACTACCGAAAATCCTTCTTTTGAAGTTATTTCCGCGCTTTTGTCCAGATCTAAGATCTTAGTTTTACAAGGCTTAAGTTTTGAAGAATTGGAATATATTCTGGAAAGAGCATTAAAAGATAAAAACAATGGTTTAGGCAAACTAAAGAAAAAAATCGATAAGAGTGCCAAAGAGCTTTTGATTAGATTTTCGGGCGGAGACGCGCGCATTATGCTTAATGGTTTAGAAATTGCCGCGTCTTCATATAAAGGTGAAAAAATCACCGACGAAATTATTAAAGAAGTTTTTCAAACCCGTTCTGCCGGACTCTATGATAAGAAAGCCGACGAACACTACAATATAATTTCCGCGTTTATAAAGTCAATGCGGGGATCGGACGTTGATGCGACTTTGTATTATTTGATGCGCATGCTGGAAAACGGTGAAGACCCAAAATTTATCGCCAGAAGAATGATAATCTTTGCTTGTGAAGATATTGGTTTAGCCGATAGGGGAGCCCTAATCCAAGCGGATGAAGCGTTTGAAGCGGTAAATAAAATCGGCATGCCGGAAGCCCAACTGATTCTAGCTTACGTTGTAATTTATTTAGCGAAAGCTCCAAAATCAAGGGCAGTTCCAAATGCTTTAGGAAAAGCCAAAGCAGCGGTCTATGAGTTTCCAAACGAACCGGTGCCGTTACATTTAAGAAATGCGCCGACAAAATTAATGAAAAACTTGAGCTATGCTAAAGATTATACTTGGGGTGAAAAATATGTCGGTCCAAATGGGAGTCTTCCGTTTCTGCCAAAGAGACTTGCCGGTCGCAAATTCTTCGAGAAATAGTGGGTAGTTTAGCACACGATTTCAGGACTTATTTTTTTTCATTAAGTCAAGAACAGGTAGAATTTTTTAAATTAAGTTTTCTTACTTTAAATTCTTGATATAATTCAACTATGAAAAAGTATGAGTTCAAACTTTATAACCCTAACTTTCCTATTATATTTGAAAAGGAAAAGAACAGGCTTTCTCAGTTTCTTTTGGGAGATTATCTAGTAGAACATATTGGAAGTACAGCAGTTCCTGGTTTGGGTGGGAAAGGAATTATAGATATTATGATTGCCGTACCCAAAAACCAGATGGAAAATACTTCTCAGCAAGCACAAAAAGCAGGATATATATTTAGACCATTAGCTAGCACAGAAACTAGATTATTTCTAAGAACAAAGTATCCAAAGGATTTTTCAATAGAAAATGTTTACCATTTACACATAACATTTTCTGAAAGTGATGATTGGAAAGAAGCTATTGCATTTAGAAATTATTTAAGAACCCATGCGGAAGACTTAAAAAGGTATGCGGAAATAAAACAAAAAGCTGCAGAAAAGGCTAATGAGAATACAGAAAAATATAAAAATACTAAAGAAACTATTTTAAAAGAGATAATTGCTAAAACCTTAATTAGTTAACATATTAAATATTTGGGGTGGAGTATCAAGCGACGTCAGAACTTATTACAGCACGCTTACGCCGCAAGAATTACAATTTTATAAAACCGCATTTACGGTATTGGGTTAAATCAATGGAGTTGATAAGTGAGAAATATCGCCTAACTTAATTAATTCATATTTACTTTTATGCTTCTGAATGGTTGTTATAGAACATTCTAGAATATTGATATATCTTGCCCCAGATAATGGTTCTGTTTTATGGTCAATTGCTTGTTCTGTAAATATCTCACGCAGCAAATCCCCAATAGTTCCTCCATGAGTAACAATAAGTATGTTTCCGTCGTTATATTTATTCGAAAGCTCATCTAGTATTCTTTTCATTTTCTCGCCGTTTGCAGAAGATGACATACCTTTTTCAGGCTCATAACTTCTATCTATGTCTGTTTTATTCCATTCGGCAATAAATTCATCAAAAGATTTATCGTTTTCCCACTCTAATCTTTCATTTATTCTTGCATCCATGGAAACCTTAAGAGCGTTTGGTTTTGCGATTATTTCAGCTGTTTGTTTGGTTCTAAGTTTTGGACTTGTGATTATTTCTTGAAAGTAAATATCCTTTAGTAGCCCTGCAGTAACTTCAGCTTGTTTTACTCCAACTGCAGTTAGTGGTGGGTCAAACGGAATTGCCTCTTTAGCCCCATGCCTTACCAGGTAAAAAGTTAACATAAAATGTATTATATCAGAGGTTATTACTTTTTAGGTTCCGTAAAACCCGTATGGGTAGTTTAGCACACAATGTCAGGACTTACTACAGTTCACTCCCGACTAATGAATTATATTTTTATAGCACGGGCTTTGCTCAGCTAATTTGAATTTCAGTGAAGTCTTTTATTAAATAGTCAGCATCTTTCAAATCCTCTTTGGTATGAGTTGTCAAAACTCCGACAACTTTCATTCCCGCATTTTTACCTGCTTCAACACCCGGCGTGGTGTCTTCGAAAACTAAACATTTTGATACATCAACTTCTAATTTCTTTGCAGTTTCCAAGTAAATTTCAGGATTCGGTTTTCCGTTTGTCACTTGCTCATCGCCCAAAATTACATCAAATTCATTTTCCAAGCCCAATGCGTCAAGCACGAATTTTCTATTTGGCTCTATTGCAGTAGTAGCAATAGCTACTTTAAGATTTTTACTCTTAAAAATATGTATTAAATCTTTAAGTCCTGGAACTTCTTTTATGTATGGGGCATAGATTTTTCTGTAAAATGCTTCTTTCTCATTTCCATATTTTTTAACTTCTTCTGGAGTGAGTTTGTGTCCAAGAATATTCTCAAATATTTTTGAATTATTAGCTCCAGAAATTTTCCATTTAAAATCCTCATCTGTTAATTCAACACCCATGCTTTTAAAATACTCTCTCCACGCCTTTTTATGAAAACCCATATCGTCAATCATTGTTCCATTCATATCAAAAATCACAGCTTCAATACCTGAAATATCTAATTGAATTCTATTCATAAGCTGATTATAACAGAGGACCGAACTACCAATAAAGAGTGTTGAAAAATGAAGCTAATTTATTATGGGTGGAAGACGGGTGCTGCCCCCGCTACTTCCGGGACCACAACCCGGCGCTCTACTGTTGAGCTACATCCACCGAAACGAAGTGAGGTAATCCCGAGCTGTTAGCGAGGGATACCATGCCGCTTCTTGCGACCTGGGCGCGAGTCGAACGCGCAACCTACTCCTTAGAAGAGAGTTGCTCTATCCATTGAGCTACCAGGCCATACTTGTATTTTAGCAAAATAAGACTCAAAATAAAAATCTTGCTATAATTTACTAATGACAAAAATCGTAAAAACACAACTTATTCCTCTTTCCCTCACCGTAGTTACTTTTCTTGGGCTTTGCACAATTCTATATATCTATATAAATTTTTTGAATTTATTTCCCGCTAAAGAAAAGATAATCCCGAAACTTCAGATTCAAGATGTTTTAGTTGGCTTTACTATTTATATCAAAACTGCAATTGATTTTGCCATTTTGATTGGAAATTTAATGAGCTCAAACCAAGGTTGGAAAAAAAGAATTGCCATAGAGCTGGGAACAGCTTTAGGCAACGGACTGGGCACACTTCTAATTCTTGCAATCTGGTATTTCTTCAAGGAAGTACCAATTTTAATGGTAATTATGATCGTTATTGCCTCATTGATACTTCTGAGAATGGCCGAAGAAAGCTTTGAAGGATTTTTAACTGAACATAAGGATTTTAAACATTTTCATGTGTCGATCTCATTTCTAAAACAACAGTTGACGATTATTAATCGGATTACCAAACCCACAATCGGCATATTGATACCAAACGCTTCGATTACTAATGCTAAAACTATGTCATTTTTCAGCTTGATCGCTTTTTCAATCACAGTGCCATTCATATTGGGCTTAGACGATTTTGCAGGTTATATCCCTCTATTTACAATCATTAATGTCTTTGGTTTTGCAGTCGGTGTTTTTTTGGGACATATGCTTTTAAATCTAGGACTGTTCCTTTTCCCACGAAAAACCGTCGATATAGTTAAACATCCTTTGGTGCATATTTTTGGCGGGGGATTTTTCTTGATAATTGCAATTTGGGGTATTTACGAGGCAATCCAAATCACTATGACCATCCTTAGGTAGCAGGTTTACTAAGCACCAAATCGAATGTTTTTCCTTTGCAATTTTTCTTTAATGTATAAATTCCGATCGTGTTAGTGCCATACGGATTTTTAATCGTGGTAAGTTTTTGTAAGAAACGGCCCATTCCTGCGAGCTGATTCTCTCTTGATACAAAATAGAAGTCATTCTTATAAGTTAAACATTGATAATCATTTAAGGCGCTGCCTATTAATCTGGCATCAAAATAAGTTGACTTGGCATTAGGTGTTTTCATGTAATTAAAATATATCGCTATCGCGCTTTCGGGATTACCGGTGTTTTCCGCCGTTGTGACCAAGAATTGTTTACCGTTTTCCCTGTTTCTAATAAATGACATCGTCTTATCTACACCGTATCCCGACGTGAAACCATTGAGGTAAGTGGTAGGACTGTATTTTCCGAAGTTGGACATTCCCTGGATATACATTACGGGATTTGTGATCTGAACTAAGGTAAATATCAACGCCGGCAATAACAAGATTATAAAAACGGCGGTGCCAAGAAGTCTACTTTTGGAAAAAGAATAATGGATAAGATATCCAGCCGGTATGCAAACAAGAGGAAGTAAGAAGACCAAATATCTATCGGAAATAATTCTGGCAAGCAAGACGTTTATCCCAAATGAAAAAATCAAAAATAGTAAAGACACAAATAACTTTTTATTTTTGTCGTATGCAATCTTTATTAAACCAAGGTCTGCCGACACAAAAATAAAAGGCGTCAGGTGAAAAAATGAAATCTGCAAATCTCCCCACAAATTTGACAACCATTTTAGAATAGGAAAGCCCAGTAACTCAATAGGTGACAAACTAAAAACATAATTTTTCGGTAGCGTCTGCCAAAATTGCGGATTTATTATTAACAGAAACACCGTGCAAAAAAAGGAAACAAATACTGCTGCTAATCCTTCAGCTAGAATCGCTTTTTCTCTATTTTTTAAGAAATAGATACCGATTATCAATACGCTTGATGCCATAAACACCAACGAACTTGACTTAATGAAAAAACCGATCCCCAAAGTAAATCCAAGTAAAGTTGCAAATAATAATTTTTTCTCGTTAAGAAATTTCGAGAGAAAAACCAATGACCAAATTCCGCAGGCGGCAACCGAACTTTCCATTAAGGCCTGCCTGTCGTAAAAAGAGAAAATCGGAATAAAAATATACAAAATTGAGGCTAAAATCGCTGTTTTCCGACTAATATTTTCTTTACAAAAATAGTAAATTCCCGACATAGTTAAAAATCCGGTAAATACCGAGACTATTCTTCCGGCAATTAGAGGATCACTAATATAGTTTTGTAGAACTCCAAAGATCCACATTAGAAGCGGCTGTTTGGCATCATATAAAGAATAGTAGAGTAGACCGGGATTGTGCGTTTCTCTCCAGCCCCAATCCAGATAAATTGCCTCATCATTAAAAATCGGAAGAAGCGTTAAATTAAATAAACGGAAGGTAAAATATATGAAGACGACAGAAAGAAGAATTTTGTGTTGTTTTATGAATTCGAGAAGTTTGAACACAAGTAATTATTCGCAGAAAAATTAAATAATGTCAATAGAAATTTGGAGCGGGTGAAGAGAATCGAACTCTCGTGACAACTTTGGAAAAGTTGCGTTCTGCCATTGAACTACACCCGCAGTAAAAATAGTATAACAAAACTTGAATTTAACTTCAATAAAATTATCTTATAATCTTAGATTAGTTGTAGTTTTCTGTGGATCGGAAGGCTCTGTATTAGATCTTGAATCAAATGAACCAGTCCAAATGACTTGAGAATCGCTGCATCCTCGATTATTAATCTCTGTTTGTTTTTTCTGCCTTCTAAGCCCTGCTTCTTTTATGGCCATCGAGATAGGTCCGGCAAGCGGGGGAGTATCATCCAATATTCCAAGCGCTCCTACGGGTAAATCTTTACCAAAAAATGAAACTATGCCCATTGCTCCGCCAATCACGGAAAACCCAACCGCTACATCGGCATAACTTGTATATGTTTCTTGTCTTAGGCTACTTCTTTGTCTTTTTTCCCTAAGTTTTAAAGCTGCACGCTGAATTACAAATATCTTTTTGGTAACGAAAAGTATTTCCTCTGCTTTTTGTCTATCTTTTGCTTTTCTTGGACCAAGCCTTGAAACTCTTTTCTTTTGTTTTGGACTGCCGTTTGTTTTCTGATCTGGCAAATCTTCTTTTATGAATCCCGGTCTGAAAAAACCAACAAATCCCTCCGGATCCTCTCTATATTCTCTTGCCAATTTTTCTATTACCGGGTAACGAAGATCATTTGCGGCTTTTTGTCCGGGTTTTGGAAAGTAACCATTGAGTCTGTCTCTAATTTCGTCTCTTGTAATAACATCCGGAAAGCCGGCAAAAAATCTGATTAGCTCCTTTGTTGGAATCGGTTTTTCTGCCTCACAATATTTTCCTACGTCTACCCGTTGAATATGATGCAATAGTCTACTTACCGGGCTAAGGCTTTCACCTGCAAAGATTCCTCCTCCTAATCCCGTGAAAATCCCCAGAGTCCCACCGGCAACAGCGCCTGCTCCCATTACCGCGATAGTTCCAACCACTCGTTTGGGTTTTTCATTATCTTCCTGAGTACCGGTTAACCATTCTACTGCGTGATTAAAGCGGGAAATCGCTCTATACGACCGCGAATTAGCTTTTGCCTTAGCTTCGGTTTCTTGTATTCTTTTTGCCTCAACCAACAAGATTTCCTCACGTTGATCTAAAGTTTGCATTTCCGATAATCTCTCTGCAGTACCCATAGAAGGGGATTATACAAAATATCCTATAATAATGCAAACCCGCAGGGGGGCTACGTGGATTTGTCGGGGAAAGAGGATTCGAACCTCCGACCTCACGGTCCCAAACCGCGCGCTCTGCCAACTGAGCTATTCCCCGAAGTAGTGCCGCGAGAGAGAGTCGAACTCTCACGTCCTTTACGGACAAAGGCTCTTAAGGCCCTCGTGTCTGCCATTCCACCACCGCGGCTCTTCAGATCTCGAGCTTGTCGAGATGAGTACCTTCAATTTTACCTTACAATGAAAATATAATCAACCATGCGCAGGAGGTGCAATTCCCATAGTTTTTAATGAATAATCCAAAAGCTCAATCATTTCACCACGTCTATCATCACTTCCCAAAATTACACCGATAATTTCATGCCCTTTATAATCAAGAAACGTTACCAAACAGAGTCCCGCCTCGGGTGTGTAGCCATCTTTTACGCCTTTAACTCCCGGGTAGCTGGTTAATAAATTGGTTTCGTTTTCCAAAACATATTCTTTATGGGTACTAGACTGAGGAATATCGTAATCAAAAGTTGAAACAACTTGATCGAATAATGGAAATTTATTTATTGCAAATTCTGTTTCTATTAATAAGTCATAAGCTGTTGTGAACTGATTTCCGTCTCCTTCCAGTCCTGTCGGATTAGTAAAATTGGTATCTTTTAATCCTAAAGATTCCACTTTTTGGTTCATGGCTTTAACAAACGCCGCTCTTCCTCCCGAAAAGTTACTGGCTAAAGTTTCAGCCGTGTCATTTCCGCTATGTAGCATTAAGCCGTGCAGGAGCTCATCCAAAGAAAGTTTTTCTCCCGCGTCAAGCCCCATTGAGTCTTCGCCGACTAAATCGTCTTTTTCCACCAGATATTGATTATCTTTCTTGGGATTTTCCAGGGCGATAATCGCCGTCATGATTTTGGTTAACGATGCCATCGGCAGTTTGGCTTTTGGATTTTTGGCAAATAATGTTTGGTGCGTAGTCAAATCGTAAACCAAAGCGGAACTGGCACTGATTTGCGGCATAGGAATTTTAGAATCAACCGCGTTTAAAGACGGCAGCCATAAATTAAGAGTCGAAACTTGTTTATTATCCAAAATGTTTAAAAAATCGGGAAGGGGAGAAAAGAGTGTCGGCTTTTGTCCGGTAATTATAAATACCGGGCGGAAAAAGGCTGCCAGAGTCAAGAGAATAAACAGAACCGCTACTTCAGCGAAGAATATTTTCTTCATAAAACTATTTTACTAAATTTTAAGTTGAAGCAAAGGGCATATTTTGGTATCATACGAGTTAATACCTCTAATTAACATTTATTGTTAAGCTAAAGGCACAAAAAGGAGGTGAGAACATTGGCAGATAAAGATTTAGTCGGAAAAGTAATTCATTACTACGACAAAATTCAGGTCGCGGTTGTTAAGCTGGAGAAAGCGCTGAAAGTAGGCGATAAGGTTAAAGTCGTCCATGGCGAAAAAAGCTTTGAACAACCGATTGAATCAATGCAGCTCGAACACGAGCAGGTTGAGTCTGGCAAAAAAGGCCAAGAAGTCGCCGTAAAGGTCAGCCAGGAAGTAAAATCGGGGTCAACGGTGCATCTAGCATAGTTACATCGAATTATCATTGCGGGATCGTATAATGGTAGTACAACGGACTTTGGATCCGTTTATCATGGTTCGAATCCATGTCCCGCAGCAAGCACGTACAGTCTCGCAGCCACTACTTCAATATACGATCTGTTTTAGACATTAAACCTGACGTTGCAGGAATTTTATTTTTCCGGGAAAGTCAGATTAAAGTCATCGGAACTTTCTTCGCTATTAAAAATGAGTAGGTAAGTTTTCTATTGGTACGTTTAGATGGAAATTCCAGTTTGGGTCATTAACCGTAAGTTCGGTACCTGGAGTATTTATTCTTTCTGTTGTTAATAGCCAATCCTGCATAGGAATGATAACAGTTTGAGCTGGGGAGGTTAGGACTGCATCTCTCAATATTTTAGCAAATGTTTTATCATCTGGGTAATACGCAACATTTGCGGCAATAGCAAGTCTTTGTTTTTGCTCCGGTGTAAGATTGTGTAAATAACCAAGCAAAGTTTCTGTATCATGCGTAGTAGTATATGCGACAGTAAATTCCGGATAGTGCAAGACATCTGCGTATTCACCAATGACTATGTCTTTTTTCTCATCCAGACCAAAACGCAAAATTTTAACACCAGGGCTATTCAATATTCTCATGGATTTTCTCATTTCTTTTATTTTGTTTCCACTATCTTCGACAAAGACCGAAAGCTCAAGTTTCTTACAAAAATTGATAAGCTCTTCAAAAACTACCGTTCCAGGTCCTTTTCTATATCCATCGTTTTGTTTGTTTATCATACTCATTGCGCCGTAATTATAAAATGCTTTGGCGTAATCCAACCGAATTAAATCAAAAAGTCCTGCGAGATAACGCAAACGTATCTTCCACAAAGATATAATATTCCCCCAATTTTCCTTTGATTCCCAGTTATAGAGCGGGTGCCCCCATATTTGTCTTCCAAAAAATGATGGAGGGATGTTTGGTACCCCAGAGATATATTGCATACTTCCATCTTTTTCCAGATCGAAAACAGATTGATGTGCCCAAACAAGTGGGCTTTGAATACAAATATAAAATGGTAAATCACCGTTCAAAAAAATGTGTAGTTTTTTTGCTTTGTTGTGAAGCTGCATATACGATTGGTGAAGTTGCCACTGTACCGTGATGTGTTTATCAATCTCTTGTGTTAGCTTGTCTCTCCAATGGATAAGTGTGTTAGCATCTCGACTTTTCAAATTATGGTCCCACTTTCTCCAATCATCAGTTTGGAAATAATCCGCAAGAGCACAAAAAAGTGCATAATCATGTATCCAGTCACTATTATTCAGAATAAAATTCTTTTTTTCCGCTTCAGTTGGATAATGATTGACAAAAGACGCGGGCAAATACTTCGGATCAAGACCAATTCCATAACTTTTATATGGAGATGGTACACGCTTTGTAGTCGAACCAGGCTCCAGCTGTGTCTCATAAAGAGGCAACAGTTGCCAAGCAGATTGATGGGTTTTTTTCAACCAGTCTAAAAAAATAAGGCCTGCTGCAAAAGTACCTTTATTATTTTTTGGTTGCGCTGAGCTAAAAAGAGCTGAAATTGGGATAAGTGTTCCAATACGTTTTTGCATAATGTTTTGTTAAAGCATAGCTATGCCTTAACAATGGATAATACAAAGCATCTGTTATACTCAAACTATAACAGTTTTATTGCCCGAATACGAATAATAAGAGCATTAATTTCTTCAAGTTATTCACATAATAATGCCATACATTACGTGAAGTATCTAACGAAACTACAATTATAAAGTTTAAACGGATCCAGATCGACATGCTCAGCAGGATTGAACTATGTAAACATAGACCGTGGTTCCTATTTACCTCGCACGCCTCAAGTTATATGTAACCCTAGAAAGAACTCTCTAAAACTTATATTTGACAAAATCAAACTTGGGTTTATAATACTCTCAACTATGGACGAAGGAGGAAGCCAAGAGGTAGGAATTGGAAACATGCCGCTAGATGCAAGAACTGATCCCAGACCAGTTGCACCAGCTAGAATTCAAGGAGACCGTCCACTTCCATCAATGGAAATGTTGTTTATGTTGGGAGGATTCGCTGAAGCCAGTTGGTTACCTACGGTAAGTTTTAGAAGTTTAGATAGGCAAGCAAGAAGAGAATTTGTGGAATCTATCAGAATGGCAAGAAAATTAGACCCGGATGATGTTGCGGCTTACCATTTCGGTTTGCCTGATCACGAAAAACGACAGCTATATCTAGCGCATGTTTATGGTTCAGGAGTTGATTGGGCCGAATATGCTTTTTTAAGACAAGGCAACACTGAGATGACGCATGATTTGGCTCTGGCTCTTTCAGTGGAAGCAAAAAGAGTAATCGTTACAGGCGAAGTAACACTTCCTCCCCAGAGATAATCCTCTTCTAATAAATAAGGGCCGATTTCCCAGTCCTTACTATTTTCCACAAGCCATAACTACATCATCATTGAAACGCCCTTTTTATACTGTCTCATTTGTCTCATTTAGCCTTAAGTCCGAGACACCGCTATAATGATATAATGGGTCCAGACCGGTATGCTCAGCTTCGGGGCAATTTTGCCGAAATCTTTAGCGTTAGCGAAGGAACAATATATGTTTTACGTCTATATTCTCCGAACTTCTTCCAACACTTTATACGTTGGGCAAACAAATAATTTGGAAAGAAGAGTTAAAGAACACAAATCAAAAACCTCCAGATCCGCAAAATATACCCGCTATTTCTACGCATTCGATCTTGTTTATCATGAATCTTATCCAACTCGTTCAAAAGCAATGAAGCGTGAAGCGGAATTGAAACAATGGTCACGAATCAAAAAAGAAGCTTTGATAAAAAGCGGCAGTAAACTTTTGCTATAATCCTTTTATGTCAGTCTCAAATCAATCATTAACTGGGAGCGAAGAAAAAGATGCGGCTCGCTGGATAAAAAAAGCTGCAGAAGAAGCTAAAAAAGCTTTATGTTCGCGAGCAAAATGCGGCACGGTGATTATAAAAAACGGCAAGATCATTGGACGGGGATATAACGCACCGCCACTGGATAGAGAAGAAAACCGAACTTGCAAAATCGAATTTATTCCCGGTAAACCAAAATATGACAAAACATGCTGCATGCACGCCGAATGGCGGGCAATTATGAACGCGTTAAGAAGCAACCCGCGAGAATTAAAAGGGGCAAGACTTTATTTTACAAGAGTCGATGAGAATGGAAAGATCGAAAAATCAGGCCAGCCTTATTGCACGGTTTGCAGCCGCATGGCGTTAGACGTTGGCATTGATAGGTTTGTATTGTGGCATGAAGAAGGCATCCGCGAGTATCCGACAGATGAATATAACCGTTTGTCTTATGAGTACAAGCCTAATTCTACTCAACATATCTCCTTCGAATAAGACTATAATGTTTTTATGGATAGAATCTCCCCAAGCTTAATCCTCTTAACGTACAAAGGCAAAGTTCTTTTGATGCATAAGCAAAAAAGCGTCATCGATGAAGAAAGCCATCCATGGTGTTTAATCGGCGCTGTTAGAGGAAAAAAGGAATCTTTCGTAAAAGCCTTAAGTAGAAGAGTAAAAAAAGAAACGGGAATTGAAATAGAAAATGTAGAATTCATATCCGAATCATACTATCACGCCAGTCTTACCGACGACAACGTTAATAAAATGCAACGGGCGGAAAATCAACTTCTAGATTTTTTTACCCTTAAAGAAGTAAACAAACTTTTTCTTGCGAGCGAAACGGCTAAGTTTATAGCCGGCCACAGTTCGCTTATAAGTCCTATAGCCTCCTTTACTTATCAGTAAGAAACTGGTATAATACAAAAGTAAAGGCAGATTGAAATAATACATCTGCTTTCAATATTTTCGATTAGTTAAAGATAAGTAACCACTTTTTAGAAATCAGTATCTTTCCCCTAATTCGCATTTTATTAAGCAGCTTTATTTTTTCAATCACAGATTATGTATAACCAAAGGTTCTACCCAAAACAAAAGCAGCAAAACAGACGTTTTGCCCCAAAACAACTGCCAAATCATGAACTTATGGCAGCGATTAACGCGGTTAAAATAATAAACAAACAAAGATTAGACACTCCTGAAGAAGTTTTTGTACCAAAGAACAGCTTTAACGATTTTGCGATAGTCCAACCGCTTAAACAAAATATTGAGGCCAAAAAATACACCATGCCGACTCCGGTTCAGGATCAAGCAATTGATCTCATACTTAACAGCCGCGATGTAATCGGTATTGCCAATACCGGAACGGGGAAAACTGCGGCCTTTTTAATTCCTTTAATTAATAAGGTATTTTTGAATAAATCCGAAAAGGTGCTGATTATTACTCCGACCAGAGAATTGGCTTTGCAAATTCAGGAAGAACTGCACGATTTTTCCAAAGGATTAGGCGTTAGGAGTGTTTTATGCATTGGCGGAATGAGTTTGTCGAGGCAAAAAAATGAATTAAGACAAAATAACAATTTCGTAATTGGCACGCCCGGAAGAATTAGAGATTTGATTGGCGAAAGAAGTTTATTCTTGTCAACTTTTCATAGCGTAGTCTTGGACGAAGCAGATAGAATGGTTGATATTGGATTTATTAGCGATATCAAGTATTTTATTTCCTTACTGCCGCAAAACAGGCAGTCGTTATTCTTTTCGGCGACAATTTCCGGCAAAGTTAGAGAGATTCTCAACGCTTTTGTTCATAATCCGGCGACAGTTTCGGTTGAAAAGCAGGCAACAGCGGAAAATGTAGAACAGGACGTTATTAAAATCGCAAACAGAAACGAAAAGATCGATAAGCTGCATGATTTACTCGCGCAGGAAGAATTTGAAAAAGTGTTGGTATTTGGAAGAACAAAATGGGGCATGCAGAAACTAACTGACGAACTAGTGAGACGCGGAATCAAAGCAGCGGTAATTCATGGCAACAAAAGCCAAGGACAAAGGCAAAAAGCTTTGGAGCAGTTCAAAAGCAATCAAGTCTCTGTTCTTCTGGCAACCGATGTCGCCTCCAGAGGATTAGATATTCCTGATGTCAGTCACGTTATTAACTACGATATGCCTGCTACTTATGACGACTACATACATCGAATCGGCAGAACCGGCCGAGCCGGGAAAAAAGGCATCGCTTTAACTTTTGTAGAACAAACCTAACCACCCTCATTTGTCTTATCTTAGATAGTTAAACAAACCAAAGTTCGAAAATGATATAATCAACTTAGATGAATATACTCTATGTTGTCTGGGAAAATGACCCCTTTTTTAAATTAGGCGGTCTTGGAGATATCGCCAGATCTCTCCCCGGAGCATTGAAACTGTTAGATGTTGATATCCGCGTCATAATTCCTTATTACAAAGTTGTTAAAATGGGCAGAAATAAAAAAACAAAAATAGGAGCTTGTGAATTTTTGTACGGAGGAAAACAAGTTAAAGTAGAGATTTGGGAAGTGATTCATCCGTATACCAAAGTCCCCGCATATTTTTTGAAAAATAAAAAATATTTAAGTAAAGTTATCTCGATAAAAACCTGGGGATTTTTTGATAAAGCGGTCGTTGAAGTTATAAAGAGCAATATTCTCAATTGGCAACCAGATATTGTACACGTGAACGACTGGCATTGCGGATTTATTCCTCTTCTAATAAAAACGGCAAGGCTTCCGGTTAAAACTATGTTAACGATCCATAATCTAGCCTATCAGGGCTTAGCTCCGGTAGATATTGTAAGCGACATGGGCATTAATCCTTCTTCCAGTAAGGTGTTGACGTGGGAAATCAAGAGTAGACAAATTAATTTTCTGCAAGAGGCAATTATTCATGCCGATGTTATCACAACTGTTTCTCCAACCTATGCAAAAGAAATGCTTACTGAGGAATTCGGATACGGACTTCATGAAATTTTAAGAGCCAGACAAGGAAGAATTTATGGAATTCTTAATGGGATCGATATCGATTGGCGTCATACAACCCGGGATCCTGCGGTAAGATTCCCTTATGGTCCTTCGGAAAAACGCATTGACGGAAAGATAGAATATTATGATTGGAAACAGGGAAAACCGCTGGACAAAGAGTATTTACAAAAAAAGCTGGGGTTAAAGGTCGGAAAAGAAATTCCAATGATTAGTTTTGTCGGCAGACTTTCCGAAGCGCAAAAGGGTCTTGATATTTTACATCGAATGCTAAGAAGAATTGATCAAACTAAATTTCAATTTGTGCTTTTGGGAACAGGAGAAAAGAATTGGGAAGAAAGATATAAATGGCTTTCTACATTTTATCCAAAATATATTTCCTGCAATTTCCGCTTTGACGACAGTCTTGCTCATCAAATATACGCAGCTTCGGAGTTTATTGTTATTCCTTCAAAATATGAACCGTGCGGACTTATTCAAATGATTGCCATGCTTTATGGAACAATTCCAATTGCGCATAAAACCGGAGGACTAATAGATTCTATAAAAGATGGCTTCAATGGTTTCTTGTTTTCCGACTATAGCTCAGAATCTTTAGAAGAAAAGGTCTTACAAGCAGTTAATATGTGGAAAAATGATAAATCCGCATACGAAAACATGGTCAGAAATGCTCTGGCAACCGACTTTTCCTGGAATAAAAATGCTAAAGAGTACCTAACGCTCTACCAAGAACTTTTGACAAACAAATTGCCCTAGTGTTGACAAACCCGCACTCTTAATTGTATATTGCATGAAATGAAACCAGAACCCGATCAACCAGCAGCTGCCTCAGAGTTTCACGTAACCCCCTCTCTTGAAAGACATTATCAGGCTGATCCCGGCGCAAGGCCGGTAATTGAATCGATGCAACCTGAAGAAAGAGCCAGATTATTCCGGGTGGCAGGAGTAATCATCGATGACGCCATCGAATCTGCTCTTCGGGGTAGAAGAGAAAGCTTAGACGATGTCGGTTTATTCTGGGAACGGGATTGCAGTTGTGAAGATTTCGTTGATGAGGAATCTGGCGATGAAGAACCACTCGGACCGCATTTCCATGACCTATATGCGTCGGACCTGGAAGGATCAGATAATCCTTTTGAGCTTATTAACGACGGATTCTCCAACGCCTTGGATGTCTACGCACATGCTGTCCTCGATGAGGCGGAAAAAGGAGACGCAAAGCTAAATGTTCAGGCAGCTTTTGCCAGCCTTTCCGAGATTGCTATCCCAAGACAGATCAGAATTGCCAGCTTGGTCTATTTCGACGGCATTTCTCCGTTTTTAAGTAATCTGGAAGCTTTTACAGAAGCGACACTCGAAGAAGACTTAACTACCGCAGATAAAGATTTTAAAGCACAAAGTGCTTCCAGGTTTACTGCCTTTTGGGAAGAACATAGTGAGTATGCAGGTCCTGGACCGAGCGAGGAGCAGGCCAGACAACTTTGGGATTGGTACATGGGTCTGGTTGGCGAATACTGTTTTTACGAACCACTTACTGAAACTCCGGAACACAGCGCCTAAAAATGCTATACTTTTAATATTATGAAGCAGCAGGTTGTAGTTATGCACGGCGGAACTACTTTTGATACTTACGATGAATATATTTCCTATCTTCAAACTAAAGAAGTCGATCCCGAAAGGTTGAGACAGCAAAAGAGCTGGAAAAATTCTCTTCCCGAAACTTTGGGCGATAATTTTGACTGTCTTTTTCCACAAATGCCAAATGGCACAAATGCAAAATACGCTGAATGGAAACTATGGTTTGAAAGACTGATGCCGTATTTTGACGGTAATTTAATTTTGATCGGGCACTCTTTAGGTGGAATTTTTCTGGCAAAATATTTATCGGAAAACAAATTCCCCAAAAAAATAAAAGTCACCATCCTGATATCACCGCCTTTTGATGATGCGAATGGAGGAGAAACGTTAAGCGATTTTAAACTGCCCAAGGACTTATCGAGATTTTCCGAAAATAGTCCGGTAATTTATTTACTCCAAAGTAAGGATGACCAAACCGTACCGTTTGAACAGCACGAAAAATATGTCAAAGCTTTGCCAAGCGCCAAAGAAATGGTTTTTGAAGATAGGGGACACTTTAATTTGGAAACTTTCCCGGAAATTATTGAATTAATTAAATCTTTTAAATGAAAAATTTTGCCAAACTGCTGCTTCTGGTTTTTGGATGTGAATTCGTCGGACTAATCGCAACGCCCGTTACCATTACTTCTATTCCAACCTGGTACGTCCATCTGAATAAACCGTTCTTTTCTCCGCCTAATTTTATTTTCGGTCCGGTTTGGACAATTTTATATTGCTTGATGGGAGTTTCCTTATATTTAGTTTTGCAAAAGGGAATGGAAAAGAAAACAGTGCAAACCGCCGTTTACTTTTTTGTAACACAACTTTTTTTTAATTTTCTTTGGTCCTTGATTTTCTTCGGATTACACCAACCGCTTTTTGCGTTAGTTGATATTATTGCAATGTTAATGACGATTATTTTGGCAATGCTTAATTTCAAAAAACTTTCCCAAACCGCTTTTTATCTTTTAGTTCCTTATCTTTTGTGGGTCAGTTTCGCAACTCTTCTTAACGCTTCTGTAGTTTTGCTTAATCCGTAACCGTCGGAATTTGCGGATGGACATTTTCAGTTACCGGCACGCCTTCAACGATTGCTCGGTGCGCGTATGTTAACAGTTCATAAAAACGCGTAAGTTGTGCTTTGGTTTCGTCGATAGTTACTCCATGAGCTACATGCCCGTGATCTGATATATAACTAAACATACTCCTATGTAATTGCACGTCTTCTCCGCGTACTTTCCTTATAGCCGTAAAGACCATATTTGCAAGCGGATGACCGACGTTCCTGCCTTCAAAACTTGGCTGCCAGATTTTGGCATCGAGACTAAATAATCTACGAGCTTCATCCTGCCAACTTATATAGCGGGTAGTAACCAGTTCTTCTATCCCGATTTCTGTTGGATAAAATTCCGGGTCCAGGCAACGTATCAAAGCACCGGGAGTAAGGTCTATTTGACTTGGGCGAAAACCTGTCAAGGCTTCTATCCCTTGATGATAGATTTCCCGACCGCTGTAGAGCATATTTATTTTATAAGCTTGAGTAACTTTTTCTTCCGTTTCAGGAGTTTTCACTTGGGTAACAACCGGAACACCATCAACGCACTCTGCATTCCAATATTCAGATGCCTGAATAGTGGCTTTAAAGTCTTCCGGAACCGGGATATCTTGACTTAATACGGATGTTTGTAAAATATCGGAGGCATAAATTATTTCCCCGTTATTACATTCAACCCCATTTAAACCATTGCCGTTAAAAGTGACCTCTCTTATTCTTGCCACTCCGCCTGCCTTTTCAATCCGGGCGAGAATTGTATGCTGATGCATCCTAAAAATTTCAATACCACTTGCGAATAATCCCTGTAAATGTCTTTCCATTGCATCGCCCTGTTCGCTCATTAATTGTCTACGCGCCCATTCTCTGCCTTCGGCGACTAATTCTTCGGGAGGTTGTGGAGAATCGTGTTCCATGTCCGGGATTATCCCGCAACACTAAATGAATGTCAACTAATACGAGGTAATAAACGTTTGACAGAAATTTTGTTTTGATAATTTCTCCATTACAAAATCAAGAAACGTTACGCCATATGGAAATTGTTTCAGACTAAAGTCTTTACAAACGGATATTATCTTCCCGGTCCTCTTTTAAAATAGACTTAAGGAGTTACTGTTGGGATAATAGTAGGCTTGGTTGATTTCTGCAAATTTTTTAGCCCTTCAATTATCTTTTTTGCGTCCGAAAGGGCTACTTTAAGATCATTTTGTCCGGTTACAATGTCCGTTCTCAAAGCCGTGAAAGATCCTACCCCTGTATAGCTACCAAAATTAAGCGTTTCTGCTTGAGTAATTACGGTTTGGTATTCAACTTTGGCATTACTGATTTGCGTATTTAAATCAGTAAGCAAGACATCCAAGCTAGTAGTGTCTAACCCCTTGGCCTTTGCTTCGTTGACTCGGCTTTGTAACTTAGCCGAAATAGTGGACAAATTATCTGCGATTTGACTTAATTTGTCTGCAACTGCGATTATCGTAACTTTCGGCATAAAGAAAACATATACCCTAAAGGAAGTGATTATAGATTGCACGTCCGTACGAAGAGTCGTTAAAACCGTATCTGCCTGAATCTTTGTTTTTAATGCCTGGAGACTCGCAATCTCGGTATAAACTTGACTGGTCAATTGGGTTTTTTCATCAGCCGAAATTTTCTTTACCGAATTAAGTTTTGTAATTAATTCATTTAAAGAAGTGATCCTTTTATCAATCTCATTCAAGGCTCTGGTTTTTAAATTATTAATTGTCTGTGTTTGCAACGTACCCTCCCCAGCACTTTTAGTCGCTGTTCCTACTTTTACTGCGTTTTTTAACGTAAGTAATGTGTTACGTCCTTGTGTAGTATGCGCCACTACGTCAGCAGCAAATGCGGGACGCACAAAGAAAAACAACAAAACTAGAGCAAGGAGAACTTTTTTCATAACTAAAAAGATGATTTTTGGTTTAAACTATTATTGACATCCTGAGTGCCTTTTTGCAGATTATTTAAATCCCTGTTGACGGCTCGGACGTCTTTTTGTAGCTGTTCATTAGAAGTTCCTTGTGCCGTAGAATTAATTTGTTCCCTTACCTCTACGCCCAACATCTTTACCATTATCATTATAAGTAACAGTATTGCAATGCATCCGGCGAAAATCAAAAGAAGATTATTATCGATTTTTACGCCCTTACTTGTCCTGGTCTTGGCCCTTGATCTTGATTTCTTAGCCATAATTAATTATGGACACACTAAAAGCTACTTGTCAAGTCGTATCGGCCCTTCACTTTTGCTATAATTGTTTCATGCCCAGGTGGCGGAATTGGTAGACGCGCACGCTTCAGGTGCGTGTTCCCGTAAGGGAATGGGAGTTCGAGTCTCCCCCCGGGCACAAATTTTTGCAAGCTGGGGACTAAGAGCATATGACAGAGTGATTGATACCGATCGGATTGTTGAATTACAAAAAACAATCACCCGTGCGGATTTGCAAAATGCACTTGACGTATTTACTTCCACTCAACCAACAACCATCGTGATAGGGGATTTAAGTTAATTTGTTTTTCCACTTAAACCTAAATTATGATAAAATAAATCGGCGAGCGGATGTGGTGAAACCGGTATACACGCAGCCTTGAGGTGGCTGTGCCGTAAAAAGCGTGGAGGTTCGAGTCCTCTCATCCGCACCCAGGGCACTTAGCTCAGTGGTAGAGCGCTGCGTTTACATCGCAGATGTCAGGGGTTCAAATCCCTTAGTGCCCACAAATTTGGAATAAAAAATATATTTTGATAAAGATCTTCTACAGAAACAGTAAATAAAGGTTCGTAAAAAACGTTATAAAAATTAGCATCTTCACCCAGTTTGGAAACTTTTTTTGAACGGCAAAAAGAAAAATTATCAGAAGAAACGGGTAAAAATCTAATGCATATCTGTATCCGAATTGCATAAACCCTATTCCGTAATAACCCATCACAAACAAGAAAATTGCGAAGGCAGTCAGAGCGGAAGCTAAAACAGATCTGTTTTTGTAGTTTGCCGCAAAAATTGCCAGTAGCATTGGGGAGGTTATAAAAATACTCATTCCCCAAAGATTAGGTTGAAGATACGGAAAAACAAGAATTTGCGTCCCATGTTTTAGAATGGGCTCGGGACCACTTAAAAAAAGGTAAAACAGATTTGCGGGAAAATGGACAAGGCTCCAAACTCCTGCCGCACGGTTTGCTATGAATTCAGGATATACAAGCTTCTGGAAAGAATAACCTTGCTCAAAGAAACTACCGAATCTTACGAAATTATAAAATACAAGAGATATTAGGGAAATAAATACCGGTACTAAAAAGTAGAATATGTTTTTAATTTTTTCGGCAATCTTGCCCTCTTTCAACCAGAAAATTATCAAAAAGAAAATTAGCGTAAAAATCATATCAATGCGCGTGGCTATCGCTGCCGCCAGAAAGAGCCCGATCACAAAAGGATGCCACTTCCTGAAGATTCCAAGAATTGCCAGGAATATAAGTAAATTCTCAACAACCTGAGCAAATGTCCATGAGGTGGAATTGGTTGCTAATCCGATATAGGCGGTTGAAAATATATAACCAAAACTGGCCCAAAACGAGCTTATTCTATTTTTTGTTATATTTAATCCAAGCAGAAAAACTGTAACAAAAGTTGCTAGGATTAATAAAGGATGAAGGTACGACTGCCAGGGAAGGGCACTACTAATAAAAACAAACGGTAGAAGAATTAAAGCCGGGAATGGACCCAACGGCCAATAATAATGTCCTTGATAAAATGCGGCGTCATAATAAGAGGTGGTATTGCCTAAAAGAAAAAGCTTGCCGTGCAAAAATGAATCCGCTAGAGAAACAAATTGCTGAAACTTATCGCCTAAGCCCGATGCTACTAAAATTATAATTATAAAGCCGGAAAGGCTTACCCATGACAATATTAAAAATTCTTTGGGAATTTTTACGATCGCTCTATTTTTTTTTCTCTTTATCATAATTAGTGAAGAGATGTTATCAAAAGTCTAACATTCGGTAATATCTGATGCAATAGGTTTTAACCTTTATTTCCTAAGTAATTTTTGCTATCATTACATTTGAGCTGAGGTAGCCAAGGTGGTCAAGGCACCTGTCTGAAGAACAGGCTATATGTGTTCGACTCACATCCTCAGCACACTCGCGGGAGTAGTTCATCGGTAGAACGTCTCCTTGCCAAGGAGAAGGTAGCGGGTCCGATTCCCGTCTCCCGCTCAAAAAGGCATTTGATATCCTCGTGAATCAACGGTATAATTCCGCCATGATTGAGTTTGAGGGACCGGATAGATATTCGATGGAGCAGGAAATTGCCACACTTGTTGCTTCACAAAGAGAACACTACAGGAAAGGAGAAACATCCTTAATCCCCAAGAAAGCAGATGTCCTAGCTTGCGATGAAAGATTTTGGCCATATTTACAAAAATATATGCTTTGGGAAGGGTCTGTTACACTGACAGGGGAAGGATTTGAAGCAGCGAACCACGTTCTAGGTAGAAGAACAGTTTTTTTTGAAGAGTCTGTGGACGTAGACGGCACCAAATATTATTTGGAAATTAAAGGCTATGGCAGAAACGGCAGGGAACTTCGGCCGAATAAGCATAGCGAAGGAGATTTATCCTTCGGTATGTTTATGGACGGCGCGGAAAAAGAACACTCTATCCCTCTAAGACTTCGCGAAAAAGGCGTTATGAATGTCCAACTCCCTGTTGCTCTACTTAAATTTGACGAAGCGGACTTTATTGATTACACAAGAGAAGAATTGGAAAAATTGTTGGATGTCAGAATGCAGAGCTATTTTTTCCCGGGAGTGACAAGGATAAGAGAAGCGGCCAGGAGATTAGTACCGCAAGCTGCAGTCTATCGAGACGAAGATTATGAACAGGATGCAGTTAGGAAAGTTTTAGCCAGTAAAATGGCTGATGTTGTTGTAGATACATATAAAACAGGTAAAAAACCGGCGTTAAGAAAATTGGCCGGAGAATCAGGCTTGGAGGAAGAATTATCGGGACTGACTGACGAAAGACAAGCTGGATATGTAATAAGAGCAGTCCGCTCTCCGCTACGGGTCGGAGATCTGCATGACCCGAAAATTGTTACCGACGGAAATCGCGCGATCGCCCAAAGGATGGGAAGGACTGTCAGGCAGATGCTGGAATTAGGATTTCTGCATATGACTCCAAATCCGGGTAATTGGAATACTGCGGGAGAGCTGGTCGATTTTGAAGACGTGGTTAGATATCCGAAAGATAAAAAACTAATTGAAGAGGATATGCAACGAAGAAATATTAGAAGTATTCCGGATTATTTAGAATTTATTTTTGCCGGGGGAACGATAGGCTACCTTGCTGATGATTTTCAATCCGGCTTTGTAGGTCGAAGCTTAACATCTACTCATGAAGTTGTCCATGAAGCATTAGAGGTATTAGAGCTACTGGAAATTGGAGAATATTATCCACATCGATAGACTTCAGTTTTTTCTCAGCAAAATTTAAGATATTTGTTATAATGTCTTGCTATGAAGATCTTAGTTGTTGAAGACGAACACCGCATCGCTACTGCTTTAAAAATGGGATTGGAGCAAGAATCCTACGCCGTTGATTTGGCCTTTGATGGGAAAACAGGTCTTGATTTGGCAATCGGTGAAGAATTCGATTTAATTATCTTGGATCGGCTGCTTCCCGAAATGGACGGTATAGAAATTTGCAGAGAAGTTCGAAAAAATAGTATTCATACTCCGATATTATTATTAACCGCTAAAGGACAGGTAGAAGACCGGGTTGAAGGATTGGACGCGGGAGCAGACGACTACATGGTTAAACCTTTCGCTTTTGAAGAATTGCTCGCTAGAGTTAGAGCTCTACAAAGAAGACCTCAGAAAACCCAAGGGCAGAAATTGACCTTAGACGATTTATCTTTAGATATAAAAACTTTTGAGGTAAAAAGGGGAGATAAAAATATAAACTTATCTGGTAGAGAATTTGCGGTACTTGAATATTTAATGCGTAATTCGCGAAAAACCTTATCCAAAGAACAAATCATCGCCCATGTTTGGAATTATGATTCGGACATATTGCCTAATACCGTCGAAGTCTATATTGGCTATCTAAGAAATAAAATCGATAAATCTTTTAAGAAGAAACTTTTAAATACTATAAGGGGATTTGGATACAGAATAGGATAGTTATAGAATTAAAATATGCTTAATACATTCAGATCGGCAAGAGTCAAATTAACCATCTGGTACATCCTAATTGCTTTCTTAATTACGACTTTTTTTAGTGCTCTTGCCTTTGGCGGGCTTAGAGTTGAGTTTGAGAGAGGAATACAAAGACAAAGAGACGTCGAAAGCAGGCTGCAAATTCCTCCCGCTCCACTTGCAGTCAATCGAAGAATTGATCCAAAGGTTTTGCAAGAAATACGAGATTGGCTAATCGTCAGAATTTTGATTGCCGATGGATTAATAATCCTGATCTCGGCAATTTCCGGATGGTTTTTAGCCGGCAGAGCATTGCGCCCAATCAAGCTGATGGTGGATGAACAAAACCGCTTTATTTCCGACGCCTCACATGAGTTAAGAACACCTTTAACTGCTTTAATGGCTTCTATTGAAGTAGGATTACGTGATAAAACACTCACTCTTCCAAGGGCAGAAAAATTGCTCACGGATAATCTTAAGGACGTAAAGGATTTGCAAACTCTCTCGGAGGATTTACTTGCTCTTGCTAAATATAATACAAATGGAAAAACAACCATTATGAACATCAGAGAGGTAATTGATGAAGCAAAAGGAAAAGTGAACTCCTTGGCAAAACTCAAAAAAATAACTATTTCAGTTTCTGCTAAAAATTATAGTGTTAAAGGAGACAAGAACAAATTAATCCAACTTTTCGTAATTCTATTTGATAATGCGATTAAATACAGCCCAAAAGAAAAAATGATTAAAATTAAGACTGAAAAATCCGGTCGATATGTCAAAGTGTCTGTAATTGATCAGGGATACGGTATTCACGGAGAAGACTTAGCGCATATTTTTGACAGATTTTATAGAACCGATAAAGCAAGAACAAAAGGAGACTCATCAGGATTCGGCTTGGGCCTATCTATTGCAAAAAAAATTGTTAAAGAGAATAATGGATTTATTACGGCAGAAAGTACTGTCTCAAAGGGCTCAACATTTATTGTCAATTTACCGATGGATAAGTCCTAAAGTTATTTTCAGGTTTCTCTCAGATTTAGGATTTAAGCTAAAAAGATGAATACTTTAACAACGGGGATAAAAAAGTTTTTTAGCCGCATTGCCAAATTAAAAACAAGAAACAAAATAATCTTAACCATAATTATTGTTCTTGTTTTATTTTTTGCAAGCCGCACTCTTTTCTCGGGCTCGAAAGCTCCTCAATATCAAACAGGACAAGCTACAAAGGGAACGTTAGTTGTCTCATTGACTGAAGCAGGACAAGTCTCGGTTGCCAATAAAGTCAGTATTGTCACTCAGGCCAGCGGCATTGTCAGTAACGTTTATGTTAAAAGCGGACAGAAAGTCAGCACCGGAGATAAAATCGCCGATGTCACACTAGATACGGCAGGACAGCAACGTCAGGCACAAGCTTATTCTTCACTTTTGTCTGCACAAAACGGGCTGAAAAACGCAAATGCTCAGTTGTATACATTACAAAATCAGGAATTTGTTGCCAACCAAAAGTTTATGAACGATGCCGTTGCCAATAATAAAGCGACTAATGACCCTACTTATATTGAGGAAGACGCAACCTGGCTGGCGGCGCAAGCGGCATATATAAATCAGTCCGGATCGATTGCTCAAGCCCAGGCAAATGTTAATAATGCGTCACTGGCTTATCAGTTAACTTCAGGCACCATTACCGCTTCAACCAACGGGACAGTCGGCGATTTAATCATCACCAAAGGCATGCAAATCGGTTCAAGCAATACGACTGCAGGCTCATCGACTAACACTTCAAATCAAGCGGTGGCATCGATTATTACCGGCAATGCAACTACGGTTTCCGTCAGCGTGGCGGAAGTTGATGCTCCGCAAATCCAGATCGGTCAAGCGGTAACTATTACTTTTGACGCTTTACCTAATCAAACTTTTACCGGTAAGGTAATGGGGATAAACACAACAGGCTCCGTTACGTCGGGCGTAACAACCTATCCGGCGGTAATTCAATTGGATGATACTACTAATACCAGCATTCTGCCAAACATGACTGCTACGGCCAACATTATTACTAAAGTGGACGATAACGTTTTAATGCTTCCGTCTGCAGCCGTACAAACAGTTGGATCTTCTTCAACAGTGAGAGTACTCAAAAACGGGCAGCTTTCAACAGTTTCGGTTCAAGTTGGTGACACTTCAGGCTCGCAAACAGTAATAACTTCCGGTCTTTCCGAAGGAGAAACAATTGTAACCAGTGTCATTTCTACAGCGGCCACTTCATCATCTACATCGTCTCCATTTAGCGGTGGACTAAGACTAGGTGGATTTGGCGGAGGCGGAGGCGCAACAACCAGAACAGGAGGAGCAGGCGGTGCCGCAGCAGGAAGATAACTTATGGATCAGATTTCTATCTCGCATGTCAGAAAAGTCTACAATACCGGAGACGTTGAAACAGTCGCTCTGGACAACATTTCTTTTTCGATTAAGAAAGGGGAATTTGTGGCCATTGTCGGTCCTTCGGGCAGCGGAAAATCAACTCTTATGCATATCCTTGGAGCCTTAGATACTCCGACCTCCGGAACTTACATCCTTGACGGACAAGACGTCAGTAAATTATCCAAAGACCAACTGGCAGATATAAGAAATAAAAATATCGGTTTTGTTTTTCAGGCCTTTAACCTATTACCAAGAACAACAGCCCTAAAAAATGTCGCTTTGCCAATGACCTATGCGGGTGTCCCTAAAGATGAAAGAAATAAAAAAGCCGAACAGCTCTTAAAAGATGTCGGCCTGGGTGACAGAATGAATCACACCAGCAGCCAGCTTTCCGGCGGACAAATGCAAAGAGTGGCGATTGCCAGAGCTTTATCAATGAATCCGGCAATTATTTTAGCTGATGAACCAACGGGAAACATCTCTACCGTTCAGGCAGAAGAAATAATGAAAATTTTTCAAGACCTACAAAAGCAAGGACATACGATTGTAATTATTACTCATGAACCATCAATTGCGGTTTATGCCCAAAGGACGATTTATATTAAAGACGGAAAAATAGAAAAAGAGGTTAAAAATGGAAAGGGGACTAAAAACTAATGGATTTTCAGGAACTATTAGCGTCGTCTTTTGAAGCCCTCCTTCTTAATAAAGTCCGCACAGCTCTGGCAGGCTTAGGGATTGTGATTGGTATCGGGGCGGTTATTGCCTTGGTTTCTTTAGGTCAAGCAACGCAAGCATCGGTGCAAAATTCAATCCAGGGCTTAGGAGCAAATTTAGTAACCGTCTCTCCGGGTTCCCAACAAACTGCAGGAGGGGTTCAGGGAGGATTTGGCAGTAGTCAAACATTGACGCTCGATGACGCCACCGCCATTACTGCTGCTAAATTTGCCTCAATTAGCCAAGTTTCACCGGAAGTTTCCAGACGCGGTCAGGTAACGGCCGGAAGAAATAATACCAATATCTCAATTACCGGCGCAACACCGGCTTATACGGAGGTTCACAATGTAACTATGAGTTCCGGAACATTTATAACAGACCAAGACGTCAGTAGCACAAGAGACGTGGCAGTTATCGGTCCGACTGTAGTCACAACTCTTTTTGGTGGCGGGGATCCAACCGGACAGGTAATCCGCATTAATAAAATTCCTTTTACAATTATCGGCATTACCGTTTCCAAAGGCGGAACGGGATTTGCCAATCAGGATAATATTGTTTTTATTCCGATTACCACGGCTCAAAAAACAGTTTTTGGCATAGATTATGTTAACAGTATCGCCATGTCGGCATCGTCTGCAAATTCTATCATTCAGGCAGAAAACGACTCCGGTTATCTTTTATTGCAAAGGCATAAAATCAGCAATCCGACCCAGGCGGATTTTTCAATGGTTTCTCAGTCAGATATCATAAGCGCCGCCTCTTCCGTCACCGGCACTTTTACAGCGCTTCTGGCCGGAATTGCCGCTATCTCACTGTTGGTCGGCGGAATCGGAATTATGAATATCATGTTGGTAACAGTGATCGAAAGAACCCGGGAAATCGGACTTCGTAAGGCCTTGGGGGCAAAAGACAATTTGGTTGTTACACAATTTTTAATTGAATCAATAATTTTAACTATTGGCGGAGGATTAACAGGTATGGTTTTGGGAATTACATTATCATATGTAATCTCTGTATTTATCGGTTTGCCTTTTACAATTTCCATATTCGCAATAATTTTGGCAATCGGGGTCTCCGGTGGAATAGGAATATTATTCGGTTGGTACCCGGCCAAAAAAGCAGCAGATTTAAGTCCAATTGAAGCATTACGTTACGAATAAAGGGGGTGAAAAATATGAAAAATAAAAATATGATGATGTTAGTCGCTTTGGTATTAATAGTTCTGGCAGGCGCCGGTGGATTCTTTGGTGGGATGACGTATCAGAAGAATCAAGCTTCGTCGCTTGGAATAGCGGGAGCTAATGGAGCTAGAAGCGGAAACTACGCCGCAAGATTCGGGCAGAATGGTCAAAGCGCAGCCAATTTTCGACCGGTCAGAGGACAAGTCTTAGATATGAATAACAACAGCTTAACTGTTAAATTGTCTAGTGGAAGCACACAAATAGTTGTTCTTTCGGCAAGTACTGCATTTATGCAATCTACAAAAGCAGCCTTAAGCGATGTTAAAACTGGTGATACGGTTAATGTTGTCGGAACAGCCAATTCCGATGGTTCCGTAACCGCTCAACAAATCCAGATTAATCCTCCAACAGGAGGATTAGTAAGACCAACTGGTACAACTCCACAAGCACCAGCTCGGTAACACAAGGGTAGGAAACTTACGTAAACTAATCATTACTAAGTTTTTTATGGCTGGAGACTTTAAACTCCAGCCATTTGCGTTTGTTATAATACGCTTATGATTTCATATCGGGATTTTGAAAAAATCGACATTATAGTTGGTAAAATTATTAGCGTTGAAGACTATCCGGAGGCCAAAAAACTTTCTTACAAGTTGGAGATAGATTTCGGATCCGAAATCGGCACTAAAAAATCCATCGGCCAATTTCCCGCTAACTATTCAAAAGCAGAGCTCGAAGACAAACTAGTTGCCTGTGTTGTTAATTTCCCTCCAAGACAAATAGGCAAAGCCGTTTCCGAAGTTTTGACTTTGGGATTTGCCGATGAAAACGGCAACGCAGTTCTGGTAACTCCAACAAAAGAGGTTCCCCTGGGTGGAAAATTATTCTAGCTACTCTCTTACAACCTATAGTTTGACTTTACGCCTAATTCAGCATATAATCACGTCGTGTCAAAAGAAAATATCTATTCAATCGCAACCGCAAGTATTCTGGATCAGGCAACCATAAGACAGGCTTTAACCTGGTCTATTGCTGATCACGTTGCCAGGGCAAAATCAACCGGATACAACGGGGTTGAGCTTTGGCCTCAGGGAAGAAAACCGCTTAGTCAAATTAAATCCGGTGAATTAAGTCAAGCAGAAAGAAATGGAATCACTTCTACTCATCAGACAGTGGCAAAAGATCTTGCTGATGCTATCCGTACATTTTCTTTGCCTGATATAGAGGTGTCATTAATGATGGCCGAAAGATTTAAATCCCTGGACTATCTTGAAAAAATAAGACTATTAGTCGATAGAGATATTCCGGTCGTACTTTTTAGCAGCGCTCCAAAAGATTTTCTTGAAACCACAAAGTATCGGGAAAAGGGTGTTCAAACAGATCCAGCGCTTTGTGCAGAGATAGGCGCAACTAATGCCGAAGAATTTGTAGAAGCGGTTCTAGAAATGGGTTTTACCAACGTTGTCATTGATACACACCATTTAAGAAGACCAAATATAGAAACCGGGGGAGAAAATCCGCTATCAGATTGGCAAAAGTCTGTTCCGGTATTATTGCCATATACCAATGAGATACATGTTGGCTTAGGCAGAATTGATTATGGAGGCGTGCCCAGAACGGAAATCGATGCTGAATTGTGGGATTTTATGAATGACGGGAGACGAAATACGAATGTCGTAAGGCTGCTACGAAGTATTGCCGGAACCGGCTGGAACGGATTAGTCGTCTTGGAAACCCGACCGTCCGCCATTAAGGATGTTTTTGAACAAAGAGGATTTGAATTAAGCGAGAGAAATTTATTAGATAGTTTTGAAAGAATAAGAAATACTTTATATCAAATATTTGGTAATTAAACTATTCCGTTTTCGTCGACAAGCTTAAAGAATTCAGCCACAAATTTCGTTTTATCCAGTCTTTTTAGAAATCTTTCCCAATCCTGATTCTGGGTTTTGTGTTCTTTGAGGGCCTTAATTTTTGTATCCAAAGTGTCACCAATATCAATTATCGTCGTGATCTCTTCGTCTTTTACCCCGCGCACTTTGCCGAAAGCGTCGTAACCCATTCCTTTTTGTTCAAAGTTCTTTACAAAACTTCTAGGCATGGCCGTATGATAAAGGCGAATATGCTTTGTAGCCAATTTTTTGTATTCTATGAACATCTTCGTGGCTGCCCTAGAGACAGCTTTATGATCAGGGTGATTTGACGCTCCGGTTCTGTCAAAAGTAACTACCACGTCAGGCTTTTCCTTTTTGAGAATCGTAAGAATCTTTGTCTCCAGCTTAGTGTTTCTTATATATCTTAACTTCCCGTCAATAAAACCCAAGAAATTAACATTTTTGATCCCTAAGATTTTAGCGGCGCGTCTTAACTCCTGTTCTCTGACTTCCCCGACTTTATCTCGCGTGGTAATCGGTGGATTTCCCAGCTCTCCGGCTTCGCCTTTGGTGGCAGTAGCCAAAATCACTTTATGTTTACTCTTCGCAAGCTTTACGATCGTCCCGCCACTTGAAAATGTTTCATCGTCGGGATGAGCAAATATAAATAAGAATTTCATGAGAGAAATTATACATCTTTTTAATAAGAATTTCATGTAAAATATCTTACAATTTAACTTCCCCCAAACTTGACAAATTACTGCAAAAATGTAACGATAGTTATTAATAGATGAGAAAGGCTTTACTGTCTGGTTTTGTATTATTAGCTTCACCAATGATGATCGCTATCTGCCTCATCTATCTTTCTTTCATCTCGTACAAAAGTAATCCGACCACAGCTTATATCACAAAAATTCCTAGTGTTGCATACGCAGCCTTACCGCAGAATCAAACCAGCCTGGCGGGTCAAATTATTAACCAACAAGATGCGCGAACCGAGCTGGTAAGAAATTTCTTTACACAATATAATTCTCCGCTCACTCCTTACGCACAAAACGTGATTGATGACGCTGACAAATACGGCCTTGATTACAGGCTGATTCCGGCAATCGCCATGCAGGAATCAAATCTCTGCAAAAAAGCCCCACCGGATTCGTATAATTGCTGGGGATTCGGCATCTATGGTAAAACCGTCACTAAATTTTCGGATTATCCTTCAGCTATCGATACCGTAACTAAAACTCTTTCCCAAAACTATAAGGCACAGGGACTAGAGACACCTGATCAGATTATGACCAGATACACTCCTAACAGCAACGGAAGTTGGGCAAACGGCGTCACCCAATTTATGAACCAACTCCAACTAGCCCTATAGTTTACTACTTGACAAACCTATAGTTCTATGCTATACTGCTTTTCAGATCCTAAGGTATGTCTTTCCAAATACATACGTTAGGATTTTTTAATGGTCGAAAGGACCTTAAGAGTATGAAGAAAAACATTTTCGCTTTTCTTCTGATGCTTGCGGTTCTATTTACCGCAATGCCTCAGAAAACTCAGGCAGAACAAAAAGCTTCTGCATCATCCGCAACAATCAAAACTTCCGAAAGCAAAACGGGAGTCGATTACCGTGAGAAAGTACTTCGAGAATACTTGCAGAAACAAAATTCTCCGCTTACGCCCTATGCCGGCGACTTTATTAAGTATGCCGATCAATATAATCTGGACTGGAAGTTGGTCGCGGCTATTTCCGGCGTAGAATCTACGTTTGGACAGCAAATACCTGCTAATTCCTACAACGGTTGGGGTTGGGGAGTTTATGGCGATAACGTAATTAGGTTCTCTTCATGGAATGACGGCATTAAAACCGTCTCTGAAGGACTTAGGCAAAGATATATGAACCAATGGGGTGCGCAGGATATTTACGAAATTGGAAGTATATATGCAGCCTCACCTGCTTGGGCATCTCATGTTACTTACTACCTTAATAGAATTCAGGAATTTGCGCTCGCGGACACAAAAGACACACTTTCGCTTTCGCTATAACTGCGCTATAATCTAAAAGGCGTTGCCTCGGGCCGATGGCGGAACTGGCAGACGCGTATGGTTTAGGACCATATCCCGTAAGGGTTGGAGGTTCGACTCCTCTTCGGCCCACAAATCAATATGAAATCGCTAATTAAAAAGCTGGAAGATAATACAATTGAACTAACGATTACTATTCCCGTGGCGGTTATTAAGGCTGCGCGGGCCGAGGCAATCGAAGCTTTTACCAAAGAAATTCAGGTTCCCGGCTTCCGCAAGGGCATGGCTCCTAAGGACGTTGTGGAGAAGCGTATTGATCCCGATAGGCTCAGAGAAGAGATATTGAAGAAACTCTTGCCTAGAACGTACGTAGAGACTGTAAAAGAGCATGCAATCAGTCCGATTATCAATCCCAAGATCCACGTAAACAAGCTCGAAGACGGCAAAGATTGGGAATATACGGCTATCACCTGCGAAGCACCAAAAATTAGCCTGAACGGGTACAAAGAAAAGATTAAAACGTTAAACGCCAAAGCCAAGATTGCCATACCAGGCAAGGAACCCCAAACGGTAAACTTCGACGAAGTCGCTAAACTTATTTTGGAGACAGTAGAAATGACGATTCCACAAATTTTAGTCGAAGGAGAAGTAGATAGGCTTTTAAGCCAAACCCTGGATGATGTTAAAAAGTTAGGTCTTACTTTAGACCAATATTTAGCTTCAACCAAAAGAACCGTTGAGCAGCTAAGGGCCGAATACGCGCAAAGAGCAATCAATGATTTGAAGCTTGAGTTTGGGTTGCAAAAAATCGCCGAAGAGGAAAATATTACTGTTGAAGAAAAAGAGATCGATGAGGCTATCGCCAAAACTAACAATGATGCCGAACGACAAAATCTTCAAGCTAACCGCCACCTCTTAGCTGTCATCTTAAGACAGCAAAAAACGCTTGATTTCCTCAGGCAATTATGATATAAGCTATTGCGTCTTATGACAAATGTTGCTCAACAAATATTAGCACCTTTGGATAAAACCGTTGAAATAATCTCGGATACGGTTGGCCCTGTGGCTCACCCGGTCTTGGATTCATTAAAAATGGATCTCGGAAAAAGAATTATCTCCGACAGCTGGAGACAGCTTTTAAGCCCGGAAATCGTGCCGGTTAACGAAGGCCCGGTCAGTGAAGGAGATTTGGAAGAAGGAGCATTCTTAACGCTAGGCGGGAAAATGGAAAAACCGAAAAACGCTCCGGCTATTGAATATTCAAGAGATTTCGAGCAAAGCATCGAAGTTGTCCGCAGGAACGGCGAAACCCAAACGCAAGCCAGAGTCAGAGATATTATTGTTGAACTCTCCCAAGTAAAGAATTCGTCCAGAGAAGTGGCGAATGCGGTTAAAGATATTAATCTTACACTTGAACCAACTAATGCAGGCATATATGAACTCAGCTTCTTTGAAAGGGTCAGGTCTTTAGTCAAACAGGCTCAAGCCAAAGCTGAAGATGCAGGCGGTTGGATTGCTGCCACCGGAAACAAAAGTTTTAGAAAAGAATATAAAAGAGTTTCCCAGAGTGGACAAAATTCTAAATGGCTTTTGTCAGGCGAAAGAACACCGGCAACCAGCTCTGTTGGCTAATTTAAGCTCGACCTCTTTCTTATAAGCTATTGACAAGCTCAATTGTAGTCGGTAACATAATTATTATGTTAAATAACTTAGTTAAGCGATTTATGAACCTTATTAACTCCCTTCTCGGGAGGTCTGGTTCGTAGTAATCCTTACTATAGAAAAATTAGACCTCCCAAACGGGAGGTTTTTTTATGTTTAAAGGAGGTGAAATTTTATGATAAGGACGCCGGATGGCGAAAAACCATATATGGTTAGCATCACGGCTAACGATGCTTACGAGCAGGACTGTTTACAAGCAAGATATGAGACAAGTCCGCTATATAGGCAAAGAGCACTAGGCGAAACTATGAAAACACTCTTTAGTCTTGAAGAAGAAAGAAGACATGATATGCAAGCAGGACAAGGATATTCTTTACGAATACGATAATTATAAATTGTAAATACACATATATTTTGTTAGAATTAAACGAGTCTTAGAGGGAGACTCGTTTAAGGGCTCGTAGCTCAGTTGGTTAGAGCGTTGCATTGACATTGCAAAGGTCAGAAGTTCGACTCTTCTCGGGCCCACACTCCACATCTATTTTACAAAATAAATATGACTAGAGAAGAGGGCGTGCAAATTTTAATCACACTGATTAAAAACCAGAATCTGGTAAAACACCATTTTGCCTGCGAGGCAGTGATGCGCGATTTGTCACACTATTTTAACCCGGGTGAAGAGCAAACCGAGGAAGAAAAATGGGGAATGGTCGGCTTACTGCATGACGCCGATTATGAGCTGACTCACGACAACCCTAAGCAACACACCTTGGTATTGGAACAAAAACTGCAAGGGAAATTGCCACCGGACGTAATTTACGCGATTAAATCCCACAATTGGAAAAATGACGGCGTTGAACCGAAATCCAAAATGGATTGGAGCATTTACTGTTGCGACGAATTAACCGGTTTGATTATTGCCGCAGCACTTGTTCATCCCGATAAAAAGTTAGCGTCTCTGACAACCGATTTTGTTTTAAACCGTTTTAAAGAAAAATCATTTGCCAAAGGAGCAGACAGGGAGCAGATTAAGCAATGTGAAAAGAAACTCGGAATTCCTTTAGCCAATTTTATTGATTTGAATTTAAAAGCAATGCAAAGAATCGCCCCCATACTTGGCCTGTAGATAATCTTATTGACAAGGCTTACAAACTAATCTATTCTAAATTTAGCAATGGAAAAGTTCGAAGCAGTTGATAAAACACCGCGCAAAAGAATAATTATCGATAATTTTTTGGGCGGATTTTCTTGGGCATTAGGCGCGACCATCGGACTTTCGATTATCATTGCCATTATCGGATTTCTTCTTAAACACGTGAATTTTGTACCTGCGGTTGGAAATTTTATTTATCAAATCATGGTATTTATTCTATCGAAAAATCCTAATCTGCAAATAAAGTAATTAAACGGGCTCATCTATACAAACTAGCAAATAATTGGTAAAATCAGCTCATGGATAGCAAAATAAAAAGCCACCAGGAAATAGGATTGGAGCAAGATTTATTTACTTTCTCTGATTTAGTCGGATCAGGCTTGCCGCTTTTTACGCCAAAAGGGACGGTATTGAGAAGAGTTTTGCAACGCTACATCGAAGACCTCTTGGAAAAACAGGGATATTCTTTTGTTTCGATTCCACACATTGCCCGAAAGGAACTCTATGAAAAATCAGGACATCTTGAAAAATTCGCCAACGACATGTTTCCGGTGATGAAAGCGAAAGGAAGAGAATATATTTTAAAACCGGCTAATTGCCCACACCATACTCAAATTTTCGCCAGAAAGCCAATCTCATATAAAGAGATGCCTCAGCGTTATGCGGAAAGTACCACGCAATATCGTTCGGAACAGTCAGGAGAGCTGGAAGGCTTAACCAGGGTTTTGGGTTTAACGCTTGATGATTCCCATGTTTTTGCCAGACCCGACCAAGTCAAAGAAGAGTTTAGGCGTGCACTCGAGGTTAATAAAACCATGCTTAAAGATTTTGGACTCGATTATTGGATTAGGCTTTCCGCTTGGGATCCAAGGAACAGGGAAAAATATTTAGGCGATGAAAAAAAGTGGGAAGAGATGCAAAACCTAATGGAGGAAATCTTAAAAGAACTCAAGATCGAATACAAAAAGGCCGAGGGAGAAGCGGCATTTTACGGACCAAAAATGGATTTAATGGTTAAAGATTCCTTGGGCAAAGAATGGCAGCTGTCTACAATCCAAGTTGATTTTAATCTACCGGATAGGTTTGACTTGTCATATACCGATAAGAACAATGCCAAAGTTAGACCGGTTATGCTTCACCGGGCGACATTTGGTTCATACGAAAGATTCTTGGGAATGATCATTGAACATTTCCAAGGGGCGTTCCCGATGTGGCTTTCACCAATCCAAATTGCGCTTTTGCCGATTACCGACGAACAAAATAAATACTGTGAGGAAGTGGCCGGGAAATTAAGAGCCGAAGGAATTAGAGTTGAAGTCGACTCACGAAACGAACGCTTACAAGCCAAGGTTCGAGACGCTACTTTACAAAAAGTGCCTGTTTTAGGTATAATAGGCAAACAAGAGATGGAAAGTAATTCCGTTTCTCTAAGATCCAGGGACGGGAAAGATTTGGGAAAATTTGAATTACCGGATCTTATCCAAAAGTTAAAACAAGAAATTGATAAAAAGATATAAACGAAACGAGGATACCAGAAGGTTTTACAGAGTTAATGAACGCATATTTGCTTCGACTCTTCGTGTATTGGATACCGACGGAAAGCAAATAGGAATACTAAGTAAATTCGAGGCTCTGGAGAAAGCCAGAAGTCGAGAACTTGATTTAGTTGAGATAGCGCCGATGGCTAAACCGCCGGTGGCAAAAATCATTGACTTCAAAAAATTTTTGTATCAGGAAGAAAAGAAAAAGCGCGAGGAAAAACGCAAAGCAAAAACTTCCGAAACAAAAGAAGTCAGGCTTGGACCTTTCATGAGCGAGAATGATCTCGCAACAATGATCAACAGAGCGAAAGATTTTCTTTCGGAAGGCAATAAGGTTAGACTAGTCGTCACCTTTGCCGGAAGACAAATCACGCATCCTGAATTCGGACATAATGTTTTGGATAAAGTGATCGATGCGTTAAAAGATGTATCAAAAGTAGAAAGAGACAGAAAATTTGAAGGGAAAAAATTAATACTTATAATTTCTCCCGACAAGAAAGGACCAAAAGATGCCAAAGAAGAAACTAAAGAAATCAGTCAGTAAAAGATTTAAGATTACCAAGACCGGAAAGGTTTTGTTTTCACATCAGTATAAAAGTCATAAGAAGATTAATAAATCTTCGTCCCGTAAGAGAAGACAAAAAGAAACCGGAGTATTAAAAGGGCAGTTTGCCAAAAAAATTAAATTCATGCTAGGAGAAGCATAATGAAGCAAAGAAATATTAATTTCAGACAGTCACGCTCGGAAAGATCGGGCGAAAGTTCATATTCGAATTTCCGAAAATCATTTGTAAAGAAATTTAAGATGGATAAATTTATACCAAGCTGGAAGGAGAAAAATGGCACGAATTAAAAGAGGCATCATATCAAGGGCAAAACACAAAAAACTTTTGGGATTAACCAAAGGTTATAGAGGAACTAAATCTAAGCTGGTAAGAGTAGCCAGGGAAGCAGAATTACACGCCAGAGCTTATGCTTATCAAGGCAGGAAAAACCGCAAGAGAGACATGAGGGCTTTGTGGATAGTCAGAATTGGCGAAGCAGCCAAAAAAGAAGGAATTTCTTACAGTAGGTTAATGAATAGTTTTAAAAAAGCAAACGTTGAGATCGACAGAAAGATTCTTTCGGATATTATCGTAAACGATCCGGAAACCTTCAAAAAACTAGTCGGATCCGTAAAATCTAACTAAAGAACCTCCCGGTGTCTGGTTATGGCGGTAACTTTTCTTAATATTTCTCCTTTCGGATCTATTGTGTTAACCAGTCCGACTCCCACCGTTTCTTTAATAAGCTCCGCTATATATCTAGTTGACCAGTCATAGTCGCCAACCAATTTATCATAGAATTCGTTTCTTCCCTTTAGTATCTCTTCCGATGAAAAAGTTTCCGTAATTTTGATTCCATAATTTCCAAATAGTTTTTTGGCTCTTGGCATATGTAAAGCAACTGTTAAAAGACAGATTGCTTTTAAATTTCTTTTTCTAATAACTTTCTTCACTTCTTCCGCATTTCCCGCAGTATCGAAAGAGTTAACTTCTAAAATTATCGCCCTGTCGGGGATCTCCTCTTCCGAGAAAAAAATCCTTAAATATTTTTTCATTTCTTCCGCTTCGCTGGGGTAGGGGTTACCTTGTGGATCATTTCCGGCAGTTTCTCCTCCTGAGAAGATGATGCATTTGATTCGTTTTTCCAAATAAAGTTCAGCTGCTGCCAGGGCAGTAATCCTTGATTCCAAACTTAAAAAAACTCTTTTTCCGCCCATTGCAAATTCCCAGTTTTTGCCAAGTGCAACAACGGCATTAAATTTCTTCATCTGTATTTATGATCTAATACTCTCGTGGCAAAGTCAAATCGGGGAAGTTATCTATTAAACGACTTCTTTATATCTTTTTTTACCTGATTTATACATAAAATGTAACTTTCCGTCGGTTCCTCTTTCGTTATCTAAACTAAATCCTTCCGGCCTAAGCTTTTTTACTGCCAAAGGAATGCGGCCTTTACGATCATATCTTGCCAATCTTCTTCTGCGACTTTCCATTCTTTCTATCTCTACGTGGGGCAATACTTCATCTAACTTCTGGGCATTAAATTGCGGACGTAAAAGCTTATGCGCTTCTACGGCATTCACCGTTCTTACGCCGCTAAGATGATATCCTCCCAAGTGACTTCGAACTCTTGTCTGATGATAAGGAAAAGTCAAATATAAAACGTCATTTGGATCAATTCCTTTTTCTTCAAGGAATTGTTCAAGCTTTCTTACTTGGGCCGGAGTACTGTTTAAAAAAGATTCACCAAATAAAATAATTTGTTCCTCAGGAATTGCCGGCAAGCTTCCCTGTTTCGTAAGAGCTTCTTTCATCAACTCTCCTGTTGATTTAAAAGGACGCCCTCTTACATCACTTGAGCCAGCAAATGAGGCATCACTAAAAAGAACCACATTATCTACTTTGCCAGCAGCCACGAGTTCATGAGCCGCATTGGTTATAAAAGCGGAATAAAATGAAAGCCTTACATCTCCTTCTCTTGAACCTTGATCAATTAAATTCTCTGCATAAGGATCAACCACCAAATATTTATAATGGTCTCTTAAAACTTCTGCGGTGTGCTTTTCCGGTTCCTCCCACGGCATTTTGTTAACTTTGTTTCTTGATCTTTTGGTAATAAGTCTGGTAAGTTTACCTTTTCTGTCAACTCTACTGATTAACTCCGCTTTCTTTTCAAGACTGACCAGAGCTTTATATCTGTCACTCTGATGATACTTCGTAAGATATCTTTCATAATGAGCTGACGAGATTCTGCCTTCTCCTCTGTCCGACATTTCGTCCGACGCAAATCCCTGTTTAACCGTAATTCCGTAGCTATTAAATAACCTCATTGACCTTTTAAGATGAAAACCTACCGTTAAAAGCGCAACGTTTTTTATCCTTAAAGGATCTAAGAATCGGCGCTTAACTTCCTCCGCATTTCCCGCCGTATCGATCGATGTATCTTCGCACAATATCGCGCTATCGGGGATCTGAGCTTCGGTGTAAAATCTCCTCACGAATTTTTTCATTTCTTCGGCTTCCGTAGGATAGTGATGGACGTGTCCAAATCGGTCTTTCCAAGTTCCGGCAGTTTCTCCGGTGGCAAAAACTATTCTGCCCGCTCTCCCTTGTAAAAACATTTCTGCGGCCTTCAACGCTGTCATTTTTGATTCAACGCTTAAGTCTGCAGTTACGTATCTGCCGGTAAGAGGTTGTCCGTTCCAGTCAACAAGATGTGCTCCATAGTCGTGGGGAATTACCGCATCATTTTCGTCTTTTCTCCAGTTTTTACCTAAGGCGATAACCGCGCCAAACTGCGGCCTGCGTCTTTTTTCTATTTGAGGCTGCTCTTCAATTATTGGATGTCCAAATTCCGGTATCTCTCTCTCCATGACCTGAAGGATAGCATAAAACAGCCTGAAAGTCAAACTATAAGATAGTCTTACGCGCAATTTTTTATCCATAGTGAAAAATAGCTATAAATTTGCTATTCTTAAGAAGTATGGATGAAGACCTTATCGGTATTAAAAATTCGGCGATTTCCTTGATTCTACAGGCCGAAGACTTAAAAGAGTTGGAAGAATTAAAATTGCAGTTCTTGGGAAGAAGCGGCAAGCTGACTTTAGCGTTAAAGGAAATTACTAAAATTCCGGTGGAAAAACGAAAGGAATTCGGCATTTTGGCTAATGAGGTTAAACAAACTGTCGAAGATACGATTAAGGAAAAAGAAATAGGCTTAAAAAAAATCAGTAAAACGGTTATCCGGCAAAAAATCGACGTTACCAATCCCGGCATAAAACCATTACTTGGACATCTGCATCTGGTAACTCAGGCGATCGAAGAAATAACCACTATTTTTGAAAGTGTTGGCTTTGAAAAAGTAAGATACCCCGAAGTTGAGTGGGACTGGTATGCATTTGGAGCCTTGAATTTTCCGGAGAACCATCCGGCCAGGGACGACTGGGAAACTTTTTTTATCAAAACCGAACCGGACCCTAAAAGGGGACCGATGCTCTTAGCGCCGCACACTTCAGGCGGACAAATTCGCGAGATGGAACGAAAACAAAAACCGCCAATTCGAATGCTAAACATTGCCAAATGCTACCGCAGACAATCGGACATTTCACATACGCCCATGTTCCATCAGTTTGAAGGCCTGGTAGTCGACAAAGATATTACGATTACAAACCTTAAAGGAACTTTGGATTATTTTGCCAAATCATTTTTTGGGCCGCAGAGAAAAGCCCGTATCAGACCATACCATTTTCAATTTACGGAACCGTCTTTTGAAGTGGATGTTACGTGCGGCGTTTGTTTGGGAACAGGCTGCAAACTCTGTAAAGCAGGCTGGCTGGAAATGGGAGGAGCAGGCATGGTGCATCCAAACGTTTTGAAAGCAGGCGGCATTGATCCGGATACGCATACGGGCTTTGCTTTTGGTTGGGGAGTGGAACGGGTTTTAATGATGCGCGAAGACCTGAAGATTGATGACATTAGACTTTTGTATTCAAATAATTTAGATTTCTTACAACAATTTTAATGAATATCAAAATATTAGACAGCTGGCTAAGGGAATACGTTAAGACTAAGGCGTCTTCGCAAAAAATCGGGGAACTGCTTTCGTTATCCAGTGTCTCGGTTGAACGGATCGAAGCGCACGCAACGGATTTTATCTATGATATCGAGGTTACCACCAACCGGCCCGATCTAATGAGCATTGTTGGCATTGCCAGGGAAACTGCGACCATCTTAAAGCAAAACGGCATACCAGCAGAGTTTATTCCATTGAAGTTGACAAAACCGCAAACTCCCAAAAAAGAACTTATCGAAATAAAAAGCGAACCAAAACTGGTCAACCGACTTTGCGCGGTAGTAATGGAAGTTGAAATAAAAGACTCGCCTAGGGAAATTAAAGACCGCTTGGAAGCTTCAGGAACAAGAAGTTTAAATAATCTTATCGATGTCACCAATTACGTAATGAAAGTCACCGGACATCCGACACATGTTTTCGATTTTGACCGTTTGAATGCCAAAACTTTAACTATCAGGGAGGCGAAAAAAGGCGAAACAATTCAGACCTTGGATGAAAAAGAATACAGCTTAAACGGCGGAGAAATAGTCGCCGTTAATGATAAAAATGAAATCGTTGATCTCTTGGGGATCATGGGACTAAGTAACAGTATTGTCACCGAAAAAACCAAAAGAATTTTGTATTTTATAAATAATAATGAACCCAACAGAATAAGAAAAGCATCGATGTCACTTGGGATCAGAACCGAAGCGGCGGTTATTAACGAGAAAAATCTTGACAGGGAACTTTCTTATGACGCATTGTTGTACGGCATTCAACTCTATAAAGAAATTGCCAATGGAGAAATTGTTTCGGACATTATCGACATTTACCCAAATAAGATCGGCAAAAAAACCGTACAGGTTACATTTAAAAAGGTAGACAAAGTAATTGGTGTAAAAATCGATCCGCAAAAGGCCGAAAGAGCACTTCTGGATTTAGGCTTTATGACTAAAATTATTGGCGATAAGTTAGAAGTCGAAGTGCCGTCGTTTAGAATCGGCGACGTAGAGATAGAAGAAGATATTATCGAAGAAATCGCCAGAATTTACGGATATCATAATTTGCCAAGCGTTTTACCAGCTCAGACTCAGATAACGGCACACAAATTTGCTAATGATTATTATTGGGAAAAACGGGTAAAACAGGCAATGAAGTATTGGGAATTCACGGAAACTTATACCTACTCTATGGTTTCCGAAGGAATGTTCGAAGGACCTCTGGAAGAAGCGGTAGAAATAAAAAATCCTTTAAACGAAGACTTTGTCTACTTAAGGAAAACAATTGTCCCGAGTCTTTTGAAAGTAATAACAGATAATAAATCCCAGGAAGAGATAAAAATTTTTGAAATCGCCAATGTCTATAACAAGAGGCCACGAGACTTGCCTGAAGAAATCCTGACCTTTGCCGGCGTGATTAAGAGAAATAAAGTTTCTTTTTACGAAGTTAAGGGAATAATCGAACAGCTCGGATCTGATTTAGGAATTAAAAATTTAACATTTAAAGAATCGCAAAAAACAGGCAATGGCGCTTCTTTATATCTTGAGCAAGAATATTTGGGTGAAATCGAAATATTGGATACAAATTTAATTGATTTCGAATTAAACTTTACGGTACTTCTAAAACACGCAACGCTGAAACAGGAATATAAACCACTCAGTAAATTTCCGTCGGTAGTAGAGGATTTGTCGATTGTGGTTGCCGATGATGTTAAAACGGAAGACTTAATCTTAAATATCAAATCGCAAAGCGACTTAATTAGTCGAGTTTCTTTGAAAGATTCCTACAAAGACTCTCGAACTTTTCATATTGAATACCAGGATCCAGAGAAAAATTTAACTAACGAAGAAGTCTCAAAAATACGAGAGAAAATCATCTCTTCTTTAAAAACCGCTTTTCATGCTTCGGTCAGATAAACTAAGGAGTGGGAGACGGCGTCAACGTTGTAGTCGGAGTGATTGTCTCCATTGGCGTCGGAGTAGGAGTATCCGAATTTTGACTACCGGAATTTTCCTGATAATTAGAGGTGTCGGTCGGTGGATAGTATTCCGGATGATCCGCGGCATAAGTTTGTTTTATCCAGGCATTTATTCCATCTTGCCACCTATTTTTTCCATCGGTTGAAATCGGATCATGCATCGCGAACACAACATAATCCTTTGTATCGTAATCCCCGGCGGAAATCTCCGAAGAATCAGCCAGCTTCTCCTGTTGGTGTTTAGATAATTTCAATTTTTGATAGATTGCCGAAGTATTAGTTGGTTGAGTTCCTTGAATAAAGTATTCTGTTCTGGCAGCTTGTCCGTCTTTTGGAAGTCCTCCGCCCAGAGCGTCAACCTGCACCGCCATAACGTCGCTTGGTTTTTGCGGCGCATCATCAGGTTTACCTTTTAAGACAAAACTAATAATCCTGTTCCAGATCGGTGCGGCACCGGTAATTCCGGACGCAACCTTACTCATCGGAGAGTTATCGTTATTTCCGACCCACACTCCGACAACATAAGACGGCGTATAACCCAAAGTCCAGTTATCCCGAATATCATTGGTTGTTCCGGTTTTAACTGAGACGCTAGGATGTCCGGAAACCACCAGTTGAGAATATAATCCGAATTCCATCGACCTGGCGGTATTATCCAAAAGAATATGCGAGATAATAAAGCTGACGTCTTGGGACAAAACCCTTTGTGCGGAAGGCGGGGAATATTTATATAAAACGCTTCCTTTTGAATCATCAACCTCCAGAATAGATACCAACGGTACTCTTGTCCCGCCGTTCGCGAACACTCCATAAGCTTCCATTTCATCAATTAAGCGAACGTCTCTTCCTCCTAAGACCAGGGAGTACCCAACGTCTTTCAAATTAGCATCGGTTGGCTGCCAATCGCTTATCCCCATGTTGTATGCCTGCTGCATGACGTTTTTTATTCCCACCATTGCCAGCATCTCAACCGCCGGAACGTTTATCGAGTTGGCCAATGCAAACCGCATTTGGATCGGTCCCCGGTATTTTCCGTCATAGTTAACCGGAATGTAATCTTTCTCGCTATCCTGAGTCTTAAAATTAATCGGCACATCCATTAGAAGTGTAGAAGCCGTATAACCTCTGGTTAGACCAACCGCGTAAGTAATTGGCTTTAAAGATGAACCGGGTTGCCTAAAGGAAGTGGCGGCGTTAAAATTTCCGTCATTTTTGGTGTCAAAATAATCTTCGCTTCCGACCATTGCTAAGATTTCACCGGTTTTGGGATTTGTCACCATTGCCGAACCGTTTCCGACATTTAAAGGTTTGTCTTTAGCTACTTCTTCTTTAACGATCTTTTCCGCTTCCTTTTCGATATTGTAATCTAATGAGGTTTTGACGATCAGTCCGCCTTTTTCAACCGCATCGGCACCGAATTGGCTTTCCAACTGTTGCTTAACATACATGACAAAATGTGGAGCTTTAATTCCGGTGTCTTTTTGTTCGAATTGGTAATTCTTAATTTCATTGTAAGCTGCGTCGGCCTGTTTTTGGGTAATATAGCCGTCACGAACCATTGCTTCTAAAACCAAGTTCGTCCTGTCAACATAATATCTCCCTCCCGAAAAAGGCGAGTAAGTAGTCGGGCTTTGCGGAAGTCCGGCAAGGAATGCGCTCTGTGCTAAATCCAAATCTTTGGCATCTTTAGAAAAATACATTTGTGCCGCAGTTTGTACACCGACTGCCGTTCCTCCGTAGCCAACGTCGTTTAAATACATTTCCAAGATCTGGTCTTTAGAATATTTTTTATCGACCTGAATGGAAAGAATGAGCTCTTTTATTTTTCGGGGAAGCGTTCTTTCCGAAGTCAAAAGTGTTGTCTTAACCAACTGCTGGGTTAAGGTCGATCCTCCCGATAAGCCTCGAAGCAGCAAGAGATTGATAAGGGCTCTGGCGTAACCGGTAACGGAAAACCCTTGGTTAGTGTAAAAATACCGATCCTCGATTGAAATTGTACCTTGCTGTAAATATTTGGGAATATCCGCTAACTTTACGTAGATTCGGTTTTGGTTTTGATACACGGAATAAAGCAAAACGCCGTTCTTATCGTAGATTCCGCTTGAGGATGTTGCTTGCGCGGTAATTAATTTCCCCGGTGTAGGCAAGTCTCTTCCAAACCACAGAAAAAGCCCGATTGTCAAAACAATAAATCCAATAAGACCGAAGAAAACAACGCGGGTTAGAAAACTGATTTTTTCCAGGCGGGACATTCTGGAGAACCTGTTAAGGAATCTGAATCTTTTGAATCTGACCCTCCTAGTCCTGACAAAATCCATAACAAAAACTAGTATAACAGATTTTAGCTACTATTGGAAAGTTAAGTAAATATTATGCTATACTGAGGCTATGAATGACATCGACGAACTTTTGGCTAGAGGAGTTGCTAATATAATTCCCGGCAAGGATGAACTTAAAAAGTTACTTGAGTCCGGAAAAAAACTGAATATTTATTTTGGCATTGATCCAACCGCTACCAAAATCCATCTTGGGCACACAGTACCTTTAAGAACACTTAACCGATTGGCAAGCTTAGGTCATACTGTCACTTTCTTAATCGGCGACTTTACGGCTTTGATTGGCGATACGTCGGATAAGGATTCGGAAAGACCGGTCTTAACCTCCAAAGAGATTGAAAATAATTTTAAAGATTATAAAAGACAGGCGGAAAAAGTTCTGGATTTTTCTAAAGTAAATATCCACTATAACAGCGAATGGCTTAAAAAACTTTCTTTTGAAGAAATCGTAAAACTTTGCCAAAATTTTTCGGTAGGCGATTTTGTCGGCAGGGAATTGGTTAAGAAAAGACTCGGAGAAGGAAAACGGGTTGGTCTTCATGAATTCTTATACCCGGTCATGCAAGGATATGACAGTTATTTTATGGATACCGATATCCAAGTCGGCGGCACCGACCAAACATTTAACATGCAAGCGGGCAGAACCTTGCAAAGTAATTTAAGAGACAAAGAATCTTTTGTTTTGGCGATCACGCTTTTGGAGGGATCCGACGGAAAAAAGATGAGCAAGAGCCAAGGCAACGTTGTCTGGATAGATGATGACCCAACCGACATGTTTAGAAAAGTAATGTCCATTATTGATGATTTAATTATTCCTTACTTTACTCTCGCAACTAATCTAACCACTGACAAAATAGGAGAGTATGAAAAAAAATTAAAGTCCGGAGAAAATCCAATTAATATTAAGAAGGGGCTGGCACACCAGATCGTTACGGAATTATATGATAAAAATTCCGCCGATGCAGCGCAGGAAGAATTTGAGAGAACAGTACAGGGAAAGGAATTACCGGAGAATATCGAGGTCTATTCAAATTCAAATGAAACTAATATTCTGCAAATCTTATATTTATCAGGGTTAACAAGTAGTATTTCTGATGGAAAAAGATTGATCCAACAAAAAGGAGTTTATGTGGACGATAGATTAGTTGAATCACCAGACTATGAATTTGATATTACTTCAGAACATTTAGTGAGAGTTGGTAAAAAATTTAGAAAAGTAATAAAAGCATAACGGTGGTAAAATAATTCTTATGGAAATGTTTCGCAAAAAACAATGGATTTGGAAAGTAATTGTGGCAGTTGCCTCTCTAGCTTTAGTTGCTACATCGGTTTTGGCCTTCATCCCGCCGCCCAAGTAAATATGGATTTACAAACACCGCTTAATAAATCTACACGTACCTACAAAATGTATGCGAGACGTCTAGAAAAACTCGGCATTTTTAAACTTGAAGATTTTTTATTTCACATCCCGTTTAGATACGAAGATTATTCTTTGGTTTCTAAAATCGGCCAGGTTCAGGAGGGGGAAACTGTAACCGTTAAGGGCACAATTGAAGAAATCAAAAATCAATACACCAGAAAGTGGAAAACTTTGCAAAGAGCGGTAATTAAAGATGAAACAGGAAGCATCGCCGTCTTATGGTTTAACCAACCTTTCTTGGTCCGGGCTATGAAAAAAGGCGATTTGGTTTCGTTGTCGGGAAAAGCCGGGTTGGATAGAAATAAGATAGAACTACAATCGCCCGATTACGAAGTTATTTTTAATAACCAAACAATTCATACCGGAAGACTCGTCCCGGTTTATCCCGAAACCAAAGGCGTAACATCTAAATGGCTGCGCCGGCAAATCTTTAAGTTGCTGGAAGAAAAACAACGGACCAAAGAATATTTGCCACAAAAAATAATTAATGAAAACCGGTTGATTGGGCTAAACGAAGCAATTCAGAGAATCCATTTTCCCAGCAATTTAGAAGAAGTTAAAAAAGCCAAAGAAAGATTGGCATTTGATGAATTATTTGAAATCCAACTGTCATCGCTTGTCAGAAAAAAAACTTGGGAAAAACACACTATCAAAAACCCCTGGACTAAATTTGATACCGAAATTAAAAGTTTTATCGATAAACTACCATTTGAGTTAACGCAAGCGCAGCAAACCGCCATTCAGGAAATATTAAATGACCTGACTCTAACAAAACCCATGAACAGGCTCTTGGAAGGGGAAGTGGGCAGCGGTAAAACAGTGGTCGCGGCCGTTGCAATGTATTTGACATTTTTAAACGGCTGTCAATCGGCATTTATGGCGCCAACGGAGATTTTGGCAAAACAACATTTTGAAACTCTTTCCAAGTTTTTAACTCCGTTTAAAGTAAAAGTCGGTTTGTCTACAGGCTCTATGAAAAAAGACGCTTTGGATTTTGACGTTCTAATCGGGACGCACGCTTTGGTGTACTCAAAAGCAAAGTTTAATAAACTCGGTTTTGTCGTAATTGACGAACAGCAAAGATTCGGAGTTGAACAAAGAACAATTATTAGAGAAAAAGGGGAGAATGCACATTTGCTGACGATGACTGCAACGCCTATTCCAAGAACGGTTGCCCTAACAATGTACGGCGATTTGGATTTATCTGTTTTGGATCAAATGCCAAAAGGCAGAAAACAGGTCAAAACCTGGCTGGTCCCTCCACAGAAACGGGATGGTGCTTATAACTGGATCAGAAAGCAAATTTTAGAAAATGGCACCCAAGCCTTTGTTGTCTGCCCGTTTATCGAAGAATCCGAAACTATGATTACCGTAAAAGCGGCTGCCAAAGAATTCGAAAGATTAAGCAAGGAAATCTTTCCCGATCTAAAATTAGGGCTTTTGCATGGAAAAATAAAAAGCGCTGATAAAGAAACAATCTTAAAAGCTTTTCGTGACAGAAAAATTGATATCTTGGTTTCTACACCGGTAGTAGAAGTAGGAATCGATATCCCCAATGCCACTATCATGCTAATCGAGGAAGCTGATAGATTCGGTCTTGCGCAACTGCACCAAATGCGAGGAAGAGTGGGTAGAAGCGATAAACAATCATATTGTCTGTTATTTACGTCAAGCGAAAATAAAACTACCATTGAAAGATTAAAAGCCTTGGAAACTATTTTCTCTGGCGCAAAACTGGCCGAATTAGATTTAAAACTAAGAGGTCCGGGGCAACTTTATGGCACAGCTCAGCATGGCGTACCTCAATTAAAAGTCGCCAGTTTTTCCGATTTCGATTTGATCGAAAAAACTAAACGGGAAGCGGAAAAAATTTTCTCTGAAATCAAAAACTATCCCGAGCTTGAAAAAAGAATTGATGAGATAAATCCGAACCTTGTGTCACCCGACTAATCGTTGACTTACAACATCCCCCATGATATAAACTAAATATGTTAAACCAAGGATCTGAAGCCGAATTAGTGAGTTGGGGTGATATTGATAGTTGTTGGAGAGCGATGGGTAGCCCTTATACAAGAGACGACTCGTTGCAGGAATCTACTCCTGTCCAAGATAATGGAGAACAAGCTCTTTTTGACCTGCCGCCCAATAACCCGCAAGTACGGAAGATATTTTTGGGACTTGATGATTCCAACTTATAAGTACATCTTCTTATTGCAACCCAGGCTCAAATAAAGTAAAATGCATCTATGCCACAAGAACCGAAGAAAAGACATTCTAGACAAAGACAGGGCAAAAGAAGAGCTGCGATAAAGCTTTTGGTTACAAAAGCCGTAACTTGTCAAAATTGCGGATTGGCTGTTTTACCGCACCAGGTCTGCAGTAATTGCGGATTTTATAAGGGGAAAGAAATTATTAAACAAAAAGTTAAAAAAACGGAAGCTGAAGAAAAATAATGAAGAATCCTCTTGATCCGCGCCATAAAAAACGGCAGAAAGCAGTCGAAGATCTTTTTCGCAGTGACTTTCATAAGCAAAGAATCGGAAACTTAGCAAAAACTGTTTTCGAACAAAAAGAAATTTTAGACGAATATATAGCCAGATCTGCTCCGGAATTTCCAATTGATAAAATTAACAAAATCGATTTGGCAATTTTAAGGCTAGCTGTTTTTGAACTAATGGTTGAAAAAAAAGAGCCGTTAAAGGTTATAATAGATGAAGCGATAGAATTGGCTAAGGAATACGGAGGAGATACCGACCCGGCATTTATCAACGGAGCTTTAGGAAAATTAATTAAAAAATGATATTACCAAAATTTAAAAATCAAAAATTACTTGAACAGGCTTTTATTCATAGAAGCTATCTAAACGAAACCAAAGAGCAACTTTCTTCTAACGAAAGACTGGAATTTTTGGGAGATAGCGTAATTTCTTTTGTAATCTCAAAGAAACTTTTTGAAAAGTATCCTAATTTTAATGAAGGATTACTGACAAATCTACGGTCACTTTTAGTAAACACTAAAAGCTTGGCCGAAACAGCAGGCGAATTAGAGCTAGGTGGTCATCTTAAACTTTCCAAAGGAGAAGAAGAATCTAAGGGAAGAGAAAATCAAAGCTTACTGGCTGACTGTTTCGAAGCATTCGTCGGCGCACTATTTTTGGACCAAGGCATCGATACTGCATATAATTTTGTTTCGGAAGTATTGATTCCAAAGACCGATCTTTACGTTGCAAAAAAATCATTCAAAGATCCGAAAAGCCTTCTGCAAGAATTGGCCCAAGGCCAAAAAAAAGGATCGCCGCTTTATAAGGTGGTTAACGAACTTGGTCCGGCGCATGCCAGAATGTTTAGAGTAGCTGTATATGTTGGGGCATCGTTTGTTGGAGAAGGAAAAGGGAGATCAAAAAGAGAGGCGGAGGAAGATGCTGCAAAACAGGCTTTAGAAAATATAAGCATTAACAAGAACATTGAGAAGCAGACAAAATAATGGTAAAATAGGATTTATGTCGGTTGTAATAAGATCATCTAGAATTGGAAAAAGAGGCGAAAGAAAGTTTCGTATTGTTGTCAAAGAAAAAAGATCGGAAAGAGATGGACAACCAATCGAAACATTAGGCTGGTATGAAAAAGGCAAAAATGGCGTTTTTAAAATTGACCAAAAAAGATATGACTACTGGGTTTCTGTAGGAGCACAACCAAGCCCGGCCATTACTAAACTTATTGCAAAATGAAAAAAATTCTTCAAAATATCATTGAATCAATTGTTGAAAACACGGACCAGGTTGAAGTAACCGAAACAGAACAAGAAGGAACCGTAAATTTAAATGTAAAACTCGCCAAGGAGGATATGGGTAGAGTCATTGGTAAAAATGGAAAGATTATTAAAGCTATTAGAAACGTTATGAAAATTCCCGCAATCAAACAAAACAAAAGAATCTTTATTAACCTTGAAGAAACCGCATAATTTTAAGCGATGAAAATTTCAGTCATCACTCTTTTTCCACAAATGTTTGTTGGTCCTTTTGATGAATCGATTATAAAAAGAGCCAGAGAAAAAAAATTAGTTGAAATTGAATTCGTAAATTTAAGGGATTTCGGAATCGGAAAACACAAGACTGTTGATGATACGCCCTACGGAGGGGGAAACGGAATGATTCTTAGGGTTGATGTTTTGGTTGATGCGATTAAGAAAACACTCGACAAAAAATTTAAACAGGAGAAAGTTGTTTTACTTAATCCGCGCGGGAAACAATTTAATCAAAAACTGGCAGAGAATTTTGCAAAACTCGATCATTTAATCCTTGTCTGCGGCCATTATGAGGGGTTCGACGCCAGAATAAAAGAATTCATTGATGATGAAATTTCTATCGGTGATTTCGTCTTAACCGGTGGAGAATTAGCCGCAATTCCAATTATCGACGCTGTAACCAGACTCATAAAAGGAGTAATCAAAGAGGGGTCTTCCCAAAAAGAATCTTTTTCTCCTTTATTGGAACATGACCAGTATACAAAACCAGTTGAATATAAAGGACAAAAGGTGCCTTCCATTTTACTTTCCGGTAACCATGCAAAGATAGAGAAATGGAAAACAAATGAGTCCATAAAGATCACTTCTCGGTTAAGACCCGACCTTCTTAAAAACCAAAAGGATTAGCACTGGGAGAAGCTTGAGGTAAAGATGTAAAAGGAATAAGCGTATTTTCCGGTGAAGCATTACTCCAAGTAGAAAGCGTATTGATAAGCGCTACCTGTTTTGGGCTTAGTGCCAACAAAGGTACCGTCTGATCAACTGCTCCTAGCGCTTCCGGCTGGTAAAAGAAATTAATTGTAACCTGGGAATCTTCATTATCCGTACTTATTTTTTTTACTTCTGCGATTGGGGCAGTTTTATAAAGATCATCAATAAATTTAATCGTATTCAGAACGTTAGAGTTTAATTGAATGGTTAAAGTTACAAAAGGAAAACCACTCCCTATATTTTTTTCGCCCAATGTTCCCACTGTAAAAGAATAATTCCCCAAAAGAGTGCTCGATTTGGCAGAAGCAGCAGAAAGTGCGAACAAAATACCAGTAAAGTCTTTATCTTGAGGAAGAACCGAAGACGCTGTCTGAGCTTGACCAGATAATTTATTATCGTCAAGATTGGCTAAAAAACTTATGTTGTTTCGGATATTCAGAAGCTTTTGATTTTCAAGTCCTGTTTGATCTGAAAGTAAAAAATAATTTTGGATTTGAGGTATTATCACTAATATAAACAACAACAAACAAACGATAATTACTCCAATTGGAAAAAGAAATTGTTTATATTTTCTATATAATATGTCAACAACATTTACGTCAAGATTTATTTTATTGTTCATAAAATTTGCCCCGATATATAAAGGGAATAATTTCCTGTTCCCACATTCGTCGTTAAACTGTCGATGTTAAGATTTGTAAAAGTCTTACTTTTATCAGACACATCAAAAACTGCATCAAGAAAATGAGAAATACTTAAAAGGGAAGTGCTGGAAATACCAAGCGTAAATTTATTATCGACAATAGTTAATGTGTCCGCCGAGGTATCACTTCCGATGAGAGAAACGATTTTATTGAGTTGCTCTGTATAATCTGTTCTTTTTAAAGTAATCATAGAAATATCTCTAAGACGCTCATTTAATAAATTGTAATTCCCAGATTTATTTTTATATGAATTTAAATTTTGCAAGACCTGATTCTGCTGATTTTTAATCGAGGACATTGGATTCGTCAAATTAAGAATAAACACTATCGAGGCGGAAGCAAGAACAAAAATCGCTGCTACCACTGCCGCAATTCTTATAATCAACAGCGCATGTTCTATTTTTATACTTTGCTTATTCTCTGTTGATGCTAAATTAATGTCAGCACTCATAAATAATCTTTCATTGCTAATCCAACAGAAATTGTATAATCCGCTGCATTATCCAAGACGTCTTTGGGTATCTGTTGCGGAGCCAAAACCTTCCAAGGGTTAGCAATTGCTGTTTCTATCCCTGAGTTATTAGCAAAAAATACTTCTATTCCGGGGAGTTTTGCTGTTCCTCCCGAAAGCAAAATTTGTCTTACCGGTTCCTCGTCTTTATATTTTTGAGTATAATAAACAATCGACTTTCTAATTTCTGCCAAAATAGAATTTAGAATTGGCTCCGTTGCCTGACCGATTTTTCCTCCCAAGGTTTTACCCTCAACGCCGTAAGCTTGTTTATATTCTTCCGCTTGTTGTGAAGAAAGTCCAAAATCCGTGGCAATTGCCCTATTTATAGCCGCTCCGCCGAGAGACATCGAATAAGTAAAAACCATACTTCCTTTACGGACAATCGCAAAGGAAGTATTTACCGCACCGATATTTATAACTAGGGTTGTAGGAAAATCTTCGGAAATTATTAGCGCTCGAACCGTAGAAAGAATTTCGGTTTCCATCGCGTGTAAATTTAAACCGGCCATTTGAATGATTTTTTGATATTTGTTTATCAACATGGTTGGCGCGCCAACCATTAGAACCTGCATTTTTTCGTTTTGCGTATCATGTTCGGGCTTTCTTAAAACATTCCAGACTAAGGTGATGTTCGGTAAAGGTACCGGAATATATTGTTCCGCTTCCCAATAGATTGCCGATGCAAGCTCCTTATCGGTTAACACCGGCATATCTAATACTTTGGTATAAACCTGGTTCTCGGCTAAAGCCACGTTAACGTCTTTAATCGGTATCTGCGAATCGCTGACGGCTTTACTAATCGCCTGCGCCATTTCTTCTTCGTCAAGAGGGGATTGTGACAGCATACCTTTTGGGGGAGTAGGAGCAATTAAAGTAGATTTTAGATAAAAAGCATTCTTTTGGCCTTCTAACCAAACCAATTTCATGGATGTTGCTCCGATGTCTAAACCAAAACCTTTTTTATTCATTGGGCAGTATTAATAAATTAAATGGGAATAATTCAGCGGGAATCTCGGGAAATCCTTGAAAAACGGTTATTTTCCTTTGTGTATTGGTCGAAGTTCCTGTCGAACTTATATATTTGCCTTGTGGGGGAAGATCAACATCGGACTTAACAACAATTCCTGTATCGGCATAAAGAGGAATGACTCTCACCATTAACCCTTGCGCGATAGCAATCGTTGCCGAATACGGAAAAGTCTTTCTGCCGAAATTAGTATCCAGGGTTGCCCCGACATTTACATCCCGAAAACTTTCTGATGTTTTTCTATCCGGACTTACAGGCGCTTTTGTTCCGTTGCAAGGATCAAAACCATAAGTTTTAACAGACGGGGTTGCTTTTGGACCGACTAAGACTACTATTTCCATTGCTGCCATAGTATTAGTAAGATTATTGGAGCAAGTATCGCTTGACGAACCCCAATAGACAGTAAGGTTTCCGCTCCAGGTAGTGGTAAACAGCTTTGCCGATTCAGCCGAGTAGGGAGTAATCCAAACCGTATCTCCTTCACTCTTTTTTACCGGGTTTCCTCCGTTTAGAAAATAATTAGTATTGGCAAAGGCACTAGCGGTTGCAATTTGAGTAACGTAATTAGGCCCGTTGAGAAAACTGGACGCAATAGTAGAATAAGAGTTCGATTCCATTATCTGTTCTATTCCTGCCTCGGCTGCAGAAAGTGCTTTCTGAGAATTTACCTGATCTTCTGCCGTTCTGAGGTTAGTAACTGTTCTGGAAGCAACCGAAAGCCCAATCGTTATTGCCACTACCATTACTAAGACAATTATTAAAAGTGCTTGTCCTTTTTGGGATCTAAAATTGACTAGTTTATCCCACAATTTCAGCATATTAGGATCTTAATATAGATTAACAGTGAAAGGCATGATTTGTCAACTAATCCACTGGCTAATAATTCCTGACTGTGACGGTGGTTACGAAATTTATTGACGCATTATTTTCCGATAGCCGTCCTCTGTCTTTAGTGCTTAAAGTAAGGTTAATCTGAATTGTGGGCGGAGTAGACGGACTATCTTGAGTGCATAGAAAATAACAATTAGCGTCAGTATTTGCCGGAACTAAAGGAATTTCTCCTAGGGTAGATGACATTGAAGCAAGTACTGTATTAAAACAACCGAAGGTTGTCTGATTTCCGTCAAAAGAGGTAATTTTTACATAGTAATATTTTGTTGGTTGCGGAGTGGGGGTTAAAGATCCCGGGGGAGAAATAAAGCAGGAGGTAAAAGGAGCACCGGAAGAAGCACTTACTCCATTAAATCTTTGCGCGTATTCAATCATTTTTGACATCTGCGAGATAGCCGAATTACCATTCTGCCGAATATCGCTTAAGGCGCTGTTTTTATTCCCGGTTCTTAAGGTTGATACTAAAATAGAAGCAATAACCGTCCCAACCGTAACCATAACAACAATTACTGCCAAAAGCTCAACAAACGTGTACCCTTCTTGCTTGATTATTTTTTTCATGGCGGCGTAACAGCATTAACGCTGGACAAACAATTTTCTAAAGTTACTTTATGACAAAAAGGCTGCAATGCGTTGGCGCAAGCACCGTCTTTCCAAGCAACCGTTACCAGAATATAGGCACTCCATTTACATTCCCCGCCGCCGGTCTGATCGATTGTTAAAATGCGGGTAAAAATTGGCGCTTGCGACAAAGCACAGGTATTTTGCGCTTTCACTACCAGACTGGTTGCGTTATTATCGTAGCAATAGGAGATTGCACCGATTTTACCATACGTACTAAAGCTACTCCAATTTTGTTGAGCTAAATGTCTCGCAAATTCCATTCCTTCTTGTGCATATTGATCGGCCAAATTGGAATTAGAACTAAATTTAGTAGTACTCAAAGATGAAATAGCTCCTACAACTATTGCGGAAATAACTACTACTGCCGCTCCTAATGCTATCAGTGCCTCGATAAGAGTTTGTCCTTTTTGATTTTTCATTGCGTAGTAATCTTTCCGATAACGTCAACATTTACTATTTTTGTTTGTGAATATCCGCTGATTGTCACCTGATTCGCGCCGGTCGCCCCACCGGTCAGTATGGAGAAAACTATATTTTTTGCCACATCGCCTCCGGAGAACTGCACGTTCTGGGGAAAAGAATAGGTTGATACAGTGACATTCCCGTCACCACAAACTGCAACCACACTGTATGAAGACACCGTATTAATAGTTACTTTATAGTAACTTAAAGAACTTGATGCTTTACAATTCAGAGCACTTGTCTTGGGTTTTACTTGGGAAGCGGCGCTGGCTCTGGCAAAGTTCAACGCGGTTATAAAATCATTTACTCCCGCCTGGAATGTTTGAGACTGGTTAAATTTAACAAAAGACGCAATTGCAACTACCGACATTAATGAGATTAATGCTAAAACTACCATTAGCTCAATCAACGTAAAACCGTTACTCTTTAGAGAAAAGGCAGAAAGTTTTTTCATGGATTTATAACAACGTAATAGGCGGCACTGGCACAGTTCTGCTGCGGAAAAGCTGACCCGTTACACTGGGTTACTGCGTTTACTTGCGCAGCGGTTTTACCTTGAGAGTCTGCACCATTTTCTAAACAGCTTATCAGACAATAATTCGCCTGGGAGTTAGAATCATAATAAAAATAATTCCCCCCATTATAAGTATTAAGCGGATCGCAGGGAACGGTTTGCATATAAACCTGGGTTCCGCTTGAAAAAGTACCGCCGCAATTCGTAAGATTTGCCGGGTAAGTTCCTTGATCGGCACGATACATCTCCAGAGCTGATTGGAGCTGTCTTAAATCCGATTTTCTCTGTGCATCCCTTGCTCTTTGTCTTACTCCTATAAAATTAGTCATTAAAAAGGTTGATAGCACTCCGATAATTGCCACTACAATTAATAGTTCAATCAAAGTGAACCCGTCCCGTATTCTAAAAACTGATTTAATTTTTGTCTTCATGGGCTTTCATTAGGACTAGTAACTCCATATCGGCAAACTTTTATGCATGCCCCTGCAGGAGCATTCGGACAAGCTGCTCCTCTATTGCAAGCCTGCGGATCATTGCTCCGATCCAGCGTAGCATAAATTCTATATCCTTGTCCACTTCGCGTCATTACATAAGCATAATTGGCTGAAGGCGCTTCAGAGTCTTTAGGGAGCATATTCATATAACTTCCCCATGCTGACCCCCAATTAATAATACCCCCATTTTGCGGATCATCGATTTTATTACCCATCGATACAGGATAACTACCATGATCTCCATAATAAATTTCTAACGCTCTTTGCATTTGTGCAAGATCGGACTTACGTCTTGAGTCGGTAGCCTTTTGGAATTGTGCAGCCGGGTCTAAAGCGGTCAAGGTAACAGTCCCTATAATCCCCAGAATTGCTACCACTATTATTAATTCTAATAAGGTAAATCCTTTTTTGTTTTTCATAATTAGCATTGCCCTCCGCAGGTACTATCGCAAAAATTACCGTTATTACAATTCGGAAAGCCGGGATCACCGGGCGCACAAACATTATTGCATGTTGTCCTATCGCCATTTGGCCTACAATCCCAGTTTCTAATTCTACAGTTTTGTCCGGATATCGGAGTAGGAGTAAGCGTTGGCGAAGCAGTTGGCACACCGCCCCCACCAGGCGTAGGCGCACGGGGGGGTAAAGTCGGTGCTACTGTTGGGGCGGATGTAGGAGCTCCACCGCCGCCAGGTAATTGACTGAGAATAGAACAGTCCGGTTTACCGGAAACCGCACAATAATTATAACCCTGGTTAGCATAAGTTACCGGAAAACAAGATGTGTTTAGAATACAGGAAATTTTTGGACCGGCGGTTGAAGAAACTTTTGCTAAAATAACATTCCACTGGGGACAAGTCGAGTTTTTATCTGTTAGATAAATATAACAATTGTTCCCACCGGAACAACTTGGATCTTGCGGCACCTTACTCATATATACGTATGGCCCTTGACTCCAAGAGCTACCAAAACTAAAAGAGCTTGCTTGGGGATAGCAACTGTTATCGTTAAAATAGGCGTCTAGAGCAGCACTGATTTGCGTAAGATCATGCTCTCTCTGGGCGTCTTGCGCTTTCTGGAATTGGGTAATTGGATTTAGAACACCAATCATAACCGAAGCAAGAATCATAAGCATGGCCAAAACCACTACTAACTCTATCAAAGTAAAACCTGAGAAGTGCTTTTTAAATTTATTCAGATGCCCAATATCCGTAGCGCTTCTTGCCAGAGAAAATTTCCCCAGAAAATACTGATTAAAGTTCCTAAAACTAAAAACGGGCCGAATGAAATAGTGCCTTTGAGGAAGCTTTTCTTTCGCCATAATATTAGTATGATTGAGACAAACGCTCCTGTCAAGAAAGCCACGTAAAACCCGGCGATAATTTGTGGAAATCCCAAAAGTAGTCCCATAAATAGGGCATATTTTACATCTCCCATACCCATCCCCTTACCCCTGGTAACCACTACCAACAAAAGGAAAAATGTGAATGCGCCGGCCCCACTAAATAGATTTGCCAATATATCCTGCTGCCGGAAAAAAAATAAATGCAGAAACGTAAGAATAAGAACGGGAAGTAAAACTTTATCGGGGATTATGCCATATCTTAGATCGCTGAAAAATATCACGATTAATGATGAGACAATCAAAAGAAAGTAGACGAGTTCTAAAATTAACTGCTGATTAAAAACCCCGTTAGAAACTAGAGAGAAGTACGTGAAGGCAAACAAGACACCCGTGGTTAGTTCCGTAATCGGATAGTACCAACTGATTTTATGATGGCAAGAACGGCATCTTCCTCTTAGGAAAACGAATGAAATTAATGGAATAAGCTCAAACCATTGAAGTTCCTTTTTGCAATATTCGCAATAAGATCTTCCCTTAATTACCGTTTCGTTGCGCGGCAGCCTATCAATCAAAACGCCCAAAAATGAACCGATGAACGAGCCAAAAATAAAAAGAAACAACAACATTATTTTTAGTATATCAGATTAGTTTAAGAATTGAGGTTTATTGTGTGCACCAATAGCAGTCTGTGCCTCCGCCAAATCCTTTGCAAGCTGATGAAGGATTATTAACATCCCCGCCGGTTACAGTATGCGTTGTAAGCGGATCTCTCATCTGAGATTTCGATACGGGGAGAAAGCAAACAATGACCGCATTATTCACGCCGGATGTAACATAAATATTTTTTAGGATATTGGTAGCCGTAGAAAAGCTGGCTTTAAGTTCGTGATCGGCGATTAAATCACTAGTGCAATCTTCCATTGACGCAATTTGCAATCCGGTTCCGCTAGGATTTGGCGCTGTCTGACAAGAACCGGTTAATGCCGTATCATCCCAAGGCATTGCCTGATGTGTCGTAAAATACCTAATGTTAGCATCAACGTATTCGACTACCGTATTTTTAGTATTTGCATCCTGTGCTTTGTTCAACTGTTCGAATGGATCAATAGTTGCAACCAAAGCTGCGGCTAAAATTCCGAGGATTCCGATAACAACCAAAAGTTCAATGAGTGTGAAACCAACGTTTCCTTTAAAGTTCTTAAAATAGTTATGCATGTATATAATAATAATACTCACAATTAAAAAAGTTTGTCAAGACCCATTATTGAACCTACTGAATACTCGAAATTAAACTATAGATCGGCGTGATGACCGCCATAATTAGGAACGCAACCGCAACTCCTAGAACAATCATAATGAATGGTTCCATCGCAGTAGTTAAAGTTCGAACCGTTTGATCAACTTCTCTTTCAAAATATTCAGAAGCTTTTGCGAGTGTCTCATCTATTTTACCCGTCTCCTCACCAATTCTGACTAACTGGACTAGAAGGGGAGGAAATAAAGGATGAAAGGACATCGCTTCCCCAATCGATACTCCTTTTTCCACTTGGTGTGATACATCAATAATTGCATTTTTGTAATGGATGTTGCCGGTCGTATCAGCGGTTTCCAAAAGGGAATCCACTACCAAACTGCCGGTGCCAACTAAAAGACCAAGCGTTCTTGAAAACTCAGCTAAAATATCCTGGCTAATCAATTTGCCGAAAACAGGAAGTTTAAGCATAAGCTTATCTATAATAGTCTTTCCGTCTAGAGTTTTAGACCAACGGCGGTAAAATATTCCGATGGTCACACTGGCAACTAAAATTATCGGCCAGAACGTTGAGAAGAAATTGGACATACCGATAACTATTTGTGTGGTAATAGGCAAGCTTACCCCCAAATTTCCGTATAGTCCAGTCAGTTGCGGAAGAACAACAATCATCATAATTGCCATAACCCCAATCATCAATATAATAACAATCGCCGGATACATTAACGCTCCTTTTACTGTTCCTTTAAGCTTTTGTTGCTTTTCTAAATTATCGGCCAGTCTTAGCAAGACTTTATCTAAAAGACCCGCGCTTTCTCCGGCTTTAACAATTGAAATATAGATGGGAGAAAAAGTATCGGGGTGTTTGGCAATCGCCGCTGCTAAACTCTTTCCTTCTTCGACATCGGTAATAATTGCATTCAATACTTCTATAAAAGCTTCATTCGAAATCTGGTTTTTCAAAATCTGTAAAGATTTCATTACGGTCAGACCCGAAGCAAGCATTGAAGAAAGTTGTCTAGTAAAAAGAATCACATCATTTGAGGTAACCCTATTTAAAAAAGGTAAAGTAAAATTTCTTTTCTGTTCTTTCACTACTTGAATCGGAATCATGTTCTTACCGCGAAGATACGAAACAACCTCCCCAATATCCTTGGCTTCTACGATCCCTTTATTAACTTTGCCATCAGTTGTAACGGCTTTAAAACGAAGTCTCATATTACCCGACGAGCCTCATTAGATCATCGACTCTCATCGCATAAGATTTTGCGGTTTCTAGGCTAACGGTGCCGGATAAAACCAATGTGGCCAGTGACTGCTCCAGAGGAATCATTCCCATATCTTGAGAGCTTTCGATTATCGAATCAATCAAGAAAGTTTTTCCGTCGCGAATATTTGTCGCTACCGCCGGAGTTCCCATTAAAACTTCTACCGCCGGGACTCTTCCGCCGCCGATTGCTGGGAGAAGACGCTGCGAGATAATCCCTTTAAGTGTTGCCGCAAGTTGAACTTTGATCTGCGACTGCTGGCTGGCGGGGGACGAGTCGATAATTCTATCAATAGTTTGGGAAGCCGAATTAGTATGCAGTGTCGAGAATACCAAATGGCCGGTTTCGGCAATTGTCATGGCGGCAGCAACAGTTTCCGGATCACGCATCTCTCCAACCAGTACCACATCCGGATCTTCCCGAAGCGCTGATTTTAATGCCATACTCCACGAATGTGTATCCATATCCATTTCGCGTTGCGAGATAATGCTTTTGCCCGGTGGATAAGTGTACTCTATCGGATCTTCAATCGTAAGAATATGCACCGGCCTACGCAAATTTATTTCGTTTAGAATTGTGGCAATGGTAGTTGATTTCCCATGACCGGTTGGTCCGGTAACTAAAATAAAACCCTGTTTTAGATCAGCAAACGTGTGACAAATTTTTGGCAAATGGAGCTCTTCGGCTGTTTTTATGACCGGCTCTAAAAATCTGAATGCACCAGCCAAAACACCCCTTTCATAATAGAGATTTCCTCTAAACCGGCCGATGGCTTCGCCGGTGTTTTGGCTAAATGAAAAAGAAAAATCAATTTCACGGTTGTTAATTAAAAGCTCTTTTTGCATCGGTGTCAGAAGCGAAAAGATAAGTGTTTCCGTTTCTTCTTTGGTAAGCGGCAGGTAGTTTGAAAGAAATCTCAACGCCCCGTCAACTCTAATTACGGGAGAAGACCCCTGCATTAAATGCAAATCCGAAGCTTTGCTTTTGACTGTTAGATCTAGTAATTCACGTATCTCCATATTTTATTCTTGTGCTACTCTTAGAACTTCTTCTACCGACGTTATCCCTTGCAGTACTTTAATATATCCATCTTGTTTCATGGTAATCATGCCTTGGACAATCGCTTCTTTTTCAATTGTACCACTGTCGGAATTCTGTAAAACCAAGGCTTGGACTTTGTCTGTCACCGGAAGCGTTTCAAAAATTCCGATTCGGCCGATGTATCCGGTCCCTCCGCAAAGATCACAACCTTGGCCTTTATATAATTTTACTTCTTTTTTATCCGCCGGAAAGTAATTCCCCAAAACGATTTTCATTTCTTCCACAATCTGCTGCGGAGGAACATATTCTACTTTGCATGAAGCGCAGATTTCTCGCACAATTCTTTGCCCTAAAACGGCGTTCATGGTGGAAGCAAGTAAAAATGATTCCGCTCCTAGGTCTTTGAGTCTTGGCAGGGCACCGGCAGCGTTTGAAGTATGCAGCGTCGAAAAAACCAAATGGCCGGTTAGAGCTGCTTGAATTGCCAACTCGGTAGTTTCATTATCACGAATTTCACCGACAAGAATAATGTTTGGATCCTGTCTAAGAAACGACCTTAAACCGGTAGCAAAAGTCAGTCCGACCGCCGGATTAATTTGTACCTGGTTCACGCCCGACATCTGGTATTCGACCGGATCCTCCAAAGTCATAATGTTCACGCGCGTTGTATTCAATTTATTCAAAACCGAATATAAAGTAGTAGTCTTTCCGGAGCCGGTTGGACCGACGACAATGATTATTCCGTGCGGCCTAAGCATGGCCGTTTCCAAATTCTTCAAAGAAGAGCCGGTTAAACCTAATTCCTGCAAAGTAGGAATCCCTCCGGATTTTCGAAGTAACCTCATAACGATTTTTTCGCCAAAAGTCGTAGGCAGAACTGAGATTCTAAGATCGACTTCTTTGTCTTCGACTTTAAAATTGAACCTTCCGTCCTGGGGGATACGATGCTCATCAATCTTCATCTCGGAAAGGATTTTTATTCTTGAAATGACAGCTTCCTGCACGCTTTTGGGAAGAGACAACCGATCGTATAAGATTCCGTCGATTCTGTACCTTACTCTAATTCTATCTTCCTGGGGTTCGATATGTACATCGGAAGCTCTACTGTTAACAGCATATTCCAAAATGGTGGAAACAATTTTGGCAATCGGTGCTTCCTTGATAATTTCGGCAATCTTGGTACTGTCAATCGTAGTTACTTTGTTTTCTTCCGTTTCTCTTATTGCCGCTCCGACTTCACTGACGATCTCCTGACGATATTGTTGATTTATCGCCCTGGCAACTTCGGTCGGATTCGCCGCCGCCGATTTTACTTCCAATCCGGTTTTTTCCTTAAGAAATGTTATTGCCTCCAAATCCACCGGATTACTCATGGCAACAGTTAGAATTTTTTGTTTTTCGTCATAAGCATAGGGAATCGCGGAAAATCTTTCGGCAACCGGTCTTGGCACAAATGATAATGCTTCCGGTGAAAAAGAAGTTGAAGAAAGATCGACAAACGGAATGCCTAAAAGATTTGCTTTAGCCTCCGCCAATTTATCGGCGGGAATTTTATTCATCGATTCAATAATTACTTCTTCCGGTAGGTTATCGCTGGCGCTTTTGACTTTTATATCGTCGTATTCAGGTTTTGTGATAAGATTATCGGCAAGAAGTATATCCGCCAATGTTTGATTACTTGATGAGGAGATTGAATTGTTGGGCATTACTATTATAGTAGGCGAAAATGTGGTATAAAGTCAATGATAATTTGAGGATATTTTTAAAAATTATGCAAAGTTTTTTAATCGTCGGAAAAGACAAACAAAAGGTAAAAGATCAGGCGTTAAAAATAGTTAGTGAACGAAAAATCGATAAATTCGATACTGAGATCCTAGAATTTGAAAAACAGATGGGCATTCCGGATGTTAGGTCTTTACAAAAAAATTTGTTTTTGAAACCATTGAAAAGCGAAGAAAAAGCGGAAGTTGTTTTTGCCTTCGAAGGTTTAACCGTTGAAGCGCAAAACGCTTTTTTAAAAGTTCTAGAAGAACCTCCGATTCATACTATTATAATTATCTGCGTTACGTCTTTGGAATTTATTTTGCCGACAATTATTTCCAGATGCAGTGTTATTGAAGAAAAAAACGACGGCACAAATCCCGATGAAAATTTAAAAAATGCAAAAATTCTTTTGGAGTTAAAAGAAAAACCTATTGGCGAAAAACTGAAACTGGCCGAAAAGTTGGCAAAGGAGAAGGGGAGTGCCTTGGAATTTTTAGAAACTGGCATTTACGGACTCAATGAAATACTTTTAGAAAACGTCCATTCTTCAAGAGACGCAAATGGAATAAAAATGGACTTGGAAGTGTTACAAGAGTTTTACAATTCAATTAAAAATACCAATGTTAATTTGCGTTTAGCCTTGGAAAATTTGTTTTTGCAGCTTTAGATTAAAGTAGTATAATTGCGCCGTGGCACGTTTTGAACTGGAATCATTGGAAAATGGAAGCCCTGATTTTCAAGCTTTAACGCCTGCGGAGAAACAAGCGAGTAGGCTGGTTTTGTTGCTTGCCTGGCGCGCTCTACTTAATGATCCTGATGTCCAGCAAACTTTTACCCCAAAGGAAATCGGCGATACGACCACAGTTATATTACAACTCCACGTTTCAGGATCTCTCGGCAGAGCTTCAAGGGAAAAACAAGCTTCTCAAAGTTCGAAATAACCCAAAACATATATAAACTACATTGACAAATATAATAATTGTCCTATAATATTTACGTGGGAAGCGAAATAACTAACTCAAGCGAAGATGTTTTACAAATGCCGGATTCACAAATCGATGAAGTTTTAACTAAGCTTGACTTAAGCTTAAAGAAACTAAAAAATTCCACAGATGAAGGGCACAGAGCAGTTCATGATGCGGAAAGTTTAGGATTACAAAGACATTTTGCAATGGATTTAAAACCTGATGCCTCGGAAGACGAAAAGGCCGCCGCTTCCCAAGTGCTAGCGGATTTATACTGCGCGATAAGGGTTACCGATGAAACCGGCGTAGCGCAAAGAGATTTAAAAGCCTATTTTCTTAATCTGTATCTTGAGGGAACACTCTTAGCAACTGTTGTCACATCCGTACAAAGACGAATCGATACCCGCGTTAAAAGAGCGGAGGAAGATCCCAATCTTACAACGGAGCAAAGACAGGCCGTCTATACTTCGGCTAATCTTTTGCGACTATCAATCGACAGAGGTTATCCGGGCGGAATAGCAAATTTTGGGCAAGAGCTGGTTAGTTTAACCGATCCACTTATAAATGATTCAAAATAATTTCTCATCTGCTTTAACTTTTAAATACCTTGTAGTATACTTCGGAGCATGTCTACAGAAAGTGAAATGCACGCAGTTGGCAGATTCACGGGGAATGGGCAAGTAGAAGGTTGTATACTCCAGGCAATGGCCGCATATACCGAAAGTACGAGAATTTTTAACGAAGACTGTAGTGAGCTTGAAAAAGGGATTGTCGAAATGTCCGAAGGTGAGATCATTGAGCAAATCCGCTTGATGCTTCCGGCTGGGCACAACTTAACACCACCGGAAATTCAAAAATATCACAACGCTTTAACCCATTTAACAGAACGCCATGTATTAATGCACGTGGAAATGATCGAAGCAAATCTCCATGGGAAAAAAATTGAGCCGGATTGGGTAGGTTATCATATTATTGACCATCACGCGACGCCACCTTATCCTTTAGGGAAGAAACATCACGAGGGTATTTTTACAATCTAATTGTTGATTTATTAGATTAGTTGTGATATTACATCTTCTATGGCAACTACTTGCGAGAATTGTCCGCATATTTCAGCGATCCGCGTCAGGATGATTGCTAAAAGTTTAACGGGGGGACTTTCCGGCATAGGAGACATTGCCATGCTTTCTATGGGAACTCCTGATATCGAAGATCTTGAGGCGCTAAAGGCTGCTTGGAAAAGAGCAGATAGCTGCATAAAAGGACCGGTTGAGGTTCCGACAGGAAGAACTGTTGGCGTCATCCATAGAACACCAGAAATGGTTTGGCAATGCACGACTGATCCAGTTCCGACACTTCCGTCTTCTCCTAATCAAACCGCTTGCTCCGAATGGGAAGCAGCCAGAAGAGAAGGAGCAGCAGTTTCCGGATCAGAAACTAAAATCTAAATTCACCATTATGGATGACCCCAAATCAAACCGCAAGACGAGTCAGGGAAGCTACGCTTCTTGGCCGACTAGCAGAAATCGATGCCAATAAAAATTCACAAGGTCCGGAATTAACAGCACAGTTAAGAAGAAGGGCCTGGGAAATTGCCGTTACCGGAGAAGTTGCCGAGCAAACCCAAACAACACTTTCTCCTGCAGAATTAAGACATACTCTTTTTGGAAACCCGGAAAAAAGATAATTTTTGAGGATTTATTCTACTACTAGCCGATGGTTCGAAGACCTAAACTTCTTCTGATTGTCGATTCGATCACTCTTTGACCAACTGTAATATCATGCTTCGTCTGTTCGGCAATATTTAATTTATGCAACTGCTTAAAATTAAACCAGGCAAACCGGGAAGTCTTAGACATAAACGATTTGCGCGCTCTTTTTATTTCGGCGTAATAAATACTGTGGTCTTTCTCTGTGCCAATGGCATTACGGGTATAAACGTAAAGAATTTTTTTAAGGTTAAGTTTAATTTTTAGGTGCTTGTGGACTAAATCTTTAAAGGTCTCTTCTCCAAAACTGCCGCTTCCAACTTCGTCTTCCAAAAGAGTCCATGGAGCATTTTCGTCGGTTAAATTTTGTTGCAAGAGAATTTGCTGAGACAGAGGGTTATATAGAAATCCGCTTGCATAAAAATCATTATGCATTAAACGTATTATAGCACGAATGAAGCAAAGTTAACAGTAGGAAATTCCAGGCTGAATCTAAAAGTAGTATAATTTACCCATGCAGATTAATTTTTATCCGGAACAAAATAATGAGAATTATGAAAAAGCCGCCCGAGAATTTCGAAAGCTTTGGGATGAAGAAGGGAAGAAAATAACCAAAGCGATTGAGAAAATCAGTAGCTTAAAATTTAAAGAGACAATAATCAACGCCTTAATTTATAACGACGTTTCGTATTCCATGCCCTTACAGCTTGAGGCGGGCTTGTCTTGGGAAAATAAAAAGGGAGAGCTCATCCATGAACTTTGTCATAGACTGATTGCCGGAAATAACATCAAATTTAGTGAACTTCCCAAGGACCCTATTCAATGGAATGTCGAAATTCATAAACCTGTAATGTTGATCCTTTACGATATTTGGACAACACTCTATGGAGAAGATTTCGCCAAAAATGTAGTTACTTATGAAATCAGCGTCTGGACAGAAGGAGAAACTAATCCTTATAAAGTTGTCTGGGATTGGGCATTATCGATAAGTAAAGAAGAAAGGCGCAAAGAATTTAAGAAATACTTCAGAAGCTAACTTCATAAAAATATGTTTGAAATATTTTAAGAATAGATGTAATATTAGCAAATATGAATGGTCATTCTCCCGAAACGCATGTTGTTGTTGACAATCGAGCACTGATGACAGCAGTCAGACAAGGTTGTGATGCGCCAACTGAAACCGTTGATGTCCTTGTAGTTACCGAAAAACAAACGCCCGCCCATCCGGAACTTCCTGTAGACAGGCTGCAGCCCGGACCTTTAAGAAGAATTTATGAATTAGTAACAAACCACCCTTTAGGACTCTTCTCTGAACTATCACATGTCGCCGACGGCACCTGCGATTTTAAAGACCAAGAATAACTTCAATCCCGGAATAAGAAAATTTGGGGATTAAACTTGAATGGTATAATAATTTTTATGGAAAGAGACGAAAACAGTGCGCCTACAGAAGAAGAGATTGTTTTGGATCCACTGACAAAAGCAGAAGTTGAAACAAGAGTAGCAATTCATTTTCCTCCGGAAAGAAGGGCATTGCTCTTTGAGCAAGAAGGAGTACCGCAAAACAAATACCTTAGTCGGACATGGAGAAGAAGAATCAAGGATTTTCTGCGATTTTGACCGGGGAAAAATTTGGGGTGGAAATAACCCATAGTTGACTTTGAAAAAGGGCGATGATAAAATCACCGCTATGGAAATAGAATTTGCAAGACCACAAAGAAGAGATGAGCCGGATCAGGAACCGGATGTTGATTCGGATGCTGAAGTGAATAAAAATCATGCCAGATTGGCCGCAGCCGCTAAAACTTTACTAAGAACTTATCCGGAGCTCGTTGCTAATTTTGGCTATGACGCCGCAATTTTAATGGGCGAACCGGGCGGAGACGCAGTTATTGCCGGAATGATCGAATTCGCCATGGCTTTTAGAGAATTTGGTTTAAAAACAATGTATGAACAGATTGAAGAAGACAGCGGAATTGCAATCGGAGTTACACTCGTAGAAGATCCATTACAAATTGAAGACGAAATTGACGGCATGCTACCCGGAGAAGGAATTTGCGGCAGGTTAGTAGCACTCTCCGGAACTTGTGTTTTACCGGGGCAAATCCGTTATATAGAAGGAACCGCAATGGTTACCGATATCAGAGGAAGAGAAAGATTCGCAACGGTTGGACTCTTGGAAAACGGAGTTGTCTTTGGTCTCCCTGAAAACCTACGCTAAAATTCTCCGACTATATATAATAGTATCGCTTTAACTTCGTCCGAGGCAAAAATCCGGGAGAAAATTTGAATAGAAAATATAATTACAATTTTCTACGGGAAGTTGCCAGAGCTGAAGTAAAGGTAGCAGCCATAGCTAAAATTGTTGCAATAAAAGAGAAACAGATTCCGATTATAAATAAAAATATGTACCGACCAGGTCAAGTAATAGGGGAATTAAATGGACGTGGACACAAAAGAACCTTAAACTAGCATACTGACATGTGGAGAAAATATAAAGTAAGACCCTCCAAGAATGATGGCGATAAAACAAAGTGTAATAACAAATTTTGCATCTATGATAACGCCCACGATGATTATTTATATACCCTAGATTGGATTAATTTTTTAACTGTTAAAGAACTTAATACCCCTAGAAATTTAGCTCCGAATTTGTTAAACTAGATAGGTAATGGCAAAGAAAACTGCAGAAGAAAAAGCTCCCAAGAACGATTACTCGGCAGCCCAAATCCAAGTCCTAGAAGGGCTTGAACCGGTACGAAAAAGGCCCGGAATGTACATTGGAAGTACTGATATTATCGGCCTCCATGAATCTTTAAGAGAAATTATTGACAATTCAGTTGACGAGGCTTTGGCCGGTTTTGCCAAAAACGTCTGGATTGTTTTAAATGATGATGGTTCTGCTACTGTTGTCGACGACGGAAGAGGAATTCCCGTTGATATAGTTAAAAACTATAAAAAGTCGGGTCTCGAAGTCGTAATGACCAAACTGCATGCCGGAGGAAAATTCGGCGGCAGCGCTTATAAAATTTCGGGGGGACTGCACGGAGTCGGAGCATCGGTTGTAAACGCGCTTTCCGAATGGATGTGGGCGGAAATAAAAAGGGACGGAAAAATTTATACCCAGGAGTATGCAAGAGGAAAAGTGACATCCGATCTTAAAACAACCCCAAAATCAAGACTAGAACACGACTTTTTGGAAAATATGGAATCTGGCACTACCATTACTTTTTTTGCGGACAAAGAAATTTTTTCGACCATTGATTTTGAATTCGACACTATTAAAAAATTAGTCCGGGAAAGAGCCTATCTAGTTCCGAATTTATATTTCCATTTGTATGACCACAGGACGGAAAGACAACAGGAAGTAAGTTATTATTTTGAAGGCGGAATTACCGCGCTAGTTTCCAAAATCAATGAAAACAAACCAACTCTGCACCCGGTTATCTATGTCGATAAACAAGAAGGAGACGTGGATGTTTCAATGGCTCTGCAGTATAACGACGGCTACGCCGAAAATGTCGAAAGTTATGTCAACGTTATTAACACCGTTAACGGCGGAACGCATTTGACCGGATTTCGGATGGCGTTGACCCGAGCAATTAATGACTACGGCAAAAAAATCGGCAGCTTTAAAGAAGACGAGGAAGGTATTACCGGAGACGATACCAGAGAAGGACTAACTGCGGTTATTTACGTTAAAATGCCCCAGGATCGAATTCAGTTTGAAGGGCAAACCAAGGGGAAATTGGGTAACGCCGAAATCCAACCGATTGTCATGTCGGTGGTTAAAGAAGGTTTGTCGACTTATTTTGAAGAAAATCCGGCCGACGGACGAAAAGTCTTGGAAAAAGTTTGGCTGGCGGCAAAAGCCAGACTGGCGGCAAAAGCGGCTAAAGAAGCCATTCTTCGTAAAGGGGCTTTGGAAGGAAGTAGTTTGCCGGGAAAACTGGCCGATTGCCAGGAAAAAGATCCCAGCGTTTCCGAACTATATTTGGTTGAGGGAGACTCAGCAGGTGGATCTGCCAAACAGGGAAGAGACCGCAAGTTTCAGGCCATTTTGCCTTTGAAAGGTAAAATTTTAAATACCGAAAGAGCAAGACTGGATAAGATTATTGAACACGAAGAAGTAAAAAACTTGATTATCGCTTTGGGAATGGGAATAGGGGAGACCATAAAATTTGAAAAGCTCAGATATCACAGAATTATCATCATGACCGATGCCGACGTCGACGGCGAACACATCGAAACTCTAATTTTGACTTTCTTTTATAGACACATGCCGGAAGTAATCCGTCAGGGATATTTGTATATTGCCATGCCGCCTTTGTATAAAGTCCAGTCCGGAAAAGACATCCAATACGCTTATTCCGATAACGAAAAGGATGCTATTATAAAGTCCCTAAACGGCAAGGGAACAAGTATTCAAAGGTATAAGGGCTTGGGAGAAATGAATCCGTCGCAGCTCTGGGAAACAACCATGAATCCGGAAAACAGAATTTTAAAACAGGTAGAAATTGATGATGCCGAAGAAGCGGATGCTACTTTTACAATGCTGATGGGAGACGAAGTTCCGCCACGAAAACATTTTATCCAATCTAATGCCAAGCAAGCAAACCTCGATATCTAGAGGGTTGACTTTTACATCCTCTAGTAATAGGATAGTAATATGTACAATAAAGCAGAACCGATTAAACGTGGTGCAAAAAAGTCTTGAAAACACTCTCAGTTTGTCTTATAATGGATAAGTTACAGTTATGAATTTATCGTTTCTTTTAGATCATAAATTAGTCGTCACCATCGTGGCGGCTTTTCTTTCGATTGCCTACGGACTATTTTTAAGCTTCCGCGTTTTACAACACCCCAGAGGAGATAAGAAGATGAATGACATTTCCGACGCCATTGCCGAAGGCGCTAACGCTTACATGAAAAGACAGTATACGGTTGTCGCAATTATCGGAGTAGTTATCGCGGCAATTTTATATTTTGTGTTTAACCCTATAACCGCAGCCGGTTTTGTAATTGGTGCTTGTTTTAGCGCTATCGCCGGAGTGGTAGGAATGAACATTGCAGTAAGAAGCAATATTAGAACCGCCCAAGCAGCGAAAAAAGGTTTAAACGCAGCGTTTGGTTTAGCGTTTCAAGGCGGAGCAGTTACGGGACTCATGGTTGCAGGTCTTGCGCTTTTGGCAGTCGGCGGATTCTATGCGATATTGGAAAGAGTGGCTCCCGAAAATATCCAGCCGTTAGTGGCTCTGGGATTTGGCGGTTCTTTAATTTCCGTTTTTGCCAGACTCGGCGGAGGAATTTTTACAAAATCTGCTGATGTCGGAACTGACATGGTTGGAAAAATCGAAAAAGGAATTCCGGAAGATGATCCTAGAAATGCCGGAGTTATTGCCGATTTGGTAGGAGATAACGTTGGTGACGACGCCGGAATGGCAGCTGACTTATTTGAAACTTACGTCATTACTGCAGTTGCCGCTATGATTTTAGGCAAATTAACTTTCCCCGGAAACACCTCTGTTTTGTTTTACCCAATGTTAATCGGAGCAATCTCCATAGTTGCTTCAATTGTGGGAACTTGGTTTGTAAAACTGATAGGAAAAAGTGTAATGATGGCTTTATATCAAGGACTAACCGTTGCCATTCTCATTTCCATTGTTGGCTTTTATCTTCTAACAACGTCCTTGTTTCCAAATGGACTCGGAGCATATCCCGCATTGAATTTATTTTATGCATCTATAATCGGATTGCTGGTAACAATTGGTATGGTCGGAAGCACCGAATATTTTACGTCCAAGAAGTTTTCGCCGGTTAGAACAATTGCCAATGCGTCTTCAACCGGACACGGAACAAATGTTATTGCCGGACTGGCGGTTTCAATGAAATCAACAATGGCTCCGATACTCTTAATCTGTGCCGCTATCTTTTTCGCTTTCCAGTTTGCCGGGCTTTACGGAGTAGCGGTTTCTGCCATGAGCATGCTTTCCCTAGCCGGAATAATTGTGGCTATCGACGCTTTCGGCCCAATTACCGATAACGCCGGAGGAATCGCCGAAATGGCGGGCTTGGACCAAAAAGTTAGAGACGTAACCGATCCGCTGGATGCGGTAGGAAATACAACCAAAGCAGTCACCAAAGCTTATGCAATCGGCAGCGCAGGGTTGGCCGCATTAGTACTCTTTACAAGTTATATTCAGGAATTTTCAGCCAGAGGATTAAACTTTACTTTTTCGCTTTCCGATCCAAGAGTAATAATCGGACTGTTTATCGGCGGCGCGCTACCATACTTTTTTGCAGCTTTGGCAATGGAAGCAGTTGGAAAAGCCAGTGTTTCGATTGTTAACGAAGTACGAAGACAGTTTAAGGAAATCGAGGGAATTATGTCTGGTGCAGCCAAACCGGAATACGCAAAAGCTGTAGAAATTGTCACAACCGCAGCTATTAAACAAATGATTCTGCCAACACTAATAGCAGTTTTAGCCCCGATTGTTGTCGGTTTTACCCTTGGTCCAAAAGCTCTGGGAGGGTTGTTGGTCGGAAGTATTGTTACCGGGCTTTTCGTTGCTATCTCCATGACAACCGGGGGAGCGGCTTGGGATAACACTAAAAAATATATTGAGGAAGGCAATCTGGGTGGCAAAGGAAGCTTTGCTCACCAGAGCGCGGTTACTGGCGACACGGTCGGCGATCCCTACAAAGACACTGCGGGACCGGCGATCAATCCAATGATCAAGGTTCTAAACATTGTTGCCTTATTAATCGCTCCTTTCTTATAGAATAGAGGGCAATGCTTAAGGTCGATATGAAATTTTTCTTGTTCGCACTCGAAGAATAGAAACAGAGATGCTCGTTTGCTTGACAAGGGAAAAGAGAAAGTCGGGGCAGGATCCAAAAAATAGATAAAATTATGGATATTGGAAAACTACAAAAATCGGAAATAACCTTGGAAATGAAACGCGCGTATCTTGATTACGCGATGTCGGTAATTGTTTCCCGAGCTTTGCCTGACGTCCGTGACGGATTAAAACCGGTACATAGAAGAATTCTCTTTGCCATGCATGAAATGGGACTTAGCCACACCGCCAAATATTCAAAATCCGCAAAAATTGTCGGAGAAGTCATGGGAAAATATCATCCGCATGGTGACATGGCAATTTATGATGCCTTGGTAAGACTGGCTCAGGATTTTTCGATGCGTTATCCGTTAATCGACGGCCAGGGAAATTTTGGCTCGATGGACGGCGATCCACCCGCAGCCATGCGTTATACCGAAGCGAGAATGGCAGCCATCAGCGCCGAAATGCTTTTAGATATCGATAAAGAAACCGTCGACTACTTGGATAACTTCGATGCCACCATGAAAGAACCGGTCTTTTTACCAAGCCTTCTCCCGAATTTACTTTTAATGGGCAGCGAAGGAATTGCCGTTGGAATGGCCACCAAAATTCCGCCGCATAATCTAGGCGAGGTAATCGATGCGACTAATTATTTAATCAGCAAAACAAAGTTCGACGATAACTTCAACATGAGTTCTACGATTACGGTTGAAGAACTGTTGGAATTCGTCAAAGGTCCGGATTTTCCAACTGGCGGCGCAATCTATGATTGGAGTGAAATTAAAAATGTTTATACCACCGGCAGAGGCAGAATTTTAATTCGGGGCAAAGCCGAAATCGAAGATATTGGGCAGGGCAAATCGGCGATCATTATTACCGAAGTACCATACCAAGTCAATAAAGCGTTATTAGTTGCCAGAATTGCGGAGTTAGCTAAAGACAAAAAGGTTGAAGGCATTTCCGACCTTAGAGATGAATCCGACCGGCACGGCATTAGGGTTGTCGTCGAACTCAAAAGAGATTCGAGTCCGAAAAAAGTTCTCAATAACCTGTTCAAACATACCAGTCTACAAACTACTTTTTCGGCCAACGTCGTTGCTTTAGTAGACGGAACGCCTCAAACGCTTAATCTCAAAACTATTATCGAAGAGTTTCTTAAACACCGTTACTCGGTAGTTAAAAGAAGAAGCGAGTTTGAATTAAGGCAAGCTAAGGCAAGGCTGCACATTCTGGAAGGACTAAAAATAGCGGTTGAAAATATTGACGCCGTTATTAGAACAATTAGGGAATCAAAAGACCAGGAACAAGCAAAACAAAACTTAATGACTAAATTTAAACTTTCCGATCTTCAGGCAACGGCAATTTTAGATATGCAGTTAAGAAGATTGGCTGCACTGGAAAGACAAAAGATCGAAGACGAATACCAGATGGTTAAAGAGACTATCGAGTATCTTGAGGATTTGCTCGCTCATCCGGTTAAAATTCTCAAGGTAATCGAAAACGAACTAATTAAGCTTAAGGAAAAATATAAAGATGAGAGAAGAACCAAAGTTTATAAGAGTAAAGTCGACGAATTTTCAGAAGAGGACTTAATTGCCAACGAACCAACCGTTATTACCATTACCGATACGGGATACATCAAAAGACAAAGCTTGTTAAGTTTTAAAACCCAACGGAGAGGCGGCAAAGGCATCATCGGCATGACCACAAAGGAAGAAGACATGATCGCCAATATTCGGTATGCTGAAACTCACGACAATCTTTTATTCTTTACCAACAAAGGAAAAGTTTATCAGCTGAGAGCTTTTGAGATAAACGAATCGTCAAGAACCAGTAAGGGAACCGCTATTGTCAACCTTTTAAATATCGAAGCGGGAGAAAAAATTGAATCTTTTATAAACTACAAGCAAAAAGATCCGGAAAACAAATACGTTTTCTTAACAACCCGTAACGGAACAGTCAAAAAATCTAAACTTTCAGAATTTGAAAACATTCGAAGATCCGGAATTTTGGCCATTAAACTTGACCGAAACGACGAACTCACTTGGAGCAGATTTACTAGTGGCGAAGACGACATTCTGCTGGTAACCAAAAATGGCAAATCGATTAGGTTCTCCGAAAGGGCCGTCAGGCCGATGGGCCGAAACACCATGGGAGTAAGAGGCATTAGAATCGGCTCCGATGATAAGGTTATCCAAATGGATCTTATTAAAAAGGAAGACAAATCCAGTGTTTTAACTATTATGGAAAACGGCCTTGGCAAGAAAACCTCGGTCGCGCAATTTCCCAAGCAGGGAAGAGGTGGACAGGGAGTAAAAGTTGCCGAAATCACTTCAAAAACCGGCAAAGTGGTTTTTTCCCAGATAATTCCGGGCGGCAGCGAAGAACTGATTATGACCTCCGAAAAAGGCCAAATTGTTAAGATAGAAGTCGAATCAATTCCGGTGCTGGCAAGAGCTACACAAGGAGTAATCTTAATGCGCTTCTCCGATAAGACTGACCATGTGGCATCTGCTACATTTATTGAGAAAGAATAAATAATGAAACTTGACGGGCGAGCAATTGCCGCTGAAATTATTGAGTCCCTGCAAAAAAGAACGGCAAAACTGATCAGTAGAAAAACCATTCCGCACTTACTCATTATTATGACTCTCGATGATCCGCAAACTGAAGCCTATATCCGGCAGAAATTATTACGCGCAAAACAAATTGGGGCGAAGGTAACTCTAAAAAGAACTTCACAAAAAATCTCCCAGGAGAAACTACTTGAAATAATCGACAGCGCCAACCGCGATCGAAAAATTCACGGCATAATTATTCAAAGACCGATGCCAAAACAGATTGATGAGATGGCAGTCGCCGAAACGGTAATCGTCGAAAAAGACGTCGACGGATTTAACCCAAAATCAAAGTTTACCGCACCAGTAGCTCTAGCCGTTCTAAAATTTGTGGAAACAGCTAGGGGAGAAGAAATTAGTGAATTTTTGAAAACACGAAAAATTGCAGTGATAGGAAAGGGCACTACCGCCGGTAGACCGACGATTAACCTTTTAAACAGATTGGGATTCAGCTTTCACATAATTGACAGTAAAACCCCAGATGCGGAAAGGGAAAAAATTCTTAAATCATCCGATATTATTATTTCCTGTGTCGGAAAGAAAATTTTGTCGAAAGACGATATTAAAAGCAATGCTTTTCTGATCGGAGTTGGCATGCATGTTGAGGACGACAAATTACATGGCGACTATGACGAGGATGACATAAAAGACAAAGTTTCTTTTTACACCCCCACGCCCGGAGGAGTAGGACCGGTTAACGTTTCGATGTTGATGAAGAATTTAGTCGAAGCCGCAGAGAACCTTTCAAAATAAGAAAAGCTTCCAAAAACCATAAGAGCAAAGCCCCATAGAAAACATGCGACTGGATTAAAACGGGAAAATCATTTGGATTTTTGAGGTTGAAAGCAATTAATAGGTAAGAGATAAAAAGGATTATCAGATATTTATGAGAAAGTTTTTTATCTGTAATGAAAAATAAAGTTGTTAGAAACGGAAAAAGCATGAGCACAAAGTGATGCTGCCAGGAAAAATTATTAATTAAAAGATTTAAGGAAATAAGTAACCCCAGATGCATATTTTGCAATGTGATAGTTTTATAAGTTTTTAGAATAGCAAAAAAAGATACCAGCGCCAGAACAATTGATACGGCAATTCGCAATATTTCCCTTAACTGACCTTGCAAAAAAATTCTTCCTAAAAAGCCGGTTAACGACTGATTGTAGTAATCCGTTTTCCAACCGCCAAAAAGAGTCGGAAAAACATTAGTATAGAAATAAATATTAATTTTAGGATTTAACAAGAAGGCAATTAAATATAATAAGACTACCCCGATAACAAGCGTCACCAGTGCTTTCCATTTTCGAACCAGAATCAAGTATAAGGGAAAAAATATCGGGAAAAATTTTATCGTTAGTGAAAACGCCAAGCTAATCCCGGCCGAGATCTGCTTTTTGCTGTTTAGAAAATACACGCCTAAAACCGCAAGTAACAAAACAAAATTATTGACTTGCCCCATTCCTAAAGTAAACTTAACCGGGAAGGAAAGACAGACAAGTCCCAAAATAATAAACCCAAGAGTTGAAAATATATTCTTTTTGTAAATCTTAAATATTAGAAAAACTGATAAAAATAAGAAACTTAAGGATAATCCTGTCCAGATTTTTTCCGCCGGAATTAGAGGGAGTAGAGAAAACGGGGAAAATAAAATCAAAGTCAACGGTGGGTAAGTGGTAGAAGTAAATGCTTTTCCTACTTGAAGATAAGGATTACTTGTAAACATTTCGTTAAGTCCAAAATAATACTGTCCGAAATCCGGATAGGAACTTAAGAAAAATACTCTTAGTAAAATTAAGAAAGAAGACGCGAAAAAAAGGAAGGAAAAAAATCTGACACGGGTTGCGATACTTGTTTTCTTCATAAGCTTACAAGTATTTTATCACTTAAATTGCTTTTTGTTTCAAGAGTAATTTATTGTAAAAGGTTAGAGCGAGGGGGCTTGCTGATTTAAACTTTGGTCAAGACTATTCAATCCTTGATTAAGACTATTTAGACTACTGTCAACCGCTGCCGAGTCTTTATTAAGCTGTGCGTCGCTATTTCCGGTGTTACTTGTAACTGTAGCTTCGGAAGGCGATGCTGATGGAGAAGCTTGTTGTATGGAGTTAGTTGCCGGAGTACTAGAAAGTGAAGGCGTCGGAGTTTTTAATTCAAAATTATAGAAAAGCGCGGACGCAAATAAAGCAATTAGAATAATTGTCAACATCCCAACTAAGGATAAAATTCTCTTTTTATTGGGTTTTGCGGTTTGCTCTATAACAGGCGACGGCTGCACGCTTGGCATTGGCGCCGGAACAGGATTCTGAATAGGTGCGGGTGTTTGTAAATTTCCTTCCATAAAATAATTATAAACAGCTAAAATTAACATTGCAAGATTGACAATAAAGCTTAAATAATCTACGATGAAAAGGTGAAAAACATGTGGCAACAATTCAAAACTCCCTTGGTTACTGTTGTTGTTATTTTTGCGGCTTTATTTGTCTATACCAAGCTTGCGGGGCCGATTCCTTTCTTTATCAACAGTATCACTACCACCAAAACCGATCTTTTTACTCAAGAGGGACAAGGCCAAGTAACCGCGGTCCCCGATACGGCCACTATTGATGCCGGCGTAACGCAAACTACCGCAAACGTTACTGATGCTAAGAATCAAACCGATTCAACCGTAAATAAGTTAATTACGGCGGTTAAAAAGCTTGGCGTTTCCGATAACGAGATTAAAACCACCAATTATTCCGTTAATCCTAACTACTCGCCAAATACAATTGAGCCTATGGGAGGCGTCATGATACCCGGAGGCAATAATAATATTACCGGTTATACCGTTACCCAAAATTTGGAAATCAAAATAAAGCAAACGGATAAAACAAATAGCGTCATTGACGCAGTAACCGCAAATGGCGCAAATCTTGTCGGGGGAATAAATTTTACCTTCAGCGATGACCTGCAAAACAAACTGGAAAATCAGGCGCGGGAAATAGCAGTCGCACAAGCGAAAAATAAAGCTGAGAACCTAGCTCATGCTGCAGGACTACATTTGGGAAGAATTGTTAATGTAGTGGAAAATTCCAATTTCCCAAGAATTATGCCTATGGCAGGAGTACTATCGAAAACCGATCAAGCCCAATCATCGGCCAACGTTACGCCCGGCGAAAACACCGTTTCCATAACCGTTACCCTTTACTACGAAACCTACTAAATTCATTTGACTTTAACTTAATTAAATTATAAGATTTTGTTTAGTGAAATATATTCCTGCGGTTATTTCAATCGTTATACTCTTGCTTGCCGTCGGAGCAGTTTCATTTTACGCAGGCCAAAACCTAAATATAAGTATTTCAAAAACTGCCAATATTATAACCACGAAGGTAACGCCAACTTTAACCACAACTCCTGATCGAACTCAAAGCTTTCGTACAATTCCTTCCGGTGGGGTTGTCAATTATGCAGCTTACACCATTAACATTCCGCTTGACTGGACTTACACTAAAGACGACGCACAGAATATCGATACTTTGATTATTACTAAAGGCAATTACAAGCTGCAAATTCTGCAAGGAGGCACGGGAGGAGCACCCTGTCTTTATCCCGGAGACAAAGACGTTGAAGGTCCAAGTTCCAGATATTTAAATTTCACTGAAATTACAACCCAAGATGGAATTGTATTAAGAAGAGGAGAAAGCGAACCGCAAAGTGCGATTGGCGTTTGCGAAAAGCAAGATGGCAGCTGGGGAGAACCAACCAGTTTTGGCGCAATCAGTTACTTAGTTCCCGGAAGAGATCCATTGGTTATTAAGACTATCGATACGATGCTCGCTTCGCTGAAAAAGAAATAATTATTTGTTCCCGCTATGAAAATTCTTATGGACATCGTGTAACTGCCTGTTGGTAATATGAGTATAAATCTGTGTAGTAGCGATATTTTTGTGTCCGAGCATTTCCTGAACGGAACGAATATCAGCGCCATTTGTCAACAGATCTGTTGCAAAAGAATGCCTTAAGGTATGGACTGATGCATCAACAGGAATCCTTGCTTTTCGAACATATTTTTTAACTATTCTTTCTATGCTTCTGGCGGTCAATCTCATCTTCTCGCCGCCGTTTTCTTCATCCTTTGCACCCGAATATCTAATGAACATCGGCTTAAAATTATCCTCGCGTTTGCCTAAATAAATCTTCAGCCACTTGGCAGCTCTTTGAGAAATGAACACCACCCGAGCTCTTCCGCCTTTTCCGATTACACCGAATTCGCCGCGGTCAATATTTATTTGCGCGTGGTTTAGTTTTACCAACTCCGAAACACGAAGTCCGGTGGAAAAGAGCAATTCCAAAATTGCCCTGTCTCTGATTCCTTCTTCCTCGGAAGTATCGATGCTGGTTACTAACCGATCAATCTGGTCTTTTTCCAAGAACTTCAAACTGCGGCTTTCGGTTTTTGGCAAGTCTATTTTCGATGGCTCCAAAGTTTTAAAGTCGTTCTTAATTAAAAAGCGGAGAAACGACCTTAAGGCGATTACGTAATAATTCTGGGTAACGCGTTTTAAAGGCACGTCTTGCTGATCAACTTTATTCGACAGAAAAACGCGATATCTTCTAATGGTCGGTAAATCCAAATTCTCATAAGTTTTCCCCGGCAAAGTTTCGGAAAACCAGTTATCGAAAACTTCCAAGTAGTGTCGGTAATCGCGGATGGTTAATTTACTGCAGTTTTTTTCAATCTCCAGATATTCCAAGAACTGATCAATAAGTCCAGCCAATTCGCTGCGTTGTTTAGGTTGTTGCGGTTCCATAGAATGCTTCATTTTGCGACGCTTGTATTGTAAAATGAAGCGGATTTTGCGACGCTAAAACGCAGCACAATTCAATTATGCGACACGGAAAAGTATTTGTCAAACTCTATTTTTTTTGACATTTTTTTGCCTAGATGATATCCTTAAAACATGATAGACAGAAGACCGCCAACCGAATACGAAGATTATGATCCAAAAAGAGATCAAGCTCATAATCCAGAAGAAAGACATATCGCCAGAAATGCTACGATTGCGGGGACAGCAGCAACAGCAGCGGTCTTAGCTGGCGTGATTTTAGCTTCGGGTCTAGGAGGAAGCGGTACATTACCATCATCAAGTCAGGAAAACACTGGAGCACCAAAAAATCCCGTAATTCAACCAATAGAAGCCGCAATGCCTGAGCAGACGCTTTCACCTGAAGCGATTCTTGAACAGCAAGCAAACGAAGTTTACGACGGAACAATTGAGCTGGATAATCCCACCTTTACGGTAATAAACCCCGGAAGTGAAGATAATCAGAGAACAGTTGGAGTAAACGATATTCAGGAGCTCGGAGGACAATCACTCGCATCTGATATGCATACGACAATTGAAGTCACTGATCCGCTGATCCATGCCGACGGATCAAGAATCCAAATCATTTTACCCGCCATGGTAGACGCACAAGGACGAACCGTAGCCATCGACTGGAATCCTCATAACTCCGATGTCATAAAAGTCGTTCAGAGAGGAAGCGGATTTAAGAAAATAGAAAAAACTGTAGCCGGTTCTGATGGAACAATCACAGCTATCAAAGAGGACGGAACCACCGAAACAGCCGACCAAGTCACTGTCCAGATAATCGACGATCAGCCGGCTATAGCTCCATAAATTCACATGAACAACATCCCTTTTACTAAAGAAGGCCTTACTAAGCTTCAATGCGACCACAATGAACTTACCGAAAAACGCAAGGAGACGGTTAAAAGCTTAAGCCGGGCCCGCGAAATGGGAGATTTAAGTGAAAACGGCCTCTACAAAGCGGCCAAATCCGAGCTAGCCGACATTGACAGAAACTTACGCAGAATTAAATATTTTTTAACCCATTCTTTTGCAATTAAAAATATTTCCAGCAGTTCGGTCGGACTTGGCTCCAAAATTTTATTGGAAACAAAAGGGGAGACTAAAACCTTCGAAATCGTCGGCGACTTCGAAGCAGACCCTAAACAAAGCAAAATTTCCCAAAATTCTCCCTTAGGTAAAAGTTTGATGGATAGAAAGGTTAATGAAACTGTAACCATAATTTCTCCAAACACAAAGCAAACCGTTTATAAGATCCTTCGTATTTCCTAAGTACCTATTTACATCCAAAATTATTCCCCGTAATATTTACTTATGGCACAAACAAAAAAAGAAAAATGTGAATGCGACTGTGCATGCCATAGGATGTTCGGAGGCAAACTCCGCTGTCCTAAATGCATTTTCAGCTGCCCTTGTAAGAAAAAGTAATTCCCTTAGCTTGACAAGATTCTGGATTTACTGGAAAATGTATTTATAAATATGGATCCAAATCAAATAAATCCTGATGTCGCTCAAAACGGTGAAAATTCTCAACCGGATGTTTTGCCAACAAATCCTTTACCAACCGCACCTATCCCTCAACCCCAACCATTAATCAAAGAGCATCATGACACCGAAACAAAAACAATAATTACCGTTCTTGTTTTACTCTTTGCTTACCCGGCAGGAATAATATTAATGTGGGCTTGGGCAAGCTGGCCAAAATGGGTAAAATTTCTTATAACATTGCCTATCATTCTTTCGGTTGTGCTGATTATACTGGCTTTCGCTTTAGCTTCTAAAGACCCGCTGAATAACCTGGGAAAAGCCCAGGATGCGACTTACGATCTCACGGCTCAAGAATTTGCATCAGACATGCAAAAGTATTACAACATTCATCAGAATCTTCCCTGGGAACAAACTCCACCATGTTCAGCTAAACCATCCGGCGTATCTATAATGTCATTAACGCCTTGCGTAAGACTACTAATAAACGATGGTATTTTGAAGGAATTTTTTCTGAATAATACTTCTTTGAACTATATCTATGCTTCAGATAATTCTACAACAGACAGGGTAAAGTTAAGCGTTTGTTATTTACCTAAGGTGAATAATGTGGAAGCAAGATATCTAATTGACGGTCAGGCTTGTTCGGGAACAAGCTGTTACATATGTTCCTTTAGTGAATTTCCACCAACAGCCTCAAAATCAAGTACATTTAATAACACTATTATTAATAATCCTTTGCAAGCCTCAACTCCTGCAGGCTTAACCCGTTAGATGCTATACTCCCGAGGCTGGAAGACGTCAATAGCGATTAATTTTTACAAAAATTAGCTTCAATTAGCCTCAGAAAATAATAATTTATAAAACCCATAGTAGGGAAGGGCCTGGAAAACCTAAAATGGAGAAAAACCGTAGAATCTTTGAGAGGGTAGTAAAACACACACGAAATATTTGTTAAATATTAGTTGAAATAAACGTGCCAAAATCAGCACTTCTCCCAGAGCCTGAAGCTGAGTGGCGTCGTAAAAGTATTATTGTACGACATAATCACTTTCTCTTTCCTGCCTGCTTCTTTAACACTTTTTATTTATCTACTCGGCAGTAAAGCAGAGAATCATCTATATTAACCAGTTAACGAAAAATCTCTCTCACTCTTCTAATACGCTACGATTTATTTGTTTTAGATAAACGATGATTAACTCCTTCCCTGAAGAAGCCATCCGCCTTAATCCCCGAAAAAGACATTCGTATTTTTTTCGACCGCAATATGTGGACCTTTCACCTCGGGAACGGAGATCAAGCCTGCTACTCTGTGAAAAATCGGGTCTATTTCTCGTGAAAACTGAGAAAGATATCCACATTTTACCTTAAACATACCCTATAATTATTATAGGCCCATAACTATATCAAACTAATACATGCATCAAACCAAACTACGTCACCCTTTGCTGACTACCCTCTCTCCTCTTCCCTACTCATATCCTTCTAAAAAATAAATATGACTTGGTTATTTTTATTTAATGCTTAAAACGTAGCTAAAAATATAAAGCAATTGAAATCTTAACGAACGGCGAAATAGACGGAGCTCTTCCCTACTTCCAGGAGGTAAACAGAACTAAGACAATAAAAATCACAAAAGCGACCCAGAAATATTCTAAAATTACGCTACGGAAAAGCCTTTTTTCAAACCACGCTTGGGTTACTCCGACTGCAATGTAAAAAATTCCGGTCAGAAATAACGCGATTAAGGTTGGCGAACTGGGCCAAAACCATAAAAGAAGCGATACCTCCACTAAGTAAACCGTTAACGATAATACCCAGAATATTTCGGACAAAGGATTTTTTTCCAATGTATATACCCAGATCGTATGTATTGCGGTAGGCAGCGTAAACAAGAAGATTAACAGCAATGTTAGAAGAACGTTAATATGCAGTGAAAAAATAACATCAGCAATGAAAAAATATGAAAGTAGCGTCAAAGTAATCGTAACCGTCCTCGCGCCGGACAACAACTGGATAGTTCTGATTGCAGAAACGGTAAAAATATTCTCGCTTAAATACAATGAATAAAGACCAAGAGCATAAAGCGACGAAATAGCGACTCGGGTTAAGAAACGACCGGGAACCAGTAAGTAAAAAAGGCCTACGGCTAAAGTGTAAAAAAAGGGCAAAATAAAAACCTGAGGAGAAAAATTATCTTTTAGGTCTTCACGCAGAGAGATAAAAAGAAAAATATCTGTTAGAACTGCCAGTGCTACGATTATAATTATTCCCGATCTTCCGGCAAAATATTCTGCGATGAAAAACACCAGGGATAGCACCAACACAAAAGCGATAAATTTTTGTCTTTTATTAATGGCAAATTCCCTTAAAGCGTGTTTCAACCGAAGCTTTGTACTTCTTCCTAAAATTTTACTCATAAGTTTCTTGCATGTTTGAGTAGACCTTCTGGACATCATCCAGATTCTCCAAGGCGTCTAAAAATCTATTAATTCTTTCCCCATGTTGTTTATCGGTAATTACAATCGTAGTTATCGGAACCCGAATTAGATCTGCTTCGACAATTTCGAATCCGCTTTGGGATAATGCTCCTTTTATTTTAATTAGCTCTGCTGAGGGAGTATAAACGAAAACTTCATCGTCCACTTCTTCGATGTCTTCTGCTCCATCATCGACCGCCACGTTAAATACGTCTTCAAATGTTTTTACGCCCTTTTTAAGAATTATTCTTCCCAGTTGTTTAAATTGGTAAGAAACAGAACCCGGCTGTCCAAAACTTGCTCCCGCTTTATTAAACAAACTCTTAATCTCCGCCGATGTGCGCATTGAATTATCAGTGGCGGCTTCAACGATTACCGAAACTCCACCGGGAGCGAATCCTTCGTAAACGACTTCTTCAAAACTCCCCGCTTCTTTACCCATCGCTCTTTGGATTGCCCTTTCGATATTTTCTTTGGGCATATTTGAGGATCTGGCGGCATCAATAGCTAATCTTAATCTGAAATTTTGGTCGGGGTCGCCTATTCCCCCACCCTGCCTAACGGCAATGGTGATAGCATTGGCCATTTTCGTAAAAGTAGCACCCCGTTTCTGATCGTTGACACCCTTTTGCCTCTTAATTTGCGCCCATTTTGAATGTCCGCTCATAAAATTAACAACTAGGTCTTAGTTGTCTAATGCCTATTATACCGTCTTTGAACTCAACTTTGCAATAAATAGCTGTTGACTTTTCACTAAAATAGTAGTAAAATTTTTTGAATTAAAATTCACTTTTAACCTCAATGTTATTAAAAAACCAAGCAATTCAGACGGCACTCACAGGCGACTGGCAAACAGCAATATTACTGAATAAATCTCTGCTTAGCGAAAATCCCCAAGACATCGACGCGTTAAATAGGCTCGCTTTGGCTTTCAGTATTACAGGAAACCTTAAGGAAGCAAAAAAAACTTATTTGAAAGTCTTGGAGATTGACCCTTTAAACCCAATCGCTTTAAAAAACAGCAAGCGCTTAAAGGACAAAAAAATCGTAGCACAAACAACCAAAAGAATAACAACGCTAATCAGTAATACCTTTATTGAAGAAACCGGTAAAACAAAAGTGGTCGAATTAATTAACATCACCCAACCTAAAATAATTGAGTCTTTAAGGGCGGGAGTAATGGTTGAACTTTCTATAAAAAGGTCGAAAATCTTCGTTTTGGACGACAAACAATATATCGGCGTACTTCCCGATGACATTGGCAGAAGACTCATCAAACTTATGAAAAGCGGAAATAGATATGATGCCTATATCAAGTGCGCGAGTGTCCATAAGATTACCGTTTTTATAAAAGAGGTCAAAAGATGTACCAGATATAAAGACCAGCCGTCTTTCATCCACGTGGCTGAGAATAATTTGAGCTTTGATAAAAATAACCGCTTTAAAAATATGGTCTCTGAGAAGGAAAACGAAAAAGAAGAAGACGAAGAAGAAAATTACTCCTCGGAAGAAGAATGACTTGCCCAAAAAACAATTCTCGATTTGTCTAAACTCCTTTTTACATCTTTCACTTCAGGTTTTTCATCCACTTTCCTTAAAGACCTTACGGCTAGAAGAATCGAAACCAAAACAAGAATAATAACAATCTGCAAAAACATTTTAAAAATTAAGCTCTTTTGCTTTATCCTTTCCAATAGTAATTATAACATCTGCCAAGCCTCTTGAACCGGTTGGTTCGGCCGGAATTCCCAAAAAATCCGAAAGCTTACTGACCGTATAAGTTTTTTTACCGTAATAGATAATCTTCGAATTGGCACTTACGTCACCGGTAGAAACCAAAACTACCGACCCTCCCAAATTCGTAATTACATTCGCCAGTTTCCCGCCCAGACCAAAAGCATCGGAAGCATTAATAATCTGTATACTTTCGTTTTCCTTGTAAATCACCGCATTCGTAAAGGTTAAAGAGGCAAGAGTAGACTTCTGGGCGTCCGTAGTATCATTGGTTAACTCCCGAAGGTAAATCGAGTTCGATGGTACACCTTTTGCAAAAACAAACAACCTAAATAAATCAAGCCTGGTTAGTTTTTGGATATGCCCTCCGAACGGAAGAGAGGATTTAAATAGTATTGACGAAATATTTCTATCCGTCACTTCCTGATTAACATTAACCACGCCGTCAATTGGTACCTGTAAATAGTCAAGGAGACTCTGTACGCTTATCTTAGCATCGATTTTAAGTATGGAAACTGAACCGTTCGCAGGAGCAAAAGAAACGACTTCCTCATTGTTATTATTTATAAAAACTACAATGAAATTGTTTGCTCCATCGAATTTTGAATCACTTATGTAAAGAACCGTTTTTATCAGAAAAGATCCTATAACTAAGAGCAGAACAAAGGCAAAAAAGAACACCACTAAATTAAGATTTCCTTGTTTGGTCTTTTTTTTAGATCTCACGCGCTAGTAGTCCTTTCGTTTTTTTGAAACTAATTCCGGCATTTGAAAAGAATAGACATCGTTCGAGGATGCTGGTCTTTTAACCTCATTCCCCTTCTTTGGTTTTTTCTTGTCACCTTTATAGTAGCCTCCAAAACTTCCCATAAAATCACCTCCTAGATATAATTTACCTTGAATTCATTCCAAAATCAACCTAAAGTGAATTTAGAACGTTTATCAGTTCTTCCGGCAGAGAGCTTTCAAAGTTGAGAAGTTCGTGCGTCTTAGGATCATAGAAAGCAATCTTTTGCGCATGTAAGAAAACCCTACCCAGAACTTTTCGGTCATCACGTGCCGTTTTCCTTCCGGCATATAAATAATCCGCAAAGATTGGGTGATTAAAGTATTTTAGATGAACTCTTATTTGATGTGTTCTACCTGTCTCGGGATTTAACTCAAGAAGCGTAAAGCGTTCAAATTTCTTCATTGTCTTGTATTTTGTAACCGCTTCTTTACCACCCGCCAAGACCCCAAACCTTTTCCTATTCCATGGAAGCCTTCCCACAGGAACTCTAATTTCCCCTTCCCCATCCACAACGCCATGCACTAACGCAATATAGGTTTTCTTAACTTCTCTTTGCTTAAATTGCGCCTGAAGATTGGCAAACGCTTCTTCATTTTTAGCCACCAGCAATATTCCTGAAGTCTCTTTATCAATCCTATGCACAATTCCTGCGCGCTTGTAAAAATCCGCATCTTGATCTACGTCAGAATTCTGGTTTTTAAAATTTAGTTTCTGTTCAACCCAATCTTGCACGGTAAATTCATCTTTGGTGGTATCCGATTTGTTAACCGTAATCCCCGCCGGTTTATCAAGGACTAGTAGATCTTGATCTTCGTAGAGAATTTTTATGTCGTTCATTTTTTTAGTTTTAACTTCCCACCGAATTCCCTGAAGCTAAAAACTGCTAAAGAAACTAAGAAAAGCATAACCAACACAATATTTTCTTGGTTAAGTCTTAACGCATGAAACTTAAGTATATTTCCCGCTAAAGAGATTAGCGAAAAAAACATCAAAAACAAAACTCCGATGCTCCCGTCCTTCAGACTTCCGCGCGACAAAAACGGACGGATAAATTTCCAAAAAATAATCAACAATAATGAAAACAAAATAAATTCCAAAGCTATATATGGTTTCATACTGAATGGAATACCAAAAAAAACAATGAAAGCCCCTAGGCAAATACTTGCCAAAAGCGAAATCGAAAAAAAATCGATGAACCTTCCTAAAGGCAATTTTCTATAAAGCGCATAAATAATTATGAATAGCAGCGCACCCAATATCCCTCCTACTAAGGAAAATCCGGGGAAATATGGAAAGGCAATAAAACCTAAGACAGTAAAGAAGACTGCCTGCGGATTGAAATAGATATAGAAAATCCGGGACAACAATAATGCAAATGGCGCACAAAGAAAGATTGTGTTAAAAACCGTTTCGATCGAGATATCTTTTCTTAAAAAGACAAAATCATCTTTAGACAATTTATAAACCACAAAAAGAAAACAAATCAAACAAATTAGTAAGATTAATAGATACATTTTATTTCCTATCCCGCAAGAATTGTATCAGTGCGATCAGGATAATTACAATTCCCAATCCGGTTATAACCGACTTCACTCCAATGACATCGGCTAATCCCCCAACAACTAAAACAGGTAAAATTGAAATAGCTCCGATGATAGAATTGGTTACTCCATAAATTTTTCCTCTTATCTCGTCCGAGGTTTCTTCCTGCAAAATTGTATTAGCGGGAATAAAGACGAATGACATTGCAAAACCCAAAAGAAAAGCCAAGAAAACCATTATGTGCAGAATGTTAATCTTTAAAAGGTGCGGGAGGTAAAAATTTATCGCGTGAATAAATGTTCTTGACTCCACTTTAGATCCGTATGGCAAAAACAACATACAAATTCCTACCATTAAAAGTCCCAGTTTGGTTAAATTTGTTTTATCATGTTTATGTAAAAAGTTGCCGATCAAAACTGAACCTAAAGCTAATCCGGCAATTGCCGGCGTCACGAATAGAAGTGGAAATTCCTCTACCCTGATCTTCAAAACTTGCCGTGCATAACCTGGTCCGATTACGGCAACTGTAAGGATTAAAACTTGCGCTAAAGAGATTGAAAAAATCGCATGGTATATTTTTTTAGTTTTTGAAATAAGTCCTAATGCCATCTTTAACTCCTTCATAAAATCGTATTCTAGCGATTCCTTTAACTTTGGCTTGTGAAGATCTGACTCTTTATATTTTATTAGAGAGGCAAAAAAAGCGGCAATTAAAAAACAAAGTGCCAGGAAAATGAAAATATTTGTTTTACCTAAAATTACGATTAAAGGACCTGATGCCGCGTACGCCAAGAAAATGGAGGCATAAACCACTGTCCCAAAAAGTGCATTAGCTGAAAGCAATAAATCTTTTCTCACCAGAAGCGGAATTATCGGCGTTTCAGCCGGAATGAAGAACTGAGTCACGGTGGCGATTAGAAAAGTGATAAAGTATACAAAAAGTAAATTTGAGTGAAAAAATGCGAGAACAAATAGGGGTAACGCTCTAAGCATATTTGAATAGAATAGAACATTTTTCTTGTTCCATCTATCTACATATACTCCAGCCAAGATTCCGAATAAAAGCGTAGGGATCATGAACGCCAGAACCGCTCCGGATACTGCAGTATTAGAATTTGCAACCGTAAAGACAACAATTAAAAGCGAAAAACTGTAGGTATTAATGGCGAGCTGAGAAAAAATTTCGGCGAGAAGAAGAAACAAAAAACGTCTGGTTGAAAGTGTCTGAACAATCTTACTTTTCATAAGCTCTACGCCTTTTCGGTATAAGCGCCCGTTCTGGTATCAATTTTCACTTTGTCACCAATACTAATAAAGGGCGGCACTTTAATCGTTAACCCATTTTCTAGCGTTGCGTCCTTGAAAACGTTTGTCGCCGAATTTCCCTTAACTCCCGGCTCTGTCTCGGTGACGGTTAAAACAACTTTGGGAGGAAATGCGACAGACAAGGGCTCGTCTTCAAGAAAACTGATTGAATAATTCTCCCCTTCCTTTAAAAACTCTTTGCCGTCGATAACCTTCAGCGGAACGCTAATTTGTTCATAAGTATGAGGGCTCATGAAATAAGCAAAGTCTTCGTCTTTATATAAATACTGATATTCTCTTTTTAGTACTGAAATGTCATCGACCTTTGCTCCGTTAATAAAAGACTTATCCGTAGTTGCCCCGGTTTTTACATTTTTAACCTTTACTTTTATATTAGCGCTTCCCCTCCCCATTTTAATATGCTCGTAGGAAAGCACTTGTAAAATATTCCCTTGATCCTTAAAAATTGTGCCCGCACGCAGTTCCGTTACTGAAATCATATGTCTTTTAGCCTAAGCGAAGCCGATATACGAAATCACTGTGCTATAAAAGAGAGTATATAATATTTGAGCTCAAAATTCAAAAGGGAAGGCGTAAGGAAGTGATTAAAACCTTGTGGGCGAAGAAAGATTCTGTGCCGAGAGAGGGAGTCGAACCCTCATGAGTTTAAAGCTCACGGGTTTTTGAGACCCGCGTGTCTACCATTTCACCACCTCGGCTTGTCGCTTCTCGCCTGTCAAGCAGGCGAGCTCCGTCGCTTCACTCGTCCGCTCCGTTCCGCTACTCGCCCTGGTGATTTATTATAACAAAAATAGCTTGTAATATACAAAAAGATTAAACTAATCCCTCCACTTAAAGTTTTAGGACTAGTTTAATCTTGCATTACAAATTCGCAACAAGCGGGATTATAATGTTGGCGTTACTCCTGTTGGATCACCTGGAACCGATCCTGGCGTTGGAGGAACCGGTGTTGGTTCTTCTACTCCTGGCATTGGTTCTGCTGGTGGAACAGGTGCTGGACCTCCTGGCACAGTCGGTGCTTCCGTTACTGGCATCGCTGGCCCCATTGGCGGTTCTACTGGAGTTTGTACCCCCGTTTGAACCGGCGCTGTTGGATCCATGACTGGTGTTGATCCTACAACTGGTGTTTGATCGTCATTCATTATTTAGTCACCTCCTCCCGTTTTTTATCTATACTATAAAATCTTATCCTATCTCCTCGAAAAAGTAAATCCACTTCTCCCATTGGTCCGTTTCTGTGCTTAGCAATTGCCAGTTTTGTCGGCATAATGTCGGAAATTTCGGCATCTGGTCTATATAAAAATAGTACTACATCCGCATCCTGTTCGATGGCTCCGGATTCTCGTAAATCTGCCAGCTGCGGTTTTCTCTCTCCCCTATGTTCAACTGCACGCGACAACTGGGAAACTGCCAGAACCGGAATCTTCAATTCTCTAGCCAAATTTTTTAATCCCTGGGAAACTATGGAAACTTCCTGCACACGGTTATCGTATCTTCTGCCCGGATCCGCAAGCTGCAAATAATCAACGACTAAAAGCGAAATATTTTGTTCAAGCTGCAACCTTCTGGCTTTGGTGCGCATTTCGGAGATAGAAATTCCCGGAGTGTCGTCGATAAAAATCGGCGCGTCGGCTAATTCCCCCATCGCCTGGGAAAGTTTTGCAAAGTCCGTCTCTGCCAATTTTCCTGTTTTTAATCTCCAGGCATCAACATCCGCCTGACCAATTAAAAGCCTATCCACTAACTCTTCTTGGCTCATTTCCAAGGAAAAAATTCCTACTCCTTGCTTGTCGACCAACGAAACGTGTTGAGCTATATTAATTACTAAAGCAGTCTTACCTTGTCCAGGCCTGGCTGCCAAAATTATAAGGTTAGAAGCTTGCATGCCGGATAAAACGTTATCTAAATCCGTAAACCCTGTTCTTATCCCTCTGTACCCCACCCCCTTTTTATGTAATTCATCAATTCTATCAAAGCTCTCGGCCAAACTCTCCTTTACCGGAATAAACCCTTTGAGGGAATGACTTTGCGAAATCGAAAAGATCGAACCCTCGGCTTTGTCCAAAAGTTCACCCACTTCCCTTTCATCTTTGTAGGCATTTTCCACAATTTGCGTTCCGATTTGTATTAGATTTCTTTTTATCGCAGTTTCCTTAATAATTCCCGCATATTCTTCAACATTTGCTGCAGTTGGAACAACATTTAAAAGATCTGATAAATAACCCACATCGACTTTATCCAGTTTTTTATTCTTTTTTAGTCTGTTGGTTAAAGTGAGAATATCGATTGGTTTTCTTTCTTCATACAAAGACATCATCGCTTCAAAAATCATGCCGTTTAGATCGCTATAAAAATCTTCCGGTTTGATAATTTGGGAAACTAAACCGATCGCGTCCTTGTCAATAAGGATTGATCCTAAAACGCTTTGTTCCGCTTCGTCGTTATGTGGGGACACCTTCAAATTCGCCATATTATTTTAGTATTAAGACTTTAGTAGAAAATATGTAAATTATCAAGATGCAAAATAACCATGCTCTCCGAAATTCACCAGTGCTGGTGCTTCCGCGCCATTGGTATGTTTCTTTCATTTTTGCATCTTTCGGGGACTAACAACTAAATGATCTCTTTTGTGGGGTCCATATCTCGATTGGGGCATTGCTCTCTTCCTGTGTCTCAGTCTAATTTTTAACCAAGAGTTACTACTTCCATTTCCTCTGTCAGCTTATCTTCACTAAAACTATACTTCGATACAACCGGAACATTTTCTTTCCCTAAAATTTTTGCTCCTTCTTTCGCATGTTCACCGTATAAAATTAAAAGTCTTGGTTCAAGAGAGGTTACGACTGTCGGGTTAAGCGCGGTATCAACGTTTAAAATCGCCACCAAATAATCTCTGGTTATTTCCGGTTTGTTTTCGGCAACACTGGTTTTGGCAAAAAAAGTTTCTACTCCATCCGCATTTAAAACATACGCTGTTTTGTCGCCAAAAGTTAATCCGGTAATTTTCAAGCCTCCAACTTCATATTCCCCTACTCCTTCGATTAAAAGCCTGCTGTCGGTAATCTTGGATAAATCAACGTCGCCGGTTGCAATTACGCAATCCGCTGAAGTTTTTGTAATGTCTTTCTGAGGATCAATAACTACGGTTGACCTTTTTGTTTTTATTCTGATTGAGTTTTGAGAAAGAAGATAAACGTCCATGCTGAACCATACTATCATATCTTTATTACCTTGACAAGAGAAGCTATTTTTCGTATCATCAATTACCAAATTATGAAACAGGAAAGAATTATCCTCTCGTTCATTGGAGTATTAATAGGTCTTCTATTCGCTGGGGTAGCTTTTTATTTATATCAAAGTACTAAAATCGTACCAGCCACTACGCAAAATCAAACTGCGTCCCAAAATCAGATTTCGCCAACCCCGGCTCAAGGTTCAACTTTTCTAGACTTGGATCAACCTTCTGATGAGACGGTTTTGACTTCTTCTAAGGTAGTAACCGTTTCCGGAAAAACTACAAGCAATGCCGTAGTCTTAGTTTTAACCTCAGGCGGCCAACAAGTTCTGCAGCCAACCAGCATGGGAACTTTTTCGACAACAGTAATAATTAATAGCGGAGAGAACGTTCTTCAGGTAATTGCAATCGCGCCAAATGGAGAAAGTAAAACTATTCAGAGAACAGTTTCTTTTACCGATCAAAGTTTCTAAAATGAAAAAACTAATTTTATTTTTTATATTGTTAATCATTCTTACACCACTCTCGGTGGTTAAAGCCCAAACGCCAACGGTAAATCAAGATCTTTTAAATGAAATTGCTTCAAAAACCGCGCAGTTGAATCTTATTGAAAAACGCGGGATTATCGGAACTGTCACCGATTCTTCAGACACACAGATAACCCTGGCAGATTTAAACGGTAATACCAGATTTATAGATGTTGACGAACTGACAAAATTCAATTCTTCTTCGACAAAATCTTATGGAATTTCCGATGTCACCAAAGGCTCAACTATCGGAGTGATCGGTTTGTTTAATAAGGATTCGCGAAGAATTCTGGCAAGAAGCGTTGACCAAGTAACTTCCTTGCCTAAATTTATTCAAGGAGCAATCGCAGCTGTCGACAAAACCAATTTCCAAACGACAGTGGCTACTTTACAGAATAAAAAATTTGTCATCGACATTAGTGACATCACTAAAACCTATTCCTATACTTCGGGCGACAGCGATTTTGTAAAATCTGGGTTTTCAAAATTAGCTGTCGGACAGAATATATTGGTGATCGGATTTCCTGAGAGTACAAACGGGTTAATTTCCGGCGGAAGGATAATCATTTTCCCCAACATTCCCCCACAACCCGGCATAAATATCGAGCAGGTCACGCCATCTACCGGGAGCGGCATCAAACTTACTCCTATTGTCAAATAATTTTTCGCCAACTATAATAAAGTTATGTTCGACGAAATAAAAAAAGAGTTTTTTTCCTTCAGAATTCTCGCTGTTCTCTTAACCGTAGCTGTAGGCATTTATTTACTGCAGATTTTCTCTCAAACCTTTCAGAGTTTTTCCGACGTTTTATCAATTGTAATTTTCGGTTGGCTATTAAGCTTTATTCTTGAACCGCTGGTAAATCTTGTCGGGAAATTCACAAAATTGAATAAAGCTTTTTCGGCATTAATTGTCTATATCTTTTTTGCGCTGTTATTTGCCCTAATTATTTTTAGCTTTATTCCTTTGGTGGCCGGACAAATTCAAACGTTCTCAAAACTTATTCCAATGTATTTGACCAGTTCGCCTAAATTTATCCAAACTTGGGCAAATGACCTTGCTTCTTCTTTAGACAATCTCGTTTCTTATGTACCGTCTGTGGCAAACTTTTTGGCATCGGTTTTGTTTGCTTTGATCCTCTCTTTCTATATTATTGTTGATCGAAACAGGATTAATGAAGAATTATATAAACTGGTCCCGAAGAAGTGGCACGAGGACGTCCATTTTGTGCAAAACGTCATTGATGAAACTTTTGCGTCGTTTCTTAGAATTCAGGTTATTTTTGGTATTTTAGCAGGAGTGCTTACTTGGATTATCCTTAGGATATTTAATATTGATTTTGCCGCTTCGATCGCCTTGGTAGCGGGAATTTTAGCCATTATCCCTTTAATCGGTGCTATTTTAGCACTGATCCCACCCGTTACTATCACCCTTATTCTCAATCCTACCGATCCAACACGGGCGATTATAATCTTGGCTGTTCTGGTTGTCACTCATCAAGTCGCTTACAATATCGTCGGGCCAAAATTAATGGGTAGAGCGTTTAAGCTGCACCCAATCGTTGTCTTAATTTCGTCGCTTCTTGGTTTTAAAATTGCAGGCGTTTTGGGTGCAATTTTTGCGGTTCCGGTCTTAGGAATTATTGGTATCGTTTTTAAAAATCTTGGCTCCCACTTTATTAATCCTGAGACAAATAAATCTTAAGCTTGAGGTTCAACTTCACTTCTGGTCGGATATTCCGCTCCTAATAACACTTCCTGGACGCTTACCGGAGATGCTTGTGCTGCCGGCGTTGGCTTAATCCAAGTCTCAGGAGTTTCTTCTCCCGACAAATCGTGATTTAAAGCATTGGTTGCTCGGGTTAAATCGGCTAAGCTTAGATGATTGTCTCTAAATTCCGAAGTCATAAACCATATAGTTTTATCACTGCCTACAAGTGCTGTCAATAGGTAAATTGTTGAGCTTAGAGTCTAGTTCATGATACAATTAGAGCGAGCACGCTATCCTGAATTTATTGAAGGACAAAATATGCAAATCCAAACTTTAAAAGGCTTCCGGGATTTTTTACCCAAAGAAGCCAAAAAACGGGAATACGTAATTGACATCTTAAAAAAGGTGTTTGAGTCCTATGGCTTTGAACCATTGGAAACTCCTGTTTTAGAATATGAAGAAATTCTAATGGGAAAATACGGTGAAGAGGGCGACAAGTTAATGTACCGCTTTACCGACAACGGCGACCGAAAAGTGGCCATGCGCTACGATCAAACCGTTCCCCTAGCCCGAGTTGTTGCCCAATACGCAAACGCACTACCGATGCCATTTAAAAGATACCAAATCCAAAACGTCTGGCGCGCGGAAAATACTCAAAAAGGGAGATATCGGGAATTCTTGCAGTGCGACGCAGATATTGTCGGCTCATCCTCTTCCCTAGCGGATGCGGAAATAATCAAGCTGGTATTTACCATTTATCAAGCACTAAATCTTGAAGTGACTATTAAAATTAATGACCGTGTAAATCTTGTCAATCTCGATAAAAAATATATTGCCGCTATCGATAAACTAGAAAAAATCGGAGAGTCCGCAGTACTCTCTGAAATGATCGAAAAGGGCATGCAAGATGAAGATGCAAAAAAAGCTTTGCAGGAACTGCAAGACAAACCACAAACCGAAACTATCACCAAAGTACTTAAGTCTTTAGAGAAAATGGGTTGTGATATGTCAAAAATACAATACGAGCCAACTTTAGCGCGCGGTCTTGATTACTATACCGGCATTATTTTTGAAACTGTTGCCCAGGGTAGTACTGGTTCAATTTGCAGCGGCGGAAGATACGACAAGCTTATAGGAATGTTTGCTGGACAAGATATTGCTGCAGTAGGATTCGGACTGGGCTTTGATCGAACCATAGAAGTATTGGAAGAGCAAAATAAAATTCCCAGTCTCTTTTCTTCAACTAAAGTTTTAGTAACTAATTCCGAAAAAGCGTTGGAGATTGCTGCAAGATTAAGAACCGAAGGAATCAATACGGAAATTTACTTGGACGAAAAAGATTTGGAAAAACAACTAAAATACGCCGATAAAAAACAAATTCCTTTTGTGGTGATTGTTGGAGAAAAACTAATTTTGAAAGACATGCAAAATAGAACCCAGGAAGAATTGACTCCTGAAGAAATAGTGAATAAATTAAAATAGCATGGAAGGAAACCTCCCCGGCTCCCCCTCTTTAGGCATCTATTTTAAAACAGAATGATATATTTTCTTTCTTAAAAGATTCCTTTATAATCTTTTCCAATGGAAAGGGATCAAAGAGACTGTTCTGATATCCCTGCCCCCGAGCCTCTTCATTACGAAGGCGGATTCATATCATTGGATGATGTTAATGTTTTACCCCAGCCCCGCCAAAAATTTTTAGAAATTGATATTATGTCGGAAGATATCTCCATTCACAAACTCCTTAGTCCACCAATCGTTGTTGAGTTAGACGTTCTTCAAGCATGCGAATATCTGGAGGCTATTAACAGTATTTGGGGAACAAAATTTACGGTTGAACGGCTTAAATCCGTCCCCAGGGAAAACGGCGAAGAAAGAAAATTTTATATCTTGGTTGCCGGAGAAAGAAGACTTCGGGCCTGCAGAAAATTAGATACTGTAGGCTGCGAGAAACACCGCACGGAAAATGGCGGGGAGAATACTTCCTGCTATGAAAAACATTTTGGCTCCCGTGATCTTGAAGTTCGCATGGCAAGAGATGTTGATGCTTGGGAAGCAATTTCAATTCAAGCAGCAGAAAATATCCATATGCGGGTCCCACCGGAAGACGAAGCGCCATTTTATGACAAACTTTATAGAGCAAGAGTAAAACGCGACCCAACTTACACTGTTAGACGTTTTGCAAAAGATGTTGGCAAAAGTCCGGATGCGATACAGGCAGCTTTTAGATTTTGCAACCTTCCGGAAACGGTTCAAGGATATGCCAGGAATGGGAAATTAGCCTATGGTGTTGCTGTCGAACTGGACCGGGCCAGAGAATGTCTTGAGTTAGATGAAGCTGGAATGAAATATTGGACGCAAAAAGCTTTAGCCAAGCGCTGGAAAGTTGATGAATTCAAAAAAGAAGTTAATGCCGCTATCGAAGCTAAAAATTCTAATCAAACGATGTTGGGATTATGGACAGAAGAGCAAGAAGAAGCAATGCGAAAAGCACATATCAAAAGAACATTTGCCAAGGAGGTAATTCAAGTACTTTGGGCAGATAATGGATATTTTTCTAGAGTGTTAGAATCTCTTGAAGACGGAAGTTTAGGCCAAGATGATTCACCATTCTCAATTAGAAGCCCCCTGCGTGTCCATCGTGCCTTACTGGAAACCTTGGTAGAACTTAATCCTCACCTTCAGGGATTATTATCTTCAGATGAGTTACGACGTGCACAGGAAGTATTGCAGGAATCGCAAAGGCTTTTGCCTAAACTTGAAAAAATCGCCGGAGATATGGATGTTGGCCCGGTGCTTCCAGATTAAGCTTCCGCACCAAATTCCATCTCTTCAACTTTCTTATTAGTCATATCCGGATAAACGTCTTTATAATTGGCAACGCGAATTTTTTCTCCTTTTTTAATCTTGGCTCTTTTGCCTTTAATAACACTGATCGGATAATAAGGCATTAACTCTAGTGCATGAAAAAGATTACTAAGCGGCTCCCAAATCCAAACCTCTTCTTTTCTTTTTAGATTATCCATATCTCTTAAGACTAACACTAAGGCAACGGCTGCTGTGGCTAAAACCGCAGACAATAGTATCGAAATCAGGCTCCCCGTATTGAAATAAAAGATGAAAAACAACTGGATTACAAGCAAGATCAGTATTATTATCCATTCCATATTCAACATTTTATCCTGGACAAAGGTCTCCACTTTTTTGCGATTAATTGCCGAATCCGACAAAACCGAAAGCAAATTTTGATAAACCAAAGATTCTTTTTCTGTTTTTAACTCTAATCCCGTTATGTATCTGTAAACTGCCATAAAAGAATCGGCGGAATATTTAAAATCCTTCAGATAGTAATCGATTTGATCGATTAAATATCTATCCAAGAGTTCCCTGACTTTATTTTGGATCTCTTTGCCAAAAATTCCCGATAATTCATAAAGCGACAGCCAATTTGCCTCATCGCTTTTTAGAATTTCATTTACGTGGGATAAATTCGTTTGGCTGTTGTTGATCAAAAAAGCAATTAGAATCCCGAACAAAAACGAGGTACCGGCTATTAAAACCGAAAAGTCACTACTTTGGGCGTTACTCTTATATAAAAAGGCACTCGCCAGGGAAACAAAAAATGTAATTATGATTCCGAGTTTAGTATCAATTCCTGCAATTTTTCCAAAAATTCGGCTCATATAAAAATAATAACAGTTCTATTAATAAATGCCAATAGGATCCAGAGATTTGAAACTTGAAGCCGAAAGTGCTAAAATTCCTTTCATGGTAGAAGCAACAAGCCCAGACTTATGGGTGGTTAGGAGCACAAGAAACGCCTCGATACTGCCGGAACGCCCTGTCCATTACAGTACTATACCTACTTGTCCTGAATATCGACCAGCTAGAGAAACCGCATATAGATTTGGAGAAGTTTATCCTAGAGACATAAAGCCGCAAAGAATAATTGACTTAATGAATGATCCTAGATTTATGGAATATGCGATCGTTGGTCATATTTATTATGATCGCCTGACTGATCTTGCCGCAAAAGGAATTCCAGTAAATCCTGATGATGTAATGCTTGCAGGAAGCCATGCAAATATGGAACTACGAGAACAGGAGCTAATCGATACCGGATGGAAACATCAGGAGATCATTGCAGCTACTTCTGTTGCGAGAGGAAGCGTTATCAGACCCATTCTTGACGGCTACGCACTGATGTAGTTATAACATTGAAGAAAGCTTTGTTTTTATTGCTTTTACTAAATCTTCCGAAACGTCAACCTTACTCCAGACCGGCGGATGGCCATAAATTATTCCATCTCTTCCTTAATCCACTTCTCTACTTCAGGAGTAGTTTTTACAGGAACTGAATATAAAACAAATGTTTCGTAACTGTGAAGTTTTTTAACTTCTTCATTTACTTTATCGAAATTTTCTTCGACTGACTCCATTAAAACCAATATCTCTTCCGAACTTTCGGTTTTTCCTTTCCATAAATATGAGGAAGAAATAGAAGACTTCTTAGCGCAGGCAATGAGTTTTTTATTAAGTAGAGCTTTTATAATTTTATCCGCTTCCTGATTACCTGCACAGGTTAAATAAAGAATAGACATATATTAATTATACCACCCTCTCTCTTGTTTTGAATTCGAAAATAAGCTATAATTATAGTCATGAAAGCAGCGGGACATCCACAATATTTCGATCAGGCGACAGTAATCTGCGCTTGCGGAAACACTTTTAAAACCGGCTCAACGCAGGAAGTAATTCATGTGGAGCTTTGCTCAAAATGCCATCCTTTTTATACCGGCGAACAAAGATTTGTTGATGCCGCGTCAAGAATCGATAAATTCAACAAGAAAAAAGCAGCTGCCGATTTGCATATTACCAAAAAGAAAGAAAAAGACCAGCAAAAAAGAGATAATTCCCCCAAGACACTCCGCGAAATGTTAATGGAAGCTCAGTAGATTGCTCCTATGGATGATTATCGTCAAGTTCAAATTGCGGACTTAGATAAAAAAATTGAGCAGACTCAGTCTCTTCTTTCCGACCCCTCCTTTGCCGAAATGGCAAAACTGGAAATCGAAAACCTGGAGAAACAAAAACAGGATATTTTAAGTACTTTCGAAATAGAAAGCAGTAGCAATGATGATACCTTGGGAGACAGAAACGTTATCTTGGAAATTTCCGGTGCTGCCGGCGGCGAGGAAGCCAAACTGTGGGGGCAGGAACTGTTAAGAATGTATGTCCGCTACGCTCAGATGAAGGGTTTCAAGGTAGAAAACTTGGATGAAGACGTCATTAAAATCGAAGGCCACGGCGTTTTTGAATTATTGAAATATGAAGCCGGGGTTCACCGGGTGCAAAGAATTCCGGCGACGGAAAAACGCGGCCGAGTTCACACCTCTACCGCTACCGTCTCTATTTTACCGGAGTTGGAAGACATTGATTTGCACATTAGTCCCGACGATGTTGAATTTGAAGCCTTCAGATCCGGCGGACACGGCGGGCAAAACGTCAATAAAGTTTCTACTGCTGTTCGACTAAAACACAAACCAACCGGAATTATTGTTACCTGTCAAACACAACGGTTCCAGGCGCAAAACCGGGAACTGGCGATGGAAATGCTTCGGGCAAAACTGTGGGAAGCGGAAGTAGAAAAGCAGCACGGCGAAATAGCGGGGCTGAAAGCAACTCAAGTCGGAAGAGGCATGCGGGCAGAAAAAATCCGAACTTATAATTTTCCTCAAGACAGAATCACCGATCACCGCATCAATAAATCGTGGAGAAACTTACCGGGCATTCTGGATGGAAACTTGAATGAAATCGAAAAAGATTTAAAAACCTTAGGCTAAATACTGCGCGTCTTTTTTACGGAAATCTTCGATTGTTTCCAGATGATTTTCGCTTAACATCTTGGCAATTTGCCTGCCTCCTGCAAGATTAGGAAGAACTACGTAATCTGCCCCTTCTCCATAAAGCCTATTTGCGTCCTTAACATCCATAGCCATCATTACGATTTTTGCTTTTCGATTTTCCCTATTTAAATGTTTTAGAAGCAAAATATTATCTTCCAAATCCGGAATGGTGGAAATTACTAACTTTGCTTTATCAAGTTTTGCCCTATCCTGAATATCCAAATCCGAAATATCACCAAAAAGACGGTGCACTTTTTTGCCGGCCAGCCTTTTAATTACATTCGGATCAAAATCAATCACCACTACTTCATGCTCTCCATCTTCCAAAGCATCCAAAATAGTTAGACCCATTTGGTCTCCGCCGATTAAAACAACATGGTCTTTTAAATTCTCCAGCTTTCCCAAACTGTCGTCGATTTCGTCGCGTTTGGTAGTTTTCCTCTCAAAAAAATCCAATCTTTTTCCCAAGAAAAGATAAAAACGGTTGTCATTGGAAATTAAATAGGCCGAAACGGCAAAAGTAATTATGCCAACCAAAGTAATCAGCGCAACCGTATCTTTTCCGATGTGACCTAAACTACTGCCCAAAAAAACCAGGATTAAAGAAAATTCGGAAATCTGCGACAAGGAAAACCCGGTCAAAAAGGAAGTGCGCTTACGGTAACCGTCATATCCCATGATTGTCATAACAATTAACGGTTTTACCAAAAGCACAAATACCGACAACAGCAGCGCCGGAAAAATTACCCTTTGGATATTGCCAAAAGACATTTGCGCCCCAAGTAATACAAAGAAAATAATAATGAAAAAATCCCTTAAGATTTTCGCTTTGGCAATAATCTGATAATTAACTAAAGAATTGGCAAGAGAAAGTCCGGCCAGGAACCCGCCAATTTCGATCGAAAAACCAATCAGGGACGAACTGATAAAAGTGGCGAAACCAAATACCCAGGCCAGACTAACCAAAAAAAGCGTTTCCGGGGACTTGGCAATCTTTTCAACCAGTTTAGGAAAAATATTTCTACTCAAATAAATAACGATAGCAAAAATCGCTATCGCCTTGACTAAAACCAAACCCATTTGTAAAAGAAAAGATCCTGAGGTAAGGTTATTAAAACTGGATAGAAACATTAAAACAAAGATCGCTAAAATATCCTGGGCTAAAAGTATACCAAGCGACATCTTGGCGTAAAGACTATGCATTTCCCTTTTGTCGGAAAGAATTTTAACAATGATGATCGTTGAAGAAAAAGTTAGTGACAAGGAAACATATAAAGCATCCACTAAACCCATTCCCAGAATAAATGTCAGTCCGTAGGCTGCGGCGAAAGTAAACAAAATTTGTCCAACGGCGGCAAACAATAAAGACTTCCCTATTGAAAAGTTTTCCGAAAGTTTTATTTCCAAACCAACCATGAACAAAAGCAAAGTGATTCCAACTTGCGATAAACTTTGCAGCATGGCGGTGTTGTTGATCTTGAAAATGCCCAAAGGCCCGATGAGGATTCCGGTTAAAATGTAAGCCAAAATTTCCGGCTGTTTGAAAAAACGGAAAATCAGAGATAAAACCGCCGCTAAACAAATCAAAACTGTAATTTCCAAAAAAATATTTCCCACTTCATTATTTATACTATGGATCTCGTTGTAGCGTCAAATGGAGATTTGTTATCTAGAGGTAGATTATCTCTTCTTCCAGTTGAATACCGAATTTTTCTCTAACGGTTTTTTTGATAATTTCAATCACTGCTTTTACGTCAGTTGCCTTGGCATTCCCTAAATTCACAATAAAGTTAGTGTGCTTTTCCGAAAGTAAGGCATCGCCTGACCTTATCCCCGAAAGCCCTGCCAAAGCAATAATCACAGCCGCCGGAATAACCGGAAAAGGATCATTTTTAATATGTTCTTTCCACTGCTCTTTTAATTGTTGCGGAATTTGTGAGAGTGAAACGTTTTTAAAAACGCTTCCCGCACTTGGATATTCCAAAGGATGCTTTGCCTTACGGTATTCTATTTTTTCGAGGGTTGCTTGTTTAATCTGTTTTTTGTCTCCGAGGGTTAAAGAAACGGTAACCGAAATGATAAATTCGGGCGTGCCCTGTGTTTTGAAAATGCTTGTTCTATACCCAAATTCACAGTGAACATTATCTCTAATTTTTTCTTCCAATGTCGTTAGGTCAACACTCTCCACTTTACTAACAGAATCTTTCATTTCTCCACCGAAAGCCCCCGCATTACCCCTGACCGCTCCGCCAATGCTTCCCGGCAGTCCGCCTGACCATTCCAACCCCGATAGAGACTCTTCAATCGCTTTTCGGTTAACGTTTACCATCGATTCCATCGATCCGGCGGTTAAATTATCCCCATTTCTCTCAATTCCCAGGATGTTGTTATGAATCGCTAATCCATCAATGCCTTCGTCACGGATTAAAATATTGGTCGCGCCGCCCAAAATGAAAATTTTGCCGTTGGGATTTTCACCACGAAATTGCTTAATACCTTTAATCAAATCGTTTTTGGAACTGACTTCCAAAAAATAAGCTGCATTTCCGCCAATTTTGTAATTACTGAAGTCTTTAAGTGAAACATTTCGTTTAAGCATATGCTAATTCTACCATTTACGGGGCTTAACGACCAGCTAAAAGAAATTATTGATTGGGAGCAGAACCTAATGTAGCTTTGACATCGACGGTTTTACTTTCTCTCCAAAGCGTTATCGCAATACTATCCCCTACTTTTTTAGCAGCAATCAAAGTTGATAATTCGTTTTGCGAGTCAACGGTTTTTCCGCCAAACTTTATAATAATGTCTGCTTTTTGAATTCCTGCTTTATCCGCAGGGGAACCGGAAACCACACTTTGAACATAAGCTCCTTGGACAACATTATTCAGAAGCGCAACGTCTTTGGAAAGCGTATTGTAACTTACGCCAAGATAGGGCCGGTTAAATTGCCCTGACTGGTTAAAATTATTTAAAGCATCTTTAACCACATTAATTGGTAAAGCAAAACCGATATTTTGTCCGTTCTGGGCAATGGCGGTATTAATACCAATAACATTTCCTTTTGAATCGGCCAAAGGACCGCCCGAATTACCGGGATTAATTGCCGCGTCTGTCTGAATAACGTTATTCAAATTTTCAACGTATCCCTGGAACTGGTCACCCGCAGTTATTGCCCTACCAAGCCCGGAAATTACTCCGGTCGTAACGGTATTTTTGAATTCACCCAAAGCGGTACCGATCGCAACCACAAATTGGCCGACTTGCAAATTCGAGGAGTCTCCAAAGGTTACCGGTTTTAGAGAATTGCCGGGATTATCCAAGGGATTAATTTTTAAAATGGCAATATCGTTAAGCGGGTCTTTGTAAATATTTTTGACGGCGTATGTTTTATTCGCGCTGGTTACCACACTGTATTTGGCATTATCGGAAACGACGTGTTTACTGGTTACGATCATTCCATCGGAAGAGACGATAAATCCGGAACCGATATTTTGACTTTGCGGTTGCTGTTGAGTTTGGTCCTGGGGCAATTGGACAATGCCAAAAGGTCCAAACTGAAAAGTCTGTGCTTGAACAGGCGTAGTTTCTGCCACAATGGTTACAACCGATGGACCGACGTTTTTAACGTCGCTAATTGTCACCGATTCCTCCGAAACTACGGTCACATTTTGTTTAATATTTGCAGGCGAAAAATTGAAATTGCCTAAATTTGGAAGCACAGAAGAAATCAAGCTTAGAACCCCGATAACTATAAGTAGAAATCCAAATAATACAACTGGTCTTCTCATGGCGTTATTTTAGCAGTTGCGAAACAGCAGATTCAAGTTGCGTATCTCTTGACGGATCTTTGGCATCCAGATTAACCGAAACGTCGGGAGTTAGACCTTTGCCGTTGACCCAAGTGCCGTTTGGCGTTAACCATTTAGCGATAGTCACATGCAAACCGGCGCCGTCTCCCAAATCTTCGGCAGCCTGAATTGTTCCTTTTCCGTAAGACGTTTCCCCAACCAAAATTGCCCTTTTGTTGTCGCGCATTGCGCCGGCCACTATTTCGCTAGCCGATGCGCTGCCTTTATTGATTAAAATTACTAACTTAATATCAGTATTTGTCAATAATCCGGTCCTGTCAACATTTAAACTTTTTCGGTTAACAGTACCATCGTCTTCCCAAACAACGGTTTGACCAACCGGCAGAAATTCTCCGGCGATAAATTGCGCATCGGTCAAATAACCGCCCGGGTTATTTCTTAAATCCAAAACTACGCCTTTAATCGATGATTCTGCCTGGATTTGTGAACTGATATTTTTGGCAACCGCTGCCCAATCGGTATTGGTATTGTCACCAAACTGCGAAAGCCTGATATAGGCAAACTTAACGGCAGTCTTACTTTGTGAATCGGCTAACGTACATGACCCGTTTTTACAATCGGCGTATTTTATCGATCCGGAAACACTTTTTACGGTGATTACGTCCCTTATAATCGTAACGTCTTGGGTAGAAGAAGAGTCTTTATGTTGAATGGTTAATTTAACGGTTGTTCCTTTAGAACCTCTTATTTTATTGACAACCGTTGAAATGTCGATACCCATTACCGGCTGTCCGTCAACGTTAAGAATAATATCGCCCGCTTTAATTCCCGCCTTTTCCGCCGGACTGCCATCCAGTGGCGCAATGACAATGATGTTTTTGCCCGATGTTCCTAATTCTGCTCCGATGCCGGAGAATTGCCCTGCCAGACCTTGTTTAAAGTCGGTATTTTGCACCGGAGGGAGATACATTGTGAACGGATCGCCTAAGGCTTGCACCATGCCGGTGATTGCCCCGTTTAACATTTTCGTTTGATCAAGTTTTGATTTATCGTAGTAATTGGTAACTAGTTTATCCCAAACGTTCCAGAAAGGATTAAAATCAACCGTTATTATTCCCGGTGGCGGTTCTTTGTTAACAACATTTAAAACCGGATGATAATTTTTCCAATCAATATTGATTTTATTAATACCGATAAAATAACCGACCAGTAGCGCAATCGCGATTACTAACACTAGCTGAATTATGTTGGTTCTTTTTTTCATTCGATTAATATTGATTTCCCCTGAGAGTCGATTAAGATCTTCTTCCCATTCGCTTTTTTAAGCTTTTCAAACCCATCGTCTTCGATAAGCCCGACCGGTGTTTTAACTTGTTTTTCCAAAAGCTCCTCAAAGATTCCTTCGTCGATAGTCTTTGCGATCAATCCCTTTGCCCCTACCCCGATTGCCTTAAAAATGTATAATCTGGTCCCATTCGGAATTAACAATATTTTATCTGTTTGCTCTTCGGACAGGGCTTCTGGATTCTCTTTTTCCAAAACTTCCAGGACCCCTTGCGCATTCTCGCCGGTTAAGGTTGTTAATCTAATAACATCTTTGTCGGTTTTAATGACGATTTTCTCATTATCGCAAAAATCGATAGTCCCGGCAACAGGAGAAAGAAGGGTCTCTCCCTCACCTTCTGAGTTTGTTTTAACATAGACGTCTCCCCGATTCTCATCAATTCTGACAATTGTTCCTTGGAATGGGCTGAAGATTTTCTTAGTTCCGACTAATTTCTTTTGGATTACCAGTATGGTCTGTTCGTCAACCCTATCGCCTAAACCCTTCTTTAAACTCTGCGGATTTTTGCTCAAATTAATTCCGTAATTTTTAAATAAATGAATGACCTCTTCTTTGAAGTCTTTTTTGTTGGCAAGAACCGCTCCGGCTTCAATTTTTTCTCCAGCCGAAATTTTGGCGGTGTAACCTTTTGGGAGAACTATTGGCAGTAAAGTCATGCTTAAACCCTAACTATAAACGGTAGTAATGCTAAATGTCTAGCGTGTTTTATAGAAAGGCCTAGTTGTTTTTGGTGCTTGGTGCAAAGTCCGTTTCTGGATCTTGAAACGATCTTTGCCCTTTCGGTTAAAAACCTTTGCAACACCGGCATGTCTCTAAAAGTCGGTTCCTTTTTTTCGACGCAGAAATAACACTTTTTAGGAGCGTTCGTTTTAACTATTCTTCGTCTGATCTTTTTCTTTTTCGCCATAGCCTACTTAAAATGGAATGTCATCCGGAGTAACTTCTTCCGAAGGAGCTTCCCCTGCAACATGCTCTTCTACCGGAGTTTCTTCTATCTCTTCTTTGGCTTTTTTAGCTGGTTTACTCGGTTTTTCAACTGTAGTTTCCGCTTCGCCTTCAGTTCTTTTGCTATCAAGTAAAATCATGTCCGAAATAATTATTTCGGTCGTTTGTTTTTGTGCTCCATCCTGGCCTGTCCAATTTCTGGTTGCTAGTCTTCCTTCAACATAAACTTTTCTGCCCTTAAGCAAAAATTGCGAACAAAGTTCCGCTAATTTGTTCCAAGCAACAATTCTGTGGAATTCAACTTCTTCTTTCTTCTCACCCTGATCGGTGGTCCAGTTGCGGTTGGTCGCGATTGAAAATGAACAAACAGCCGTTCCTGCCGGCGTATATCTTAACTCCGGATCTCTGGTTAAATTCCCAATTAATTGAACTCTGTTTAAACTTCTTGGCATATTATTTTTGTTTGATTAATAAATGTCTCAGAATATCTTCATTGGCCATCAGTCTTTTTTCAAAATCGGCCGGTACCTTTTCTAATTCTAGCAGAAAGTCAAGATAAAATCCCGACACTTCTTTTTTTATCGAATAGCTTAGGGCTTTTTGACCCCACTCTTCTTCGCTTTTAACCTTGGCGTCTTTTAGAAAACCCTTCACGGTTTCAACCAATTTTTTTCGGTTTGCTTCCGATAAAGACGTCTTTAAAACTAAAACCAATTCGTATGTCCTCATGTGGTTTTAATCTTAGCAAAGTTGAGGGAATAAATCAATCATTATTCGAAGGAATATTTACTGAGCTTGAAGTTTTTGGAAGTGTTGATAATCTTTTCTGTCAATCCAGTCTCCACCCCATTCCCAACCTAATTTTTTAAGCAGTTTCGTAATTTCTCCATCGGCAGTAATTGCACCAACCGCTTTTGGATCATAATCTACACCCACCGGCACTCTATAATCACTTCTTATATAAGGATTTATAAATGGATTAAGATCAATTGCCCTTCCCAATGCATGATTGGAAAGTCTTTGTGTTCCGGCAATAGAACGATAGTTAAAACCGGAAACATTATTGGCATAGACCGATTTTTCGTCATCAAAATTAAACCTTGGATCCGCTATTGGAATTACCGACTGAAGAGGGAATTTCATTTTCTTGATTAGTTCAAAAAGCTGCCTTACGTCATCTACCAGATCTTTCTCTACCACTATTTGCCCCTGATGTAGTTTTCCTTCAAAACCATAGTATGAAACATTGACTAGTGCCTGTTTTTCGAGCACTTCCGAAGGGGCGGGATGATCCGGGTTTTGTCTCAAGGTTTCTTCCCTGGTCATTGCGGAATCAACGATAGTTTCCCCCCAAAGTTCGGCCGGATCTTCGCTTCTTAATTGCACCGCAATCATATACCTTGCTTCCGGTTTTTTATTAACAACCGAATGCCTGTGTGAGAAAGTAACCCCATCAGCCGAACCCTTAAATGTATCAATGTCATATCCTTCAATATGAGATGGGTCTATTCCCTCCTCAACATATTGCATCACCGTTGCGCCAAAAATATCAACAGGTCTTTGCTGATTATCTGGTAAGGTTAGATCTTTTGGATCAATATGCTGTTTCCAGTTATTTTCAGCAATTGTTCTTGAGTAAGTTTCTCCTTTAAGCGTATACTCGTCTTCATTTAAGGTATAGTTGTCTTTTGAAATTCCTGGAGTAATCGCAATTCTAATCGTTGATGGATCAACTTCCTCCTCGTTAATTAAATGCTGAATTGCATAACGCGGAAGACCCATATTAGCGCTCATTGCCGATGAATGGATCAATCCGACAATTTCTCTTCCTCTTTTATCTTTGCAATAAAGAATTGAAACATTGCAATCGCCGGGACGAATCGATAGTACCACTCTTGGATCTCTTGTAAAAATAAAATTCGCCTCGAATTTTGTCTCGAGCTGACCGGTCAAATCTTCAAAAACCACCTCATGCATTTGCAAGTGTGTTCCCTCAAATGAACCAACTGTGTTAGCAACATTTTTGTATTCCATACCACAATCATCCAAAAATGTTGCGATTCTTCCCTTGACAATATCTACAGTTTCTTCACCGGGATACACAGGGGACATATTTCTGGATTCAGTTCCGTAGGAAAAACCGTAGTGGATCGGCAGTTGATCTAAACTATCAAATCTTGCAATTTTATTTTCCTGACCGGGCTTATATTCGATTTCGGTCATTACATGCGGTTCTCGTTTTTCTGGTTCACCTTGATTCTCTCTGTCAATAGAATTTGTCATATTAATTAGGTTCCTATTTTAAATTCTACCACGTCGCCGTTATGCATAATGTACTCTTTGCCTTCGAATCGGGTTTTACCTTTTTCTCTGGAACCCTTCCAACCCCGGTACTCAACAAAATTTTGGTAAGTCACCACTTCGGCTTTAATAAAGTTTTTCATAAAATCGGTGTGGATTACTCCGGCGGCATTTAAGGCGTTGGTGCCTTTTTTAATTGTCCAGGCCCGCACTTCTTTTTCTCCGGCGGTGAGATAGGAAATTAAGTCCAAAATCTTATAACCTTCTTTAATCACTTTTTCCAAACCCGATTCGCTGACTCCAAGTTCTTTGAGATACTGAACTTGTTCCTCAGCGGAAAGTTCGGACAGTTCACTTTCTGTTTTGGCGCAAACCGGAATGGTGTCTTCTCCAAAATCTTTTTTTAAATCTTCCTCATCAACGTTAGCGATAATAAACATCGGCTTAGCGGTTAATAACTGCAAACCTTTTGCTTCTTTAACTTCTTCATCGCCTAATTCAACTTCTCTTGCCAGTTTTCCGGCATTTAAAGCAGCGATAAATTTCTGGATAGCACTCCAACGATAACCTTCTTCTTTGGTGGCGTTTCTTTTTGGCTCTTGTTGCTTATTAAGAGTTTCAAGATCAGCGAGAATTAGCTCCGTATTAACAACTTCAAAATCCGATTTGGGGTCGGCAGAACTTTCGTGACGAATAACATTATCGTCTTTGAAATAGCGGACGACTTGAACAATGGCGTCAACTTCTCTGATGTGTGACAAAAACTTATTTCCCAAACCTTGACCTTCGGCTGCGCCTTTGACTAATCCTGCGATGTCGATAAAGCTTATAGTAGCAGGAAGAACTGGCGGATTCGAACTCATTTTATGTTCTGCCTTTTCTATTTCCGAAAGCCTGGATAAACGCTCGTCGGGGACCGGAACAACGCCAACGTTTGGCTCAATAGTGGCAAAAGGATAATTCGCCACAAACGCCGTCTGCTTCTTTAGAAGCGCATTAAACAGCGTCGACTTTCCGACGTTAGGTAATCCAACTATCCCGATCGATAAACTCATGAGAAGATTATAGCAGAATTTACTCCCCTTTTCGCCCGTTGTCAAGGCTGGCAAATTAAAGTTCAAGCCCGCTTGTAAATGAAATGTGAGGATACGCTGCCTCAAATGCATCGGCAGATCCACCTGTCTGCCTAAGCACTCTGGCGTAAATAACCTGATCGGAATCTTGATTTTTTGGCCTTAACCTTAAGTCTCTATACCTATCTAATTGTCCCTGCTGCGTAAAAGGAATTCCACTGTGACTCCCAATGAATTCCGCCTGAGCAGAAGCAGAATCCCTACCAAAAAATACCCCGAATGAGGAAAGAGACGCCGAGGTCTCGGAAAAAGTTAAAACATCTGCCTCAGGTAAACCCATAATATAATTATGTCACGCTCCCTTTTTTACCCGTTGTCAATTGCAGAAATTAGAGTTTTTGAGAGAAAACTAATTTATAACGGTCCGGGTCGCGAAGAACAAACTCCCTGCTTCCCCACGGCCAATCTCGGGGTTTGGTCGAAGGCTTAAATCTTTTTTTGATTAACTCTTCATAGGTTTCATCAACGTTGTCGACGCTAATCGTAAAATAAACTCCCGCCCCTTTGTTCTGAGAACTTGCTTCTTCTTTGAATTCTTCTTTTTCTTCTTTTGACGCGGCAACAAAATCAATTATGAACCGTTTTAACCTAAACCTGGCAAATTTTTCGTCGGCGGAAACTTTAGTAAAACCTAAATCCTGATAAAATTTAGCTGTTTTCGGAAGATCGTTAACGTAAATTGTCATTCCCGAAACACTTTTTAATTTCATACCAACAGTTATACTACTCCTTTTTGCTTGTTGTCAAATGTGGATTTTACGAAGATTGTTTGTCAGAACGGAAGCGGCAAAAATCAGGACGGAGATTTTCAGGAAGATTGGATTCTTCTAATCCCGGCGTATTTGCCAACTCCCGCATTGCCTCTTCAAATCCTTTGTCCTCAGAACTAGAATCCGGAAGACCAAGGTCCCTAAGGGCTTTTCGTACTACTTCCGCAAGATCCACATTCGCACCATGAAGGTCTGCTTTAAGATTTGATAACACTTGCATTGCCTGGTCGGCGCTAAAAGAAATAGTATCTTTTCTTAGTATCTTTTCTGCTTCTTTTTGAGCGTTTCTTGCGGCTTGTTGAGGAGTTAGTTCCATTTCCCCTTCTTCCTCAAGCCTTAGTTTTGGAGTATAGTTTTGACCGGCGAGAATTCTTCTTGCACCATATACTGCTCTTCTATGTCCTCTTACCGCCTCTGCACTTGTTTTGTACCTGTCAAATACAACATTATTTAAGTCCGGATCAGTTTCCGGCCTTCCATGCTCATTAATTCTAAAGGCCATCGTTTCTGCCATGGCATCAGGATAATCCACTAATACAATCGTACTGACGAAAACTTTCCTGTCTTTTCCTGTAAGAATATTTGCCCGAATATGATTTTCCCCTTTCGAACCTCTTGATACATCTATCGAACAACCTGATTCAATTGATCTCCTATTCATATGTTTGGATTATAGCACGACTATAGGTTTTGTCAACAAAAATTTACTCCCCTTTTTGCCCGTTGTTGGGGCTAGTTTCTTTTTGCCGAAGTTACTCCTTGTCCTTCAGTTAAGGCTAGGATTCGACCCAATTCCGCAATTAACTTTTTGGCGTGGCTTCTACTCATTCCTATTCTGGCAACAATTCGAGCTTGATTTGTATTCATTAGTCTTTGCATTACATCAAGTACCACCCCATCTTCGTTCGTTGTAAATTGAATACTATCGGTATAAATAATTGGAGTTGTATCGAAATTAATATTTACCTGGATTTCGTTCTGTTTGTTTTTATCTTTATCCATCTTTATTCACCTCCTCTTAAAAATACTTACCAAAGTTTACGCCTTTATGTTTTGGGTTTGCAATCCCCTTTTCGCTTGGTGTCAGAAAAATTAGGCAGCGGATGCGTTAGGAGTATTTGGATAAACTTCAAAAGCGGTGCATGCAGGCATTAACTCTGCTCTTTCAAAAATAGGATGAGTCGGAATATGCACTATTAAAGTTCCTCCTTTTACCAGTAAGCCATCAAAAATTGTAACTTGACCATCATGATCCATGACTGGATTTTGATTTCTGTTTAGTCTATGTCCAGTTCCTTCTAAAATGAGTTCCAGCGTGCCTGTAATTTTCCCTTTGGGATCTGTTTGTGTAAATAAACAGGTTGGTTTTTCTCCCGGTTTAAGCACTAAAAAATCATATTTGTATGTATTTCTTGGCTCTGAACCGGCGACCGCTCTGACCAAATCTCCTTCTGTTAATGACGCTAATCTTATTCTGTCTTGCTCCGGCATAATATGTGGGATTTTATCGCTTTGGTTTTTCTTTGTCAAATGCGGAATTATTTAGTCTTTTGATTAGAAAATACATAACTCTGCCGGGAGCAAAGCTATGTATTAAAAGCCTTACTTGTAAGCTATCGTTACTTTTCTCCTAACTTTTCCTCTACCCACTTTAGCTTTTCTTCCAGTATTTTCTTTTTTGCTTCGAGATGTTCTTTTGACATTTTGTGTTCTTGGCAACATTCCGGCATCTCATGGGCGGCGTCTGTGAAACAGTAATCAGAGACAATACTTTGCCGAAGAAATGGCCGATGACGCAGGAAAACATCTTCAACAGTCCAACGAGCCGGGAGACAAGAAAGCATTGGCAATGATGTACGCATGCGAAATGATCCGGAAGCACAAAAGAGATGATGGATGATTTCCAAAGAAAATTCACCGAATTACCTGAAGACTAATAATTATCCCTGTGAAGCAGCCTGAGGTTGTTCAACTCTTTCGAAAAGCACTTTTGCGTATCCAATATAAGGTGCGTTAAAAGTGATTCCGTCAGGCGTTATACCTATTTGAACGAAATCCTCATTCATCATAAAACCGCCGACTTCGATAAAACCCTTGTTCGTTCTGATCCCATCGAAAACTAAAGGCGTATCTTCTCCAGCTTCATGGTGAATTACTTTATTTCCCATTAAAAGTTCTTGATTCTCGATAACGAAACCTAATGTTCCCGGACAATTATCTCCTTGAGCAACCATATCCGCATCGCTTACTCTTTGATTAAGTACTTGCCTGAGATTACTGGCTTTTGCGCATTCAGGCGCGCCTTGACGATCCGGCACCATCGCCAGGTATCTACAGTGTTGAATATCGGTCCCAAGTTCACAAATCGTTTGCACATGCTGTTCGGGAGGAAATGCACTAAACTTTGCATATAATTCTTCTGCTGATAAATCTTGTCGTTCTGGCATAAAAAAACTGCCTTTGGCAGTAAAAGAATACTATAATTTTAAAAATTAGCTGTCAAGTGCCAAAAAAGGTCGTTGACAATTAAACTTCTACATAGTATAAAACTATCCTATGAGCGCGGAAACTGAACGGGAGTTAAACGAACGCGCTGCTCAGTTAATAACCGATGCCCGTGCTGCGCTGTTACATGATTCCCCTACTTCTGCGGATCGTCTTCACCAAGTAAGTAGACTTCTTAAACAAGCCAGAAGAACCGTAAGGGTATTAAGAGACATCCAACTTAATCCAATTGAAGTCTTAGCGACGGAAACCATGGAAGCGCCACCGGTGCCTGAACCGGTTGTTAAAATAATGCCGGAACCGCCAGCTGAAGCAACGCCAAAAAGGGTAAAAAGTACCCCCCATCACGAAGGACCTCATCCAAGAGAAGTGCGAGAAATTGGACCAAAGGCTAAGGCAGTGGCACTTGCCCTCTCACAAAGGAACGATGATGGGACTTTTAAATATACCCATAGCGGAGATACAGGCTTAATCGCCCGTGTCTATAGCGAAAACCTCCAAGGACTTGAAGGGAATGCTCTAAAAATAAGAATCGCTAGCGAATCCGGAAGTAGTTTGAACGCAGTACGAAGCGTTGCCAAAAGATTTACGGCCTTGCGGAAAGGACAAAGTGACCCTTACGCCGAAGAGCTTTTCGCCGGCATTAGAAATGCCCATCCTCTTAATCTGGACTTGGACTTGGAAGGCGCAACTACATTGTTGCTAAGAAAAAGAGAACGAAAAATAGACGCTCCCGCAATGCAAGAACAATCTGAGGAAGCGGTACCGGAAGTTCAAGTTTTTCCACCAGAAGTAGCTGAAACTTCAACTGTTATTGCAGAACCAGAACAGGAAAAACCCATCAAAATAAACCGCACCAGAACAATTGTAATTGCCCTTCTTGAACCAAACTCAGACAATACGGAATTTAAAACTATCAAACTAAGAGATATTGCCGCTTTGGCGTATGCCGATTCCCTTATAGAGCTTGAGGGAAAAGCAAAAACTGATAAAATCAGCAGCTATACCGGAGCACTTACTATTCTTAGAGGGGCTTTTGTTAACCACTTACAAAAAATTGGCAGTGGTGAAGAATTAAGTCCAAGCGACGTTGTTGCTAAAGAATTATTAGATGACATAGTCAGGCATTATCCGATTTATAAAGATCAAACTGTTCAACAGATGATTGATTTACTTTTAAGAAAAGGCAGCACTCCTTTTCCAACATTTAAAGAAGAACGGGGAAATGAGAGGGCTATGCAGACAGCCGAGTTTGAAAGAAGAAGAAATCTAGCTCAGGCAAGGCGGCGTAGAACAAGTGGCGAACCGTCAGCAGCAGAGCTCTTGGAATTGGAAACGAGAAGCCGGGCTAATGATAAAGCTTTATATAGTCTGGAGGGTGCCGAAAAATTCTTTGGTAACCGCCGAGATAGAGTTCTTTCCGCTCTTCTTGCACTTACACAAACCGAAACGGGCACCGACTTTCTCTATTCTAATCTGGAAGCAATTGCCTTGGCCGTCTATGGTGATCAGCGGAAAGCAGGTAGAGGTCTTGATGCCTTAGAACGTGTTACCAGACAATCACGCGAACATTTTGTTCAGAAACTGGCGGAATATGGCGGCGACCCTACTAAAATCGACGCTGAAATGGAAAGTTTGTTAACTAAAATTTACTCCATGCCCGAATATGATGGCTTAAATTGGGTAAGACTAGCTAAGGTTTTACGAAGACAAATTGCTTTTTCCAAGCTACGTGATCCAGATCCTAAATTCGATAAATTCGAAGTGAGAGACGGCATTATAATAACCAATATCGTTGAACTACCGTCTTGTGCCGATGGAACTCAAAAACCAGGCCCTCATACTGTAGGCAGACCCGGTCATCTTCCCCCACCAGAACTAATTAACGGCAACAGGCACAGAAGACAACTCAAAGAAGGCGGATCAATTATTCCCCTACCGGAACTTCCGGCAGATAAACCAACTCTTCGGGAAACCATGATTTACTCGCTGATGTTAGTTGATCCTTCAGGTAAAGATTATTTATATCCAACATTAGGAGACCTAACTGCTCACCTCACCAGGATTACACCCATGGACAAAAGACGTCCACGCAATCCAGGGAAATATCAAGCTCATCTAGCGTCACTGGCCAATGAATTCATGGATTTACTCGCAACTTATGATGGAGACGCAGAGAAAAGTCACGATCAATTTCTGATGGACGAATTTATCGAATGGGCCGCTAAACAACCAATCTATGAAACATACTCTCCTTCTACGTTAACCGCTATTTTAACCCGTGGAATAACCTGTACCGAAGTATTAGAAGTTTATAAAAAATTTGCAGAGTTGAATAAAGTTTCCGAAGGCGTAAGTAGCCCTCTTCCCACGAAACCTGCGGCAAACTAACAAATACTAATTTTAGGATTGACATAGAAAATTGATTGGCCTATAATCACCCCTTCCTATGGAAATTGACCACGCAAACGAATTACCCGAACATGATGAAGTTGGTGTAGACCAAACAACCGATTTAAGCCAGGAAGAACCGGCTCCTTGGACTCAAGCAGACCTTACATATGATGCATGGCAGGTGCTAAAAATGAGAGAAAATACCGAATTAATCGCTAGGCTTACTGCTACTCGCAAATGGATGGAGCATCCCAATGATCCGAAGAATAAACGTTTTTAATCCCCTTTACTTCTCACTGTAGCCCGGGAAAAAATCGGTTTTGATTTGATTTCCAGCTACTCCTGTTTTTCTGAGAGTTTCTTCAAAATTCTGTACCATTAGTTGCGGACCCGAAAGATAATATTTCCTTTTTTTATAATCCGGGATTCTCTCTTGAATCGTTTGCGACGTTAAATATCCGGTTGTTCCCCGCCAATCTTGCGGAGCGTTTTTTACATCGGTTAAATTGTAAATCGTTTTTACTCCATTACTCTTCGCTTTTTCAAAAATATCCGCATATAAAATATCGTTTACAGTCCTATTCGTATAAAGCAAAATGATATCGGCGGATAAGTTCTTATCGATAATGTAGCGGATCATGCTTCTAAAGGGCGCTATTCCTACTCCTCCGGCAATAAATACCAACGGCGTTTTTAAATTTTCGGGCAAAGTGAAATCCCCCGCTACCTGAGCGGCAACAATCTGTTTTTTCGAACTCAAAGTAATTAGTTCCTTTTTATAGGAACTTGACGGGTCATAAAATTTGACTGTCATCTCCAAGTTTTCTTCCGTCGGAGAAGATGAAATACTAAAATATCTTCTGACTCCCCTGCTGTCGGCGTTTTTATGCGGTAGCGTCCATTCCATATATTGTCCGGGCAGGAAACGAAAATTTTTTTGTTTATTAAAAACAAACGAATAGGTATCTTGAGAAAGCTGCAGTTTTTTATTTAAAAATAATCCCAGCCTGTAATTTGGACTAATAATGTACGAGAAAACATTTCCTATGCAAAGCGCCATTTCCGGAGTTAAACCAACGCTAATAAAACGGAGCATTGGCGTGGAATAAAGTATCGCTATGAAACCTGCATAGAATCCGCGTAATCTTTCTGTAGAAGGAGAAGTTAACGGTTCGGTAAGCATAACAAAAGCAAAGAAAAATACTGCCGAATGAAGAATGCTGATCTGTAAAATAGTAACAACAGTAGAAACTGAAGTGCTGGAGATAAGTGAACCAATCCCGATTACTGCCAAATAAACAATTAGAAAAATAAATACCATATCTTCACGCCTAATTTTTCTGAGCAGTAGCAGACCTCCCACTAATACAAAAGGCAGCATTGCCGGAGTCCCGATCCACCACGTGGCGGCGTGTTCGGGAGAGATCAGTGAAATTGCCAAAACCGAGACTGCAGCAGGGTTGAACAAATGACGTTTCTCGACGGTTAAAAGATATTTCGCCGCCATCGCTAGAACCGAAGCGATGATAATAAAAGTAAGGTTACCTGGTAAGCTTGTAGGGATAATTAAAGTTAAAATCAGGGCGGTAATAAATACCGACTCAACGTTGGTTACCGCGTTAAATAGCTTTGCGAAGACATAATTTGCCACAAAACAAACTCCGGTTGCAATTAGTGAAGAGATTACTAAATCGGCAGGATTAGTGTTAACTAATCCGAAACGACTAAGCACAATAGCCACTGCCACTAAAAAAATTAAGTAGTAAAGCGTGAGCCGATACATTGTAATCTTATTTAAAAATGAGTCTATGTATTTCATATTTAAAAATAAATTTCTAAGCCACTGGTATAAACTGCCTGCCTATTCTTTTTAACCATATAACCTTCAAAACCTTTTAATTTTTCGATAAATTTGATGCCTTTTTCGCCCATCGCAAATGCCGCGGTCGCAAACCTATCGGCTTCGTAAATATTTGGCCCGATAACCGTAATGCTTCCAATTTCATCCGCCCATTGGTTAACCTTTGGGTTTTGGATATGTCTTCCTCTTTGGTAATTCCCGGACGTTGCAATTCCCGCATTCGATACTTTAATCACTTTCACTATTTCTTTTAAATTAAACGGGTTTTGAATCCCCACCTGCCATTTTTTTCCTTTACTATTTTTACCAAATACTTGAATATCTCCCGCAATCTCGACGTAAAAGTTAGCAAATCCCTTTTTCCTTAAGATTTCCGCTCCTTCATAAATTGCGTATCCTTTAACAATGCCCGACGGGTCTAAGTTACCTTCAATATTGATATCAAAATAACCATTGGTCTCCTGTTTTGTCTTCTCACAAAGCGCCAAAATTTTTTGCATTTCGCTACTAGACTGCAAAATTCTAAGTTCCCCTATATTGATCTTTGAGATTTCGCTGTCTTCTCTAAAAGTACTGAATTTTTTATCTATATAATGAAAATAGGCAAAAACTTCCTGAATATCTTCATCTGTAACGTCTGCATCGATAACTTCAATCTTTACCGGCATCCCCATGATGCTTTTTTGTTTTTTCATTTAGCTTTAGATAACGCATCGGCTAGCGATGCTTGAAATGCCTGACTGGTGGCTGAAGCGCCTGAAACAATATCTACTTGGGCACTTTGGGCTGTAATTGCCTCTTGTTTTAAAAGCGGCATTGCTTGACTATTTACAAAAATTGAGGTCCGGTTATCGTTTGGAGATTGCAAAAAAGTAACGTCTGTTATTTTGCCGTTTGAAACTGTGATTTGCACCTGAACACTTCCGTAAAACGCATCCTGTACATTACCGGCAAATGTTCCGTTTTTATATATCCCCATCGTCGGCATTTGAATCGGCTGCGTCATCATACTGGAGTTTGAATTTGGTGTCGGAATTGAGGTTGACTGTGGGATTGAAAGAGCATTTTTCCCAACGACAATCGGCTGATCATTGCCTTTGGATTGCCGGAGAAATACTAATAATCCGAAAACGCCTATTACGGATGCCATTTGTAGATATTTTCTCATATGATCATAATCACATTCTAATCTGAGGATTAACTGAAGATAAACTTAAGTTTTTTCTACCAACCCTACTTCTTTTCGGTAGTTACAAAATACGCATTCGGGATTAGAATCAGGCATTTTACCTTCCACTACTTTGATGGCATTTTTAATTCTGGCCGCTGTCTTTTCCGGGTCGCCTTTTAACTTTTTAACATGGATTATCATCGGAAAGCCGTCGTGTAATTCAACTCCCAAATCAGGAAAGAAATAAATCAGAAAACCATCATAGGTAACTTTCTTGCCGTTTTCCTTGATTAAGAAAACGTAATCGTCGATTTGCGACTGGTAAGCGCTGAGAATCTCTTTTTCCCTTGGGTCGGAACTGGAAGTTTTAAAATCTACCGGAGATAATTCGCCTGCTTCGTTTTCCAGACATTCATCTAACTTACCGTAAAAACCAAATTTGTCATTAATGCGGACGAAATATTTTTCCTGGAATGGATTTTGAATTTTACCGGGGATTTTCCCTTCTACTATCGGCGGAAGATTACCGCTGGTTCGGTATTTATCAAAATAGTTTTTGATAACCGCGTCGAAACGGTTTGCAAGCCGTGAAACAATTCCTTCAGGCTGCCTAATCCCTTTATTAATTTGCAGCCAGAAACAACGCGGGCATCTTTCCAAAACTTCAATTGAGGTATGTGATAACCAAATTCTTCCGTCTTTTGACATAAGCTTTTCTATTTTAGCACTTTTTACTGAGGATTAAATTATCTTTTTCTCCAATGGAAAAGATCGTCCAACGGACTTTTTTCCGGCTCTTCGTGAGAACGGTTTGACGGATGGTTAGGATTAGGATGTCCATGAATGAAATCTATCACATCAATTCGCACCATATGAACTCTGGTTAAGATCCTGCCCGGCACTTCTTGATCTGGGTTTTTAGACTGTACTTTGGAAGCTGCAAAAAAAGAATCTGCACGAAATATTTCTTCATCAGGAGAAACCCCCGATAATCCTCCTTGATGCAATTCTAAATGCGGTTTTTCCTGTTCCGGTCCGCCGCGTCCTTCCCCATCCATAACTGTAAAAATTCCTTGTTGAATCATAATTCTAAACTTCCATTACTGCTTTAACAATAGAAGCGGATTCTAACACTTGAGAACGATAAAGTCAAACTATGAGATATTCTTATCGGCAATTTTTAAGGGGTTGTAATTTGTGTCTGTAAAGTACTATAATCCTAACTCAATATGAAAATAGAACGAGAAAGAACAATTGAAGAACAAGTTCCGACTGGGCAACCTGATACTGAAGCGCCGGCCGAAGAACCAATTGACCCTGTCACGCAAGGTAAAATTAATAGGATTAAAGAGATCTTGGTTGCTGATTATCCTGATGGCAGATATATTCCCCATTTTGATAGAATCGAAGCTTACGCAAAAGCCCGAATAGCTATGGAAAGTGGAGATAGTTCGCAAATGGCAGCGTTTAACGATGGACTTACGGACGATGAATTCGCCCAAATTCAACCTGCAATAGTATTAGCCAGGGAAATCATGATCCAAACCTCACACGGCCGCCACTTAGAAAGAAGAAAAAGATAGAAACTTCTGATTACCTGTGTTAAAATACGCTCATGCCGGAACAAGATAATCCATCCACACTGCTTGCCGACAGAAAAGCTACCAAAGAGAAAATTGACCGCTTCGTTAGTTTAGGAAAACCGATTGTTGAAGGAAGCAATTTAACTGATGAGTCTTCCGAATTAACAGACGCTGATGTTGAAGTTACGAGAAACCTGCTTCAAGTAATTGCTCCTGTAAGCCCGGAGAATTCCTCCTTGCACGCGCATTTAGAATTGACTGCCAGATTTGCCCGAAGAATCGGAGAAGAATTAAAAACTCAGGATCCGGAAAAATATCAAGATCTGAATTTATCAGAATTAGAAATCTTAGGCCTTATCCATGACATTGGCCGGTTTTTTACCCACAGATGGTTAAGAAACGAGTTGGTTGCAACACAATTCCTTAAAAAGCTTGGCGTAAGACAAGACTTTATTGCTAATATCCCTAGCGAGCTAAACTATCTTGGGAAAAATCCTAATGCTACCGAAATTCTAGATTCGACGGTTACAGAAATGCCGCTTGCCCATAAAATAATTGAAATGGCGGATTTTTGCGGCAAACGAAAACCCGATGGCGGGATAGCCACTTTTGATGAAACAATGCAATATCACAGAAGTTCTAGAGGAAACTACCAACAACTAATTGGACAAATGCCAGCCTGGCCTAGCGAAAGAAAATTAGGCCCAAATTTTATTGATTTTTCCGCGAAAATCTATCTTAAACTGCGTGATGATTTCGGAATTGCAGGCATAGACTTTGAGAAAATAAGATTAGGCATTCTTGACGAAGAAAAGAATGGGCTCTGAATTTTATGTTGCTTCGGGCGGAGTATTATCCGCACCCTGGGAAGGTTGACTTACTTCTGAATCATCTTCTGGATAAGTATATCCCGGATATTTTTTGGGGCCATTCTCCCCCGTTAGAGCGGGCTTGACCTTAGTTACATCATACCAATTAAGTGGGCTATCCGAATTATCTTCGTGTACGGTATCTGGCATATTTTAACAATACATTAATGGATTTTTATTGTCAATATAAATCCATTTGATGTAAACTATATTTACTGCCCATGGAAGAATTAACTGCCCAAAAAATAGCTTTATTAGGTCTAAAAGCGAATAAAATCCGTTGTCTGGTAATCGAAATGCTGGAAAAAGCAGGATCGGGACACGCCGCCGGATCTTTGGGAACAGCCGATATCTTTGCCTCGTTTTATTTCCATATTCTAAATCACAAACCATTCGAGCCAAACTGGCCGGACCGCGATAAATTGGTTTTGTCCAACGGGCACATTTGCCCTTCTCAATACGCGGCAATGGCGCTTAGTGGTTATTTTCCCGTTGACGAGTTGTGGACTTTAAGAAAAATCGGCTCCAGATTGCAAGGCCATCCCCACCGCACTTCTCTGCCCGGAATTGAAACTACCTCCGGACCTTTAGGCGAAGGAATTTCGCAAGGCATCGGAATGACGTTAGCCGCAAGTCTTGATAAAAGACAAAATCATACTTACGTCATTGCTTCCGATGGCGAACAAGAAGAAGGAAATACTTGGGAAGCGGTTATGTTTGCCGGGAAGAATAAGCTCGCAAATTTAACTTTGATCATTGACCGAAATAATATTCAAATCGATGGCCGGACCGAAGATATCATGCCACTTGAACCATTGAAAGACAAATATCTTAGTTTCAATTGGAATGTAATTGAGGCCGACGGCAATAATATCGAAAACTTTATTGGAGCGATTACTAAAGCCTTGGCGGAGAGAACTAAACCGTCGGTAATAATCGCCAAAACAGTTCCGGGTAAAGGCGTGCCGTTTATGGAGAACGACTATCATTGGCACGGCAAAGCACCAAATAAAGAAGACGCCGAAAGAGCCTTGGCAAAATTACAAAACACCGAAGACAAAAATACTGAATTAAAATCTATTGAATTCGAGTACGGTAAGGGGTAATAAGATGCTAAATCCTTATTTAAATTTAAACGAAAAAGTTTTTGACAACCCAAACTTGGAAGCGGTACGCAGCGGGTTTGGCAAAGCCCTGGTTGAACTTGGACAGCAAAACCCAAGCGTAGTCGTATTAACCGCGGATTTGAAAGAATCGACCCAGTGCGCAGAATTTGCGGAAAAGTTTCCGGAGCGGTTTTTTGAAGTGGGCGTTGCCGAACAAAATTTAGTAGCCATTGCCGCCGGTTTGGCAGTATCGGGCAAAGTTCCCTATGCTTGCTCATACGCTGTATTTTCCCCGGGTAAAAACTGGGAAACTGTGCGCACTACCATTGCTTACAATAATTCTAACGTTAAAATTGCCGGGCACCATGCCGGAATTATTACCGGCGCCGACGGAGTCACCCACCAGGCAACAGAAGACTTGGCTCTTACCAGAACTCTTCCAAATTTTATCGTTTATTCCCCTTGCGACGCAATCGAAGCCAAAAAAATAACCTTGGAAAGTGCAAAAATTCAGGGTCCAGTTTATTTGCGATTTTCCAGAGAGAAAACTCCACTTATGACTACCGAAAGTACGCCTCTGGAAACTAAACCCCAGCTTTTCTGGACTAGTAGCGAACCGCAGGTGGCTATTTTTGCTACCGGGCACATGGTTTACTATGCGCTTCTTGCCGCCAAAATTTTGGAAAAGGAAAATATTCAAAGTCTGGTCATCAACGTTTCAACTCTTAAACCTCTTGACGAAGCTACTGTTATCCAAATTGCCAAAAAATCTAATGCCTGTGTTACGGTTGAAGACCATCAGATTACTGGCGGTTTAGGCGATGCCGTTTCGGCAATTTTAACTAAACATTTTCCGTTACCTTTGGAAAAAATCGGAGTTTTGGACACTTTTGCCGAATCCGGAACTGCAAAAGAATTACTGCAAAAATATCAAATGGATGAAAACGCAATTGTTAAAGCGGCGAAAACGGTAATTGAACGTAAAAACAGATTAGGCAGATTTTAATCCTGTAAAAATTTTATAGAAATTCCTAAAGTTTTGACTGACGGTTTGGATAACTTCCGCTTTTCCTATTTCTCCTTTGTGGAATTTCTTAATTGCTTCCCAGAATACAGTTCTGCCAACTGCGAACCCGATAACCCCTTCCACTTTTGCTCCGGCTTCGAAATATTCCTCTTTTGACCCCACTTCAAGCCATTTTCCTACTTCCGCTTTGCCTTCCCCTCTTCCCAGCACCACCATGTTTACACCGTCTCTTCCGCCTTCCTTTATTGCCTGAATAACCGCTTCATAATTTTCTACTTTAGCAAAACCTTCTATCTTCCAAATATCCGGTTCGATTCCAAATTTTCGAAACTCCCCTATTATTTCTATTATTAATTGCGGCCTCATTTTTTCATCAAATCTTTGCTTATTGCCAACCTCTTCAAGCTGTGTTTCGGTTGGATTTACTAAAACCTCAACCAGAAATTTAAAGTCTTGCTCATGGCAGTAATCGCTCAGTTTTTTTAAATTATCTTTTTGTCTTTGTTTTAAATCTTTTTCGTCTTGAGGATTATAACGAAGCAGGGCTTTTACAAAAGACGGATGGAACTTCTGAATATGCGCCGGAAAGTCTTCGTATTGGAACTTAAATTCTTTTTCGCCGCTTTTTTCGGTCGGCAGCAATGTTTTAAAGCCGTTATGCAACGCATCGATTAGTATTTCTTCACCAAATTCCTCGTCTACCAAAATTGCCGCATAGTCCGTAGGGATTAATCTTTCGACCGCATCTTTAAAGCCTTTATAAATAAGCATTTTAAATGCCCTGATTTGCTCTTTCTCATCGGCAGTCAGATCATTAATCGAGTCTTTACCGAACATTTGCTTGGCAAAAGTTTCCCGGTGATCAAAAGGTAAGATATAAAGCGGTTGGCTGTAACCTAGATCCATAGATTTAGTGTGGGTTGTTTTTGTTTCTTTGTCAAGAAGACGCAAAAAAAACCGCCGGTGAGCCCCACCGACGGCAAGCTGTAATCTTAATCTAGTTTGCTTAGAAAAAGCTGTGGGAGATCTTACCGAAGTTAACCTTCTTTACGACGAAAAAGAACCCTAACGCATTCTTTGACTGAGACTTCCGGCCTAACTCCTGCCGCCGTGTCTCTCATACCATCTCTTACAAGTAAATGGGCAGTCATTATGATTGCTTCTGGAGCATAAAGCGCTGGATACAATACTCTTGGTGTTTCTGCTGAACCATCCGATGGTTGATTTAAATTATTTGACACAATCGCTAAAATATACTGTATAACCACCTTTTTGTCAACTTGACAAACAACTTTTCTTTCTTAAGTTAATCTTGTTATAGATATTTTTGATAAGATCGGCGAATTACTTACGCGGCAATAAACCGGAAGCCCCCGAGGTTAATCCAGTTGATGCGAAACTTGCCCAAGCCGATGTGATAGAGATATAGCCGCAAAATCCGCTTATCAACGGGTAGTTACCAGGACCCAAGATCAAGATAAAGCAAGGCGAACGCGAGCTACGAGATTTAGGCCACATGATGCTTTCTTTCGCCGAAAGCAAAATCCTCGGCGTCTGCACGAACGAAAACCCGCAAGAAATGCCACAAGCTGTACCGCCAACAGCCCCTGAAGCAGAAGAAAAAGTGGTTTAAAGATCCTTCTCGATTCTCAACAAGCTACGCTAACTTATTTATCTTCGACTTTGTAGCCCATTTCGATGATTTTATTTCTGATTTCGTCCGCCTCTTGATATTTTTTCTGACTGCGTAGCTCTTCTCTTTTTTTAAGCATTTCCGAAACTTCCGGCGGAACTTTCTCTTTATTCTCACTATTACCCTTTGCGTCTTGAACGGACAACCCCAAAACTTTATCCATTTCCAAAATAGTAGCGTGTTTTTCACCGTCGGCAATTTCCGATTTCAACATTTCCCAGACTACCGAGACAGCCTTCGGCATATTTAGATCGTCATTTACGACAGCGAAGAAGTTATCGAGATACTTCTTTGAGACAGTCGTCGCTTCGGGCAAATTAGCAACGATTTGATAAAGTCTGTTCAGCGCCGTTTGCGCCGCCTCTAATGCTTCCCAGGTAAAATTCATCTCTTGTCTATAATGTGTTTGCAAGTATAAATACCTTAGCGCCAACGGATTAAATCCCTTTTGAACAACATCCTGAACCGTATAAATATTGCCTGAAGATTTACTCATTTTTTCGTCTTCAACCATTAAAAACGCGTGGTGCACCCAATAGTTTACAAATGGTTTGCCGGTAGCGGCTTCGCTCTGCGCAATTTCGTTAGTGTGGTGGATGTTGATATGATCGATTCCGCCGGTATGAATATCGAAAGTTTCCCCTAAGGCTTTCATCGACATGGCCGAACACTCGATGTGCCAGCCGGGAAAACCTACTCCCCACGGACTTTCCCACTCCATCTGCCGTTTTTCTTCTTTAGGCGAAAACTTCCAAAGCGCAAAATCGGAAACGTTTTTTTTATCTCCCATGTCTATTCTTGCTCCGGCCCTCAATTCATCCGGATTTTGCCGGGAAAGCTTAAAATAAGCGGGAAATTTTGCGGTATCAAAATAAACTCCGTCATCGATTCTATAAGTAAGTCCTTTTCCTTCCAAAATCTGGATCAATTCTATTTGCTCTTTAATAAAATCGGTGGCGTGCATTAAGTCGGTTGGCAATTCGATGTTTAATTCTTTGCAGGAATCTTTAAACTGCTGTTCAAACATTTTCGCTAAATCCCAAACATTTTTGCCGAATTTTTTGGCGCCTTTCTCCATTTTGTCTTCGCCGGTATCCGAGTCCGAAGTCAAATGTCCAACGTCGGTGATATTCATAACATGATGGATTTTAAACCCATCGGCTCTTAAAACCCGGATTAGAATGTCATCGCCGACATAACGACGCAGATGACCAATATGCTGGTAATCGTAAACCGTTGGGCCGCAGGAATAGATTCCAACTGCCTGATTCTTAAGCGGTTTAAACTCTTCTTCTGTTCTTGATAATGTATTGTAAATTTTCAACATTAGCCCGGTGATCCTCTCATTTCTACGGCTGCCTGTTGTCTATGCAAAACCTGTTCTTCCGCATTCTGCTTAGCTTGCTGCTGTTGCAAATAGACCGCTTCTTGCTGTTTTTCTCTTGCTAATTGTTCCGCCTTTGGTGGCGCTTGTGGCTTTGGCGGGTTAATTAGGGGGTCGAAATAAGTTTCTTTATGCTGTCTGGCAAGCGCTGCCAATTCTTCTCTCGCTTTTTTAATTTTTTCTTCAGCGTTGGGTTCTCCGTTTTGACCCAAGACCATTTCCGAAACATATTGGGACGGTTCATAAAATCTTTTTACCTCATCATCGGTTTCTACCCGATGCAGCGCTTTTTGCTGAGGATCGTTTCTGTCGGCGATGCCCAGTTGTCCCTTAACGTCGGAGGCAACTGCTTTGACAGCACCAGCAGCTGTATTTTGCCCGGTTTCTAATAGTTCTCCAACTGTATCGTTAACATCCATTAGTAATCGCTTCTTCCTTCCAAGGCCCTTTGCAGGGTTATATCATCAGCATACTCTAAATCGGCGCCTACCGGCAAGCCTCTGCCGATCCGGGTAGTCTTGATTTTTATATTTTTGTTTTTAAGTTGTTTAGAAATATACATTGCCGTTGCTTCACCTTCCATTGTTGGATTAGTTGCCAATATCATTTCTTTAAATTTGGATTTCGGACTTTTCAATCTGGCAAGTAAGGCATCGATATAAATTTCATCCGGTCCGATGTTATTTAACGGATCAATCCTTCCATGCAAAACGTGATACAAACCTTTGTAGTGGTTGCTTTTTTCGATTGCCAAAACATCTAGGGGTTGTTCGACAACGCAAATTAATGAATTATCACGTTGCCTATCGCTGCAAATCTCACACGGATTAGTACTCCCGATTATAAAACAATTTGAACATAAAACAGTTTCGATCTTAAGATTTTGAACTGAGATTGCAAACTTATCTAATTCACCTTGTGGAACATGCAATAAGTAAAAAGTTAACCTTTGGGCGGTTTTTGGTCCAATGCCCGGAAGTTTCTCAAAAGAGTCGATTAAATTTTGAATTGCCCTAGGAATCACCATAAATTTATACTTTTAAAGCCTTGGCGGCTATTTCAGCGATGGAAATTATTTCTAATTTCGGAAACAGTTTATGATTAGGAACGTCAATCGTATCCGAGACATAGACCCTCTCGATTTTTGAATGCTGCAAAAGTTTATCGGCGTCTTTAGCAAAAACCGGATGAGTTGCCAAAGCAACTACTTTTGTTGCTCCGCTTTCAATTAAAATCTCGGCAGCATCTACCATTGTAGTTCCAGTGGAAATCATGTCATCAACCATTAAAGCGATTTTTCCGCGCACGTCCCCCTCCATGTCGGAATCGTTAATTTCCCCGCTTGCCAAATCCCTATTCTTTGTAACTGCAGCGATAGGCAAATTGCCTAGGGTTTCCGAGATTTCTTTTATCCTTCTCATTCCCCCCATGTCCGGAGACACTAAGACAATCTTTTCTAAAGAAAAATCTTTCCTTATTTTTTCGGCAAAAACAGGCAATGCCGACAAGGAATGCAATGGTATTGAAAAAACTTCGGGGATTTTAGGCGAGTGCAAATCAAACGAATAAACTTCTGTTGCACCAACCGTTTTGAGGATTTCAGCAATTACCTCCAAAGAAACCGCTTCACCGTCCCTAAAAACATGGTCCTGCCTTTGATAACCAAGATACGGAATAAACGCCTTAACTGATTTTGCGCCCGACCTCTTTAATGCATCTATCGCAATAAAAAGCTCCATGTAATTTTCATCCGGCGGGGTACTTGCCGATTGAACTATCACACAATCTTCATCCAAAACTTTTTCTTGTATTCTTATTCTTTTTTCACCGTCAGGAAAGAGAAAAATTTCTATTGGAGAAAGTTCTAGGCCCAATTTCTCCGCAATTTTTGCAGCTAATTTTTTATTGGAGTTACCGCTAAATATTTTCATTAATTTAGTGGCCTCCTCCTAGAAGTCCTGCCAAACCTCCTTGCATCGAAGAAAGTTTTTTGGCTGCCACTTCTTGTGATTTTTTAACCGCTTCGTTCACTGCTTCCTTAATGTCGTTATCCGACCTGCCATTTGTTTTTATCTCTTTAATTTTCTGATCGCCGGTAATAACGATATCAACACCGTTTTTAGAAACGCTGACTTCTTCAGCTTGAAGCTCGCGCTGAATCTTCATCGCTTCATCTCGCATTTTTTTAAGTTCACCTATTTGTCCAAACGGATTCATAAAATCACCCCCTTGTCTGCCATAAAGCGCTGCGTGAGCCGTTGTTCGAATAGAACTAAAAGGGTTTGGCGAACGGCAAGCTTAGGCGGGCCTTAAAACTACCGATATTTTTAATTCTTTTCCGATCAAATCTTTTAACGCGTTTTCCAAAATTTGTCTGCTTTTATTTTCTTCCAGTTTTTCTTTATGGAATTTATATTTTGTTTCGATTATGAAACTTCTCCCATCATAACTTTTAAGACCGCACGAATGCAAGACTCCCGCCACCGAATGATTGTAACCTTTGGTTTTTTCAATAAAATCCTTAAACAACTTCTCTAACGTTGTTTCTGAGGGAGTGGTTTTCCCATCTGAAAATGAACTGGAAATTGCCTGTGCCCCTGTTAATTTTTGGTTCGAATTTGATTCACTTATATTCTTATCTAAACCTAACTCCTGAGCATCATTTGCAGCATGCAGAAAACCACTCCCGGAATCTTCCGCCATCCACTCGATTATGAAAAACTCCAACGGCATATGCGGTAAAAGTGCATATTTTGCGTCCATATAGGATTTGGAAAGCATTTCTAGCATTTGCTTAATCTCCGAAAGACTAAACTCGCTTTCCGTTTGCGGCAAAACTCCGAGTTTACCCAACATTCGGTTATGCAAATCCTCCATTAGTTTTTCCATGAAAAACCTTGCCTCAATCCCCTGCTTTTGCATTATTTTCAAAAGCTCAAATGCTTTCTTGGTATCTTTTTGAGAAAGATTTTCAAGCATTTGGGTAATATAATTTTCGATTCCTGCAAGCTTATATTTTTCTAACACCAACTCCCGTGTTATTTTTTTGTTGCCGAAACTAAAGCTCAATTCTTCAAGCATTTTTGCTCCATCCCTAAAGCTTCCGTCAGAAAGTTTGGCAATTTCTAAAAGCGCTTCTTTATCGATATTTATTTTTTCATTTTTGGCGATTCTTTGAAAAGATCGCACCAATTCCTCAGATGTTGCTTTGGTGAATTTAATTTGGAAACAACGCGAAAGGATTGTCGGTAAAACTTTATTTAACTCGGTGGTGCAAAGGATAAAAACAACATGAGAAGGCGGTTCCTCCAAAGTTTTTAAAAGTGCGTTGAAGGCTTCGGTTGTTAACATGTGTACTTCGTCGATAATATAAACTTTTTTTGTAGCTCTTGCCGGAGACAACTTCATTTTATCTCTTAAATCACGGATTTCGTCGATACCTCTATTTGATGCTCCGTCTATTTCCAAAACGTCTACATTTGAACCCTGGGAAATAGAGATACACTGACTGCATTTATTGCATGGTTCGATTTCCTTCTCGGATTTTCTGAGTTTAAGATCCTGGTGCTTTTCGCAGTTAATTATTTTTGCCGCAATTCTGGCAGCAGATGTTTTTCCTAAACCTTTTGGCCCGGAGAATAGAAAAGCGTGCGGAACGGACGAGGATTTGGCAAAAATAGAATACAAGGTATTTCTAACTTCCTCGTTATCGAGCTCGTCTATTGTCTGGGGTCTGTATTTTCTGTAAAAAACCATAATTAAATTCAGCGGAGAGATACAAACTTCTTCGCCGTTTTCGTTAGCGGGCATTACTTAAAACTTAAATCTAAGTCTTTTCGCATCGAAAACAAGAAAAATTTCGTATCGACCTCAGCGCATCCTGCTACTCTTCATGATGCAAGCCTAGTAGATGCATCAAGCCATGTTCAACTAATTCATCAACTTTATCATCGACCAACATTTCATCCCGGGAAGCATCTTTGATCACTTCCGGATACGAAAGCACAATGTCGCCAAGCCTCAAAACATCATTTGGCAATTTAATTGCTTCTCCTTCGGTTTGCGAAAAAGAAAGAATATTTCTAGTTTTATCTTCACCTTTATATTTGCGGCTTAGCTCGCGCATTTTGCGGTCGCCGATAATTGCCACCGAAACTTCAACGTCGGAATCAACACCGTTTTGCACCACCACTTTTTCCACGACTTTTTTAACGCGCTTCCTGTTGACTGTGTATCTACTTTCGACAAAAATAAGCGTGTTTACACCCATAAAATTAAGCGGACGTCGGGATCCTTTTTGCCCTTCTGGCTTCTTCAGCCTTTGCCTTTCTGGCCGCTGAAGGTTTTAGATAAAATTCCCGCCTTTTAGCTTCCTGGAGTATTCCTTCGGATAAAACTTTTCGGGAGAACTTTCTGATTAGGGCATCATCACTGTCGCCCGGCATTTTTTTCACTACTACCATAAAATAAAAACACCCCCTTTAAACCTTTTCTACCACTTTTATTATATCATTCAGACCAAGCTTTGTCGGTTTCATTTTTGGATTTTTTGTTGTTCCGTTCAAAAGCATTTTTTTCGAAACATGCAAAAACCAAGTTGCCTCCGGATCCATTTTGTGTAGTTTCTCATAAACCAAGGTTAAATCTAATTTAGGCCCTTTTTTGTTTAGGTCATCGGGCCTGGCCTTAATCCGAACGTAACCTTTTCTTGGATCTTTGCGGATAACCACTTCGTATCCCATTTTCTGGGAGAGCTTTACAACCGTATCATTAATTGTTTTAAAAGCAATTCCCTTACCAAATCTTGTCTCAAACTCTGTTCCTTTTTCTTTAATTTCTTTTTCCGCCCAAATCCGGTTTTCAAGCTGATCTCTAATTGCATCCAAAGCTTCAATGACAAAACTAACATAATACTCATCCTGGTCAGGATTTTTTAATTTCAGACCTTCCAAAATATTAATTAGGCTGAATTCGTGGTAATCGTCAGTCGGGTTTCCCCAGAAAACTTCCTGAAAGTGATCATCCTGCGAAACCACTCCGACAATTCTTCTTAAGGCTTCAAGTTTGTCTTCACCCATTGCCGGAACGCTTTTTTCCATTTCCGAAAGGACAAAATCTAAAGTTTTAGTGGCGGCGCAAACATTAAGGTCTGACGTTTGATGATGATCTAAGGGTCCCATCCCGGTATCCACATGGATATATTCATCCTCGCCTTTTTTCTCGATTGCGTACTCAAAACCCTGACCTTTTGGAAGAGGCAAAAGTCTTTCTCCTGCGGGAACAAATTTAACTTGGGCGTCTTCCCAACCGCTTAAGAATTTTTTAATTAGCCAGACCGACGTAATTGCGTCTAAATCCGGCGACGAATGCGGAACAATGTATCTCATAAAACGTTGGGATAAGTATACCTTTTTTGCGGACTAAAAAAAAGTGCCAGAAGAATTATTTCGAAAGCTTGCAGGTTCCGGTTAGCTCAACATTCACTTTGCCATTTGACGCTGGAGAACCGCTAATTTCTACCGTCATATCATTGTCTTTAAAAGAAGCTGTTTGTCCAGGTTTTAAATCAACCTCGCTACCAGTTACAGTTTCCCCTGAAGACAAAGTCATTGGAACTTTATTTTCTTGATTAGTTCCTTCATCTACAAAAATAGTTATACCCCCATTTCGCGCCTCTTTGAAAGAAATTTTGTCATTGCCGTTGATTGCTTTTAGAGACATTTGTTCATCTGCGTTAAGAGTTAGATCGACCACGCCCATTCTCGATTGAGAACAATCAAAAACAGGGTCTCTCTTTTCGACTGCAAGAAAAATACCGCCACCAGCAACTCCCGCAAGCAGCAGAAGTAATGCTCCTCCACTTAAAATTGGAATAATACTTCCTTCGGATTCATGACCTGTGCTCATACTCATAGATTGGCATTATAGTATTGCAAAATGCACTTGTCAATTTTTCCTCTTGACAAATAAAAATAAAAAATTAGGCCCATAATTTACTGATGTTGCCAATTAACGCAAATCGCTCAAACGTGCTAAAATAGACTCTACATGCTTAGCAAATTAAAGACAATCTTTTTCTTTCCTGTAGCTAACTACTTTAAATTTTTTGCAAAAATCAGGCTTGCACGTTGGAATCCGCAAATTATAGTTATAACCGGCTCAAGCGGCAAAACTACTCTTCTCCATTTAATTGAATCGCAACTTGGAAATCAGGCAAGATACTCCCATCATGCCAATAGCGCAATGGGAATTCCTTTCGATATTTTAGGTCTTTCGCGAAAGACCTTACATCCCACCGAATGGATTTCGCTTTTTGCCCTGGCTCCGCTTAGAGCTTTTCAGAATACTTTTCCTGAAAAAATTTATGTAGTAGAGGCTGATGCGGATAGACCAAACGAGGGGAGATTTTTGGCAAAACTTTTACATCCGGACGTTACCATTTGGCTAAATGTCGGCAGAACTCATAGTCAAAATTTTGAAAAGCTGGTTTCAAAAAAGTTCGCTACGGTCGATGAAGCAATTGCTTATGAATTTGGGTACTTTTTAGAGAACACAAAATCCTTAGGTATTATAAATGCTGATTCAGAATTAATTACGAATCAACTTCGAAGAACAAAAATCAAGGCCGAAAAGGTGAAGATAACGGATTTGAATAATTATAAGTTGGACAAGGATTCTACGGAATTTGTAATTAACAGCAAAAGCTATAGATTTAGAAATCTTTTGCCTAAAGAGATCTTCTATGCGCTTCGGGCAACTCTTGAGCTATCAAATTATCTGAAAATTAAACCAGACGATACGTTTTCTAAATTTCAAATCCCTCCGGGCAGAAGTTCGATATTAAAAGGGATAAGGAATACGACAATTATCGATAGCTCTTATAATGCCAACCTGGGAAGTATGATAACGCTTATTAAGCTTTTCAAAGACTACCCCGCCGAAAAAAAATGGCTGGTTTTAGGCGATATGCTCGAACAAGGTAAATTTGAAAAAGAAGAGCATGAAAAACTGGCCGAAGCGATACTTACCCTAAATCCAGACAGAATAATTTTGGTCGGTAAACTGGTTGCACTTTATACGTATCCCAAGCTGAAAACTGTAACTACTAATAAAGAAGGTCTCCAAACTTTTACCAAACCCGGCGATGTTTTAGATTATTTACTTAACAATCTTAAAGGCAGCGAAACGATCTTGTTCAAAGCTTCCCAATCAATTATGCTGGATGCTATTATTGAGCATCTTTTGCAAAATCAAAATGACAGTAAGAAGCTATGTAGAAGAGAAAAATATTGGGCAGATAAAAGAAGACGAGAAGGATTATGAGAATCTTAATTTTAACCGGAGGCAACTCTTCGGAAAGAACGGTATCTTTGACTTCGGCAAGAAATGTCAAAAAAGCTTTATTGGAAAACGGTCATCAAGTAAAATTGTATGATCTTACTCGTGGGCATCAAGGAATAGTTGATGCGGCAAAAAAAATTGACATCCTCTTTCCTGTTTTGCATGGCGAAGAAGGCGAAGGCGGACCATTACATAAATTCTTGTCAAAAATAGACAAACCGATTGTCGGAACCAGAAATTATAACGGTTTGGATAAAGCCTGGCATAAAATTCCTTTTAAGCAGTACTGTGATAAAAATCACGTCACAACTCCTGCCTGGAAAATAGTCAGGAATAAAAAAGACATCTCAAAATTCGGGTTTCCTTGTGTTTTAAAAGCTTCGAATGGCGGTTCATCGCGGGAAGTAGCCATTTTAAAATCCAAAGCTGAATTGGAAAAATTTACTACACAGAAGATCCTAAAATCCGGAGTTCCGCTTTTCGTCGAAAAATATATTAAAGGAATAGAAATAACTGTAGGTATTTTAAACGGAAAAGTTCTGCCATTTTTAGAGATTATTCCGCCTAACAATGACTGGTTCAATTATAAGAATAAATACGATGGCTCTTCTCAGGAAATTCCCTTTGCCCCTTCTGTTTCTAAAATAATCCAACAACAGGTGGCAAAAATCTTTCTTAAAATCCAAAAACATTTCAATTTAGGAAGCTACTTTCGAGCCGATTTTATTGTATCCGATGGAAACGCTTATGTTTTAGATATTAACACGATCCCCGGCTTAACTCCCGGCAGTCTATTTCCCAAACAAGCTCTTGCAGCCGGATTTACTTTTAGGCAAATGCTTGAAGAGCTAATTAACTGCGCTGAATAAAATCGAACTTGACAATAATACTCACTAAGAAGCTATAATATAAATTACTGCCATGGATCCAAAGAACATTAATGATTTAGACCCAAAAATCAGAGAAACCTATAACCGAATTATGGGAAATACCCCTGCGGGGACAACGCCGCCGCCAGCCCAGACTCCTCCGCCTCCGCCACAAACACCGCTGCCTGAGGCTAATTCGCAGCCACGACCACAAAGCATCCTGGAACCTCCTACAACAATTAGTCCTTTTGCCAGACCAAACGTAGAAACGGGACTAAAATTCGCGCCGTCATCGCCTTCGCAGCCACAGACGCAGACGCAAACACCCCCGCCATTACCGCCTCTTCCTAATAGAGATAAGGAACAAACTGTGTCCTCGCCGTCAATGGTACCGGTCTCGAAACCCGGACCAAATACTTATCAAGGTCTCAAGAAAGGCAGAAAATTTCCAACAATGTTAGTGGTAATTCCCTTAGTAATCATGTTTTTCGTGGTTTATGCAGTAGTGTGTGCCAAAATCTTCGGCTTCTTCTAGGCTTTGGGTCTTTTTATGGCTTCCTCAACTGATATTAATTCTGTTTTATCACTACTTCTTTCTTTCCACTCAACCTTGCCTGCTGTTTTTTCGGAAATGACCAATCTCACCGGAATTCCGATTAAATCGGCATCCGCAAATTTCTGTCCGGCGGAAACATCCCTGTCGTCATACAAAACTTCAATGCCTTCGTCTTGAAGTTTTTTATAGAGATCATCCGCTTTTGCGCCCTGCAAACCAATTAGATGCATCCGATACGGGGCAACTACTTTTGGCCAAATAATTCCTTTATCGTCATGGAAAAGCTCAACTAAAGTCCCGATAAGTCTGGTTATACCGATTCCGTAACTTGCAAAATGAACCGTAACTTTTTTACCGCTACTGTCCATAACATAAACTCCCATTTTCTCCGAATAAACTGTTCCGAATTTAAAAATGTTTCCTACTTCTATTGCTTTCGATTCCTTAATCTTACAATCGTTGCATTTTGGACATTTATCGCCTGTCTTAACGGTTGTTATTTCTTTATTTTCGGCAAAATTACAATCACAGGAGCTACCGCAATCACAATAATATATTGTATCCTCCCCCTGATCACAAAGGACCTGGAACTCGTGGGTGTGCGAATCGGTAAAAACCCCGCCTGCCGCCTCAACAATTTTAACTTCAAAACCCAATCTTTTGAAAACTCGAAGATAAGCATCTGCCACTTCCCAATAGTATTTATCCAAATCTTCGGCCGTTAAATGGACACTGTATAAATCTTTCATTAGGAATTCCCGGCCTCTTAAAATACCTGACTTGGCTCTTGGTTCATCTCTAAATTTGGTGGAAAAATGGTAAACCTTAACCGGCAAATCCTTATAGGTTGAAATCTTTTTTCTGATAATATCTAAAACAATTTCTTCGTGGGTAAAAGACAACGCATATTCCTTGTTTTCTTTTTTAAATTGGTACATTACTTCTTTGGCCGTTTCCCAGCGTCCGGTTTCGTTCCAGATTTCTTTGGGGTGAAGTAACGGCATCAACATTTCATTGGCCCCGGTTTTATCCATTTCTTCTCTGACTATTTGCTCTATTTTTTCTTTAACCCGAAATCCCAAAGGCAAAAGCGTAAAAGACCCGGCCATTAATTTATCGATAAATCCGGCTTTAATTAGAAGTTTGGCATTAGTAGAAACTTCTTCTTTCGGAAAATCTCTGACAGTTTTTCCGAATAGTTTCGAGTATCTCATTTCTTTGAGTATAACATTTTGTAATTTTTTTTTCATTCTGGAATTTGTCGTATATTTACTTTAGAATAAAGCACATGAGCTCATCTTTTGTGACATTTTTAGGTATTATTAGTACCTCTCTATTTTTCTCTGTAGTACCTATCCTAACTAAGCTGTTGTATCAATCTTTTGAACCAATTCCGCTTGGGTTTTTAAGATTTCTAATTGCCACCATCTTTATTCTTCCCTTTTTCTTTATCCAAAAAAGAGAATCGTTATTTAAAGCGATAAAGACAATTTGGCCATACACTGTTCTCGGCTCCTTTAATATTCTTTTCTTTTACTTGGGCATCGCTAGAACTACTGCCGACTCTTCAGCGATAATCTACAGCGGCGTTCCTCTTATCACTGCTGTTCTCTCGTATTTCTTAATCAGAGAGCGTTTGAGCAAAAGAAAACAGGTTGGAATTTTAATTGGCTTTTTAGGTACAATTTTTGTGGTAATCCTGCCTTTATTTCAAAAAGGTATAAAAACCGGAGACTTAACGGGAAATCTTCTTGTATTTATTGCGACTTGCTTATGGGCCGGCAACGGAATTGCCTCAAAAAAAATAATCCAAAGAGGTTATTCTCCAATATCGGTTGCTACTGTTTCATTTATAGTATCGGCAGTTATCTTCCTAACACTTTCTCCCTTTATGTCAAAAAATAATTTTGTAAATCCTCTGTTTTCTATACATAATTTATTCCTATTACTATTTCTGGGAGGAATCGTCACTGTCGGAAGTAACGTCTTGATGCAATGGACTGTAAAACGCACATCGGCAACCATTATGTTTTTGTACCAATACATTCAGCCAGTTTTTACGCTTAGTATTTCTGCCGTGGTCTTGAATGAAAAAATTACTGCAGGATTTTTAGCGGGTGCTTTAATGATATTTGTAGGCGTTTTTATTGCAACCTATAAAAGATAACTATTGGACAGGAGGAGGTGCTGTCCGTATATATGCTTTTGGTTCGCGTCTATAGAATAGAACTGTTTCTGGGATACGCGGCAAGACAACTTCGTTTCCGCTTCTTTTGATCACGTCGACAGCTCCATTGAAGCTCCTGGCTGTTAGAACGTCAAATCTTCTTTGAAGAAAGGCTAATCTTTCAGGATCTAACCTCTCCGGAGCAATAATCGATGCCAAAAAACTTTCGGCAAAGTCTTCATCGCGATTAAATCTGGCATATTCCGTAATGCATCTTGCCGGTTCAGCAGCAATATCGTATTGCACATGACCATTTGGATGACGAATTGGCGCGTCCAGATGCAAGCTCCAACCGAACTGTTTACCCCATCCCTCTTTAAATTTCTCATCTGCTAATGAGTGCGCCCCTTCATGAATTAAAGTTCCCGGAAAATTACCAACTTCTGCAATTCTATGCGGAATATCTCTTCTGGCATTCGGCTGAATTTTTATAATTGGCGCATTTGGATCATTTTCTCCGTTCAGATCCTCTCCGCTATGAACATTGACTGCCTGCAGGTCGTCAATAAGAAATGTTCTATGCTTTAAACTTCCCGATACATTTGCAAAAATTCCTACTGCTTTCTGGAAAGCGGCTAGTTCACTTGGCGTAAGCGGGGTGTGAAAATTAAACACTTCTATTTCCAGCTCTCCTGCCTTAAAAACAAATTGCTCTCCTGGCAATCCTTTCTCTCTCCAATAATCCATTAGCCACCAATGAGTTTTTCCCAGTTTGTCTTCGATTTTTGTATGCAAGCCTTGTAACGTGTTATCTTCAGGCCTGATAATTGGGATTTCTAATGCACCCGAAACCCCTTCTGAAACTTCAACAAATTTCAGATCTTTAAATGACTGGTATAAATTTGGATCACCTATAGTAGTTTCAATCGACATATAGGAAGGAATTATAGCAGAAAATCACGTCCTATACTATTTCTGAACCTTCGGGGACGTCATCACTGGGTTCAAGAAGCACCGGCTTATCTTCAGAGTCAACTGCCACCAACATTCCCTGGGATTCTTCCCCGCGCATGGTTCTTGGCTCCAGATTAACAATAAAAGGAAGTTTTTTGCCTTCCAACTCTTCCGGACTATACCACTCGGCTATTCCGGATAAAATTTGGCGTTGAAAATCGCCGAAATCCACCTGTAGTCTTAAAAGTTTGTCGGCGTTTTCCATTTTTTCCGCTTTTGTAACTTTTCCAATTCTTATTTCTATTTTTTTGAATTCGGTGATATTTATTTGATCCATATGGCCTTACCTTGGAATCAATGGCTGACCCGTAAGAATTCTGATGATATCATGAAGAGTAATTAAAAGGATTAATCCTAACAAAAATGCCATACCGATCGCGTGTGCGTAACCTTCAATTTTTTGATTTACTTTTCTTCTAAAGATTCCCTCGAGCAAAATGAAAAACAATCTTCCTCCGTCAAGCGCCGGAACAGGCAAAATATTTACAATTGCCAAATTTAGTGACAATAACGAAATGAAAGATAAAACTGCCGATGGTCCAATCTGCACAAACTGCCCTGTTAGTTGGGCAATTCCGATTGGTCCGGCAACGTCAGACGGCAATGATCCGCGGAAGAATATCTGATAAAACAACATTCCCAGTCCTGAGATAATTAACCCTGTTTGCTTAAGCGCTTCCCAAGTTCCGGTAAACGGTGCTTTGTACCAGGGGTATTTTTGCGTAATGATATTTTGCGAAATCTCTACTCCCATCGGGCCTTCGTTGGCCGGATATCTCTTCCGCGGCACAATTGTTAGATTTTCTATTTTTGAGTTATCCTTAACTTGTACTGCTACTTTTTGCCCCAAGTGCTTTCGAGTGTAAAGTATAACCTGTTGTGCGCTGGTAATCTTCTGGCCGTTAATCGAGAGCAGTAAATCTCCTTTTTTCAATCCTGATGTTGCCGCAGGGGAATCTTTAGAGATATTGTCAACTACGACTTTGTCCCCCGGTGTCGCAACCCCAACTACGGAAAATAACACGGAGATTATTACGACCGCTAACATAAAATTCATGAACACTCCGGCAAAAACTACCAAGGCTCTTTGCCAGACCGGGCGAGCAAAAAATGCCCGATTTCTATCCTTTACTTTCGCTTTGGATAATTGAGGTTTAAATTTCGGCCTTCCCGCACCGGCTTCATCTTCTCCATATAATTTAACAAAACCCCCAATTGGAAGCCAGTTGATTGAGTAAATAGTCTCGCCTTTTTTTATACCAAACACGCGAGGCGGAAGCCCGAACCCAAATTCCTCAACTTTTATGCCGAAAAGCTTCGCGACCACAAAATGCCCGGCTTCATGGATTAAAACCAAAAACGAAAGGATTAGTAAGAAAACAATTACCGTTACAAACATAGACAAAAGTATAACAGAATATTTCTTGTGATTAAAGCTTAATAATAAAGCGCGGCGATTCTAACGGGTGGAAGGGTTTCCGACAGCGCGTAGCTTACTGAAGCTTACTTCATTTTGAACGGAGCACTGGCGGGAATAAAACCCGGGACAGAACCCCGAAACAAGATTTAAACCTGCATTAATTCTTCTTCTTTTTTCTTACCTAGTGTATCAATCTGAGCGATTGTTTCATCGGTTGATTTTTGGATTACTTTCTCAACCCTTTCCGTTTCGTCTTCGGAAACCGTTTCATCCTTCTTTAATTCCGTCATCGCTTCATGTCTTACTTGCCTAACCTGGATTCTTCCGCCCTCCAGCTTTTGATTAACTAAAGTGACTAACTGCTGTCTTCTTTCTTCCGACAAAAGCGGAATCGAAATCCTGATGTTAACGCCGTCGATTACCGGCGTTAAACCGATATTCGCTTCCATAATGCCTTTATTGATTTCACCGATTATTGATTGGTCAAAAGGGGTAATCAGAATCGTCTGCGGATCCGAGGTAGAAATTGTCGCTAGCTCTAAAACCCGCATTCTTGCCGATCCGCCGTAAGCGTTAATAATAATATTCTCAACTAAAGAAGGTGTTGCCCTGCCGGTTCGAACCGTGGAAAGATCCATCCTGATGACTTCGAGGATCTTCTGCATTTTCTGGTTTATTGAATCTAAATCCATAATGCTTAATTAGATCTCGTATCTTGTAAATCTTTTTATAACTATGTTCTCTCCCAATTTCCCGATTACTGCTTTTACTAAATCCTGAATTGTTTTGGAGTTATCTCTAATATATTCCTGTTTAAGTAAATCGTCAACGTCTTTTGGCTCCATGGCCGCAATCTGCATAGCCACTTCATGGGCTAAATTTTTAAATTCTTCTGTTCTGGCCACAAAATCAGTCTCACATAAAATTTCCAAAAGCACTCCGACCTTACCATTTTGATGGATATAGCTCTCAATCAAACCCTGCGATGTGCTCCTTTGCGCTTTTTTCTCTGCTTTTTCTATTCCATGTTTTTCAAGCCAAATAAGCGCTTTATCAAAATCACCTTTTGATTCTTCGAGCGCTTTTGTGCAATCGGCAATTGAAGCCTGAGAGCTTTCCCTTAATTTTTTAATCAGTGTAACGTCTGCCATATTATTTTTTCTTTACTTTTGCTTTAGTTTCTGTCTTTAAAACTTTTACCTTTGGTTTTGCGGCTGTCTTTTTTGGCTTTGTCTCCTTTAGTGTTTCCCCTTCTACCGCAGACTCCTTTTTAGCCATCTGGCCCTCGACCCAGGCGTCAAGAATATGCGAAGAGATTAATTTAATTGAGCCGACAGCGTCATCGTTAGCCGGAATCGGGTAGTCAACAAGACTTGGATCGGCATTGGTATCGACAATTGCTACTGTTGCCACTCCCATACCGGTTGCTTCTTTAAGGGCCAAATACTCAAGATGCGAATCAACAACAAACATTAGGTCCGGTTTTTGTATCATTTTAGCAATGCCTCCGTATAGAACTTCCAGTCTTTGGATTTCTTTATCCATTAAGCCGATTTCCTTTTTTGTGTAGACTGATCTTTTTTCCGGACTATTAACCAATTCTTTTAGGTCGCTTAGTTTCTTAAAGTTTTTTGAAACTTCGGAGAAATTGGTTAAAACGCCACCAATCCATTTATTGGTAATGTAGAATATGCTATCGGATGAACCCGCTTTATCTTTTTCGAGTACTTCCTTTATTCGGTTTAGTTCTTCATTTACAATCGGCTGCGCTTGCCTTTTGGTAGCAACTACCAGAATTGTTCCGCCTTTTTGGGCAACTTGTTTTACGAATTCCGACGCTTCATCCAAACCTGCTTTAGTTTTTACCAAATCAATAATTTGGATGTTATCCCGCGCTTCAAAAACAAAATCCCTGGCTTTAGGGTTGGATCTTGTAACTTGATGGCCAAAATGACAACCGGCCTCAAGAAGTTCTTCTAATGTTACTTGCTTCATATTTTCTTATTCCTTAAACCGCCATTCGGACGAGGTTTTTACACTCAGGAATAATGTCCAAATGTGTGTGATTGCACTATTATATATAACATCTGGCAAAGTTGCAATAGTTTTGTCCCCTGTTGACAAAATAATCAAAATAAGAAACAATTAGCGATACCAACTCTCACTTATAAATGAAAAATCTTTTGCCGACAAAAACTTTTTTATTAATCGTCATCCTCATTTTAGTTACCGCATTGCTATTGTTCTTGGCTCTAAAAATTCAAAACAACCAACTACCAAACAAAATTTCGACCACCATTTCCCAAATGCTTCCCCAAACCGACCTTGCCTTTACCGAACCCGTTGCTACAAGAACCGCCAATTTTAAAACCGAATTCGAATCCATGGTAAATATTGAAACCGGGCAGAATAAAGTAACTACAGTCCAATTGGAACTTTCCTATGATCCAAAACAGTTGGCAATCGTTGACATCGCATCGGGAAGCTTTTTTCCAAAACCAACAGTCCTGCTTAAGAAAATCGATCCCATCGGAGGGACAGTTTCTTACGCAGTAAGCTCACAAGACCAAAAAGGAATCAGCGGAAAAGGGACGATTGCGATTTTGACTTTTACCGAAATTGCCGGACAAAGCGGAAAAACACAACTAGATTTTTTACCAAAGACCCAAATAACGGCGGAAAATATTATAAAATCCGCACTTGAATCAACTACCGGAATAGTTTTCAATTTAGGGTCAACACCTTTTCCAAAACAACTCCCCTCTTCTTCCGTCTCGGCAAAATAGACTTTCGGAATGCTTGAAGTTATTCCTCAAAAAACACCTTGCATTCATGTAATTTTTCTTCTACGATATCCCTATGGGGAATAAATTAAAATCTCTGGCGCTTTTGAAAGTTGGGTTTTTTGAAGTTTTCTTTGTTCTTTTGGTTTTAGTGCTTTTCTTTGGAGTTTTGAACTTTTTTAACATCCTTTCCCTTTCCAAAATTTACCCAAACCAACTCGGCTGGCTTCCCCACCAACAACCAACAGCACAAAATCAGACATCCGGAACAGTAACCAATAAACAATTTTCAACTACGGCAGGTTTTACCAAACTACAAAATCAGGCTTCGGATAGTCAAATGAAAAAATACCAAGCTTTTGCCGCCAGATTCAGCAACCCTGCTCCTCAAAAAAATTCAAACAATTATATCTCGAACGCCGTATTCTCCGGCTATAACAATCAAACAATTCAAGTGGTAATAAAAGATGGCATTTTAAACTTAAACTTTAACCAAACTACGCTTTTCCAGAAATTTCCTACCCTGACAACATCAAAAAACAGCTCAACGAGTACCGAAATGTTGTCTAAGTCTATTGGATACTCTTCTTCCCAAGATTTTTTCAAAAATGTTTCCTTTGGCAGCGTTCTGCTGGTCTTTTTTTCAAAATCAGATCTTAAAACAACTCAAGTAAATTACATCGAATCTATTAAGCCTCTACTTTAGCTTGACTTCTTCGTCTGATAATTAAAGCCTGGAGGAGAATAGGAAAAACACATGACTTTATGTTTATAATTTTTGTTCCGTGAGTCTTCGCGTCTCTTTACGAAAGTACTCTTTTACTTCTTCCCAACTTACCGAAATCAACATTTTAGGCATTTGACATTCTTGTTCGGCATCCTCAAAATAGTCGAGTGCGCAAAGAATTGCATACAAATGATCTTCCAAAAACCTTAAACCTCAGTTCATAAAAGGCGTCTACCAAACAGCTTCAAATGACCAATTAACCGTAATGACGGGTTTCGATACTAAAATTTTTAAGACTACATCCTCAACACTACCTTTCGAAGCAAAAGGGAATTTAGTTAGCTTATCCTCCCTATCTCCATCTGCCACCTTTATACAAAAATTTACAGATATAAATGAATTCATAAAATTACTAAACCCTGGGGGGAACTATTTTAAGAATTGTTTATATTCAGAATAATTCTGGTCTTCTAGCATTGGAGGTTGACTGTGTATTAGAAGAACAGGGTAGGTTAAAATGAGGCTTGACAAACTAAAAATTAATGGTACTATAGGTTGACATGAAAACTTCAATTGAAACATTAGGCAGGAGAGTTGGTCTAGGCCTTGCGGTCGGAACTTTAATTTTTAGTGCAGCCGCATGTAATGAAGAACTAAAACCTAGCCAGGCTGAACAGTCACCATCTGCTCTTCCTACACCTTCGGAAACTCAAATTGGAAATTCTTATCATCTAGTTCCTGTTCCTTGTGAAACACAAATGCCATGGAAAGGAATAAAATCCAATACGATTAAACCAATAGGAATTACTCCTGATATTAGACTGGATTCAATGAGGATACCTAAAGTTGAACCAACTTCCGGCACCGGTCCTGAATGCTGGCAAGTAGTCCCAGATACAACAGCTAATCCAGATCAAAACTCCCAATAAAAAACTCCCCCCTTGCTTGACAAAGCTTTTGTAATATTGTTAGTATTAATTTAATGGGAGTAGAACCAACAACAGAACAGGAAGTAGCCGACACCCAAACCACCCCGCAAACCTCAGAGCTAGTTCCCGTAATCCCAAATAGACATCCACTTAAAAGAGTCGGTGCATTAGTAGCCGGAGTACTTGGCGTAGCTATGGCCTTAGGAGGAGCAAAAACTGTAGCTGGCACTGAGCTTAGAACCGGAGATACGCATCCACAACCTCAAACAACAGAACGACCCAGCGCAACCCCAAGCACTTCTCAAGGAGAACACCTTGTGCCTACTCCACCCAAAAATTGTGATGTACCTTGGCAACCAAACGCGCAAACTTCAGCACATAAACCAATAGGAATTACTCCTGATATTAGACTGGATTCAATGAGGATACCTAAAGTTGAACCAACTTCCGGCACCGGTCCTGAATGCTGGCAAGTAGTCCCCGACAACCCTCAGGTCGGAACGCAAAACGCTCAACCAGAAAATCCACCAGTAAATACAGATGTTAATGCCCAAGAAGCTTAAAAATTCCCCTCTTTTTAGATATCAGTTATTGACAATTAAACTTAAATTAACTAACCTAAAAATAGGAATGAAAAAAATATTTTTCTTGCTTTTTTTTATTGGAATTGCTTTATTCCCAGCTTATCCAAACGGACAAAATAAAATTGCGCAGACAGACAAAGCGTACGCCAGTGAGGTAGGTCCGACCATACCGCCTCCAAATTGCACTGAGTATTTTACAACCTGCACAAACGGAGAAATTGATGTCTGTAATACATGTGGTAATGTCTGTGCCTATTACTCAGAATGCGCTGCTCCCCCCCCTGCCCCAACCTCCGCCCCACAACCACCTTTACCGACGAAGTGTAATCCGAGTTCGTGCGATTATTACTGTGGCGATACCCATTGTGACTTGTTCAATCCGAGCTGCAACGCAAACGGTACATGTGGCAGCGGTGGAAGCAAAATTGGCTACAGCGCCTCTTGTAATGGATTATATGCCAGCGTATCCTGTCCTCTTCATGCTGCGACAGGCCTTGAAGCCTGGCAAGATTGCAGGGACACAAGCAACCCCGTTGAAAGATTTTCTTGGTTAGATGGAACGGATGTTTATAAAGCTGAAACGCCAACGCTTTATTATTGCGACAAAAATTACGCCGCAATCCACGGGGTAAGTTGCCTTTCAACCGGCAAAGCAACTAATGACGGTTCTCGCGCCGGCTGGTATCTTGCGTCTTCCGACCATTCGTCGCCTGCAAGTATTCCTATAATTTCTACTACGTTTGGTTCCACATCTACCTCGCTAACCGCAGGAGATACCTACTCGTGGTATGTACGCGAGAGCATGACAGATGGCAATGACATAACACATACTAACAATACCTTCGGTGACGATTTTACCGCTAAACTCTGCCCTGTAAATGGAGTGTGTAAGACAGGTCACTACAATTGTACTTCAGGTGGTGGTCCGGATCCGACATCTGAGAGCGGTAACTCCACAACTGGCTGGACATGGATATGTAAGGGTTCAAACGGAGGCAGTAACAGTCCAACGTGTTATGAAGGATCAACCTGCACCCAGGTAAACGGCGCCTGCAGCACAGCTTACTATGGCTGTACTACAGGTACTTCAGCAAATAACAGTAACACAGATCCAACTAAATGGACCTGGAATTGTAATGGTAATTCATGCGGCGGCACTACTGCCTCATGCACTGAAGATAAACCGCGCTGCGGTACCACTCACTATAACTGCGCAATGGGTGGCTCATCAAATAACAGTGACACAGATCCAACTAAATGGACATGGACCTGTACACATCTGGGCAATTCTGTTAACTGTACTGAAGATAGGGGGTGCACGGTGGTAAATGGCGTCTGCAGAACAGATCACTACGCTTGTACTTCGGGTTACTTACCTTGGTCGGGATCCGATTACGCAGATCGATGGGAATGGTGGTGCTATGGTTCATGCGGAGGAGGTAACGCACTATGTGATGAAACGAAACCGCCCTGTCCGGTGGTAAATGGCGTCTGCGGAACAGGTCACTACAATTGTATTTCGGGTAGCTTACCTTGGTCGGGATCCGAGTACACGGATCAATGGCAATGGTGGTGTTATGGTTCATCTGGTTCTGATTCATGCACAGGGGGAGGAGGGAGTAACAGCCCACTGTGTGTTGAGATGAAGCCACAGGAACCACAATGCGGCACAACTCACTACAATTGTACTTCGGGTTACTTACCTTGGCCGGGATCCGATTACACAGATCGATGGGAATGGTGGTGTTATGGTTCATACGGAGGAGGTAACGCACTATGTAGGGAAACGAAGCCTTTATGTGATACCGGAGGAAGCTGCGACACCTGCAACGTTACTACCTGCGGAACTGGCACACAGTCCTGCACTCACGATACTTATTCCGGCGGCGGAGAATGCGTCCCTCAACCATACACCCAACCCTGCACGAAAAACTGCCCTTCAGACTATTCTTATTCTTGTGTCTCAAATGTTTGCGTTTGCAATGTGCCGCCTGTTCCGTCTCCTGTTTCGCCAAGTGGGAGTATTCCTTCAGGAGCTTATACTATTAGTTGGGCAAACACGGCGGGGGCAGATGGTTCTTATGCACTAAGAATTGATGACCAGACCGAAAACGGTTGGACTGGAACTTGTTCCAATGTTAATCAAAATGATGTTTGCAATGACGCTGTTACAACAAATTATTATTCCCCCTATGTCTTTCAAGCTGGCCGTACTTATCATATCTGGGTTCACGCAATCTCCGGTTGCTCCACCCACCCATGGAGCAATCCTGCCGAAGCATATGTTTCTGTTCCCTACAAAATTACCGTCAATGCCTTTGTTGACAACAACCATAATGGACTTTGGGACAGCGGAGAACCGGGCTACAATGGCAATATCCATGCCACAGGCGTTTTAAATCCTGCCGACCAACAAACCGGGGCTGACGGGATATTAACCATTGCCAACATTCCGCCGGGCGTAGAAACCATAAAATTAACCGATACACTTGCTGCGGGGTGGTTCGTCATGCCATCAAACACTCAATCAACAGGGGGAATAGGTAATGCCACTATTAACTTTGCCGTTCAACCACCAAGCCCGACTTGTTCATCGGTAACAGCCGGTCCGCCTTCAACCATTTATCAAGGGCAGACTGCCGGCGTTGTTGCCATCTGTTCAAGCACATCCGGCCAACAAGTATCTTATTACTGGAGTTTACCGCCCGGACAAGGAAAATCTGTTGACGATAGAGGAACAAACATCACCACTTATCATGCCCCCGACAATGTCCAACCCAATGGAACGATCGCCGACCCGACTGTTACGGTTTGTAATCCTGGGGTTACTCCTCCGAGCGCTTTATGCAAATCTTATTCTACCAGCGTAACCGTACTACCCTATTTCACTCTTTCCGGAAATGTTTTTATCGATCAAGATAAAAGTGGAACTAAAAATAACGGGGAATCAAACTATCCAGAATCAATCACTGTTTCTACTAATGCCGGGACTGTTGCCTATTCAGATGGAGCATTCACGATTTCCAATTTGCCGGCCTGAGAATATTTTGTAACCGTCCAGAAAGTTCCGGGATACAGTTTTACCACTCCACAAATTTTATCGGTAAAAGTCGGACCAAACGACGGCAACGGGCCAAGCGGTTCAGGGATAACACTTACTAAATGCAACAAAGAAGCAACCAGCGCCAGTTGTGACGCTAATGGAGACATCACCGATTTAAACTTTGGTATCAGCAACTCATACCCTTGGATTCAGACAGGTCCGGCCGGAGGCTTACCCGCCGGGGTCGGATCATCAGGCGACAGCTCTTTTGCCAATGGCGTTTTCGATCAGATTCCTCCAAATGCAATATCATGTGCGCCTTACTTTTCCCTGAATGGACCCCAAGGAACTCCTGGAGTAATTAATTCTAGCAATGTTGACCCAAGCTTTTGCCAAGATGGAAGTACTGGATGCCTAAATCATTCTTCAACTGCACAATGGGTAACGGGAGGAGCAACCTATCCTGCTCCTTACACACCAAGCAATATTGGAATAATTGAAACTTCCTATTCTTATGTTACTTCACTTGCGCAGGCAGCGGGGATAGACCTGACCGCCAACTCAAGTGATCTAACGCAATATTGCAGCGGAGGAATTAGCAACTGCACGCTTTCCGCAAGTATCCCACACGGCGTCTATATTGCTAAAGGAGATTTAACTATTGTTGGCTCCGGATATACTTTCCCTGCAGGTCAAAATTTTATCATTCTGATTAACGGCAATCTGACAATCAAAGAAAAAATCCTTGTTCCAAACGGCTCGACGGTATTATTTACTTCCAGCAAGGATATCTCGGTTGATTCAAGTATTGGAGAACCTTCGATGACGTCGACGGCCTCTGACCTGGAAGGTTTTTACAGCGCCGACAAAAACTTTATTATCCAAGGAGGAAATGGTCAAAACTGTCCAACGCCTGATAATAGGTTAAATATTGCCGGTTCGGTAATCGTTAACGCGGGACTTAGCGGAGGTTCGTTCCAAAACCGAAGAGACCTTTGCGCTAACAATCTCCAATGCCCTTCATTTTACGTTGGCGGCAGACCGGACTTAATTATTAATTCTCCCCAGTTCCTTTGGAATACGAAAAAAGTCTGGCAGGAAGTCGCCCCTTAACCTTATCAAGAATTCGTTTGGCTTTTCCCCGCCTATTTTGTCTTTGTTTAACTTTCTCGTTATATGGAACTGTTACGTGTTGTAGCATAAATATAATTGATTCTGCCTGTTCTCTAGGGAGAGACTGTCTGGTAAATGATCTACCTGCAGAAGCTCTCCGCATGTTCATTTTTCCGTCCTTTATGGTTAATACGTCCTGATAGGTAAATCTTTCAAGATCTATTTTGGGTTTTTCTTCGGGACTTGCGGGATAACGGTATTCTTGAATTTTTACGGCGTACCCTTTACCACCTTCTAATCTTCCTATTGTTAACCCGTTAGCATGAATTTCCGAAATGGGCACACCGTTATATTTTTCATCGAAAAAATCAAAACAGCCTTCTACTTCTCTTCTTAAAGTTTTTCTTAAGCCTCTTTGCTCCGGGAAAAAACTTCTTGCCTTATCAATAAATGACGAAAATTCCGGCTGCATAATGCAAAATTATAGCACTTCTAATTTTCTGTGAGGTCAAGAAGTCCAATCTCGTGGACAAAACCGCTGCTGCTTTCTATAGTACCAACCACCACTTCTTCATCTAATCTTCCTAATGCATCGGCAAAAAGAACGTCCAATTGTCTCTCTTCCGCTTCTAGCACAGCTTGATTTGCCCTGCCGAAGGCATTGTCCCTGACCAATTCTTTTTCCAACCCTACTCTTTCTCTTCTTTCTCTAGCCCGCCTTACTTTAAGGGGCTCTTCCAATCTAATTTCACCGGCAATAGTACGCCCCATTTTCCGCTGATTCATTGAATGATGCAGTAACGGAGAACAAGCTTCAGTAATCTCTTGTTTTTCTCTATCTATTCTTGAAGACATATTAATAAATCGGATAATTTCTACAAAGAGCAGCTACTTGTTTTCCGATTGCCAAGAGTTTCTTGTTGGCGGTAATTTCTTTTTTGATTTTTTGCCAATATTGCCTTCTTCGTTCTTTATCTTCGGGTAATTGATATTTTCCCACTTCTTCGACCGCCTGGCTAATAAACCGAGCTACTTTTATCATTTCTTTTTCTTTCATGCCGCGAGTGGTGATTGCCGGAGTACCCAAACGGATTCCCGACGGATAAAAGGGCGGCAAAGAGTCGTTTGGTACCGCATTTTTATTGACAACTATTCCGGCTGTTTCCAAAGCTAAAGCCGCTATAGCGCCGTTAACTTTTTTATTTCTTAAATCAACTAGCAATAAATGGTTGTCGCTTCCTCCGCTCACCAAATCAAAACTGTATCTAGCCAGTTCTTCGGATAGCTTTTGTGAATTTTTAACAATCTGCGCTCCGTATTTTTTAAAGGCTGGGGTTGCCGCTTCTTTTAAGGCAACGGCAATGGCCGCTGTTTGGTTATCATGCGGTCCACCTTGAAGTCCGGGGATAATCGCCGTATCGATTTTTTTAGGCAGATCCGGATCTTTTTTAATGCCTTTCTCTGTCACCATGATTAAGGCTCCTCTTGGCCCACGCAAAGTTTTGTGAGTGGTGGTTGTGACAACGTGTGCGTACGGCACAGGCGACGGATGAACCCCGGCCGCAATCAACCCGGCAATGTGCGAAATGTCGGCCAGAAGATAAGCACCGACTTTATCGGCAATTTCACCGAATCTTTTAAAATCGATCGTCCTTGGGTAGGCCGTAAATCCGCAGACAATAATATCCGGCTTTTCTTTAATGGCTTGTTTTTCAATTGCGGCAAAATCCAGCTTGCCGTCTTTTCCTAAAGTATAAAGGCAGGATTTGAAAAACTGTCCGCTGGCCGACTGCGGCTGTCCATGCGTTAAATGTCCGCCAAAAGCCAGAGCTAATCCCATAATTTTGCCTTTCAAAGGCTTTAGAAGTGCAAAATAAACCGCCAAATTCATGACCGATCCGGATAATGCCTGAACGTTAACGTAAGGAACGCCGAATAGTTTTTGCGCCCGCTCTTCCGCCAGTATTTCCACTTCGTCAATAACGGCATTTCCCTGGTAATAGCGTTTCTTTGGATATCCTTCGGAATATTTGTTATTCAAAACCGTACCAAGCGCTTCGAGAACTTCTTTTGAGGCGTAATTTTCCGAGGGAATCATTTCTAAGACTTCTTTTTGGCGTTTTTCTTCTTTTTGGATTAAATTAAAAACTTGCGGATCGGTTTTTTTCAACATGCGCTTATTTTAATATCAAACCTATAATCTTTGCAAGGACTATTTTGCGGTTATTTTGTTAATTCCAGAAAAGTGTATGCCAGTCCTTCAGATACGCCTTTTTGCTCAGATAGCTTATGCTTAAACTGCGAATAATCGGGGAAAAAAGTATCTGCGTCAAAATCTCCTTCAACAATCGTTAAATATAGCTTATCTACCAAATCTTTTTTGAGCGCTTCTGCAAAAACATGCTTTCCGCCGTTTATATACACTTCCTCTTCATCTTTCGCACTAGAAAGGGCTTCTTCTAAAGAACATACTGCTTTTGCATTCTCCCTGGTAGGTTTATAAGAAGTATCTCTGGTTAAAACTAAGTATAATTTTCCTGGCATGAGCCTTCCCGATCTGTCATAATACCAAACCATTGAATCATAAGTTTTCCTGCCTAAAATAACTACGTGATCTTTAGTAAGAATTTTTAAACGAATTAAATCGTCTTTTAAATGCCAGGGAATTTTATTGTTTTTACCGATTCCCCGCTTTTTGTCCATTGCGGCAATGATTGAAAGCTTCATTTTTTACCTTTCTTTGCAAAGTAGCCTCCTGAAACTGTCAAGTCGGCTTTAATTGGAGGATAAGGATTGTAGTCTTTTAAAACCACCATTTCCGGTTTAAAATCACTTAGTTTTTCCAACTTGCCTTTTATCGTAATCTTTGGAAAAGGCCTTGGTTTTCTTTTTACTTGTTCTCTAACTTGAGCAAAATGATTTTCATAGATATGGATATCTCCATAGACGTGAATAAATCTGCCCGGATTAAGTTTTAGAAGTTTAGCAAGAATTACGGTCAGCAAGGCATAAGAAGCGATGTTAAATGGCACTCCCAGGAAATAATCGCAGCTTCTTTGGTACAAGAGCAAATCTAATTTCCCGTGTCGATTACTCACCTGATACATGTTGTGACAAATCGGAAATCTTGAGGCGTCCTTTTTACCAGCCATTGCATACAAATATTCTGGGTTCCAAGATGTAACGATAGCGTTATGGGCATTTGGATCGGCTTTCAATTCATTAACCACCCACTGAAGTTGATCAATTGTTTTTCCTTTCTTTCTTGTTGGCCATTTTCTCCACATCTCACCATAAATTCTTGGCAATTCTCCCCACTTTTTAGCAAATTTAGGATTTTCTTTTATTTTTTGGATAAATTCTTCTTTAGCAAGTTTACTTTTAGGATTTTTCTCTTTGTAAATTTTATAAGGATAATCATCCCAGATGTGAACGTCGTGATCTACCAAATATTTAATGTTTGTCTGTCCCGAAAAAAACCAATAAAGTTCTTCTATAATTCCTCTGGTATAAACTTTTTTCGTGGTTAAAAGCGGAAAACCATAGTCTAAGTCGTAAGCATGTCTTACGCCAAAAACACTACGCGTTACCACTCCTGTATTTTGGTCTTTTTGGTCAATACCGTTTTTAAGAATCTCTTTACCAAGTTCCAGATATTGATATTCGGGATGTCTAATTTTTTTTCCTGTCATTTCAGAATCTAAATTACAACTATTTTAAACCAATTTCAAGGGCTGTTTTTATTCCGCTGTAAATTCTTTTTTTGTTTTTGATTAATGTGTCTAGTACTTTTAGTTATACGCTCAAATTCTACGTGTTCTTTACTTAATTACTTAATTTAACCGCAGGATTTTTGGCGATAGCCGCTTTGATGCCGATATAGAAGCGCTTATGCTTTAGTGAAGTATTAATTTCTTTTGGCATTTTAGACCTGTTTTTCTTTTTTGGTTGCTGCAACTCTTCCGCCTTGCCATTGCCCGCGATACCGGCTGCCGGTGCCTTTTATTTCATGGAAAATAACATGCGCAAACCTGGCGCCCATTTCGATTTCCACCGTTACCGGGCCTTCGTTTTTCAAACCGAAAGTTAATTCCCCTTGATATCCGGGCTGGATTGGACCGGTCCTTAAAAACAGACCCGAACGGAAAGTAGTGGTTCTGGGCAAAATTACCGCCGAAAGATTCACGGGTAAATTGATTTTCTCAATCGTCTTGAACAGGAAAAAAGCACCGGGGCTGACTTTAATACTTTTGTCCTTACCGAATTTCTTTACGAGTTTGACATCCGGAGTTTGTCTATGGGTTTCACCAAGAAATGCTTTACCTGAGATTTTATAAACTTCGCCTAAACGCAAGTCAAAACCAGCTCCTTCGGGATTGGTTAACTCTCTTTCGGAAAGTCCTTCAACCAACTTTTGTTTTTTAACTAATTGCAATAATTTTTTCGGTCCTAAAATCATTTTTCCTCCCTTATTTTTGATTCTCCCGGTCCTTTTTGACCAACATATTTAGCGGTTTTCTTTTTATAATATGGCACTTCTGCCGGAGAAGAAAGTTGTTCAAAAGCAATCGAACATATTCTCATCCCTGGATAAAGTGCTACGGGTAATTTCCCCATATTTGCCAGTTCCAAAGTAATATGCCCTCTCCACCCGGCGTCGATAGCCGCCGCAGTGGAATGGATCACAATCCCCAATCTTCCGATACTGGAACGTCCTTCTAAAGTTCCGACAAGATCATCCGGTACCGCAACATTTTCCATTGTTGTTGCCAAAACAAAATCGCCGGGCTGAACAATAAACGCTTCTTTTGGTTTCATTACAATTTCTCTGGTAAAAGAATCGGAAGTTTTTTCAAATGGGTCAATATAGGCATGTTTACTATGCTCAAAAACGCGAAAAACGTTGCCTAAACGCAAATCAATAGAACAGGAGCCAAGTTGGGTTTTAAAATCAGGGACAGGAGTTATTTTTATTTTTCCGCTTTTGATAGCTATTTTGAGGTCTTTGTCTGAAAGTACCATAAATTTCTTTCCAAGTTTAACACTTAAAAAGGTTTTTGAAAAGAGACTATTCTGACAAATAGCAAGCAATTTGATTTAAGCTCCCCAAATAAAGTAACATATAATTAGTTATGGACGGAAAAAGTCCGGATCTCGGATTACCGAATGAGAGTTCAACCAATCTTGCTCACGTTGAACCGGCACCCGATTCTATTCAAAAAACACCGGCATTTGATCCCAATGAAACATTTCACGAGGAACCACTGGAACCTAAGTTTGCGGCAGAACTTGAAGAAGCTATGCGCAAATTGAGAAATGAAGCTCATACGCAAGTACTGACTGGTCCCGAAACTGGAACAACCAGCCAAGATTCCGAAGAAGGATTGGGATATGTGTTATCAAAATTAACAAGCGCGCCACGTCCTCCCTCTGATAAAACTCTAGATATTAACGACCAAACACCGGCTAAAAAACCACGCACTGTTTTACAAAAGATCGGACATCTTATCTCAGAGACAAAAGATCAGGCACAATTAACGTCAATCATGATTGCTCAATTAGGAGGAATTCATCCGGCGCGGGTTGACGGCGGTTGGCACTGGGTGGCCGGAAAATACGCAAATATAGCTTACGATCCTCGACAGTGGGAACCGGCAGGAATCGACAACCATTTCTATCACAAAAAATTTAAACCTCTTAAAGACAAAGGTGTGAAAATAATTGGAAGAGCTGATTTACCGAACGGTGAAATTCCTCACCTTAGACCTCTGGGCTTAACAGGACTGCAGTATTTAGACCATAATCGTATTAAAGCAGCGCTAGACCTAGGTTTGGAGATTCGCGTGGAATTTGATCATTACGACACTTATAATTAGTGGGCAGCCGTGGAATCGAACCACGCACCTCTTCTTTATCAGAGAAGCGTTCTAACCGATGAACTAGCTGCCCGTTTTACGCCGCCTGCGACATGGCCTGTTTTTTCTTCTTTGAACTTCTTGCCAAATATTCTCCCGAACCGGCCGTCGCAAGACCCAAAACAAAAACTTCGAAATTCAGAATTAGTCCGATAGCCGCAGCAATCAACCCGCCGTTTCGGACATTCTTCCCCACCTTTTCTTGCCAACTTGGCTGTTCTCTTTCCATATTTTATCCTCTACGTCTATTCTCTCAAAATTGCCTGCAATTTTGAAAAAGAGAAACCGACGAATTGTTAAAGTTCTGACTTGGTCAGAACGAAAGCTGGCGTCGAGCTTCAACGCAGAGGCGCGAAGGGGACTCGAACCCCTGAATGACTGTTCTGCAAACAGCTGTGTTAGCCGCTTCACCACCGCGCCAAACCAATGTTAAGTATAGCAAATGAGCGTCGGATTTTAAAGCTATTTATAGAAAGCCAGAATATAAAGCCCCACTGCAATGCACAAAATCCCAACGATTTTAAAAGCAGTTTTTAAATGGGTGTGTCTTTCTTCAAATATATTAGGGAATCTTCTGCCTAAAAAAAGCCCCGCAATAAACAAAAATAAATACTGACTTCCCTGCAAAGAATTAACCAAAGCCGGAGTCGCTAAAGAAACCGAGAAAGTAATTAATAACTCTGACGACCCGCCTGCTGCCTGCCCAAACATGAATAAAACTCCCATTTTTGATTTTAAAGAAAAATTTGGGCCTTCATCTTTTGCCAAAATAATTTTCCTGGCTTTGGGAATTAGAAGCAAAACAAAAGCCAAGGGCATTAAAACTAATCTTGACCAAACCAAAACAGTCAAAAAGTTATCCATTAAAAAAGCCTGGCGCAAAACGATATAAGAAATTGCGAAGAGAAAGGCCGCAGTAAATTCAAACAATAATTCATCTTTCTTTAGATACCCTCGCCATTCAAAAATGGTTAGAAAAACCAGTCCCAGGATTAAAATAAGAATTGCCAAGAATTCTGAGTTATTAATGCTCTTTGTAAAAATCGCCTCAATCGTTAAAAAAATTGGGATTAAAACACCGATTATAGGAATCACCCTACTTACCAAACTGACACGCAAGGCTTTGTACATAAAATAAAGCCCCGACGTCCAAATTACCGTAGAAACAGAAGCAACTAGAAAAACAGACAGACTTGGAACGTGAGTTAAAGGTAAGAGCAATAAAATTACAAAGCTAAAAAGGCTGATATAAAAAATATAAATTAACGGATCTTTAATTTTTGCTGTCAGTAAGAATTTGTCGATCAAAACGGCGACGCCGTTAAAAAAGTAAGCCAAAAGCGCAAACGGAAGGTAACTCATGAGTGGTTTTATTATATAAGAATTTGTAAGTTACAAGCAAACATGATTAAATTAAAGAGTGAAAGTTTCTGTTGTAATTCCCGCTTATAACGAAGAGCAATACCTCGAAACTTGCTTAAGACACGTTTTAGACCAGGAAGAGCCGGCCGACGAAGTAATTGTAATCGATAATAACTCGACCGATAAAACAGCGGAAATTGCCAAAAAAATGGGCGTAAAAGTAATTCGGGAGACTACTCAAGGGATGATTCCGACCAGAAATAGAGGCTTCAACGAAGCAAGTAATGAAATCATTGCCCGAACCGACTGCGATACTAGAGTTCCAAGAAATTGGATTAAAATCATTAAGGAAGATTTTGCCAAATACGATATCGACGCATTGGGTGGGCCGGTTTTCTTTTATGACTTAAAGGGATTTTTAACTACTAAATTTTTTGATACTGTCTATAGCGCATCCGTTGGCTTTATTTACGGACACAAAATCCTGATCGGACCGAACATGGCAATTAAGAAAAGCATTTGGGAAAAAGTGAAAGATGAAGTTTGCCTTGATGACAAAAAAGTCCATGAGGATGTCGATTTATCGGTTCATATTCATAAACATAAAGGCAGAATCATGATCGACAAAAGACTTTTAATAGGTATGTCGGGAAGAAGACTTAAAAGTAATCCCCTGTCGTTTTTTATCGAATACCCGATCCGGCATTTAAAAACCCGCCTTACGCACCTTTAATCCACCAAAAAACCACCGCGTGGGTGGTTTTGAGTCGCTAATTAGGATTATCAACCAGAAAGTGGTAGGAATAAATTAAGTAGATGAGATTTACAAGAGCTACTTGCGCTTGGTGTTACGAGTTCTCCACGATTTAGATCGATTAAATCGATCGCATCGGGATTCGCCGTTCCTCTCTCTTTCCTACTCTGTAAATTGGGACGCGCCCAATTTAATTTTAGAAAGGAGGTGATCCATCCCCACCTTCGGGTAGGGATACCTTGTTCATGTTACTCCATCTATTACTAGAGGCATGGACTATATCTTCATCCTTAAAAAACGACTTTTTACCGAATGCCAAGACCCAATTATCTTTGTAAACTCTTGATAAGGTTTTGTCATTTTTAAGGCGTCAACGTTTAGTCTCTACGGGGTCAATCTCGTTAAAAACGGACGACTTCCCTCGGTATTGTCCCTTAATATATTAATATCAAGTAGGAGTTCACCGATACAGTTGAGGTTTTCTATGCCGTTACCGACATAGGTCGCAACATTTATACGACTTAAGCTTCATCGCCGATCTCTATCTCCATCGACAGAGCCGATGTTCGATAATTACCGACTTTGCTGCCTTGACGGGCGGTGATTGGGATCAGAAACTTGTCCCTCCCCACTAGACGTGCGGATTTCCCGCATCTAGCGAGTCTCTTACTAAACCTTTTATCTCTTCTATTCCTGTATTTGTGAGATGACGTTTTGCAATTATTAATTTTGCTACCTTGCAAAATTTTTCAAAACTATATTTTTTCTTTGCTTGAAGAGGATATTTTTGAAAAAAAGGTATAATTTTTGTAGAAATATCTTCTATATTGGAAACTTTATATTTATAATGCGGTCTCCATTTCTTATATCTTTTATAATTGAGGTAATAAATACTACCGCAATCTAGAGTTTCTTTAACTCTGTCCAAAATTTCCTTATCATCTTCTCTTAATTCAATTTCGAAGAGAAGCCTTACTTCTTGCAATCGATTGTTTTTATGCTTGTTAAACTAAACGCAAAAACAACCTTCACCATCTACTAATCCGGTAAGATATTGTGGATTTAGTTTAGAGTTCATCCCTTCCTTTAAATAATAACATATTATCTAAAGTACTATGGAATCAGCTGACTTCCTATATCCAATTTTGGTTCTGTCGATATAGGATCTCCCTGGGTCATTTAAAAAACATTTTCAAGCATCCTAATAAGCTTTTTATATTTTCTTCCCCTTAGTACACCTAAGAGTCGAAACACTTTTTAAAATTAGGCTGTTTTTCGTTACATCGAACCCTTCAGACTTTCTTTTACAAGATAAGTCCTGTTCTTCAACTACCTAGAATGGATTTTCACCATTTTGTTCTTTAAACTGCCAGGCGCATTTAATTTGTACAAGACCCGAGAACGTATTCACCGCGGCATGCTGATCCGCGATTACTACCGATTCCGACTTCATGAGGTCAGGTTGCAGACCTCAATCTGAACT